>ERZ773070.922-NODE-922-length-19365-cov-18.570533_pt1 | contig 19365 bp, 19 predicted proteins | sample MGYA00580618_ERZ773070 | MGnify/ENA primary metagenome ERZ773070 (study PRJEB29015, sample SAMEA2738023) | human oral metagenome | biome: human oral; feature: human-associated habitat; material: dental | place: China | collected 2019 ... | reverse complement strand
TTATGTACCCGGATCATGGGCACGAAGATTCGTTGTCGTGCAAAAAGCTCGACTACCAGCCCTCGAACTCGGGGAGCGAGGTTTCCTGTGCGTAAGTGGAAGACCACGTCCTTCACGCGGCCTACCTGATCGCCGGCGGCGTCGACTACGGGAAGGCCGATCAACCGGGAGATGAAAACCGCGGAGTCTTTGGCGCTCATGGGCACGAATTTACACTTGAGCAGCGCGTGAGCGCTTGCTGGACACCGATCAGGAGCCGAGATGCCCCCTTCTGTATCCATCAGGAGACTTCCCCATTCCGCTGCCGCCAGTCGGCTGTTCGAGCTTGACTACCCTCAACTCGTCGGTTCCTATGCGACCTATGACGAGGCCCAGGAGGCGGTTGACTTCCTCTCGGACTCGAGGTTCGCGGTGGCGAATCTCATGATCGTGGGAACCAACCTGAGGTCCGTTGAACGTGTGACAGGGAGGCGTACCTGGGGGTCTGTCCTGCTCCAGGGGGCAGTCTCAGGTTTTGGGACTGGCGTGGTCGTGGGGTTGATGTTCTACATGTTTCTTCAAAGCGAGAACACCTTTCTCACGCTGATCCTGTCGGGTCTCGGGCTCGGCGTCACGTTCGGGATGCTGTCATCTGCATTGGCCTATGCGCTGAGTGGTGGCCGGCGTGACTTCGAGTCAATGCAGCAGGTGGTGGCAACTGGGTATGAGGTCCTGTGTGAGCATAAGGTGGCGGCCGAGGCACGCGAACTGCTTGCCAACCGTGCCGCAGCCAAGGTAGCCGAACCTAACTGAGTAGGGTTTAGACATGGACTTGACCTGGGATCTATACAACCCCGCCAGCCGTGCCGACCGCATCCTCGTGGTGGCACCCAGCCTTGGGGGCAACTGTTCGCACCAGTGGGCCAAAGTGGCTGAGCTCCTGACCGATGACGCCCGCGTAGTGTTCGTCGACTATCCCGGACACGCGCTAAACGGGGTCTGGGAGGACATAGATGAGCCGACGTTGGACGTGGTTGCCGCTGCCATCGTCGACGTGATCCGCAAGGTGCGGAAACAGCTGGGTGACCTGCCCGTGGTGTTCGCCGGCCTTTCGATCGGCGGCGCCACCGGGCTCCACCTGGCCCGGGATCACGCTGACGAGCTGTCAGGCGTGGCGGTGCTCTGTTCGGCTGCCACGGTCGGTGAACCGCGACGATGGCTGGAAAGAGCGGAACAGGTAGAGACATCTGGCACCCAGCAGCTGGTGGAAGAAACCTCAAAACGCTGGTTCACACCATCCTTCAAGGCCGCCAATCCGAAGGTGACCGCCACCATCATGGAAGGGCTCGCGGCGGCTGATGACCACTCCTATGCGCAGCTGTGCCGTTGCCTGGCGCATCACGATTTGCGTGCCGACCTGGCGGATATCCGCTGCCCGCTGCTCCTCATAGCAGGGGAGCGTGACACCTCCACTCCCATCGTGAATCAGGAGCTCGTCGCGGAGACCGTGCCAGGAGCGCAGCTCTCCGTGATCCCCGAGGCGGCCCACCAGGTCACAGTGGCCGCCCCGGACACCACGGCAAATCTGCTACGCGCCTTCATCGACCGGGTAGCCCGCCCTGTGCGTTCAGGGCTTCCTGACGACTGAGGGGATGGCAAGGTCTGGGCGGGTCCGGTCTAGCCCTGCAACCGGGCCAGCCAGGCCTCCACATCCTCGCTCTTGCGGGGTAGCGAGGCTGACAGGTTCTCAGGATCGCCATCGGTGATCAGGATGTCATCCTCAATGCGTACCCCGATCCCGCGGTATTCCTCAGGCACGAGCAGGTCGGTCGACTTAAAGTAGAGTCCCGGTTCGACCGTGATGACCATGCCCGGCACTAGCTCGGCGTTGCGGTAGCGTTCCCGCCGTGCGGCCGCACAGTCGTGGACATCCAGTCCCAGATGGTGCGATGTGCCGTGCACCATCCAGCGCCGGTGGTAGCCACCGTCCTCAGCCAGGGTCTCCTCGACCGAGCAGGGCAGTACCCCGATCTCAGCCAGGAACCCGGCGATGACCCGGACGGCGGCGCGATGCGGATCTAGGAAACCATTGCCGGCCCGGCAGGCTGCGATGCCAGCCTCCTGGGCTGCCAGAACCACCTCGTATACGCGCCGCTGCGCATCGGTGTAGTGACCGTTGATCGGCAGCGTGCGTGTCACATCCGCCGTGTAGAGCGAATTCACCTCGACTCCGGCATCCAGCAGCAGCAGGTCGCCGTCCAGGACGTCGCCGTCATCGCGGATCCAGTGAAGGGTGTTGGCGTGGTCCCCGCCCGCTGAGATCGTGTCATAGCCAACTCCGTTGCCCAGGTGACGAGCGTGCAGGCTGAAGATGCCCTCGACCCAGCGCTCGCCGCGCCCGTTCGCGATTGCGTTCGGCAGTTCCCGGGCGACTGCCTCGAAGCCCACCCGGGTGGCGTCGCAGGCCCGACGCAGCTCATCGAGTTCGAAATCATCCTTCACCAGGCGTAGCTCAGCCAACGCCTGGAATAGCTCCGCGTCGGCGTCCTGCGCCTGGCCACCACGCAACTCGTCGACGAGAGCGGTGATCGTGGGGTCAGTTTCGCGGACCACACGCAGCCCGACAGCTCCTGACAGGTCGTCTTTCAACTGGCGTAGGTCGCGGCAGGGCAGACCGATCCTGGCGGTCATCTCCTCCAGCGAGTCCCGCTGGCCGACCCACATCTCCCCGTATCTGCTTGAGGCGTAGAACTCCTCGTCGGTGCGGGGACAGCGGGGACGGAAGTAGAGACACACCTCGGTGGGGGAGACCACCACGACTGCGTCGGGTTCCCTGTCCTCTCCCAGCCCCGTGATCCAGGCGAAGGTGGAGTGGGGGCGGAATCGGTAGTCGCAGTCATTGGAACGTACTTTGAACGGTCCGGCAGGAATCACGAGAGTGGCACCGGGGAAAGCCTCCCGGAGGGCCGCCCAGCGAGCCGGGGTCCAGTCGGCTGCCGCCAAGCGTGCGGGCGGGACTTCCGAATAGGGAGCCCAGCCCGAGACGATGAACTTCTTGAATGCCTCGGAGTAGGGGGTTTTCCGGTTGTCAGTGCGATCCTTCGCCTCGTGGCTTTCTACCTGCTCTGTGCTCATGGGCTAAGAGTCTAATTCCCCGGTAGATTTGCTTTCCAGAACGTTGGAAGGAATCGCATGCTTGCCGACCCCGCTGACCAGCTACGCCTGCTCACCCTGGCTGAACTTGACTCCGAGCTCGGGCGGCTGCAGCACGCCGCGAGAAGCCTGCCGCAACACGTCACCATCGCGGAGCTCATGAAGTCCCGGCAGGCTGTCACCGATGATCTGGTGGCGGCCACCACCAGGGTGGGTGACTTGGAACTCGCTGTGCGCAGGGCTGAATCCGACCTGGTGCCTGTGCGGGCTCGCCTAGAGCGGGAACGCAGACGCGTGGAGGATGGCTCCGTCACCGATCCGAAGGTGCTGCGTGGGCTCATGGAAGAGGTGGAGCGTATCCAGCGGCGGATAAACGAGCTCGAGGATGCCGAGCTCGACCTCATGGGGCAGCTTGAGTCTGCCGTGGTTGAGCGTGATGAGCTGGCCGCCAGCAAGACCGACATCGAGGACAAATTGCGTGCTGACGTGGCGGCGCGCGATACCCAGGTGGGTAAGCTGAGCAGCGAAGCGAAGATCATCTCCTCCTCCAGGGCCAGCGAGGCGAAGAAGGTTCCTGCCCCGCTGTTGGGGTTGTATGAGAGGCTCCGCGAACACAGTGGCCTGGGAGCGGTTAAGCTGCATCGCGGACGCTGCACCGGATGCCAGCTGGAGATCACGGTCTCGGACTTGGACAGCTACCGCAAGGCTCCTGAGAATGAGGTGCTCCGGTGCGTCGAGTGCGACCGCATCCTCGTGCGGACGGCAGATTCGGGGCTTTGAGGTCCAGCCGCGGTCAAGTGACCGGCGTCGAGTCCTGGAGTGGCGAGACGGCCCGGACTTTCCGTGTGGCCTCCTGGGTGCGGTGTCGGTTCCGGCAGTCCGGCTGAGGTAGAATCATCTCCCGGATGAGCCGGCCGGGTGATCGCGGCCTGAGAAACCAGGCTGAGGAAAGTCCGGACTCCGCAGAGCAGGGTGGTGGGTAACGCCCACCCGGGGCGACCCGCGGGACAGTGCCACAGAGAACAGACCGCCCGGCCCAACAGCCGGGTAAGGGTGAAACGGTGGTGTAAGAGACCACCAGTGCATCGGGTGACCGGTGCAGCTCGGTAAACCCCACTCGGAGCAAGACCAAGAAGGCCAGTCCGCTGGCCGCGGAAACCGTCCGAGCGCTGCTCGCGCGAGGTTTCCGGGTAGGTTGCAGGAGCCCGCCGGCAACGGCGGGCCTCAGATGGATGGTCACCGTTGGACAAAATCCGGCTTACAGGCCGGCTCGTCCCCGAAAGACTCGGCGAAGAGCCTTGTCGGGCCTTGCTGAGGACTTGCAAGGATACAAGTCGGTGGATTGCGGTGCGTTTAGTGGGAGGTCTGTCTGGTGATCCTGTTACAGCCTGTTCCGGTGCGTACTTGAGGTCTCCGCGATCTGTTCCCGCTGCAGCCCGGCATCCATTGCCACCAGGACGGCATCGGCGCGGGCAGCCGCAGCAGCCGTCATGGTCTCGTGGGTGGAGCGAGCCTGCTCGCTCGCCTTCCTGACGGCGGCCAGCAGTTCGTGGGCTTCGGATTCGGACACGTTCATCACTCCTGATCGTACTAACAGACGCTGTTACTTCGGCAGCTCCACCATGGGAAGATGAGCAGGTGGAGACAGAAGACAAGACGCCCATCTCCGACGTGGAACGCCTCCTGGAAGTCATGGAAACCTGGGCCAAACCCGTGCCCCCGGGAAGCAGCCTGCTCGACGTGCGTGGAGGGCAGAAGTGGTGGGACAGACACGTCGACGCCGTCGCGCTAATGGTCAGCGTCGCCGACCAGGTCGAGCGCTTCCCAGATAAAAGACTCCAGGCCTCTTGGCGGGAGATCGAACCCAGGCTGCAGCACTGCATTTTCGCCACCGGATACCCGATGCGGGCGGTCAACCCGAGCTGGGACGCCTTCGAGAAGGACACCTTGGTGATCCTCAGCGCCATCGCCTCGGCGCTCACATACGGCGGCGGCAGGATCGTCGAAACCAAGGAATTCCTGGAGCTGCGCGATGAACTGAATGCGTTGAAGTCAGACATTGGGAACACCGACCTTGACGACAAGGTTCGCGAGTACGTCCTCCATCTCCTTGCACGCGTCGAGGAGGCGCTTGCTGAGGTTGCCATCACCGGCACCGCCGATGTCCAAGCCCTGGCCGACCAGCTCATCGGCTCTTGCTCTCGGCTCTTCATCCTCAAGAATGACGGCGAGGAATCGAAGAACTTCCGCAATCGTTTGAAACGCTTTGCGGGTCGCGTGAACAGTTTCGTTAACAGTCCGCTGGTTGTTGGCATAGCTGGAGGCATAGCGAGCGGCTTCGCCGGGCAGATCACGGCTGGCTGACAGTAATGCCAAGGTGGCATCCGACAGCGCACGCTCCACCTCGTAGATGACAACGTGGGCGTCATCACTGCTGACCATCCTGTGCAGCTTGGCCAGACGCACTTGCGTGGCGCGAATGACGTGCATCGGGGACAGCTGGGTCATGATGCTGTTCCTTCAGAGAATGTGACCCGTCGCATTCAGTGGCCGCCGTTCTCCAAGCCGTCACCATCATCGGATGGGTTCGGGAGGGTCTGGTTCGGCGTCTCGGCGAGTAGCCCTTCCATGAAGGGGCGCATTGCCGCCATTGCGGAAGCATTTGGTATCGCACCCACCGCTTGGCTGGATTCGACGCGCGGTGCGGCCGCCAGGGCTGCGCGCGAATTCGCCCCCGGGTCTGACCGCCTCCAGGGGCGCTCGGAGGGGGCGGCGATGCGCGCTGCTTGGGAAGTGCTGGGGGACTCTCGCACGCTTGCTTCGCCTCGCCCGCCGAGCATGCAGGAACTCCGGCAGCAGCGCCTCCGGGCGGACGATCGAGGAGGCCGCGGACACGCGGGAGCGGACCGGCGACGATGATGATTGGGAGCCGTGGTGAGTGACAGGGATCGCCTGATTTGGTCGCCATGACCGCGCAGGTTCAATGCTGGAGGGGATTGGGTGTGACCCGGCTGGGCGTCATACGATAAAGACTGGAAACCGTGCCCGATGCAACCGCCACTGGTTGTCACCAAGAGAGGAGACCGCAATGGCTCGCGTACCCATCAACGGGACCACTCTTGCGTGGGCTCGTGCAGCCATGCGCCTGGAGCCCGCGGACATAGCCAAGGCGGCCGGCACAACCCTCGAAAAGGCTCGGGGCTTCGAATCCGGAGAGGTGGAACCGACCCTTAAGCAGCTGGAGAAGATCGCCAAGAAGCTGGACCGCACCATGGCTTTCTTCTTTACTGCTCCGCCGGCAGTTGTGGATGTTCCCGACACCCCTGATTTCCGGGGGCGCGGGGAAGAGCCCCTCCCCCCCATCCTGGCTCGGGAGATGCGCCGCGCAGAGCAGTATCGAGATGCCATGCTCGACCTTCAGGGGAAGCCTGAGCGTGTCGTGCGGGTGGGGTCCGTCACTCGGGAGACGCTGCAAAGGCGTGCTGTCGAGCTGCGTACGCAGCTCGACCTTCGGGGGGACTTTGTCCCGCAGATGCGCGACATGTCTAGGGTGCTCAATTTTTGGTGTGACCTTCTGGAGCGAAACGGATACCTAATCTTTCAGGCCACTCGGATCCCCCTGAGCGTTTTTCGCGGTCTGTCCATTCATCACGACCATCTGCCAGTCATTCTGCTCAATGGGGCCGACTCCCACGCCGGTAAGGTATTCACAATTTTCCATGAAATCGCCCACTTGGCCAACAAGACCAGCGGCCTCTGCGACTTGGATAGACATGTCAACGAGGAGGCCGTTGCCAACGCCTTTGCGGCAAACTTCCTCATGCCCAGCGGGCAGGTCGGAGCCTTTGTCGAGGGGTGTGGTGAAAATGGCTTGGAATTGGCCCGCAAGATGGGAAAGGTATTCAAAGTGAGCTTGTTGGCGGCGGGCGTCAGGCTGCGCACGCTCCGGTTCATCAACGATGATGAGTTGGAGGCCCTTCGAGAGGAAAGTGATGCCGCTTGGAGTGAGCATCAGGCCGCTCAGAAGGCGAATCCCGGCGGGCCCCCGGCTTGGCGGTTGCGATACCGGGACCTGGGAAGAGCCTATATAGGAGCTGTGGCCAAGGCGGTGGAGGATGACCGCGCTGATTGGCTGGACGCCAGCTACCTGTTGAATGCGCGCATCCCCATGGTGGAGCAAATGTTCGAGGAGTATTACCGCTCCGAGGCGAGCTAGTTATGAAATACACCTTGGACTCCAATATTCTCATAAACATGGAGCGCCTGTATCCGCGGGAAATTTTCGTTTCCTTGTGGGACCTCATTGAAGATCTGGCGAGTCGGGGCGAGGTCTGCATCTGCGATGCTGTTCTGCGAGAATTGCAACGCGGTGATGGTGATCTTCACGCATGGGCGAAGAAACTTCACGGCTTCACGTGTCCCACCCATCGGGATGAAGCGCTCACCGTCAAGGACATAGCTGAAGATCATCCGGACTGGGTAAGGGGCCGGGACAATGAAGCGGATCCATGGGTCATCGCCCACGGCCTTCAAGAGGGGCGAGTCATAGTGACCGAGGAGGCTTATTCATAGGGGTGTTTTGGTTTTCTCAGCTAGTGCTTTGTCCTGAGGGGGATGTGGGGGCGGCTTGCCCGATCTGGGATAATTCAAGGTGTAGAAAGAAAACCCTCAGATGAAAGACAAGCCGCTGCCATGAACACTACCACAAGCCTTGACCGCAACCAGATCCTTGACCTGTGCGAACTGATCCACACATCCCAGTCCGGGAACCTTCCCGCAGCAGGGTCCCGTGTCCTAGGGTTGTTCCGCTGTATCCAAGTCACTTTGTTAATGCTCAGACACAACCTCACCCAGGAATTGCTGGCCGACATCCACATGGTCTCCCAAGCCACCATCTCGAGAGTGGTGGCGGTCTACACCCCTTTGATTGCCGAACTCCTTCAAGCGTGGATACCTGAGGTGGAGGACCTCGACCCGGACCGCCAGTACATCATCGACGGTACTCTGGCGCCCTGCTGGTCGTGGCGCGAGCACCCCGAGCTGTACTCAGGCAAACACCACACCACAGGGGTGAACCTGCAGGTGGCCTGCACCCTGGCCGGACAGCTCGCCTGGATCTCAAAACCATCAGCAGGCAGTGTGCATGATGCGAAGGCCATCAAGGAATCCGAATTCCTCACAACCCTCGACAGTCAAAGTCATATTGGAGACAAAGGCTACATCGGATTGGGAATGATCACCCCCGCCCGGAAACCCGCCCATGGTGAACTCACCGACACCGATAAAAGAAACAACACGACCATCAACCGTGTCCGCTACCTCATCGAACGTGTCATCGCGAACCTCAAAACCTGGCGTGTTCTACACACCGATTACCGCCGCCCTTACAACACTTTCGAAACCACAATACAAGCCGTCACCGGACTCGTCTTCGCCTACAGTCTATGAACAGCTTCTGTATTTAATAAAAACAATCTGCTCGTCTATGATGCGAGCTTTTGCGTTCAATACTAGGAAAGTTCGCAACAAGGTCAGTGCCACATTGGGCAAGGCATTCGCTCAGCCGTTGATTATGAGCGGCATTCTGATACACCAGGGCGAGCAAGCTGTGTTTCTGGGAGTCAAAATCCTCACCGGACGCCTGGTCATACTTGCTTGACTGTAGGACTAGCGCTCCGACGCAGACGCGTCCAGTCGCTCCACCAGTTCCAAGATCAGACTCAGACACAGAAATTGGAACGGACCAGTGTGTATTCCAAGGTCTATCCAAAGCTTCACCAGGACGTTCAAAAACATCGTCGCTATAACGCCGGGAGAATAGTTCCATGGTGCCACTAGCGACAGATCTTGCCGATGCGTAGATTGAATTTTGGCTAACCGTTGACCTTTGGCTCATCGTGATTCCGTCGCGTCTCGAATAGCTTGAAGCGCCTGCAATAAACACCTCAAATTCATTATCACTGCCCTTTGCTAAAGCGCTCCTCAGCCAGAGATACAAGCCGAATCTTTCTTCATCAAAATTTTGCCTTGCAGTCTTTTCGTTACACCATCGCTGATCGGATCTGCCGCTGGAGTTGGCGTAGGAGTCAATTAACTCTTCTAGCAGCTCGTTAAGTACTGGACGAACGCGGACATTGAGCGCCTTTTCTAGCTTGTCGCTTAAGCGCCGGGACTTGTTGCCCCCAGGCGCGATGCCGCCTGGAGCGACGGCTAGTCGTTTGTAGATATTGCGCATGATTCTTTGGTAACGCTTGCCGTATCGGATCGAAGAATCGTCAGAATTATCAAAGTAATGTTCATTATTGTCAACAGCCAAGGTCGCCTCTCTTATCGCCTGAGTCACCTGACTGTAAGAGTTCAGTCTGACGGTCGTGATGCCGTAGGTCTGTCTAATGTGATTGCTGAGCATACTGAAGTATGTATCAGTCAGCTGAGCTATATTGGTCTTCTTTCGGGCATCCTCGTCCATATAACGATAAACTTTCGCGGCTGCGCTTTCATTTGGGACGAGGAGCGCGAACGCTGACTTAAGTGGCAGGACTTCCTTGCCTGACCCCCCACCTCTGTGGGCATATCTATCACTGAGAGGGTAAGTTATATTCGCATCAGTCAGGCTTGTTCCAACAAATATAAGATGTGCTCTCGCTGCTTCTTCGTGTACAATCTGTTGAACCGTTGAACCATATTGTATATATTCCCCTTCGCTCAATATGACCGGCCCCTTATTCTCCCAATCGCACTTCGTAGTGGCACCCTCCCTTTGATCTCTCGTCAGGAATCCATGGACATGGAGAATTGCAACACCGTTCACACATTCCTTCCACTGATCTCTTTCCTCGAGCGCGTAGGGGTGCACGTCGCGCAAGAGATAGCCACCATCCTTGACAAGTGCATACTCGAGGCAATCGTCGTAGTTGAGGGTAATAACCTTAACCTTGGAGCCCAGTCTCTTAATAAGGCTGACTAGCGACAAGAGCAGGTTTCCACTCGCTTGAGGAAGCGTCTTATATAGCGTTTCAACAATCCGGTGATTATCACCAACGCCACTGTTCATATGAAGTGCAGAGAGCGTTAGGGCTGCCCTCCTCGAAGGATCGGTTTCCGCAGCTCGGAGAAGATCATTCAAGTGTTCGTCCTTGATGCTTTCGCCAAGCTGATCAAGCAGCCCGCTCCACGTAGGCAACCCCGATTCGATCGATACGCCAGCCCCCAACACCAAGACGATCGGCTCGCCAGAGCAAATCGTCTTAATGAAATCCTTAAAGACAGGATTCTTGCTAAAGGAGAGGGCGTGTCGCCCCTTTGTCATCAGATTTCTGAGGGGTCGATGAGCATACTACGTGGCGGGGGTGGCGCCTGTCTTGATATATAGTTCTCCGCGATGTATTCGGCAGTAGTAACGCCGACTGGAGTATGCCGCTCAGGTGTAGTCTTAGAGACTTTTGCGGCCCCGCGTGCTCTCACGCGTTTAGAGGGCTTGGTCATACCGCTCCTCTTGGAGAAATGTCGACGTTTCACGGAAACTTCCATAATAATTCTCCTGACCTCTTCCGCTATCTGTTTCTGTAAAAGGGAACGTCGCCCGGGCGACAGAGACTTCAGGGCCTGTTCACTCATGGCAATATCGCCTAATTCTCGTACCCGCGGGCGCCTTTCGCAAGCCTCCAACCGTGGAGTTTCTTCTTCCGGTGGTTGTGGTGATGAACGCCATCGGTCTTTCATACTGCTTTTTAATATAGCACAGGCGTTCGAAAATTGGTAGACGTGGACTCGTCTCCTAGCGGTGCAGTCGGCGGGAGCGGAATCCATGCTTGCCTCCTGGTCGGCTCAAGCAGTCAGGAAAGCTCGGGCGATGGGACGAAGTCCAGTGTTCGGGGTGACCAGGGGCGAAGTGAGCGGAGAGAGGGAGCGGGGTGGGTGGGATAGTCTGTAAGGCTGCCCCTTGTTTGCTAATAGCAACCATGGTTAAATAGATGCAAGAGGGATATTGCATGGAAGAAATAATCACAAAAATTGATTCGCTAGCAAAACAAATGAATGAACGGTTTGAAACCGTCGATAAGCGCCTGGACAAGATGGATGGCCGCTTAGGCAAGATGGGTGAGCGATTTGATGCCGTAGAGACCCGTCTTGGCAACCTCGAGCAGGGTCAGGCTGCCATCCGTAAAGACATCAAGAACAGCGACGATATCTTCCAGCTGTTTGAGCTGAAGACCGATCATAATTTCAAGAAGGTCATGGCTACCCAGAGTGATCTCAAGGCTGAACTGGCTTCGCTGCGCACCCGCTTATTCCTCGAGGAAGGCTCTCGCGAGCACGCTGACACGGCTGGCTGGGATACTCAGGACAAGAAATGGCGAGCGCTGGACAAGCGACTGCACGCGGTTGAGGCTCACCTGGGGCTTGGGTAGGTAGCTTAGGGACTCCGTGAAGCCTGTCAGCCAGCTAAACCTCCGGTTAGAGCGCGGTTAAGGATGAATGCAGGTAAGCTTCCACGTCCCATCGTGGCACCATGACCTTGTCCTCGGAGAAAATATGTGAGCTACAGCCCCACCTACGCGGAGACTGCATCCGATTCTTGTTGAGGACTTGAACCCATGCAGCGGCGGGTGTACTATAGCATTTTACACTTTCATCTAGCCTCTGATACAATCAAATCTATAAAACCATAAGAAAGGGGGTGTGAGATGAATGATGCCAGTAAGCAAGGCACCGAAGAGTTTAAGTCAAGATGGGTCGTTCCGACAGAAGAGTCACGCGCAGAACTTGCCGAGTGGGGTCTCCGCACACGAGAAGAACAAAACGAGCTTTACCACGTCATGGACGAGCGCTTTGAACGTGTCTATCGTGCTAGGTTAAAAATGGTTGAGATGAGTCGTAAGGCGGCAGAGGAAGCTTTAGGCGAGGTCGCAGTTGGGGAATCAAAAAATACTGTATGTAAACACAGAGAGCGCCAAGCGACTGTTCGAGAAATATTACAGACTAACGGTGGAAGCATGTATTGGCCAGATCTTATAGACGTAATGACTAAGCCTCCCCACAGCTTTCTTGAAGGAGAAGCTGTTATGGCACTCCTTGATGACCCTAAGGGTTTTGAGGTTGATCATTTTAACCTCATCGTCTCCATCAGCGACCGCTAGATCACACTGAGATCTACCGCCCTCGCTCCATCGCCACCCGCTGTGCATGTTCTGCGGTGCGGTCGATTGGTAGAGCGCTGAGCTTATCGGTATAGCCTTTTCGTGTGAGCGCCGCGGTGATCAAAAAATCAGCAAGCCGTGGATTCTTTGGCAAGATCGGCCCGTGCAGGTACGTCGCTACGATGTTGTGCAGCCTCGCACCTTCGATTTGGCCAGTCTCGTCATTACCAGCGCCCCGCACCACGCGCCCCAGCGGCGACACTCTGTCATCGAGCAGCGTCTGGCCGCTATGATTTTCATAGCCAACGATCTGCCCGAACTCCTCGCTCTCGAGCGTGATATTGCCGATCAGTCGTTCTGCCTTGGCGTATGTTTCTAGCGGCAAGATCCCCGCACCGCGAATCACGCGTCCATCATGTGTGGTGAACGCTCGGCCAAATAATTGATACATACCACAGATCATCAGCATTGGCACGCCACTCTCTGCTAAGCGCCGTAGCTCATCCGCTCGCGCCAGCAAATCGTCCTGGATAATTTCTTGCCCAGCATCCTGACCACCGCCGCCGATGAAAATATCTCCCGCCATAAAGTCAGTCGTATCGCCCGGATTATGATCGATAATACGGACCGTAAAACCGCGCCACTCCAGCCGCTTTTTCAGCGCCAGCGTATTGCCCCAGTCGCCATAGAGATTCATATCGCGCGGATACAATTGAATAATCGTGATCGTCATCGGATGGCCTCCACATCGGTTTTGATTGATAATAATTTGCGCAGTCGCATCATCGCCGTGTAGGTACAGTAAATATGTTTCGGTTTGCGTGGATGATGGGCCAGTAATTTCTCCAGCGCCGCCGCCAAATCTGGCTCAATTATTTCTGGCGTAATATCGTTGTACTCCAGCCGCAGTGCCATATCATGAGCGCGCACACCACTGACCACCGCCACCTGCTCGAGGCGCGAAACGTTCACGTCCCACAGCCAACTAACGTCGCGCCCGTCGGCATAGTTGTCGTTGATAGCAATCATCGTATCGGCTGTCCCGTCGGCAAATGACAGCAGGCTGAGCCGAAAGCCGCTCGGATTTTTCACGAGAATCAGTTCAATCGGCGTGCCGTCAATCACGATGGTCTCGCCTCGGCCAAATGCTGGCGCTACGTCTGACAGGGCGCCCAGTAGCGTCGTCAGCTCGGCTTTGTCTCCCATAATTTGCCGCACCAAACTCAGCGCCGCCGCCGCGTTCAGTAAGTTATACACGCCATTCAGCCGCATCCGTACCGCATGCTTGGCATTGTTGATCTGAAAGGTCGCCGTCTGCTTGTCGATGTCGGTGAGCAGCACGTCAGCTGGGGCCGTGTCATTTGCCTGAGCATGGCCAGTCTTGAGCGCATCGTCAGTCGGCATCAGCTCGAGCAGCTGGTCGGTCGTGCCAAAAAACGCTACGTTGGCCGCCGTCTGCTGGTGCAGGCGATAGATGCGCGGGTCGTCGCGGTTAAGCACCACGGTATCAGTGGTTGCCTGGGCGATTTTTGCCAAGAAACCAGCTGCCGTGTCGATCTCGCCAAACCGATCTAGTTGATCACGCATGACGTTGAGTAGCAGGCTGTAGCGCGGTGGTACTAGCTGGACAAACTTGACTGCCCAGGCTTCGTCAAGCTCCAGCACCCCGATGTCGGCATCCAGCCGCCCGCGCATGTCCACCTCGCCGAGCAGCGCTGCCGCCACGCCGCGCGAGAAATTACTGCCCGTGCGATTGGTAAAAACCTTGAGGCCGGCCGCCTCGAGCAGTTCAACGACGATTTTAGTGGTAGTGGTCTTGCCGTTCGTGCCACTGATAACCACCACGCCGCGCGGTATTTGCGCCAGGGTACGAGCGATAAAGCCTGGATCAATCTTTTCGATAACTAACCCCGGGAGTGCCGAGCCGCCACCGCGCAGGCGAGCAGCTTGTTTGACGGTTTTGCCGATGAGTGTACTGAGAATCTGTCGTGACATATTTCGTATTATACCGCGCCCAAGCAGTGTGCTACAATAGAACTATGTTTTTGGTGGGTATTTTCCAGTGGTGGTATGGTGCAGGCTGGCGGCGGCATATCAAGCGAGTTGGTCTTGGCGTGCTGCGGACAGCTGATGTTTTCTCAATCGGCCTGTTGGTGCGGACGCTGTTCGATCCATTTCGCCAAATTTCTGCAGGGCAAATTCGTGCTCAAGCACCACTTACCGTGAAAATGCAAGCCTTTTTTGACCGGCTGTTCTCGCGGGCAGTTGGTGCGGTGGTGCGGCTTTTGGTGCTGCTTGCGGGACTGGTGGTTATCAGCCTGCGGGCGGTGTGGGCGGTCGGCAGCATCGTGGTGTGGGCGCTGTTACCCGTAACACCGGTGATAGGAATTATCTTGTGGCAGATGAGGGTGTTGGCATGAACGAGGTGCGGCCGGAGTTTCGCTATCACAGCTTGCGGGCGCAAAAGGCGCGGTTCACGGCACGGTTTGGTGCGGTCTGGCATGTCTTGGTGGTGCTCGTCGCTGTTGCATTGGGTCTGGGTGGCGTTTGGCTATTGATCAAGCACGGGCCGGTTGGCTGGTTGATGATTGGTCTGGTGGGGCCATTAGCGATGCTCAGCGTGTGGTGGCAGGGCGATCTCAAGACGATGGCAGTGAGCGCGCGGGCGGAGACGATTGATGATGTGACGGCGGCGGATGTGCTGGGCCGTTTGAGCCAGCGACCGTCGCCGAAAGAAATCGCCCTGGCGGTCGGTCAGTCGCGGGCCGGGCAATTCCTCGGAGTGCGGTTGGGTCTCACGCCGAACTTTTTGGCGAATATCGCCTCGGATGATCCAAATAACACGCCGGCCGTGTGGCAGTCAGCACTGCGAATTTGGCGTGATACCAATAGCCCAAAGGTAACAGGTGCGGTGTTGGCGGCGGCGATTGTTGAACAATTTCCGAATCATGACGCTCTGCTAGCAAATCTAAAAATTGATTTTCGCGATGTATTGGGCGGTATCATGTGGTATGAGCGCCTCAAGTCGTTGATCGAGCAGTTCAAGCAAAAGCCGCTTCACACCGGCGGTATCGCCCGCGACTGGTCGTTTGGCTATACGCCGCTCTTGAGCCGGTTCGCCCAAAACCTTAGCCTGCAGGTATCGGGCGGGACAATGATCGCGCAGCTGGACGCTCATCAGGCGGCGCTGGATCAATTGATGACAATTTTTGGCTCAAATGGCCGGCAAAATGCAGCGCTGGTCGGGCTCAATGGGGCTGGCAAAAGTACGGTCGTGGCGGCGTTCGCCGAGATGCTCATTGATGGACATAAAACCGTGCCGTCGTCGCTGCTCTATCGGCAGATTTTCCTGCTGGATGCCTCGTCGCTGATCTCGGCGGCGGCTGGTCGGGGCGAGCTGGAGGCGCTGGTGACGCAGATCCTCAACGAAGCATTTTTATCAAAGAATGTCATTTTGTGTCTCGATAATGCTCAGCTGTTTTTCGAGGAGGGCGTTGGTTCGGTTGATCTGAGTAATTTGCTGCTACCAATCTTAGAGGCGGGTAGGCTACGAATTATCTTGACCATGGATAGCCAGCGCTACTTGCAGATTTCTCAGCGTAATGCCCAGCTGGCGACGGTGCTCAATACCATCGTTATCGAGCCATCATCGCCGGAGGAGACGGTGCGAATTATGCGCGATCAGCTGCTTGGTCTTGAACATCGCCATAAAGTGACCTACATGTATCAAGCCATCGCTGAAGCCTACCGCGTCGGCGAGCGCTATGTCCAAGACGTGGCGATGCCGGGTCGGGCGCTCAAGGTGCTGGAGGCAGCAGCTCATTATGCGTCGTCCGGGCTGGTGACAGCTCAGTCGGTCGATGATGCGGTCGAAAAAACCATGGGCATCAAGATCGCGACTGCCTCGACTGATGATGAACGAGAGAAGCTCTTGAACCTCGAAGACCTGATCCATCAGCGCATGATCAATCAAACGCGTGCCGTCAGCGTCATCTCTGATGCCATCCGGCGAGCGCGTGCCGGCGTGCGCAACCCTGATCGGCCGATTGGTACGTTTCTGTTCCTTGGTCCGACTGGAGTTGGTAAAACTGAGCTGTCCAAAGCGCTGGCGGATATCTATTTTGGCGGCGAGGGCAATCTCATTCGGCTGGATCTCAATGAGTTTGTGCGGGCCGAGGACGTGGCGCGGCTGATCGCTGATGGGGCGAATGATCCGATGAGCCTGACTGCCCAGGTACAGAAGCGGCCGTTTTCGGTGGTGTTGCTCGACGAAATTGAGAAGGCGCATCCGCAGGTGCTCACGACGCTTTTGCAGTTACTAGACGAGGGAATTTTACGTGACGAGAAGAACCGCGATATTAGTTTTCGTGACGCCATTATTATCGCCACATCGAATGCTGGGGCCGAGAGAATTCGCGAATATATCGAGCGTGGCTACCAACTGGAGCAGTTTGAGCAAACATTTATCAACGAGCTGATTAATGCCAATCTGTTTCGTCCGGAGTTTCTCAACCGGTTTGATGAAATCGTGCTATTTCGTCCCTTGGGCAAAGAAGAGCTGCTGCAGGTCGTTGATCTCATCTTGGCTGGTATCAATCGAACGCTGGCGCCACAAAAAATCCAAGTTGCTGTCGAAGAGGCGGGCAAAAAATTATTGGTTGATGCTGGCTATGACCCGCGCCTCGGCGCTCGTCCGATGCGCCGCGTGGTGCAACGAGCTGTCGAGAATACCGTCGCCAAACAATTGTTGGCTGGCTCTGTCGCGCCGGGCTCAACGACGATTATCACGGTGGAGCAGATACGGGCGGTGGTCGGCGAGGCGGCTAATGGTAGCAGTATGGTGTCCCCAGGCCCGGGCGTGCCGCCGATACCACTCGGACAGTAGAGTTGCCAATATAATTTATTATTGTATAATAGGCACATGGCTAAGAGCGGTATGGAGTCTTTCGGGCGCGGAAGTGAGGTTAGAGAACGATCGCCCAGCTCAATTGAGGGGCTTGTAGAGAGTGGTTTTATTGATGAAAGTGGGTAACTAACCGAGCGGACACGTCGTGCCATACCGCGAGGGGGTGTAGAGATATTAACACCTATTAAGGTGCTAGAGGATGGAGAATTGGTTGACCCGAAGCTTTCAAGAGAGGTGCAGGATTCCTGTTTTGTTATTGCGGACGGGGTAATTGTAGGGGGGTGTTTTCTTGATCTCCCCGGGTCTGAGATGGTTGAATATAACGGCCGCATCTCCAACCATGGCTTTGTTACCATATGCCAAGATCCTATGCTCGTGAATATTGTCGAGCAACTTGAAGATATAGCTCGGGAAGATCAACATACTAGGCTAACACTACGGGATATGGGTGCTCTCGGATTTGGCGGCTTTGTCGCTGGTGGAGGTATGTCATGGCTAGGTTCTGGCGAGCCATTTCTGACGACAGCTGGGACTGTTGTGGGTGGTGCGGTTGGGTCGATTGGCTTTCGACTGACTGAAAGAAAATGGCTTGAGGGGCAGGTAGAACAACTTAGTCGGGTAATACATGAATGCCCCGACAACATTACCATTAACCTCGACCTTATTGACAAGGCGCGAGCGAGCAAGCCGTCACCGGTGGTATCTAGTCTGCAGTGGTTTTGGGAGACGAGCAGAGTCGACCCTAACTTTAGATTTGATGCACAGATAATAACTATCAATAATATTATTCGGTTTATATTTAGAGATCCGCGATATAACTCGGACGCCCTTATGTTTGCCAAGAAGTGCCAAGAGTGCCAACAAGAGTATGACGCAATACAGCGTGAGCGAGCCGCACTGGAAGTTCGTACTAGCATGGGCATAAAAACTAACGATGGTCAATTGGACGCGCGTGAGAGTCATACTGATGAATATTTGGCGGACTGTTTCTTGCAGCTGTTCGATGGTGTGAAAGAGACACACGACCGACTAGAGCGGGAAGAACAGCAACGACAATCGCGGCGCGAGTTTGATGCCACGATAGAGCGCCTTACGACCGTTACCGAAGCAGAGATTAAGTATCAACCAGCAAAAGTATTTCATGATGAACTGATGCGGTCGCTGAGCGGAGACATGCTGATGGGTCTTGATGAACGTGAGCAAGGCGTCTGTATACAAGCAGTACAATGGGCGATGGAATTTATTGATAAATTACCAAGGATGATTACTCCCAGTCTATCGATACACGAGGCGTATGATCATTTTCAAGGTAAAATCAAAGGCATGACATATGGCAAGCTGACATTACCAACAACTGAGCAATTCCAACAAAAATACCCCGGCATTGATCAGGGTATTGTCTAGTAATCTTGGTACCCCGCACAGGAATCGAACCTGCAACCTTTGGTACCGGAAACCAACGCTCTATCCAGTTGAGCTAACGGGGCACAAACGCGCTGATAGGAAAAGGTCCGGTGAATGGCGCGAAATTCATGGTACACCCGGCAAGATTCGAACTTGCGACCCCTTGGTTCGAAGCCAAGTACTCTAATCCGCTGAGCTACGGGTGCGTATGAAGTTATTATATCATAGATGACGGCTGAGTAAAATGATATACTATACGTATGGATGTTATGACTAATATATCACTGAAACAATACACGACTATGAAATTGGGAGGTGAGGCTCGCTATATGGCGACAGCGGACTCTGCTAGTGATGTTGTGTCGCTATATCGTAATGCCCGAAAGGAAAATTTGCCGATTTTTGTGTTGGGTGGTGGCAGTAATGTGATTACGCATGATGAGGTTTTTGAAGGAATCGTACTGTTGAATAAGATCAAAGGTTTTGAGGTTATCTCTGAAACTGACGAAACAACTGATGTAAAAATTGGTGCGGGCGAAGTCTGGGACGAGGTTGTTGAGAAGGCTATTGGGCTTGGACTTCAGGGAGTTGAGGCTATGTCGGGAATTCCTGGAACAGCTGGAGCTGCGCCGGTCCAGAACGTTGGAGCGTACGGTCAAGAAATTGCCGATACGTTGATTAGTTTGGAGGCTTACGATTCAAAAACCGACACAATTATAACTATTTCCGCTGACGAATGTGATTTTTCTTATCGAAATAGCATTTTTCGTGGTAAGGAAAAAG
>ERZ773070.919-NODE-919-length-19438-cov-19.378218_pt1 | contig 19438 bp, 17 predicted proteins | sample MGYA00580618_ERZ773070 | MGnify/ENA primary metagenome ERZ773070 (study PRJEB29015, sample SAMEA2738023) | human oral metagenome | biome: human oral; feature: human-associated habitat; material: dental | place: China | collected 2019 ... | reverse complement strand
TTCCCCACTGCTGCCTCCCGTAGGAGTCTGGGCCGTGTCTCAGTCCCAGTGTGGCGGATCATCCTCTCAGACCCGCTACTGATCGTCGCCTTGGTAGGCCTTTACCCCACCAACTAGCTAATCAGATATCGGCCGCTCGAATAACGCAAGGCCCGAAGGTCCCCTGCTTTCCTCCTCAGAGAATATGCGGTATTAGCTAATCTTTCGATTAGTTATCCCCCATTACTCGGTACGTTCCGATATATTACTCACCCGTTCGCCACTCGCCACCCAAGAAGCAAGCTTCTCTGTGCTGCCGTCCGACTTGCATGTGTAAAGCATGCCGCCAGCGTTCAATCTGAGCCAGGATCAAACTCTTATGTTCAATCTCTAACTTATAACTTCTGGTCTGCTTCAAAGAAACCGACAGGACAATGTCTAAAACATCATCTTGTCTGTCTTTCAAACAGTGTGAGGCCTAATGCACTCACACTTATCGGTAATCTGTTTTTTAAAGAGCGAATCGAATTATACAGTACATTTAGCAAATGTCAACTAAAATTATCGAAAATTTCAACCAACTGTGTTATACTGTCTGCTTCGTTTTCTTCACCGCGTCAGCAGCGAAGAACCGAACTATACGCCTCCCAGCAAAACCAGTCAACACCCAATTTCAAAAAAACTAAAAATTTTTCACAACTATCTGTATTTAAATAATTTAAATTTATTGAATTTTATCGTTCAATAGATGAACCAGATATCCTAAGATAAATAGTCCTGCGGCTTTGCTCTTAATTGCTACATTCAAACACCCTATATCTCTATATTACTGGCGCTTTAGTCCCATCTACTCTTACAATCTCTACTTTCTCCAATAAAACAATCATAAATTTAGAATAGTCCCTGTTATGAGTAACGAAAAGATTCAACAAAAATTTGAACAAGCATATCACTCTTTTATCGAAGAGGAAAATTACGAGGAAGCGCTAAAACGTGCCGAGATTCTTTGCCTTCTCAATCCGCAATCTGCAGAATTTCATCATAAAGTTGCTTATGCCTATCTGAAGCAATTGAAATGGGAAAAAGCCATTGAGGCTGAAATGAAAACGCCAGAGCTGGATAGTACCTATATTCCTGCTTTGGATTTACTTGCGCACGCTTATGGCGCTCTAGATAATTGGGAAAAAACCGGGTTTTACGGTCATCAGGCTTTGGCCCTAAAAGATAAAGCTATTCCAGACCTAGAGCATGAAATCATTCCGATACCGGCTCCAAAAAACGGCAAACGGATTATCTCCTTTTCTTTATTTGGCAATAATTCCAAATATATTGAGCCTGCCGTCTTAAATACCCAGCTTGCACCTGTGCTTTTCCCCGGTTGGACATGTCGTTTTTATGTCGACGATTCTGTATCGGCTGAAGCTATTCAACGATTTAGAAATAACGGAGTAGAAGTAATTAAAGTTGGCGCTCCATTGGACAACTGGCCGGGTACGATGTGGCGCTTTCTTGCCATCAATGATCCCGAGGTTGAATACGTCATTTTCCGTGATGCAGACTCTATTATTTGTTATCGTGATGCAGCGGCCGTATCCGAATGGATAAAAAGTGGCACCCTATTCCACACTATTCGCGACTCAGGCTCGCATACTGCCCTAATTCTTGCAGGTATGTGGGGCGCTAAAACGGGTGCAGTCCCAGATATGCAGGAAAGGATTCAGAACTTTGTCGACGAGGGCTACCCTTCCAGACATTTTGCCGACCAAGATTTTCTAGAAAAAGAATTGTGGGCCTATATCCGTCAGAATCTGTTCGCACATGACAGATTATTTGATTTCTGTAATGCACACGAAATTCCCGGCGAGTTTTACCCTAATTATCAAATCGCTTTCAGCGAAGGGGTTACCAGCTTTAACGCAACGACTGATTGTGAAGACGGCAGCCTGGCAAAATGGACGCTGTACTCCAGTGCTTCGCCTTTGGTCAATCCGGACTACTCGCTCAATGTTGTTCCTGAATTTAAAGTCTGCAGTTATGTGACTGAAGTAAAAAACGGAGCGGTTTCAGCATTTTTGCCGAAGAGATATGGTAATGCGATTAAAGCAAAACTGGCCAGAATCAACATCGAACAAATATAATTTGATTCCTATATATCTCATTTAATGAACTCGTTATTTATGAGCAAACACATTCTCCTCGGCATTACCGGCGGTATTGCGGCGTATAAATCTTGTGAACTGGTCAGGCTGCTGAAAAAGCAAGGACATTCTGTATCAGTAGTGATGACGGATTCTGCGACAGAATTTGTCTCCCCACTGACTTTCCAAGCTTTAACTGGCAACCCTGTTTTATCGGATACCTATTCAGGTGCTTCCAATAATGGCATGGCGCACATCAATCTGACGCGTGAAGCTGACGCATTTCTTATTGCGCCAGCCACTGCCAATACGATTGCCAAAATTGCCAACGGATTAGCTGATAATCTACTGACCAACTTGGTGGCAGCCAGAAAATGTCCTTTGGCCGTTGCGCCTGCAATGAATGTCGAAATGTGGAACAACCCTGCCAACCTGCGCAATATTGAGCAACTGGTTTCAGACGGCATTACCGTGTTTTACCCAAACAGTGGCGAACAAGCTTGCGGTGAAACAGGTACAGGTAGAATGATCGAAGCGGTCGATCTGGCAGATTTGCTAGAAGATTTATGGACACCCAAGCTACTGAGCGGCAAAAAAGTTCTGATTACAGCCGGCGCAACGTTTGAAACCATCGATCCTGTCCGCGGCATTACCAATATTTCCAGCGGACAAATGGGCATGGCTTTAGCGTGCGCGTGCCGTGCTGCCGGAGCGAAAGTCACGCTGATTTACGGTCAAATTCAGACGGCCTTGCCAGCAGGCTTGGCTCATTCCGAACAAGCTGTCAGCGCAGAAGCCATGTATCAGGCAGTTCACCGCCATATCCATGAACAGGATGTCTTTATTTCCGTTGCAGCCGTTGCAGACTATAAAGTCAAAAACAGCAGCAACGAGAAACTGAAGAAAAACGGTAATCAGCCCCCGGTTATCGAACTGACGGAAAATCCAGATATTCTCGCATCCGTTGCCGCCCTGCCTTCTCCACCATTCTGCGTCGGCTTTGCTGCCGAAAGCCATCAAGTCTTGGAATTTGCTCGGGCAAAACGTTTGCGCAAAAACGTACCGATGTTGGTAGCCAACCAAGTTTCCGTTTCCATGGGTAAGCCAACCAATCAAATCACCATTATTGATGACCTTGCCGAAACCTCATTTCCGGAAACATCCAAACGCCAAGCAGCGGATGAAATCGTCAAACGTTTGACTGAATTGTTGGCTTGATCAAACCAAAGGCCGTCTGAAAATTTTTTCAGACGGCCTTTGTTCAAACACATTAAATTACAAGCCCAATTCGCGCAGAAAACGAATATCATCTGCCCAACCGGATTTTACTTTCACCCAAATCTTCAAGAAGACTTTGGTATCAAACAATTTTTCCATATCAAGGCGGGCTTCAGTAGAAATTTTCTTCAATTTCTCCCCACCCTTGCCAATCAAAATCGCCTTTTGGCTGTCTTTATCGACCAACACCGCGATATAAATGCGGAACAGTCCGCTTTCCTCTTCCTCAAACTGCTCCACTTCAACATTCATCGCATACGGCAGTTCTTCGCCCAAATATCGGAACAGTTTTTCACGCACAATTTCCATCGCCAGAAATCGGCTGGATTTGTCCGTCACCATATCTTCCGGATACATCGGGATACTTTCCGGCAGATACGGCTTGAGCAGTTCCAGTAGATTGGCAATACGCAGGCCATGTTTCGCGCTGACTGCCTCGCTGGCGGTAAATTCAAACTCTTGGCGCACTTCATTGATAAAAGCCTCAAGCGCAAATTTGTCTTTGGCTTTATCTTTATCGATTTTATTGACCACCAATACCACAGGCGTATGCTTAGGCAACTGCTTCAACACCACGCGGTCGGCATCGGTAAAGCGCATGGCTTCCACCACAAAAACCACCACATCCACGCCGCTCAACGCTTCGGTTACGTTTTGATTAAGACGGTCGTTCAAGGCATTGCGGTAATTGGTTTGGAAACCCGGGGTATCGACAAACACAAATTGCGCCGTGTCGTCGGTGTAAATACCGGTTACACGGTTGCGCGTGGTTTGTGCTTTTTTACTGGTAATACTGATTTTCTGACCGATTAAATGGTTCATCAGCGTGGATTTGCCGACATTGGGACGACCCACGATGGCTACAAAGCCGCAACGATAATCCGTCGGGTGTTGCGACTCGTTTTGCAAAAAGGTTTCGATATCCATTTATATATGACTTTCTTGATTGTTTCAGACGGCCTTTGCATTTTCTCAAAGGCCGTCTGAAATATTATTTTTTAGATTTTTTCAAAGGAAACTTCTGTTCCAACCATTCTAAGGCTTCACATGCCGCTTTTTGCTCGGCCACTTTCCGACTGCTGCCGCGTGCGTTACAGATGAAACCGAGTTCGCCCAAATCACAGGAAATCACAAACATCGCATCAGCCGTTTGCTCCGCCTGCTCTTCGATTCGGTATTTCGGCAGGGCAAAGCGGCGTGCCTGCAAGGCTTCCTGCAAAGCGGTTTTACTGTCTTTCTTGCCGATATTCAAATCCGCACGTTTCACGCGTTCCGCAAACAAATGGCGAACCACTTTTTCCGCCGCAGAAAAATCAGCGTCAAAGCTGACCGCCGCAAACATTGCCTCCATAGCGTCGGCCAAAATCGAAGGCCGTCTGAAACCGCCGCTCTTCAACTCGCCGGCACCCAAATACAAACCGTCGCCGACATTCATTTCCAACGCGATTTCAGCCAACACGCCTTCATTCACCAAAGCCGCGCGCATCCGCGACAACTCGCCTTCCGACAATTTCGGAAACGCGTCAAACAACATCCGCGCCACGGAATAGTTCAAAATCGAATCGCCGACAAATTCAAAACGCTCATTGTGTTTGGCATTGTAGCTGCGGTGGGTCAAAGCCTGCTGAAGCAGCTCCATATTGCGGAACTCATAGCCCAGACGCTTTTGAATCGCTCGATGCGCCTGCTGTTTGAGCAAATCAGGTTTCATTCCATACTTTCAAAAAACAGCCGGAAAGCACGCCTCATCCGCAGTGAAACAAAATAAAAAGGCTACACCGGCAACTTTTTTATTTTGGCTCATTGTTTCTTGCGTCCCTCAAGCCGATAAACAATCAAAAGCCGTCATGTTCAAACCTGACGGCACTTGCCGACATTGTACCATCAAACCGCCCCTGCACACATCCGTGCGGAAAAGTGGCGAATCGTGTAAAATCATGCCAAATCATCTCTTTGTCAACTCCATGAACAAATTTGCCCAAGCATTGGCCGCAGCGCTCGACCGCTGCATCGTTACCAACACCGTCGCCGAACAAGGCGAGCCCGTCGGCTTCCTCTACCGCGAAGCCCCCGTATTTGAAAACGACAGCGGCTGGCGTATTTTCAGCGGCGACGAAACCGACGAATACACCGACAATCCCGACAACTTCAGCATTGTCAGCCTCTCCGCCATTACCGCAGACAATCCCGACATTGCGCCCCTGCTGACTCAGGCAGAAGGCAGCGCGTGGGAATTGAACGAAGACGGCGAGTTCCAAGCCGTTGCCGATTGGCAGCCGCAAGAATAACCCACCCCATTTCGTTTCAGACGGCCTTCTTTATAACAAGGCCGTCTGAAACCGAGCCGAATCCCTATTTCACAAATATTGAAGGAATCATCATGAACATTATCGAACCACGCCTCGATGGCACCAACCTGCGCATCGGCATCGTTCAAGCCCGCTTTACCAACGAAATCGGCAGCGAAATGGTCAAAGTTTGCTGCCACACCTTAAAAGAATTGGGCGTATCCGAAGACAACATCACGCTTGCCACCGTTCCCGGCGCGCTTGAAGTGCCTATCGCGCTGATGAACCTCGCTTCATCCGAACAATTCGATGCCCTGATTGCCATCGGCGTTGTCATTCGTGGCGAAACCTACCACTTTGAATTGGTATCCAATGAGTCCGGCGCAGGTGTCAGCCGCGTTGCCCTTGACTACAACATCCCTATCGCCAACGCCATCCTGACGACTGAAAACGACGAACAAGCCGTTGCACGCATCGAAGAAAAAGCCTCCGATGCCGCCAAAGTTGCCGTAGAATGTGGCAACTTGGTCAACCATCTTTTGTCAGAACAATACGAAGACGACGAAGAATAAGCTTCTCCCCGTATTGAATACCGCATATTTTCAGACGGCCTCTCAATCATGACATTGAGGCCGTCTGAATCATTCAATATTCAGCCGACAATCATCGGCACTCTCTTCACAAGGAATACCCATGAAAAGCCCACGCCGCCGCGCACGCGAGCTTGCCGTACAAGCTATTTATCAAGCAGGCATCAACAAAACTGCCGCTCCCGAAATCGCCAAAAACATCCACGAACTGTCCCAAACATCCAATATGGATGAAGAGCTGTTCAACAAACTGTTTTTCGGCGCACAAACCCATGCCGAAGAATACATGGAAAAAATCAGCCCCCTGCTCGACCGCGACGAAAAAGACCTCAGTCCTATCGAACGCGCCGTTTTGCTGGTTGCCTGCCATGAGCTGAGCACCATGCCTGAGACCCCCTACCCTGTCATCATCAACGAAGCCATCGAAGTCACCAAAACTTTCGGCGGCACCGATGGCCATAAATTCGTCAACGGCATCCTCGACCAACTGGCTTCACGCATCCGCCCTGACGAACCGCGCCGCAAAGGCTAAGATGGGCTTCACATCGGGTCGGGATTATCGATCTTTGCCTTGTTTAAGCTAATGTGCTTATACAGCCAAACCATCAAAAAAGGCCGTCTGAAATTCAGACGGCCTTTTATATTTCGATTTATTCTGATTTTGGCATTTCATAACCGGGACAGTTTTGCTTGTCGCTGCTTGCCCAGATGATACCGCTGTCGTTGTAATAAACGGTACAGGTTTCATTAGCGTTGGTTTCTTTGTTAGGCACTGCTTTCAAAATATAACCTGAATCGGAAGGATTAGGTATAGAAGCCGTACCTTCGGAAAAACTAATATTGAAATATTGATTCTGCTGTAAATTTCCAGCAGGAAACCCTACAAATGTACTTTTTTGAGTGTAGTAGCGTTCGAGCTGTTGGGCGTTATGCAGCATCTGCGTGCGGACGGCGGCAAGGCGCGTTTGGCGGATATAGTTTTGATAAGACGGATATGCGATGGTAGCGAGAATGGCTGCAATCACAACGACTATCAGCAGCTCGATAAGCGTGAAGCCTTGTTGGTGTTTCATTGTATTTATGTCGTAAATAATTAGAATAAGACGTGAATATTATAGTAGTTTTCTTGCGGCTTAAATGTTCAGATTCGGAGGGAGTTTGGGAATTTATGTAAATGAGGTGCAAGTTCTGAAAAATGTTTACTACCCTTTATTTTTTATTTCAATAAGTTAAACTTCAATTTGAGCCGACCGTCTCTTGGTTGGCCTTGGTCTTTACAGTAAAATCCAGTTGTTTTTTTGTTTCTATCAATACATTTGTTGCTTGTCTGCGACGTTATTTTATTGAATTGGTTCCTTTTATATGTCTAAAGTTTTCAAGTGGGCGGCCGGTACGGCTGTTATCGTGGCTGCGGCTTTCGGCGGCTGGTCTTTGATGAAGCCTGAGCCTCAGTCTTCTTTTATTACTGAAGTAGTCAAACGCGGCGATATCCGTCAAACCGTGTCGGCAACCGGCGAAATCTCACCTTCCAATTTGGTATCCGTGGGCGCGGAAGCTTCAGGTCAGATTAAAAAACTGTATGTGAAACTGGGCCAGCAAGTGAAAAAAGGCGATCTGATTGCAGAAATCGACTCAACCAATCAGATCAATACCTTAAATACCGAAAAATCCAAACTGGAAACCTATCAGGCAAAATTGGTTTCTGCCGAAATCGCGCTTTCCAGTGCGGAGAAAAAATATAAACGCGAACTTGCCTTATGGAAAGAACAGGCAACTTCCAAGGAAGACTTGGAATCTGCACAAGACTCTTTAGCCGCAGCCAAAGCGAATGTCGCCGAACTGAAAGCCGCCATCAAACAATCAAAAATCTCCATCAATACAGCCGAATCCGAACTGGGCCACACGCGGATTACCGCCACCATGGACGGCACTGTGGTCGCCATTCCGGTTGAAGAAGGCCAATCCGTCAATGCGGCGCAATCTACGCCGACCATTATCCAGCTGGCCAATCTGGAAACCATGTTAAACAAAATGCAGATTGCCGAGGGCGACATCACGAAAGTCAAAGCCGGTCAGGATATTTCGTTCACCATTTTGTCCGAACCAGACACCCCGATTAAAGCGAAATTAGACAGCGTCGACCCCGGCCTGACCACCATGTCTTTGGGCAGCTACACCAGTAGCACGGACACGACTTCCAATGCGATTTACTACTATGCCCGTGCACTGGTGCCAAATCCCGAAGGCAAACTTTCTATCGGTATGACCACTCAAAACACGATCGAAATCAACGGCGTGAAGAATGTCTTACTGGTACCGACACTGACCGTGAAAAAGCATAACGGCAAATCCTATGTCAGCATTTTGGGGGCAGACAATAAAGCGGTAGAACGCGAAGTGACTGTCGGCTTGAAAGACAGCATGAATACCGAAATCAAAAGCGGCTTGAAAGAAGGCGAAAAAGTGATTGTTTCTGAAATGAGCGCAGATGAAAAGAATAAGAGCAGCGAACGCGCGATGATGGGTGGCGGCCCTCCTCGCTGATTGATTAAGGCCGTCTGAAAGATTTGGCTGTGTTTCAGACGGCCTTAGTTCCTGTGTTTCTATTTTTCGCCCGGAAAGATTATGAGTTTAATCGAATGTAAGAATATCAACCGTTTTTTCGGTAACGGTGAAAACCGTGTGCATGTATTGAAAGATGTCAGCCTTTCTATTGAGAAAGGCGACTTTGTGGCGATTATCGGCCAGTCCGGTTCAGGCAAATCTACGCTGATGAATATCTTGGGCTGTCTGGATACCGCCACTTCCGGCTCTTATCAAATCGACGGCATCGAAACATCGCAAATGCAGCCGGATGAGCTGGCGGCTTTGCGCCGTGAGCGTTTCGGCTTTATTTTCCAGCGTTACAACCTGTTAAGCTCGCTGACTGCCCGAGACAACGTCGCCCTGCCTGCCGTATATATGGGCATGGACAGTAAAGAGCGCGCGGAACGTGCAGAAAAACTGTTGGGCGATTTGGGTTTGCAAAATAAAGAAGGCAACAAACCCAGCGAACTTTCCGGCGGTCAGCAACAACGCGTTTCGATTGCCCGCGCGTTGATGAACGGCGGCGAAATCATCTTTGCCGACGAACCGACCGGCGCATTGGATACCGCCAGCGGTAAAAACGTGATGGAAATCATCCATAAGCTGCGCGAAGACGGGCATACCGTGATTATGGTCACCCACGATCCGGGCATTGCGGCAAACGCAAACCGCGTCATCGAAATCCGCGACGGTCAGATTATTTCGGATACGTCTAAAAATCCGGATATTCCGCCAAGCAAAGTGGAGAGGATTAAAGAAAAAGCTTCCTGGTCGTTTTATTACGATCAATTTATGGAAGCATTCAAAATGTCGGTACAGGCGATTATGGCGCACAAAATGCGTTCGCTGCTGACTATGCTGGGGATTATCATCGGTATCGCTTCGGTGGTATCGATAGTAGCCTTGGGTAATGGCTCGCAACAAAAAATCTTGGAAGACATCAACTCGATGGGCACAAACACCATCAGCATCTTCCCCGGCCGTGGTTTTGGCGACCGCCGCAGCGGACGGATCAAAACGCTGACGATTAATGATGCAAAAGCCATCAGCCAACAAAGCTACGTCGCCTCTGCCACTCCTCAAACCAACTCCAACGGCACCTTGACCTACCGCAACACCGACCTGACTGCCTCGCTTTACGGCGTGGGCGAACAATATTTCGACGTGCGCGGTTTGAAATTGGAAGAAGGCCGTCTGTTTGATGATGACGATGTAAAAACTGATGCACAAGTCGTCGTTATCGACCAAAACACCAAAACCAAACTCTTCGGCGAAGGCATCAATCCTTTAGGAAAAACCATCCTCTTCAAAAAACGCCCGCTAACCGTCATCGGCATTATGAAAAAGGATGACAACTCGTTCGGTAATTCCGACTCGCTGATGCTTTGGTCGCCTTATACAACGGTCATGCACCAAATTACCGGCGAGAGCCATACCAACTCCATCGTTGTCAAAATCAAAGACGATGCCAACACGCAAGTTGCCGAAAAAAGCCTGACCGAGCTGCTGAAAGCACGCCACGGTACAGAAGACTTCTTTATGAACAACAGCGACAGCATCAAAGAAATGGTTGAAAGCACAACCGGCACCATGACGCTGCTGATTTCTTCCATCGCGGTCATCTCTTTAGTGGTCGGCGGTATTGGCGTGATGAACATCATGCTGGTCTCTGTTACCGAGCGTACCAAAGAAATCGGCGTCCGCATGGCAATCGGCGCACGCCGCAACAATATTTTGCAACAGTTCCTGATTGAGGCCGTCTTAATCTGTATCATCGGCGGCCTGTCAGGCGTATTGTTGTCCGCAAGCATCAGCCTGGTGTTCAACTACTTTGTCACCGACTTCCCGATGAGCATTTCCATAACTTCCGTCATCGGTGCAGTTGTCTGCTCCACCGCCATCGGCGTCGCGTTCGGCTTTATGCCCGCCAACAAAGCTTCCAAGCTCAACCCGATTGATGCGCTGGCTCAGGATTGATTCAGTTAGATGCAACAAACAATATTCAGATAACCTTAAGAATAATGGTATGTATACATCACTAAAGCGCGATAAGGATACACAATGCAAAACTGGCAACAATATGAATCACAATATCAAATCGAAGCATTGCTATACAACTTGTGTATCCAAGCCATTCAAATCATGGCTAAGGAATCTGAAGGCACTGTGATTAACGGTATTGCCTTAAACATTCATTCTTATTACGGCACTTGCGGCTTGTCTTTTAATCGTGCTGAAAATGGAGAAGATGGCTCATTTTTGCGTGAAAATGATATACAACCACCCGATTGGAGTGATGAATGGAATGAAGCTGTTTATCAAACATTTAAACCTTTCGAAGAAAAACACCGTTATGCCATTGCTGACATCATGCAGGGGTTGGGAAATAAGAATCTGGATGCAGAATTTGAAGCATTTGGTAACGGTTTTCTATATACCTGTCGTCGTGTAATGAGTCGATTACGACAAAATAGAGCCTTTGAAAAATATGCCAATATCTCGAATAATTGTTGGTATCTAGTTACTGAAATTGACGCTGATACTGAAGAGGAGGAACGACTTTTAGAAGAAGTCTATCAAGAAATAATTTCAACCCTCACTACATAAACTTAAATTCAAACATGCATCCTAATAAAGTACAAAGAGATAAGTTAAATAAGCTGAGTGACCTGCCCAATGTCGGCAAAGCTGTGGCGGAGGATCTGGCTTTGCTTGGTATCACGCAGCCGCAGGATTTAGCGGGACAGGACGCTTATGAAATGTACGACCGCCTGTGCAGCCTGACCGCAACCCGACACGATCCCTGCATGATCGATATTTTCCTATCACTGGTTGATTTTATACAGGGGAACGAACCGAAGCCATGGTGGCATTTTACGGAACAGCGAAAGGCGTTCTTAGCTGATAAACAAAAGTAGCCAACATGATTTATTTGGCATTCAAAACTATCGATGCCGTCTGAAATGCTGTTACTCGAAAGATTTTTTATGAAGACGAAACCTTTTCCCCAAGCAGCCTTATCATTGGCTGTTGCCCTTGCCCTAAGTGCGTGCGCCGCACCTAAAGCCAATCCGAACCTGACGCTGGAAGCAACCGGCCAAGTCATGAGCGCGACGGAAACTGCCGAACGCTACGATGTAAACGGCAACTGGTGGGAAATCTACCAAAGCCCGCAGCTCAATGCACTGATGGAGCAGGCGCTGGCGAACAATGTCGATTTGAAACAGGCCGCCATCAGCGTCAACAAGGCTTTGTACCAAGCCAATATTTTGGGTGCGGATTTGGTGCCTTCGTTCAGCGGCTCGTTGGGCGCGAACGCTTCTAAAAACCTGAAAACCGGCAGCCACGGCAATACCTTCAGCAGCCAGCTTGGCTTGAGCTACGAATTGGATTTGTGGCGCAAACTCAGTGCCACTGCCGATGCGCAGGTATGGGAATACCAAGCCACGCATGAAGACATGGCCAACACGCGCCTGACTTTGATTAATAATGTCGCCGATGCGTATTTCAATATCGCCTACCTGAACGAAGCCATCGAGTTGGCGCAAAAATCGCTGAAGCAATATCAGGAAATCAACCGCATTGCGAATGCCAAGTTCCGCTACGGCCGGGCAGATTCAAGCCAGCCGACCCAAGCCAAACAGTCATTGCTGAGCGCGGAAAACAGCCTGTTATCTTTGCAAAACAATTTGGATACGCAAAAACAGGTTTTGCGTAATTTGTTGAATTTAAGGCCGTCTGAAAACATGGCCGCCGATCCGGCACAATTCCGCCTGCTGCCGGTCAAAGGCGTAAACTTGGACGTACCGATTACCGTTTTGGCCAACCGCCCCGACCTGCGCGCCGCCGAATACCGCCTGCAATCCTCGCTCCAATCCGTCGAAGCGCAAAAACGCAGTTGGTATCCCTCGATTACATTGGGCGCGAGCTTGAGCACGTCGTCTGAAAAAGCCAAAAGCGCGTTCAATATCCCGCTGCTGGGCGGCTCCGCCACCATCAATCTGCCTTTCCTTAACTGGCAGACCATGAAATGGAAAGACAAAACCGCCCAAGCCAATTTCGAAAGCGCCAAACTCGACTTTGAAAAAGCCCTGACCACCGCGCTGAACGAAGTCAACACCAACTACCTCGCCTACCAAAACGCCCAAGCCGCGCTCAACAACCAAGAGCAGCGTTACGCCTTGGACAAGAAAAACAGCCATTACTATCAAGTACGCTACCAGCATGGTAAAAACGAACTGAAAGACTGGCTGGAGGCTTTGAATTCGGAATACAGCTCGGCTCAAAACCTGCTGAACCAACGCTATGAAGCCTTAAAATACGAAAATATGGTGTATAAAGCCATGGCAGGACGTTATACGCCGAAATAGCATTTTCAGACGGCCTTTGGTTAATTTCCGTCAACGGCCGTCTGAAACCATTCAAGCAACTGAATTTTCATATATAATCGCGCGTTTATTTGATTTTATCCGGACAACATTATGGCCTTCGCCTCTCTCTTTACGCTTTTGGACGACATTACCGCCGTTTTGGACGACGTAGCGATGATGACCAAAGTCGCCGCTAAAAAAACCGCCGGCGTGGTCGGTGACGATTTGGCGCTCAACGCCAATCAGGTAACCGGCGTATCTGCCGAGCGCGAATTGCCGATTATTTGGGCGGTGGCAAAAGGCTCTCTGGTCAACAAGCTGATTCTGGTGCCGCTTGCGCTGTCTCTTTCCGCTTTCCTGCCTGCACTGATTACGCCGTTGCTGATGATCGGCGGTGTGTATTTGTGTTTTGAAGGCGTGGAAAAACTGTTGCACAAATTTCTGCACCGCAATGAACACGAAGACGGACACGATGCCGAGCCTGAAGTCACAGACGAAAAAACAAAAGTTAAAGGCGCAGTCCGCACAGATTTCATCCTCTCCGCCGAAATCATCATTATCGCGCTGGGCGTTGTTGAAAAATATGACCTGATGACGCGTTCTTTGGTGATGGCCGCCATCGGTGTTGGCATGACAGTGTTAGTCTATGGTTTGGTCGGCATTATCGTCAAACTTGACGACCTCGGTATGATGTTGATGCGCCAAAAAAGCGCCGCCGTACAAGGTATCGGACGCGGTTTGATTTCATTTATGCCTTGGTTTATGCGCGGTTTGAGTATTGTCGGCACGCTGGCGATGTTCTTGGTCGGCGGCGGACTGATTGCCCACAACCTTGGCTTTTTGCACGATTTCCTCCACGCGCAACATTGGGACAGCGGCATGATGGAACATATCGCCAACCTGGTGGTCGGAGTAGCCGCCGGTGCATTGGCTTGCGCAATCGTCCTGCCTGCAATGAAATTGTTTCAAAAAGACTGATTTTGTTTCCCTGCCGTCTGAAAAATTTTCAGACGGCCTCAATACCATTTAAAGCATGAATATTTTCCGTAAACTCGAACAATATTGGCAACATCCGCTGCTTTACTGGCCGCTGGTCATCTTGATTGCCGCCGCAACACCGTTCACTTTCGCCCCGTATTATCATTTCTGGCTGATGCCGCTGTTGTTTGGCGCGCTGATACGCCTGATTGAATTGCGTCCGCGCTTTGCCGTCATGACAGCCTATCTGTTCGGATTAATCAGTTATACGGCGCAGTTTTATTGGATACACACTGCCTTGCATGACGTTTCGGGTTTGCCGGATTCATACGCCATCCCCCTCACCTTCCTGCTGCCGGCGTTTCTCGCGCTTTATCCGGCCATCTGTTTTTGGGTGTGGAGAAAATGCAACCTGTCGCGCTGGGCCAAAACCGGCCTCCTGCTGCCGATTTTATGGACGCTGGCAGAATTTGCCCGCGAACGTTTCCTGACCGGATTCGGCTGGGGCGCAATCGGCTATTCCCAAATCATCAAAGACAGCCCGTTGGCAGGCTTCGCGCCTTTGGGCGGCATTCATATGGTCACGCTGGCAACCGCTTTCCTCAGCGCATGGCTGGTGTTGCCGATTGACAACCACGGCCGTCTGAAACACCGCCTGCTGCCCTTATTCCTTATCGTTGCGCTCTGCTCCGTCGGCTACATTTCCCAACAAACCGAATACACCCGCCCTGACGGCAGCACCAGCACGGTCGCCTTGATTCAAGGCAACATCGAGCAAAATCTGAAATGGAAGGAAGAGCAAATCATTCCGACCATTCAGAAATACTACGAACAAATCAGCAAGACCAGTGCCGACATCGTCATCCTGCCTGAAACCGCCCTGCCGCTGATGCGCCAAGACCTGCCCGAAGGCATCTTGGAACAATTCGCCGAACAGGCGCAAAGCAACGGCAGCGCATTGGCCATCGGCATCAGCCAATATACGCCCGACGGCAATGGCTACGAAAATGCAGTCATCAATTTGAGCGACTATCACAACAGCACTTCCGATGTCATCCCCTACTACGCCAAGAACCACCTCGTTCCATTTGGCGAATACAAGCCCTTGCCCGCCATTACCGAGCGCCTCTATAAAATGATGGATATGCCTTTGGCCGACTTTCAAAAAGGCGGCGACAACCAAGCGCCTTTGGTGATGAAAGATCAAAAAGTCGCCTTCAATATCTGCTATGAAGACGGTTTCGGCGACGAACTCATCGCAACGGCGAAACGCTCCACCCTGCTCGCCAACATCAGCAATATGGCGTGGTACGGCAAATCCAATGCGATGTATCAGCAGCTCCAACAGTCCCAAGCGCGTGCAATGGAACTGGGCCGCTACATGGTTCGCGCCACCAATACCGGTGCGACCGCCATTATTTCCCCTAAAGGTACGATTGTTGCCGAAGCCCAACCGGATACAGAAACCGTCCTCGAAGGCCACGTCAAAGGCTATATCGGCGAAACGCCTTATATGAAAGCAGGCGGCTCCACATGGCTCATCAGCATTTTGGCCGTTATCGGCGTATTCCTTATCCTGATTGGCCGGAAAAAACCAGAATAAAAAAATTTTAAGACCTTGTTACACAAGGTCTTTTTTATTACTGAAACTATTTACATACAGAAATGTTTGTAATATACTTAACCAAAACCTAGCAAATCACTCAAATTTTCTAAGACAATCAACCCTTGCGATTCAAGCAGTAAAAACTATTGAATCTATCGTTAATTTACAGAAAAAATCCAACCCATAACAAAACAAACCACAGGCAGTGTTATACTGCTTGTCACACAATAAACAAAAAGCCGTCTTCAGACGGCCCAATCAAGGAAAGCACCCTTCATGAATAAAGCTTTTGCATTACCCGTTATCCACAGCGGCAACGGTAGCCTCGAGCAATACATTCATACTGTCAACAGCATTCCCATGCTTACCGCCGAAGAAGAAACACAACTGGCCGAACGTCAACAAAAAGGCGATCTCAACGCCGCCAAACAGCTTATTCTGTCCCATCTTCGCGTCGTCGTATCCATTGCACGCGGCTACGACGGCTACGGCCTCAACCAAGCCGACCTGATTCAAGAAGGCAATATCGGCCTGATGAAAGCCGTCAAACGCTACGAACCAAGCCGTGGTGCGCGCCTGTTTTCGTTCGCCGTGCATTGGATTAAAGCTGAAATCCACGAATTTATTTTACGCAACTGGCGTTTAGTCCGCGTTGCCACAACCAAACCGCAACGCAAACTGTTCTTCAATCTGCGCAGCATGCGTAAAAACCTGAATGCTTTGTCTCCAAAAGAAGCGCAAGAAATCGCCGACGATTTGGGCGTAAAATTGTCCGAAGTATTGGAAATGGAACAACGCATGACCGGTCACGATATCGGCATCATGGCAGAAAACAACGATGACGAGGACAATTTCGCCCCTATCGACTGGTTAGCCGACCACGATGCAGAGCCTAGCCATCAGTTGTCCAAACAAGCCCACTACGCCCTGCAAACCGAAGGTCTGCAAAACGCCTTGGCGCAACTGGACGACCGCAGCCGCCGTATCGTTGAAAGCCGCTGGTTGCAAGACGATGGCGGTTTGACCCTGCACGAATTGGCTGCCGAATACGGCGTATCTGCCGAACGCATCCGCCAAATCGAAGCCAAAGCCATGCAAAAATTGCGCGGTTTTTTGGCAGAAGAAGCAGAAGCCGTTTAAGCCTTTCATGATAAAAAGGCCGTCTGAATCTTTTCAGACGGCCTTTTCGATGGCAAACCTCATTGCATCTTCTCCCCCAACACATTCATTTTAAAGCCCACTTAAGCTATAATACCCACCACACACACTACCCAGTCATACCATAACCATGCAACTTACCGTCGTCGGACTCAATCACCAAACCGCGCCCTTGAGCATACGCGAAAAACTGGCATTTGCAGCTGCAAATCTGCCGGATGCCGTGTCCAACCTCGCGCGCAGTGAGGCGGCGGAAGAAGCAGTCATTCTTTCTACCTGCAACCGCACCGAGCTTTACTGCGTCGGTGAAACCGAAAAAATCATCGACTGGTTGGCGCAATATCACGACCTGCCTGCCGAAGAAATCCGCCCTTACCTCTATACCTTGGATAATAATGAAACCGTCCGCCACGCCTTCCGTGTCGCCTGCGGTTTGGATTCCATGGTCTTGGGCGAACCGCAAATTCTCGGTCAAATCAAAGATGCCGTCCGCGTTGCGCAAGAACAGGAAAGCATCAATACCCACTTAAACGCCCTGTTTCAAAAAACCTTTGCCGTTGCCAAAGAAGTGCGTACCGACACTGCTGTCGGCGAAAACTCCGTCTCCATGGCTTCTGCATCGGTCAAAATGGCAGAGCAAATCTTCCCTTCCATTTCCGATCTGAATGTCCTCTTTATCGGCGCAGGCGAAATGATTGAACTGGTGGCCACTTATTTTGCCGCCAAAAATCCCAAGCTCATTACCGTTGCCAACCGTACACACCAGCGCGCGCAGGAATTGTGCGACAAACTCGGTGTCAACGCCGAAGCCTGCCTGTTGAATGAATTGCCCGATATTCTTCACGATTACGACGTGGTTGTTTCTTCCACCGCCAGCCAACTGCCCCTCGTCGGCAAAGGCATGGTCGAGCGCGCATTGAAAAAACGCCACAACATGCCTGTTTTCCTGCTGGATTTGGCCGTTCCGCGCGATATCGAAGCCGAAGTCGGCGAATTGGAAGACGCATACCTCTATACCGTAGACGACATGATGGATATCGTCCAAAGCGGTAAAGATGCGCGCAAAAAAGCAGCGGAGGCGGCTGAAAGCATGGTGGAAGAAAAAGTCAGCGAATTTATCCGCCTGCAGAAAAACCGCCAAAGCGTTCCTCTTATCCGCGCCTTGCGCGACGAAGGCGAACGTGCGCGCCGCCAAGTATTGGAAAATGCCATGAAGCAACTGGCAAAAGGCGTATCCGCCGAGGATGTCCTCGAACGCCTCTCCATTCAGTTGACCAACAAACTGCTCCACTCTCCGACACGCACGCTCAATAAAGCCGGCTCGGACAACAGCGAATTAATCGATGCCGTGGCGCAGATCTACCATTTGGATCAACACGACTGACCACAATTTAAAGGCCGTCTGAAAGAAGCGAACCGACTGACAGGTCATATTCCAAAGCTTTCAGACGGCCTTAAAACAATAAAATCCCAATTATCATTTTTTCATTTAAAATGAAATGCTTGAAAAAAAACCGTTAAAGTGTAAAAATTCTACCTTATACATTTAAACAGCATTCAAACAATAAAACTGCCTGCCGGCTCAAACGCATGCCGACAATACGATAGGCACCGGCAAAAGGAACTTTCGTGAATATTAAAACAAACACATATCTGGCCCTTGCTGTCCTCTCAGCTTCCCTTCTTTCAGGTTGCGACAAAGTCAGTACCTTTTTCGGCAAAGACGAAAACAAAGAACTCGTCCAACGCATAGAAACCAATACCGATGACGGAAAAGTCGGTATGTTGCTGCCCGACTTCGCCCAACTGGTGCAAAACGAAGGACAGGCAGTCGTCAATATTCAAGCGACACCGGCGAAACGCACTGCGACACCGGATGACGACCACAGCATGGACCTGAGTCAATTCCCCGACAACGATCCATTTTACGAGTTCTTCAAGCGCCTTGTTCCCAATATGCCCGACATGCCGCAGGAAGATACTGAAAGCGACGCTTTGAATTTCGGTTCCGGCTTCATCATCAGCAAAGACGGCTATATCCTGACCAATACCCACGTGGTTGCCGGCATGGGCAATATCAAAGTCCTGCTCAACGACAAACGCGAATACACAGCCAAACTGGTCGGCTCAGATGCCCAATCCGACGTTGCCCTCTTAAAAATTGAGCCGCAAGAAGACTTGCCGGTTGTCAAAATCGGCAATCCGAAAGATTTGAAACCGGGCGAATGGGTAGCCGCCATCGGCGCGCCTTTCGGCTTTGACAACAGCGTAACCTCCGGCATCGTCTCCGCAAAAGGCCGCAGCCTGCCGAATGAAAACTACACGCCGTTTATCCAAACCGACGTTGCCATCAACCCCGGTAACTCAGGCGGCCCATTATTCAACCTCCGCGGCCAAGTAGTCGGCATCAATTCGCAAATTTACAGCCGCAGCGGCGGTTTCATGGGCATTTCATTTGCCATTCCGA
>ERZ773070.917-NODE-917-length-19453-cov-7.722755_pt1 | contig 19453 bp, 13 predicted proteins | sample MGYA00580618_ERZ773070 | MGnify/ENA primary metagenome ERZ773070 (study PRJEB29015, sample SAMEA2738023) | human oral metagenome | biome: human oral; feature: human-associated habitat; material: dental | place: China | collected 2019 ... | reverse complement strand
GAAAGCAGCGCGTCCACAGCCCGAGATCAAAAAGCCCAACATGCGCCCCGACATCCCGAAGCCGCAGAATATAAAGCCGACGCAGCGCAGGATCGCCGACTAAGACGCGGTAAATACGATAATAGGAGGTGACGCAGTTGGGATTTCATTATCGTTTCTTTGACCGCGACATGGAGAAAACAGACGAGATGGGCATCCCGCTCACACGCGCCGACATTGATGCGCGTGAACACGCAAGAGAGCCGGAGCGTATCTTTTCGCGCGGCGAGCAGACCGGCATTGTACTCTCCTCCGTAATTTTCGCCTACGGCTATATGGAAGGCGATCTCTCCCTCGTATTCTTTTGTCTCTCCTTCCTCATCTTCGAACTGCGCAAAATTGTACGCCGCTATACGGGTAAATACGGACAAAATATTGCAAACGCCATGCACGGATTCAGCATCGCGCTCATCCTTGGTGCGCTTGCCATGGTACTCACGACATAGGAGGTTCTATTTGAAACAACATATGGGCATGGGCGTCATGAAAGTCGGCGCCGCCGCCGCGATCGTCCTTCTCTTCGGCATTATCCACCTTGCCGCCCCGGGATTCCTGCCCGAGCTCTTCGCGCTCCTCTCGACCGGAGACATCTCCGCCACGGTCGAGTATATCCGCGGCTATGGAGACTGGGCGGCGGTCTTCGCATTTTTCCTCACGCTCTTTGTCAACGCTCTCGGATTCCCGCCCGCGATCATCTTCTCTACGGCAAACGTCATGCTGTTCGGCATTGTCCCGGGCATCATCCTCTCCTGCGCGGCGGAGACCGTCGGCGTCACAATCGCCTTCCTGCTCATGCGCTTCTACTTCCGCGAAGCGGCGGAAAAGGCAATCGCGAAGAGCCCCTTCCTCGCAAAGGTTGATCAATACAGCGGCAGCAAGGGCTTCTTCATCATGCTGATCGGACGTATGGTGCCCTATCTCCCCTCTGCCGTCATGAACGCCGTCGGTGCCCTCTCCTCGATTCGCTTCCGCGACTATGTGCTCGCCTCGCTCGTCGGCAAATTCCCCTCGACGGGCATCGAGGCAACCATCGGGCATGACATCATCATGCAGCAGGAGGATCATACGCGCCTCGTCATCGTCGTGATATGCGCCGGCATCCTGATCTACGCTGCCATTCGCTACGAGAAACATCTCATGCGTGAAGAGGCTGTCCCACAGAAAATGGAGAAGAACGAATGACACGACGCACATTTTTGCAGACTGCCGCCAAGACCATCTTCACGATGAGCTTCGGCGGTCTCTTTTCGTCCCGCTCTGCCCACGCCGCTGCTGACGGCATCCATCATCTGCGCCAGATCGTGACGGCGAATCCCGCACGCACGCGCATGATTCAGTGGGACAGCCCGCAGCTGCTCCAAAATGTGCGCGTTGAGCTGCGCAGCCCCCACAAGCAAGTGGAGAGCCTGATCCCCGCCTACACCTATCTTTCGATGGACGATGAGGTACAGTTTATCTATCATGCAGAGATTTCTTTCGCTGAGGACAGTGCCTACCGCGTCACGCATGCGGGAAGTGCGACGGAATGGATCCCACTACTCGGTGTGGGTAATCCGGTACGTGTCCTGCTCTTTTCGGACAGTCAGTGCGGCGAGAGCTACGATGTGTGGCGCACGACCTATCAGACGGCATGGCAGCGTCATCCGGACGCTGACGCTGCCGCCATCGTCGGCGACCTCACGGACAACGGGGAGTCCGCATGGCACTGGCGCTCATTCTTCGAGGCGATGGAGGCGGCAGGTGCACCGCTCGCCCGCCATCCCCACATCCCCGTCCTCGGCAATCACGAATACTACGGATTGCAGTGGACTGCCGTGCCGCCCGTCCGCTATCTCCGCACCTTTGCCCTGCCCGACAACGGCAGCCGTGATTTTCGCGGACACTACTACTCCTTTGACCTCGGCGCGGTGCACTGCATGGTCCTCGATACCCAGTTCCTTGAGGCGGAGGAACGCGGCACGGCACTGAGGGCAGAGCAGATGGACTGGCTAAGAAAGGATGCTGCGGCAAGCACAGCACCGTGGAAGCTCGTCCTCATGCACAAGGATATTCTCGCCTACGGTGACTATCAGGTCGAGCAGAATACAAATCACGGCATCAGCGACGTGGGACAGGTTTTCTTGGATACATTCGATCGTCTCGGCATCGACCTCGTCGTCTCAGGACACGTCCACGCCTACCGCCGCCGCCAAATGCGTGCACGTCAGACAGATAAGAACGGCACCCTCTACCTCCTCGCGGGACCTGCGGGGAATGAGTATTTCAACGTCCCCGCAGAGACATACGACATCATCGCTGGTCCCGATCCCACGCCGTCCAACTACCTCTATCTGGAGGCGGATGCGCATCGGCTTCACATCCGATGTGAAACAACGAGCGGAGCGGTACTCGATACGGTCGACCTGCAAAAATAAGAAAGACAGACAGCGCAGAGTTTACGCTGTCTGTCTTTCTTATTGAAATGGATTATATGGTCACAATCCCCAAGACAATGGCAAAGAACAGGGAGATGATCGACAGTCCCCAGAGCCACGGCGTACAGAAACGCAGGAGCTCCTTGATGGAAACGCCCGCAAGTCCGCAGCAGAGAAATGTCGTCGCCGCGTGCGGCGTGACGAGAACGGCAAAGTTCTTGCCGACAAGCATCGCATTCGACATATTCTCCGGGGTAATGCCGTACTGCTCACCGACACCGATGGCAAGCGGCATAAGACCGAAGAAGTACGGACTCGTACCGAGCATCATACCGATTGGTACTGCAAAGATGCCCATGATGATGTGGAAATACGGGCCAAGCACGGTCGGGATGAGCATGACGAGCGTCTCTGCCATCGCGTCCATCATCTTTGTGCCCGTGAGAACACCGAGGAAGACACCGGAGGCGAGCAGGATCATCGGCACGCCGAGTGCCTCGCCCGCATGCGCCTTGATGCGCTTGCCCTGCATCTTCGGATCGGGAAAGTTCACGATAAGTGCAAATGAAAGACCAATCATGAATGCGGCGTACAGCTGAATTTTCGTAAAGCAAAGGAGTGCGACCACGCCGACCGTGAGGAGAAGATTGAACCAGAAGAGCTTCGGACGCTTGAGTGCCGCAGCTTCCTCATCGGAGATCTGATGTGCCGAGGACGCATCCTCATCCAGCTCCGCCGCCTTGCCGGTCGGATGTATGCCCGCGCCGCGCCGCTTTTCCAACACGCCCATAAATGCGGCAAAGACAAGCACCATGATGATTCCGACAATCTGTAGTGGAATGAGTGTGTGCCAGAGCGCATTGACATCCGTGTTCAGGATAACGCCGACGCGCGCAACGGGACCGCCCCACGGCAGGAGATTCATGATACTCATTGCCGCGCCGATGATAACGCAGAGCACAACGGGGCGGATATGCAGTTTCTTGTAAATCGGCAGCATCGCGGGAATTGTCACAAGGAGCGTCGCGGCAAGCGCGCCGTCGAGATGGGCAATCGTCGCAATACACGCGGTCGCCACCGTAACGAGGATGACGTTGGAGCCTGCGCGTCTCACGAGAAAGTCGACGAGTGGGTCGAAGAGCCCAACCTCCGACATGATCGAGAAGTAGACGATGGAGAAGATAAAGAGCACGGCGACCGGCATGGTCGTCGTCACACCCGTTTTCATGAACTCCGCAATCTGCGTGAAGTCAAAGCCGCAGACAACAGCACAGAGAATCGGGACAATGACGAAGATCGGCGTCGGATGCGCCTTGGACTGCAAGAGCAGAAAGATGATCAAAAAGATCATCACAAAACCGGTAACAGCGAGTAACATGAAAAACCTCCATTCCCAAAGTGGTTTCACATTGACCTGAGCATATCGGACTGTTCCATTTCGTATAGAAAGTGCGTGACCGCAACGAGATCCGCCGAGCCGCCGGGGCTGACCCACGCGGCGATCAACTGCGCGTCAAATGCCTCGACTGCTGCGCGTCCCGCCGCCGTCCCCATGCCCCCCAGCGTGAGGATTCGGGCGGCATCGCCCTGCACGCGATGAAGCATCGCAAGATCGTGACGACCGAGGATATTCGTGTCCATATTGTGTACCATAAGCACGAGGAGCACGTCAACGAGAGCATCGTTCAACGGTGTATGCGCCGCCCTGCGCGCGCGGTAGAGCGGCAGGGCATACGCCCGTACGAGCGGGAATCCTGCCTCCGCCTCGCCGCGCACGCCCGTCAGACCGTACGCGAGATACGCTGCCTGCCCTTTCGTTGTGGGCACGGCATCCTTTGCGAGTGCTCCATAGTCCGCGCGGCAAAGTCCCGCGCAGATCGTTTTCGCCGCATCCAGAACGGCATCGGCGGTCAGACGCCCGCCATGCGCCATGAGCCACCCAGCCGCACCGAGCAAAATGCCAAAGCTGAACACCGCGCCCTTGTGCGTATTCACGCCCCCCGTGCGTGCATACATGGCGGCTTCTGCACGACATCCGATCGGACGCAGCTGCGCGAGTAGGGTATCGAGGTGCTCATGCCCCGCACCCGCACGCGCGAATTCCGCAAAATACGGCGCAAGTGCCGCCGCCGATGCCTGAAAGGTGAAGAAGTCCATATCGTCGTGCGCCCCATTGTTCGCACGATCGACAAGCCCCGGCTTCGGCGTTGCCGCCACCTCGACAAGCAGAGCCTCCACGGCAAGCGCGGCAATGTGATCCACGCCCCTCATTTTCCCATCCAATACCGTATTCAAAGCACGAGCGGTTTGATCTTGCGTACGACATCGAGAATCGTACCGTCACGCGCCTCCAGGACGGCGATCACCTGATCCTCCCATTCGAGTTCGTCCGGCTCACCCACGAGGCTGTACGCCTTCTCTTGGAGCGCCTCGATCGTCGTATGGGCAATCCCCGCCGCGTCGAGACACTCGATCAGATCCCCGCGCGCGGGATTGACGGCGATGCCGTAGTCCGTCACGAGCACATCCACACAGTCCCCCGGCGTCGTCACGGTGACGACCTTCTTGCAGACCGTTGCCATGCGCCCGCGCACGAGCGGCGTGACAATGATACAGCACTTGCTCCCCGCCGCCGTGTCCGGATGCCCGCCCGGCGCACCGCGCAGCACGCCGTCCGAGCCGGTCAGCACATTGACGTTGAAATCCGTGTCAATCTCCAGCGCCGCAAGCACGACGAAGTCGAGCTTGTTGACGTATGCACCCTTGTTCGCAGGATTCGCATACTCGCTCGTGGAGATCTCAAGATGCTTGTCGGGATGCGCCGCGAGATGCGCAATCGCCTTTGTGTCGAAATCCTGCGTATCGAGCAGCTTGCGCACAAGCCCCTTGTCCATGAGGTCGCAGATATTGCCGCCCATGCCGCCGAGCGCGAAGCCCATCACAATCCCCCGCTCGCGCATATAGTCCTCAAGGTAGCGGTTGACCGCGAGCGACGGGCCGCCGACGCCCGTCTGGAACGAGAAGCCGTCCTTAAAGTACGGCGTCGCCGCCATGATCTTTGCGCAGTTCTCCGCCATCATGAGGTTGCGCGGATCCTCGGTGACGTGCGCCTCCTTCGTGCCGATCTTCTTCGGATCGCCGATCTCATCCACAACGACAACATAGTCCACGTCGATCGACGGGATGGCGGCGGGCATATTCGGGAACGGGACGAGCGTGTCCGTCACCACGACGACATTGTTGGCATAGCGAGCGTCCGCGACGGCATAGCCGAGCGTACCGCAGTTGTTCCTGCCGCCCGTACCATTCGCATTGCCGTAGTCATCCGCCGCCGACGCCGCGATAAACGTGATGTCGATGGAGAGTTCCCCCGTCTCGATGGCACGCGGCCGTCCGCCGTGACTGCGGATAATCGCGGGCGTTTTCAGTTTCCCCGCCGAGATGACCTCGCCGATCCGTCCGCGCACACCCGAGGACTGGACGCCGATGATCTTGCCCTCCTCGATGTAGTCCGCAAGGAGATCCTGTGCGCTGCCGAGGGAGGTCGTCGCAACCGTCAGATCCTTCAGCCCCATCTCCTCGACGAGCACCTTCATGACCATGCTCGTCACATAGTCGCCGTTGCGAAAGGCATGATGGAAGGATACCGTCATGCCGTCATGCGCGCCGCATTTCTCGCACGCCTCACGGATCGAGCCGACCACCTTCGACGCCTGTGGCTTCTCTGCGCGTCGTACGGTCGCTCCCGCCTTTTTATAGGACTTGCCGTCCATATAGAATTTGCCCTGATAGACCTCCTTGCCCCCCGTGAGGAGTTCGTCGGGAATCTCTCTGCCCACTGCGTTTTTCATATCACTGCACCCCCTTTTACAAATCCCCGTGGTAGACGCCGCACGCCTTCGCAAGGGCGAGTATGCGCCTTGCGTCCTCAATGAAGGCAATGTCGACCATCTTGCCGTTCACCGTGTAGACACCGACGCCCAGCTTCGACTGCTCCTCGTAGCTGCGCACATAGAGTTCCGCCGTTGCGATCTCCTTCTCCGTCGGGGCAAAGGTCTTGTGCACATATGCAATCTGGCGCGGGTTGATGAGGCTCTTGCCGTCAAAGCCCATCGCGTGATCGAGTTCCACCTCCGCGCGAAAGCCCTCCTCATCGTCGAGTGCAGTGAACACCGTGTCAAAGCACTGAATGCCCGCCTCTCGCGCCGCGAGCAGCATGAGGCTGCGCGCCGTATTGATCTCGATGCCGCTGCGCTCGGGGCGGACGTGCATGCTCTTGCGGAAATCGCCGCCCGAGATCGCCACGCCGAGCATACGCGCCGATGCCTGACAGATCTCGCGCGCATTCAGAATCCCCTTCGGGCTTTCGAGTGCCGCCATGAGCAGCGTCCGACCCTCCTCGACACCGAACTCCTTCTCCGCTGCGAGCACGTGATCCTCGATCAGCCGCACATCGTCCGCACTCTCGCATTTTGCGATGCGCACGCCGTCCGCACCACCCGCGACGCAGACGCGCACATCCTCCTGCCAATGCGGCGTATCAAGCCCGTTGATGCGTACAATGACCTCGGTATCACCATAGTCGATGCTCTTCAGCGCATGATAGAGAGAGAACCGTGCCGCATCCTTCTGGTTCTCCGCCACGGCATCCTCAAGATCGAGCATGATACTGTCGACGCCGTAGATATACGCGTCCTTGATGAGTCCCGGCCGCTGCGCATTCATGAACATCATCGTGCGGCGCAGACGGAACCGCTCCGGTCTGGGTCTTGGAATCATTGAATCACACCTCCCCACGGAACATTCTGATCCGATACACCCGCACTGCGGAAGACCGCACACTCCACACGCGCGCGGATCGTGCAGTCCAGTGCGCCCTTGTCCACCACCTGCACACGCGCGGACGAAACGCCGAGGCGTTCCAGCGTTTCGAGCACGGTCTTTTGGATGGCGCGGCCGTACTGGTTCATGACGCTGCTCTCCAGATGAAGCTCGATGCCGCCCGTGCCCGGCTCGACCGTGACTTGCGCGTCGCTGGACTCCAACGTCCCCGCCATCGCCATTTTTTCGATCTGCATAACGCTTCCTCCTAACTTTCAATTATGGTACCATAATAACAGGAAGATGGATTCTATGTAAATGCACTCATTTTTCCACCCATGCCATTCCAAAAAGGAATGTTAGTCTTGCGTTTTTCAATCGTAAAAGCGATGATAGTCATGGTATAATAAACGAATCATATTCTTTGAAAGGGGTGGAAGCTGATGGATACGCAGGATATTCAGCTGCTCATGACGCTGCACCGCACAAGCAATATCACGCGCACAGCAGAGGAGCTCTATACGACGCAGTCCTCGGTGTCAAAACGCATCCGCCAGCTCGAAAAGGAGCTTGGCATCATCCTTGTCCTGCGCTCGCGCCTCGGCATCCAGTTCACCCCCGCAGGTGAGATCGTGCTGCGCCACATCAGGGCGATCACGCGCGAGCTCACATCGATGAATCAGGAACTCAACGACACGCAGGGCATTATCTCCGGCACGCTGCGTATCGGTGTGTCGATCAACTACGCGATGTACCGTCTGCCGCCCATCCTTCGACGCTATCAGGAATATTACCCGCTCGTACATACACAGACAATCATCGAGGTCAGCCAGAAGATCTACTCCATGTTCATCGCGGGACAGATGGAGCTTGCCATTGTGCGCGGCGAATACTCCGACTGGGACGGGCCGCGCATGCTCTTGGGTCGCGAGCCGATCTGCGTCATTACCTGCCGCGCCCACGAACATCTGCCGCTGGACGAACTGCCGCAGGTCATCCGCAAGGCGGACACGGAGATGGAGCGCGACACGGCGCTCTGGCGCAGAGAGCACAAGATCCCCACGGCAAAGAATCAAGTCTTTGCGAACAGCACCGCTACCTGCATCGAGATGGTGCGGCAGGGACTCGGTTGGGGCATCGTGCCCGAGATCTGCCTTGCGCACTTCGATGGCTGCATCCGTCCCATGCGCTTTGCAGACGGACGTCCGCTCGTGCGCTCCACCTATCTCCTCTACACGGAGCAGACCGCCGCCCTGCCGCAAATTCGTGCCTTTATCGACCTGCTTGCCGAAACAAAGGAGAACCAGAACCTATGATCACGACCATCTATCCATCCGACCGCACGGGCATGGAACGCGTGCGTGCCTTACTCGAAAAGGAAGACCTGCGCATGGACGCAAACCTCGACTACACCTGCGCCATCCTTGACGAGGCTTACAACCCCATCGCGACAGGCAGCTGCTGTGGAAACACACTGCGCTGCTTCGCCGTTGACAGTGCACATCAGGGCGAGGGGCTGCTGAACGAAGTCCTCTCCCATCTCATGACGGTGCAGCAGGAGCGCGGGAACGCCGCCGTCTTCCTCTATACGAAGGGCAGCTCCGTCCGCTTCTTCCGCGACCTCGGCTTCCATGAGATTGCCCGTGTCTCGGACACGATCGTCTTTCTCGAAAATCGCCGCTGGGGATTTTCCGACTATCTGAGCGCATTGCAGCGCGAAAGTCCCGCAAACGCAAAAAACACGGCGGCAGTTGTGATGAATGCGAATCCGTTTACCCTCGGACACCTCTATCTCGTAGAGCAGGCTGCTGCGGAAAACGAATGGCTGCATCTCTTTATCGTGAGCGAGGATGCGAGCCTCTTTCCCTTCGCTGTGCGGGAACGCCTCATACGCGAGGGAACGGCGCATCTCAAAAACATTGTCTATCATCGGACGGGTCCCTACATCATCAGTCAGGCGACCTTCCCCAGTTATTTCCAAAAGGACGAGGATACTGTTATCCTGAGTCACGCACAGCTCGATATCGCCGTGTTCTCGCGCATCGCACAGGCACTCTCCATCGCACGGCGCTACGTCGGTGCGGAGGAGGCGAGCCGCGTCACACGCCTCTACAACGAAACAATGTTGAAGGAACTCCCGCGCACAGGCATTGCGTGCAGGATCATCCCACGCAAGGAACACGCGGGCGCGCCGATCAGCGCCTCCACCGTGCGGCGCGCGATAAAGTTCGGCGACATGGATGCCCTTCCCTCCCTCGTGCCGCCCACAACGCTCGCCTTCCTCCAAAGTGAGGAGAGTGCTGCCATTCGCCGAAAGATTGCAGAGACGACAGATGTCGTCCACTACTAAAGGAGGCATTATGTTCAGCGGTATTCCTGTCGAACTGCCCGCCATGCTCGCCGCACGCGAGGAGCGTGCGGCACGACAGGACGCATGGCTCGAAAAATACGCCGTCCCTCTCCTCTCCTTCACGCTCAATATTCCCGGTCCCGTCAAGACATCGCCCGATCTGCGGCGCGCGTTTGATGCGGGACTCCTTGCATTGGAGGATGCACTTGGAGCGGCAGGGCTGTCCCCCATGACGCGGACAGAAATCCATGCGCCAACGGGCGATGAGGGACTGCTTGCCATCGACGGCGATGCGGCGGCAATCAAGGAGATTGCCACGCGCATTGAGGAGGAGCATCCACTGGGACGGCTTTTCGATATGGACGTTCTAAACGCGGACGGCACAAAGCTCTCGCGCTCCGTCCCGCGCCGCTGCCTCCTCTGTACGGAGCAGGCACAGAACTGTGCGCGCAGCCGCCGTCACAGCATTGTGGAACTGACGGCGGAGATCGAACGCCTCCTAGCCGCATATCTATGATAGGGGTTGCTGTACGAAGCAAAAACATCGTACAGCAGCCCCTATTTTATTGCAAAAAAAGACTCTGCACAGGAAATCCCGTGCAGAGCCGATAGAAGTTTACCTATTAAATTTTAGAACATCCACTTGACGCCCAAGTCACCGCTGAGACCACGGCGCTTACCCTGCCATCCCATCAGGCGCAGGTCATAGCGCATGTTGCCGTCTACGGGCATAAAGCGATAGCCAAGTTCGAGCATTCCGCTCGCCCCCTTGAGGCTCGGGCTGGGCGTTTCGTAGCCCTGATAGGACGCATGTGCGCTGCCGCTGAACTCGTACTCCAATGCAAGACCCGTGTAGAACTCACCGCCTGCATTGCTCTGCTTCGTGTAGCGGAAGCCGAGGCGCGTTCTGTTCGAGTTGACCTCGGAGAAGTCGTAGTCCTCACCTGTGTTCAGATGCGCCGTCACATCGCCCTGATGCGACCAGAAATAACGCAGGTACGGCGTGATCTTCGCATCATCCTTGATCTGAATGTCCTTGCCAGCAGCAAAATGACCTGCCCAGTAGGTGTTTGAGACATCGTACGAGGAATTGATGCCGGCATAGATGCTGCCGTCGTAGTCACTCTTCACGCGACCGCCCTGCAGCGATCCCTCATACCACATGCCATCCTTCCTGTCAACACGCACCATGAGACCAAGACCGTATGTACGGAACTTGCCGCTGCCGTGTGTGTTGTCGTTGAGGTAGGAGTCGTAGCTGGCATTGCCGTAGGAGAGGAAAGGACCATAGACCACATTTCCATTCTTCAGCGACTCCTCACGCGCCCAGCCGACACCGACATTCAAGCCGTTCGTATCGACATAGGAACCGGTCTCAGAGTGCATATGGCTGCCGCCGATGCCTGCCCAGAGCTGATATCCCTTCGGCGCTGTCGCCTCATCCGCCTTTCCGGCAGAAGCGGCGTCTTTTGCCGCCTTAATATTGTTGGCAACGAGGAAGTCCACACCCTGATTGATGAACGCCGTTGCTCCGACGCGCGTCTCGACAAAGGACTTCGTCTGCTCGATCAGCTCTGCCTTCTTGACAACGGCAGAAACCTCGTTCGTCGCCGTCTGTGCGACATCGAACTCATAGCGGAGCGATACGCCCTGCATAGCCGACGACGTATTCTGAATCGTGGGATCGGTCTGGATCGTGCCGCCGGGCGCCTTGATGAGGCTGAACTGCTCGCTCACGCGGAATGCGGGATGCGCGCCGTCGATGACGCCGACGCCGATGCCTACGCCCTGCAGATTCTGCGTCCCCGTCGTGGTGAGTTCGAGAATCGGGGCCGTCTTGTCATGTGTCTGATCGAGGAAGAAATTGATATTCTGGATGCCCGCAAGGCTCTGCGCCTTCGATACGCCGGGATGCACGACGAGCGTATTGCCCGTACCGGACGCAGACGTGCCGCCCGTGATGGTGCCCGTGACGGTCGTCTTGTTCAGATGGATGAAGTTGTCCTCCGTCGTCGCACCGCTGCCGCCCGTGACATTGCCCCCGACCGTGATATTGTCAAGGTTGATGACGTTCGCCGAAGCCGCGCCGCTCGTGGACACAGAACCTGTCACGTCGCCCGTGACATTGGACTTGACGTTGACGGTATTCTCCTTTGCATCGCCGGTGGAATAACCGCCGACTGCATTGGCAACCGTGCCGCTTGTGATGTTGACCGTGTTCTTGGTCGCCTTGCCCGTCGGCGATGTTGCATAGCCGCCGTAGACAGTACCCACCGTGGCGCCATCAATCGTGACACTGTTGTCATGGCTGTCCCGCTTATCTCCCGACAGAGCTTTTGCATCCGTGCCGGACAGGGGAACATCCGTGTAGCCGCCGTAGGCATTCGTGTAGCTGCCGCTCGACACGGTGATATTGTTCTCGCGCGTCGCGTTGCCCACCTTCGAAATGCCGCCGTAGACATCCGTCGAACCCGACGGTGTCACAGGAGCCGTCACACCTTTGTACTGATAGCTCTGCGCAATGACCTTCGTATCCGATGCGGTACGATTCTCCGTGTCGATATTGTACTCGGTCGTATCGTCCCCATTGATCTTGCTGCGCGCACCGTCATAGGTGGCGCCGAAGGAAATACCTGCGCCGTTCTCCATCAGCGTGATCGGAGTCGTCGATATGCCGGTCGCATCCAGCGTCTGCCAGTCAAGTGCAGATGCGCCGCCCGTGAGCGTGAGCATTGCCGTTGCTGCATTCGCTGTGGAGGCATCGAAGTTCACGTGCTGGAACGCCGTGATATTGCCGGCGCTGTTCGTGCCCTTCACCGTCAGCGTATTGCCCGAGGTGGCATTGTTGCCGCCGGAGATCACGCCGTTTACGGTTGTGCCTTCCACATTGACCTTGTTGTCATTCGTGGCAGCACCCTCACCGCCGGTGACATTGCCCGTGACGGTCACGGCACCGAGATTGATCGTGTTGTCAGAGGCTGCGCCCGCCATGGAGGAACCGCCAACCACGTTGGCAACCGTGCCGCCCGTCACATTGACCGTGTTCTTTGTCGCCGTGCCCGCCGCCGCATTCGTATAGCCGCCGTAGACGGTGCCGATGTTCGCACTGCCGGAGACCGTAACCGTATTATCGTGGCTGTTGTTCTTCTCTGCCGAATTTGCCTTCGCATCCGAGCCGGGCAGCGGCGGAACAGAGTCCGTATAGCCGCCGTAGGCATTCGTGTAGCTTCCGCTCGACACGGTGATATTGTTCTCCCGCGTCGCGTTGGCAACCCGCGAGATACCGCCGTACACATCCGTGCCGATCGAGGTCACGGCGTTCGTCTGTCCGCGATACTGATAGCTCTGTGCAATGACCTTATTGTCCGAAGCCGTACGGTTCTCAGTGTCGATATTGAACTCCGTTGTATCGTCCGAGTCAATCGAACTGATCGCACCGTCATAGGTGCTGCCGAACGAAATGCCCGCACTGTTATTCATCAACGTAATAGGACCTGCAGTGGTGCCGGTCGCCTCAAGCGTTCCCCAATCGAGATTGGATGCGCCGCCATTGAGTGTAAGCATCGGATTGGAGGTCGCTGTACCCACATTGAACTTCAGCTTCCCAAAGCCCGTAATGCTGCCTGCCGTGTTCGCGCCCTTCACCGTCAGCACATGACCCGTGCCGCCCGCAGAGCCGCCCGTGACGGCGCCGGTAACGGTCGCACCTTCCAGATTGACCTTGTTGTCCGTTGTGGTCGCACCCTGACCGCCGAGGACACTGCCCACGGTCACGCCACCCTTGAGCGTAATCTCGTTGTTCGAGGCTGCACCGCCTAGAGCGTAGCCGCCAACGATATTGTTGACCGTACCGCTTGTGACTTCGACCTTGTTCTTGGTCGCCGATCCCGTCGTCGATGTTGTATAGCCGCCGTAGACCGTGCCGGCGACGTTTGCGCCGGCAATCGTGATCTTGTTGTCGTGGCTGTTTTCCTTCTCCGACGACTGTGCCTTGCCGGAACCAAACGAGGGAACTTCCGTATAGCCGCCGAACGCATCCGTATAGGCACCAGTCGACACGGTGATATCATTCTCACGGGTCGCATTGCCCACCTTCGAGATGCCGCCGTAGACATTCCCCGGAGCGAACGCCGGTGACGCCACGGGATTTGTCTGTCCGCGATACTTGTAGCTCTCGGCGATGACATCGTTGTCCGAAGCCATATGGTTCGCCGTATCAATGTTGTACTCTGTCGTATCATCCGAATCGCTGCGGCTGTGCGCGCCGTTATAGGTGCCGCCGAACGAGATCCCCGCACCGTTGTGCATCAACGTAATGGGACCTGCCGATGTGCCGGTCGCCTCAAGCGTCTGCCAATCAAGGAAAGATGTACCGCCGTTCAGTGTGAGCATCGGATTCGTCGTTGCGCTGTCCGTGTCAAAGCTCACCTTGTTGAACCCTGCGATGCTGCCCGCCGTGTTCGCACTCTTGACCGTCAGCTTATGCCCCGTGCCGCCCGCAGAGCCCGCCGTAATGCTGCCGGCTACGGTCGTGCCTTCCACGTTGACCTTATTGTCGTTCGTGACCGTGCCCTGGCCGCCGAGGACATTGCCCGCAATGTATACATTGCGGAGATTGATCGTGTTATCCGAGGCTGCGCCCGTGGACACACCGCCCGTGACATTCGTCACGTTGCCGCTTCTCACGTTGACCGTGTTCTTCGTCGCATCGCCGAGGGACTCACCGCCCACAACATTCGCTGCCGTGCCGCCCGCGACATTGACGGTATTGCCCGTCGCCTTGCCGCCCGCCGAGGTGGTGTAGCCGCCGTAGACATTCGTGATCGAGCCGCCGTTCAGGTTCACAGTGTTGCTCTTGCTGTCAAATCTATCCGCATGCGGTGTCGTGGTGGAACCGGTCGACGTCCAGCCGCCGTAGGCGTTCGTTCCCGTGCCGCCCGTGATGGTCAGCGTATTGTCCTGCGTCGTGTTGCCGCGCTTGGAACGCCCTGCCCATGTATCATTTGGATCTGCCAGAGTGGTGACATTGGCGTTCTTGAACTGATAGTCGTCCAGGTTGATCTTCGTTGCGCCGGCAGCCGTATGCGTATTCGTGTCGATGAAATATTCGTGCTCGTCCGTCTCGGATACATAGGTTCCGTCAGTCGTGTATCCGGAGATACCAAAGCCGCTCGTGTTCGACAGAAGCGTGCGTGCACCCGTCGCCGTGCCGATTGCTTCAAGCGTTCCCCAGTTGATAGGGGTGGAAGCGCCCGTGAGGGCAAGCATTGCATTGGCAGGAGTCGATGCGCTGTCGAGGTCAAACTTCACCTTCTGGAACATTGTGATGTTGCCCGCAGTGTTGTTGCCCTTGACCGTCAGCGTATTGCCCGTACCGACTATATTAGCACCGCTGAGGATGCCCGTGACCGTGGTATTGCCTTCCAGCGTGACCTTGTTGTTGTTTGCGGTTGCACCCGAGCCACCCATGACATATCCCGTAACGACAGCCCCCGTGCCAAGCGTGATCTCGTTGTCCGAGGCTGCGCCGCCCGTGGAGACCGAGCCCGTGATATTGCCCACGCTGCCGCCCGTAACGTTCACCTTGTTCGCCGTTGCACTGCCCGCAGAGTACGCGCCGACGACGTTCGCCGCAGAGCCACCCGTGATGTTGACCGTGTTGTTCGTCGTCGTACCCGTCGCCGCAGTCGTATAGCCGCCGTAGACGGTGCCCGATACGCTGCCGCCGGAGAGGGTAATCTTGTTGTTATAGCTGTTGTCCCTGTCCGACTTCGTCGTACCCGTGCCGACCAGAGGAACGTCCGTATACCCGCCGTAGGCATTCATATGGCTGCCGCTCGATACGGTGATGTCGTTCTCGCGCGTCGAGTTGGCGACCTTCGAAATACCGCCGTAGACACTGCTCGGATCGAACGACGGTGTCACAGGAGTGTCCTGCAGACGATACTTATAGCTCTCGGAAACGATGCGCTGATCCCAGCTGCTGTGGTTCTCCGTGTCGATGTTGAACTCCGTCGTATCGTCTGTATTGCTCACGCTCTTTGCGCCCGTATAGGTGCCGAGCGAAATTCCCGCCATATTCTGCATCAGAACGAGCCGGTTGGGCTGCTCCGCTTCCAACACTTCAAGTGCGCCCCAGTCAAATGAGGTTCCCCAACCGTTCGTAATGTTCAGCATTGGATTGGTCGTGGATGCTGTGGAAAGGTCGAAGCTGACCTTTTGGAAGCCCGTGATATTGCCGGCTCTGTTCGTGCCCTTCACCGTCAGCGTATTGCCCGTACCGCCCGTAGCGCCGACCGAAATGACACTGCCGACCGTGGAGTCATTCATATTGACCGTATTGTTGTCTGCCGTGCTTCCCTGACCGCCAACAACAGATCCAGAGACCGTTACGGCACCGAGGTCAACCGTGTTCCCCGAGGCACTGCCGCTTGCATTTCCGCCAAAGACATTGCCCGTAACATCCTTCTTGACCGTAACTTTGTTGCTGTCAGCAGCTCCGCTGTTCGCCCAGCCGCCGTAAACAGCCGCATTGATCGTTCCGTCCGTCAGCTCTACAATATTCGACGATGCCGCGCCCGTGCCGATATTTTGTCCGCCAAGGATAGTCCCGCCGACCGTACCGCCAGAGATCTTGACCTCATTCTTTTCCACCGTGCCGGACCCATAGCTCAGACCTCCGGTAACGTCATTCGTAACCGAACCGCCCGTCATCTCGACCTTATTGTCCGAGACAGAACCCGCGCCGCTCTGAGCACGACCGCCCGTAAGATTCGCGGCAGTCGCCTCACTATAGGTCACATAGTTCTTTTTGGCGTTTCCTCCGGCAGAAGACCCGCCGTATACATCGTTCAGGATCGTACTGCCACCGCTCACAACGGCACCGTTATGGACGGCATCGCCCGTACCGTACGTGATACCGCCATAGCTGTCGCCGCTGACCGTGCCGCCCGTGACCGTCAGTGTGTTGTCCTGCACGGCGCCGGTCGCAGCACCCTGAATCTCGGCACCTGCCGCAGCGCCCGTCACCCAGCCGCCCGCAATCGTTGCCTCGTTATTGATGGCACTGCCCGTGCCGCTTCCTGTGATGCGTGCGCCCCGCACATTGGTCACCGTCGCCTGTGTAAAGTTGGCTTTATTCCCCTCGGCATTGCCCGTCACGGACTGCCCGCCGACAACATCATTGGCGGTGATGGAACCGCTGATCGTTGCCGTATTGTTCTTCGCCGCACCCGTACCGTTCGTGATGCCGCCATAGATGCTGCCAAGGGCAGCGCTCGCGCCGCTGACAACGGCGTGGTTGTCCGAAGCCTCGCCCATCGCTCCGGTATCACTGATCAAAGCGCCTGCAATAAAGGCACTTGAGCCGCCCGACACCTCAGCACGGTTGCCCGATGCCTTGCCCGTTGCGCCGACGCCATTGACCACACCGCCGATGAGCCGAGCCGCCGATCCGGCGTTCATATATGCCTTGTTGTCCGTAACGTCGCCCGCCGCAACGTCGTTCTGTCCGCCGACGGCAACACCGGACACCGTCGCACCGCTCGCCTCAATGGTCAGTTCGTTGCCCGTGACATTGCCGCCGCTCAGAACACGACCGCCGTACGCATTCCCTGTGATACCGGCGCTGTTCTTGAGGAATACCTTGTTCGTATCTGCGCCCGCACCGCCGCGTCCGCCCGTAACCACACCGGCAAAGGAGATGCCGCCGACGGTCGCCGTATTGCCGGACGCCGCTCCATTGACGCTGTAGCCGCCGTCAATCGTAGTACCGCTGAGCGCACCGCCCGTGATGGTGACCTTGTTCGCCGATGCCGTCCCCGTATCTTCGGCAAACCCACCGATGATATTATCCGAGAGTGTACCGTTCGTGACGTTGACCTTGTTGCCCGACACCTCGCCCGCATGGGTACCATGACCGCCCGTGACAACGCCCGTGATCGAGCCGTTTGTAACGTTGACGGTATTCCCACCATCAACTTTGCCGGTTCCCATATTGTAGCCGGCTGTAACTGCCCCGCTAATGGTGCCGCCATTGATGTAGACCTTGTTCCCGGTGACATTTCCGGTCGCCGAGGGTGCAATGATCTCGCCGCCGCGTACGTCATTATTGATTGTGCCGCTCGTAACGGTGACAGTATTCGTCGCAGCATTGCCCGCCGCATTCGTGCCCGCAATGCGACCGCCGATCAGGTTGTCCGCCGTCGCACCTTGAAAGTTCAGGGTATTGGTCGAAGCATCGCCCGTCAGGGAGCGTCCGCCAAGGACATCATGCACTGAGCCTCCGCTGATTGTGACCGTACTGCCCGTCACGGAACCCGTGCCCTGTGTCAGACCGCCGTACGTTGTCCCGTTCACGATGCCGCCCGAAACGTTCACAATGCTGCCCGAGACATTGCCCGTCGCCTGTGTGCTGGAATTGTACTCTTTGATAAAACCGCCCACCACGTCGTTGTTCACGGTGCCGCCCGAGAGCGTCACCTCGTTGTCCGTGGCATTTCCCGTCGAGTTAGGACCGACAACCAGACCACCATAGAGCATGGTCGCCGTCCCGTCGCTCATGATCGCCTTGTTCTGTCCGGCATTCCCCGTCACCCCATTGGTCAGACCGCCGACCACATAAAAGCCGGTGGCATTCGTCGTCGCTCCGGAAATATTGATTTCGTTGCCGGTGGCATCGCCGCCGCTCCACGTTCTGCCGCCAATCGCGTATCCGGTGATATTGGCACCATTCTGGAGGAAGAGCTTGTTGCCCTGCACATTGCCCGTGCCGACGGTATCACCGCCCAGAACAGATCCGCCCGTATACGATACGCCGTCCATCGTCAGCGTATTGCCCGTGACGTTCCCCGCATCCGAAACCAAACTGATCGCCCCGCCCGTGATTGCGGGATAGCCCAACTCCGGAGCCGTCGGGCTGTTCACTGTTACATTGTTCCCCGTCACATCGGCAGCGGATGCGTGCGGCATAACCGGGAACAGTGCGCCTCCTCCTGCGGACAGAGCGACTGCGACGGAAAGAGCCAACCGACGCGCTTGCGATTCTCTTGACATAAGTATTCCTCCCTGTGTATTGCCACCATCCATGATAGGGACAGACTGATAAAACATTCATTTTAAGAATCTGCCACTAAACCCTGTTTAATCAATGGTCCCTTTATTTTAGCACAGCATTGGATTGATTAAAATAGGACGAATGTCTTACATTAAATAGATAATATCCCATTTCCTGCCCTTATATGAATAAAAGGGGCTGCTGCACGAAAGTTTCGTACAACAGCCCCTCTGTCTTAGTGACGCCATGGTGTCCGATTTTGGTAATCCCGTTTGATCTTCTTCACTGCCTGATCGTGGCGCTTCTGCTCCTCCTTCATTGCGCGGTCGTACTTTGCCTGATCGCCGTCGCGCTGAAACTCGAAGCGGATCTTGCGTACGTTCTCATCGTGAATGCGATCCTCTTCCTTCATACGGAAGCTGTACTCGTTCGTCGCGCCGTCAATATACGCAAGCGGCTGATGAACGGGTGCCGCCTGTGCAGCGGGAGACGCCGCTGCAATGCCAAGCCCCAGAGCCGCAGCCATGACACCCGCGATATATTTCTTGTTCTTCATGAGCGTTCTCTCCTTTACTTCTTGTCTCATGTTCGGTACTACCCTAACGCTTTTTCGTTGGAGCGTATTTAAGGAGAGGTAAACAATGTGTTAGAGTTATCAAGAAAAGTGGGGCTGTTGTACGAAGTTTTAGCTTCGTGCAACAGCCCCACTGAGTCTTTCTTTACTCCGCTGTGAACGGAAGAAGCGCAATGTTGCGCGCGCGCTTGATCGCCAGC
>ERZ773070.914-NODE-914-length-19474-cov-7.864154_pt1 | contig 19474 bp, 12 predicted proteins | sample MGYA00580618_ERZ773070 | MGnify/ENA primary metagenome ERZ773070 (study PRJEB29015, sample SAMEA2738023) | human oral metagenome | biome: human oral; feature: human-associated habitat; material: dental | place: China | collected 2019 ... | reverse complement strand
CGGGACGAGGAGCGGCAAGCCAGCGGCGAATGCGCCTTCTGGCGCGTGGTGCCTTCTGACCAGCCAGGTGATCCGCGTCGAGCTGCACACCAGGCCGTCTTAATGCACCTTCTGGCGCGTGGCGCCTTCTGACTTGCCGAAACTTCGGCAGAGAGGAGGTGATCCTCCAGTCTTAATGCACCTTCTGGCGCGTGGTGCCTTCTGACTCAGCGACGACGGTGTACTTGTGCGGGGCTACGGGTCTTAATGCACCTTCTGGCGCGTGGTGCCTTCTGACAAACTGCCGTAGTACGTTATACGTTGACGGGCTGCGGTCTTAATGCACCTTCTGGCGCGTGGTGCCTTCTGACCCCACCCCTCAGATCGCCCCCGCTGACCAGGGACGATGCGACAGGTAGCGCAGGCGGCCCTCGGGCACCGCTCAGGCCGCTTCGACACCGGGACCATTAGAGCACATCGTTGCAGGTCGGCGCCACAGCGCCAGCGACGCTCCCCGGGAGGTCCGACCACCCGGTTTCCGACCAGGTCATGCGGAAAAGTCGAGTGGCCTCCCTCGCATCCAAGCAGTTTGTGTCCCAGTTCACAAGCCCAACACTCTCATCGCTCGCTTTCAGAAGAGCGCGCGGAAGAGCTCGCCATCGTCGGGGCTCGGAGGGGTCCCATGGATGCGTGCCTTCTGCTTGCAGGACCGGCACAGTCGGTACACATGCACCACATCGTCCGAGTCCTCGATGATCTCAGCGATCCGGCCCTCCAGCTCCTCCAGCTCGTCCGCCTCCAGGCGGATCTCGAAAACCGACTCCTGGATCCTGTAGCCCCACGACTGCAGCGCGGCAGCGAGCCGAGCGCGCCGGTTGCCTGACGCGATGTCGTAGGCGATCACCACATTCACCGCCATGATGTGCCTGACCATTCGTAATCCGGGTCGAGGATCGCCCGGGCAAGCCGCTGCGCCTGGTGATGGATGTGCCTGCGCCAGGTCCCGCCGAAGCCGGGAAGCGCCCCAGAGGTCTCGCGCTGGAGGGCGGCCTCATATCCGGAGAGCAGCACCTTCTTCCCCTCGCCTGTCAGCCAGACGCCTTCCTCACCATCTCCTTCGCGCCGAGCCTCTTCGGGAACCGGCCCGCCATGCTCAGCCCGGAGCCTGCGCTGGCGCAGCAGCCCCAGCACCGCTCGATCCACCAGGAGCGGCCTGAACTCCTCCATGAGGTCGAGGGCCAGACTCGGACGCTTGTCCGTGGTCGAATGCAGCAGTCCCAGGGAGGGCTCGAGCCCTGCCGCGTACAACGCGGCCGCGCACTCCCCAAGCAGCAGCGCGTAGCCGTAGGACATCGCCGCATTCGCCACGTCCATCGGCGGGCGCCGCGACCGCCCAGGGAAGGACACCTCCGGCGGGACAAGACCGCCGAGTGCCTCGAAGTAGGAAGCGGAGGCCGCGCCTTCCAGCCCCATCAACTCATCGATGCTCTGCGCGTGCGGCACATCCCCCAGTATCGCCCGGATGGCCTCAATTCCCGTTCCCGCGCCAGCGGTGATCTCCCTCCTCGCGGTCCGCTGCAGAAGTCGCATCTGGTTGCGCATCTTCGCCGCCACGATCAACCGGGAGAGCCCCAGCCGCCGAGCCTCATCCTGAGTCGCGGCGCACTGGGCGAGGAGGCGCTGCCCCGCCAGGTCTGAGCGCTTCCCGGACAACTGCCCCAAGTAAGTCCCGCGCCTCGACAGGAGCACGACGTCCACGTCGTTGTACAGCGCCCACGAACGGGCGCCTGCGGAGAGCCCCACCGCGCCCATGAGGACGATCCGGCGCACCGCCCTCCGGGGGATCGATAGGTAGGGCACGTGATGCTCCGACTCCACCACCAAGCGGTCCTTCGTCACCGATACCCGTGCCCCATCGCGGCCCACATACACCACCCTGTCCGCCACAGCGTCGTCATCCACATCGTGACGGGGGTCCACGGCGGGGTACACCGAGCCCAGATCCACGCCGAGATAGCAAAATCCCTCATCGAATCCGGTGATCACGCTCTTCTCCTCCTTGAGTTTGAAACCGCGTTGGCGTGCCGCGTCCACGAGAAGCCGCTGCGCATACGCGAGGCGCTCAGGGCTCTCCGCGCAGACCACCACGTCATCCGCGAAACGCACGTAGCCAATCCCCTCCGTCGTCAGCGCCTCGTCCACCTCGGTGAAAGCCAGGTTCGCCAGCATCGGCGACAGGCTCGAGCCTTGAGCCACTCCGCCAGCGCGGGCCGCCCATCCGCTCCACGTGCGGCGGGGCGAGGCCAGAAGAGCCACCAGGCCAAGTAGGCGCCGCGAGAACACCGCCCGGGAAAGGATGTCAATAGCCTCCGCCAGACGCACATGGGGGAAGAAATCCTCAATATCCGTGCGCAGCACGTGGACCATGCCCACGTCTCGGAGTTCCGCGAGATGCTGGATCGCGTCATCAACACCCAGGCCGGGGCGATATCCATAAGAGCATGGCGACATCAGCGCATCGGCACGAGGCCCCACGACGTCGACGATCGCCCGCTCCACGATCCGATCGCGGATCCCCGGGATCTCGAGGGTCCGATACTCGCCCTCCGCCCGCTTGGGCAGACGGACCTGGCTCAGGGGCTCGGGCTGGTAAGTGCCACAACGCAGGGACTCGGAGAGATCGGCGATGACGTCCTCCACGCGAGCGGCGATCCGCTCAGTCTGACGCCGGAGCTCACCATCCCTGGCGTCCCGGGCGAGGACCGAGCGCCATGCGGCGAGCAGTCTCTCCTGGGATGTGACCTCCAAGAAGAGAGGATCCAAAGCGGGCAGGGCCTCGCCTCCTCCCCGGTCTTCCCTCCGCGGCGGGGCAGCATCGCCGCCCACGCGGGCACCCAGGTACTCGCCAACGAGCCGGGAGACACCCGATGTCGCCTCGTCGATCAGCGCGGCGAGGCCATCGGAGCGCACGCGGGCACGATGGCGGTGCCGACGGGGAACGCCAGGGTGAGCAGGAGGCATCGTTGCTCCTCAGAGTTGCCTTCGCATCCCATTGTGCATCGTGAGAGCTCCGAGTCCAGGTTGGATGCCTGAGTGTCCAGGCTGATCCTGAGGTCCCCGCTGGAGGAAATTGGCTCAGAGACCATCGCTCGTCGCTTCCCTCCTCCCCGGTCGCGGCTCCGAGGGGACCGCGGTGACGACGGGCAACAACGCCGTCGTGCGCTCCCCGAGCAGCGTCTTCGGTCTCACCAGGAGGTGGATATCGCACTTCTCCCGTAGAATGAGGGACGATGACCGAGACCGCTTATGGCGATGAGAGCGTGCGCCGCTTCGGCGCTCCCGAAGCTTGCTACTTGATCGGCTGCTACATCCCGAAGGACGATTCGCGGCTCCTGATAGATGAGTTGTCGCATTTCGATCACAGCGGCAAACTGCACTGGCGGGATGCCAAGGCCAGCGACAAGCAGCGAATCTGCCAGGTCATCGCCAAGCATCCCGGGACGCATGTGATCATCGAGGCGTTGCCCCTATCTCCCCATGTTCGTGACGAACGCGCTCGCCAGCACGCCCTCTCCTCGACACTGCTGTCGCTCACCCATGACTACGGCGTCACCCGCCTCGTCCTCGAGCGGCGTGACGCGGCACAGGATGACAAAGACCGGGCCAACGCGGCCGTCGCCTCGTGATCGGGCATCATCCCGCCAACGTTCGCACTAAGCCACGCCTACGGCCGCGACGAGCCCAGGCTCTGGGTTCCCGACCAGGTACTAGGCGCCTACGGCGACCACCTCACTGGTCGCAGCGATTCATGGTCAGTGATCTCGAAGCGAGTCACAGTGATCACGGTCCCGCTACCCGGGTAGCGCGAACGCCGGGCCCTATGTCAACACAGGAACTCCGGCGTTTACTTCCTTCCTCACCAGTGATGAGGAGGCCTAAGAGAATCTCACAGTCCCAGCGCCCGGTCAAGACGCCGACGAGCCTCATGGTGGATGCCCTCGCCCCGGGGCCGGATCCGCCCCCATGGGACCGTCCACCCCAAGACGGCCCGCGGCCTGGCGGAACATGGCAGAGTGTCGGCGTGCCCAGCAATGTGTTCATCGAGTTCGAGGCCGACGGCCCCGTGCCCGCCACCGCCGCCCGCCTGCACGCCGCCTGGGGCGAGGTCCTCGACCTCCCCCGCGGCGTCACCCCCGAGCGGGCCGCCCGCCACCTCGCGCTCGCCGCCCGCCCACCGCACGACCTCGACGCGCCCAAGCCCTACTGCCCAGGCCAGATGAACGCCGGTCACGGCATGATCAGCGTCGAGCTCCGCGTGCTGGACGACCGGCTCCTCGACGCCCTCAGCGCGTGGGCCGAGTGGGGCGGTGTCCTTCCCATCGGCGACGGCGGCCCACGCACCGCCACACTCATTGCCACAGACATGGAGGTGCTGGAGCACGCCACATGGGAGGAGATCGCCGCGTCCGACGGCGCCACCACCTGGGAGCTCGCCATCATCAGCCCGCTCGTCATGCGCTCGCGCGGCCGGGCGCACACCGACCTCTCCCCCGCCGCCATCGCCACGAGCCTGAGCTCGCGCTGGCGCGAATGGGCCCCGGACACCGCCCCCTGGCTGCCCGAGCGCGAGCAGTTCTCACAGGTGCTCACCACCGTGGACCGCACCCACCCCGTCCAAGCGAGCCTCGGCACCGAGCGCCAGCGCGGCAGCAGAGGCGCAGCAGGGAGGACCAGCGAGGCGAGGGAGGGCCAACTGCGCATCAGCGGGGTCGACGGCGCGGAGGCGACCCGCGTCTTCTCCCAGCTCATGGCCCTGGCCCGCTTCACCAACATCGGCTCCTACGCCAACTACGGCATGGGGGTCGTGGACGTGGAGGTCGTCGGGACCTCAAGGGGCTGATGATCGCCTGCCTTTGCGCTGTGGGCTGTTGGACGCCGCTCGGCGCACCCATCGCTTCCCCTGCACGTAACCAAAATATCCCAGGCCGAGCGAGGACAGCGCCCCAATGAGGGCGATGACGATCCAGGGCACCTTCGTGCCGAAAAAAGGGAGAACGTAGCCACGTCCCACAGTCTGAGTGGGGTCCCAGCCGATCCAGATGTCGATGAAGATTGTCACCGGTACGCCCACGACCGTGAGCACCGCGAGGGCTGCTTCGATCATGCGGGAGGATTCCTGGCGCTTCTCCTCGACTTGCTTCCGTTGTCTCTCGATTTCGCGGCGCTCGAGTTCGACTCGGTGCTCCTCACGATCCAGGATGGTTTGAACCGCCTCGCGCAGGAGCCGGGCTTGCTGCACCACCTGAGCGACGGCATCGTCAAGCTGGCAGGCCTGTTGCGTCCACGATAAGAGCCGATCGACCCGCTGGTGGTCTGCGATATCTGTCCACCATTCCGACGCCAGGAAGGCGACGGCGTCACTGTCGAGAGCGATAGCCTGGTCGATGAGCGCATCGAGGCGCTCGATCGTCTGCGGTGAGTCATCATCGCGATGAGACCACGTTCGAAGCTCTTGGGCCGTCGCGGCAAGGCTCTGAGAAATGGCCCTCACGCGGAGTCGGTCGAGCACGACGGGGAGGTAGACGTCGAAGTCAATCGAGAAGGCACGCAGCATCGCTTCCCTGAGGAAGGGGTCCTCCTGACGCGGGAGGTAAGCGGCGCCATTCTCTCCCACGGCAACACCCCAGTTCTGCGAGAGAATATGTGTGGCGTCACGCCAGACGGCATACTCCTCCCCCCTGAGCCCAGCGGAGCCTGATGGAGGGAAATCTCCCCACTGCCATCCTGACAATGCGAGCAGACATGGCTTGAGCGCCACTTGAGGCGTCTTGGCATCCAGTTCGGCGCGCACCTGCTCCATCGCATCGGCTGAGACCGCGATTTTCATTCGCTCACTCAGCTGTTCGGCGGTCTCATCTGCTCCAGGAGCCCATTGAGCAGTATGGGCTATAGGCACCCAGGCCAGTGTGAATACTGGCGGGGCGAACCAGCCCGGGAGCCCGCCTCGAGCAGGAGCAAGCCGTAGTGGGTGCGTACCGCAGACTGAAGGATCATCCAGGATCTGGTGGATGAATGCACCGATTTCCGACATCGCGCCTCGCCGGATCGCATTATCACGCAATAGTTGGTAGTCATCCGTCGGAACGACAGAATGAACCACAAGAATCACAGAGCAAGCTCCGTCGGCACGTTCTTCGACTCGAAGCGCCTCCAATGCTCCGATCCGAAGAATAGGCTTGGCACTCTCACCGAAACGATCTCTCCAATAGTCGACGAGCTCCGGAAGGACAAGAGATCGCCGATGAGCAGGACGAAGGATGCGGTCAGCCACCTCGGGATGGAGTTGGTTGGCGCACCAACCAAACCAACTGTTCTGCCATTCTCCACGGCTATCACGAGTTCGTAGATTAAGCGCGCCGCGTTTCCAGAAACCAAAGGTAGCCTCCCACCCGTCCTCGGCAGTCGCATGCCACAGGGTGGTGAAACGCATCACGTGCGAATCGCAGAGGCGCAAGAAGCTGGTCCCTTGCGTAGGAGCCTCCGTCCCGCTATGCGATGGCACGGGTGGACGGCGCGCGGACTCAGGAATAAGGATCGCCTTGCGAGAGAGGTCGCCCTGGAGGAGTCGCGTGACCAGCTTGAGCGAGGCACCCAAGGCGCCGGGCTGCAATGACTCGACCAGCCCCATCACGGATGAGATCGTCTGGCCACACGAGATCGTCTCTCTCAGGGTGGTGTTCGGCGACCACGCGGCTGGTGACAAGCAGGGTGCCGTCCCGAGGCGGTGGGAGTGGAGGCTTGACGCCAAGGAGAGTCTCACCGACGACGAGCGGCACCTCACTCGTCACGGTCGGATCATGAGGTTGCCGCACTCGAAGCGAGCGAGACTCGCCGTCGCCGAGGATCAGTCTTGGAACACGCCTCGCCCCGGGGAAGCGAAGAACCTCGCCATCACCGAGGTCGATCACCACCTCGTGCGGCGTGAGATTGAGAATCGCCAAAGGTTGCTGCTCGTCGGGGCTAGACATGCGCATCATTTCGTAGATCTTGGATCGAGGAGCGCAGGGAGTCCAACCGCTCCCCCCAATCGGATGGCACGATTCCATGATGCTCGTTGCGCACCGCGGAAACAGCGAGACGGAGCAGATCAGAGAAGACAACGGAGTCGAAGTCTTGGAGACTATACTTGTTCAGCAGACAACGGGTAGCATCTGCCAGTCCTGCACTGCCATGATGGATAGTCAAATTATTGCGAATCCGGTAGAGCACTCGAAGGATCTCGCCGCCAGATAGCTGGTTGAGCGGCAAACCGTGTCGGATCTCTTTATGTTCAATCATTGCGAGAATCTCAGGTTGAACGGATGGTTCTCGTCCTGTTTGCCGAGCGATCGACTCCGGTGTTACAGCCAGGAGTTCGACAGCGATCGACGCGAGCCTCGCTTGACTTTCAGCCGAAAGCGTGTTTTCCAGGAGATCTGCTATGGAAGCGAACACAGAGAGGATTGTGGAAACTTCTTTGTCAATATCATTAGAATGAACCACTCGCCTCAACTCCTCCGCTAAATCGCCAGCATCATCAGCGAGATCACGCATCGGTAGGTCGCCCAGATGGAGAAGACTCCGAACAGTCAGGAGATCCAGACGATCCACACAGTACAACGCGGCTTCAAGCAGGGCATTCCTCACATCCCGGTCGAGGCCAAGCTGGTGGAACTGGAAATTCTCTTTACCAGTCGATTGGTCACGAACAGACGACATGAGAAATACCGGAACACCATGCTCCGCGCCAAAGACTTGGGCCGCGCGCAGCAAAGATATGAGAGCGGCCTTCTCTCCGACTATTCCGACGATAATCGCGCGAGGCCTCACCCTCTCGTTAAGCCACGTCTTGGCTTCACAATAAAGGCTTTCCATGCTCTCTTCGATGGCACTCGCATCCATCGACGCGCTAGACATCGACTTTCCGTAGTTCATCGGGGTCGCGCCGGCGAACTCCCAGACGTCATGAGTGTAGGACGGGTTTGCACCTGCGACGACCGTGCCGCTAAGCCGGGAGATCGTCTCACTAGCGCCCTTCGCCGAAGAATCACTGTGCACAACAAGAGCATTCAACCGGAGTGGGCTTTCGACATCGCAACACTCTCTCAGTGTCGACGGAGGCGTTCGCGTAAGAAGACTCACGCCGAGCGGCGGTCTTGACACAACACCACCCTCCCCTCCCTTCCCTTGCGCACATAGGAAGCACACCTCTGGAGAGGGCCATGAAAGCCAATCGGGTATTTCGACATCCACCTCGTGTTGAACGAACTCTCGAACTTCTGCGGAATCCATCCCATATTTTGGCGAAGCAAAATCGTGTCTCGCATCATTGCCAAACTGTCGGAGCCTATCTGGGACGAATTGGCTCGCGGAAACTTTCTTCACTTCGCGAAGCCATGCCCCTATTGCCATCCCGGCTCCGATATCTCCCCGAGCGACATCGGTCACCATTAGCAACTCGAGATCGTCCCTGAGTGAAGTACTATCAGTCGGATTCTCGCCATTCGCGCGACGTATGCATTCAGCGGCGTGGTGGACTTCCTTGTCGTTCATATACTTCGCCTCATTGATGCCTCCGTCCAGCACCGTTGGCAATCCTAAGCCGAGAAACCATCCACGGATTGGATCGGCGTCCAGGGGCATGTCGATGATGTGTGGAGACCGGACTTCATCTTCCTTCCCGTGGGAAGACGGCTTCCTGTCGAGAAGGATAAGCGACCAGTTGTCTGGGTGCGTGGCAACTGCGACGGCAGCGGCGGTGACAAGCAGCCCAGTCGCCCCACCACCGAGAGCGAGGACGACATGCCCCGGATACCCCCCAATCTTCTCATCGAGGCTGTCATAGTTTTTATTCTCCTGGAGGCCAGGAAGGATGCAAGGCTCAAGAACTTTCGCCCTCAGTCCGTCGAAACACTCGCTTTGGAGAGCCATTTTTAGAGCCCTACTGAGCGCCCTGGCAAGTTCTGCGGTGGCAGTATTAGTATTTTCCTCTTCGACCCCCACAATGAGAATATCAACCGAGTCATCCCCTCGACTTTTCCAACTCTCAGCGTAATACCTTGAAATGGCATCAAGCTCTTTATCGACTGGACTTCGAGACGTGACTTGACGGCATTCATTCCCGCTCGCGACTGCGTCGAAAGTCAAGTCGACGATCAGCCGCTTGGCGGATTCTGAATCGCCGCAACTGATCAACTCGGCCAGGCGCTTGCTCGCAGTACTCTCACATGCGGCGGCGGGTCCTTGCAGCCCCAGGTCCGCATTCCCGGCGATATGCACAAGCAATGTCATGGCGTCTCCAGAAGCTTAAAGTCGTATCGATGATCTGGCTCTTTCGAGCTTCCATGATTCTTCACCCGACCCTCCTCGCGGTTCTTGAACCACGTGATGATCGGCGAGAGTTCATCGTTGCCAACCTGACGATACGCATCTGGATATGAGACATTGTCGCGTCGTCGAGCGTCATCCCATCCGTAGGCAGATCGCTGGAATGAGCGGACTGATAGGCTCTCTTCGAAACCGATCGGAAGGTCTTTGATAAGCGCATCAACAGAACACTCGCCTTCAGAGCTTGTCGCATCCCCATTGAAGAACAGTCCTAGACATGAAGTCAAATCCTTATACCCAGAAGTAAGTTGTGCCCCGGAAGCCTGAACGACCCTCGTCGCTGTGATCTTAACAGCACCCATGCCGAGAGGCTTTCCAAAACCCAGATGGTGGAGCCCCTTCGCATCTGGATGCGGCATCTTATCATTGCGAGGAATCAGCCGTTGAGGGCTGAGGAGCCACAAAAGAACACTTATTTCCTGTGACGTCATCCCCTCATAGAATATGCTCGTAGTGAAAGTAGCTTCGGGCGCGAGGTACGAACCCACTCGCGGTTGATTCTCCCCGCTCTCAGCCGACGGACCTGGCGGCGATCCAGGCAACTCTTTCTTGTCGATCATGAAGCGATGCGTCGGATACGTCTTGCGAATGAGCCTTTGGCCTCGAGAATATGCCTCTCCTCGGGTATTTTCCTCTGGAAATGCCTCCCCACCCTCAAGGCGCAGGTAGGGGGCGCCAGTCGACGGTTTTGGCTCTGCAGCTACAGGGAGAACCCAGGGTTTCCCCTCCTCCGCGAGACGCAAGAACTGCTTCTCACTGCTCCCATCTTCAACAATCGGCTTGATGGCACCAATCCGGATGCGCCCACGCATTGCCACCCGGTGCTCTGGGCTCTCCCGCTCTGGCGCGACGAATCCCCACATCCGTTCGGCTGGCGACATGCTCCCCACTTCGCGCGCTGGCTCAACCTTCGCGGCACGCGCGAGCGCGTCGGGGGATGTCCGGCTGGCGCGCCTGCCGATCTGGGCCGGGTAGAGCCCCGTCACCTCGTCACGAGCGATCGATGCGAACAGAGGTATCCCCCATCGGCCTTCCCCAACTTTCGCATGATTCTCAAGAAATTTTCGGATGTCCGCCCTATCCACCTCTAACTCGTAGAGCGGAGTCTTTGGCTGTTTTTTGCGAAGTTCTTTCATGAGTTGATGAACTATGTGCGTATTCGAACTCAGACTAGTCCTCCCCTTTGCGGTTTTGAGCTGTTTCTTCGTCATCTTCGCACGCTCCTCACGTTGAGCGAGCGCCTTGACATTGAAGGCATAACTGGACAGGATTTCGATCAGCGACTCGATGACGCTGGGGTCTTCGCCTGTGTCAGCCAACGATAGGCGAATATTTTCCTGCCCTTCGCGGTTGAAGAATACATACTCATTGCATTTCACCTTGGTCAATGGACCGCACTTGGGCGGAGTAGTTCTTACGACAATTCCCGAGAATGGGCCTTTCCTTTCTGCGCCACCGGTTTTACTCCGCGCCACCCACACCCACTTCCGCCGGCGATTTTGCCTTTTCGACGCTTTCAGCACCACTATACGAGAACGCTCCTGAAAAAATGGCTCCGAAAGTCCGTAGAACTCAACCTCGCTCCCATCGGGAAGCAATTTTCGGAGTTGCTTCAGGCGCTGCTCAGCAACTTTCCTATCCCCTTTACACTTACGCGACTTTTTTCCACCTTCGTAGATCACTGTTTTTTCGGCATTCAGGAGCTTTACAGACGATTTCATGCTATTAGGTATAATTGCTGCACAGCTGCTGCTAGGCTGATCTTGCCACCCGTCATAGTCCTCAGTGACATCCGGCCGTCGATTGTCGCCAAGCATAACCCGCGCTTGCCATTTCTTCTCGGGACGTTCTGCATCCGGATGATATTCGAGGAGCACCGGATACAGGTTGAGAGCCTCATGAGTCGTTTTCCGGCTCGTAACCACATGGGAGTGGTCATCGAAGACCCGCAGGCGGGACATAGTGACGGCCTCGTAGGCGGAGGACAGTACTCCCTTCAAGGATGTGGTCGGGATAGTCGCATCTTCCCAGTCTTTGGCTCCCTCCGGGTTTCCTGACAGAGACGGCACCACCAGGATCGGATTGTCGGTGCCGACCATCATCTGGTGCGCGGGGAGTGTTGGGCTCTTGACCCTGATCGTCACGTCGATGCGGCCTGAGAGCAACTCCGATCCCAGGTGATCGTGCCCAGGCGGGGCACCATCCCCGTAGAAGGCCTTCGCCTCCTGGTCCTCAGGCGCGTTGGAGAAGGCTCGTTGCTCCCTCTCCGCAGGCAAGCCGTTGTACGCGTGATGCCAGGCGTTCATCTCAACCCCATGTTCCCGTGAAGAACTCGTCCGCGAGGACGGTGTTGCCGAATTGCGACTCCTCGATGAAGACCTCGAGGCTGGTCATCTTGGGCGCGGGCCTTTCCCGACCTGCGCTGTGGTGCTGGACGTAGGAGTTCTGGCGGTAGTAGCACGGCTTGCCTGCGCCGCTTCCCGTATTCACCTGGATCTCGGCGCTCCCAGCGCCGTTGAGCCAACGGATCTCGTGCGCCATCAGGCCGTTTTCTCCCTCGCTGCCAACGGGGCGCCATAGCCGCAGCTCGTAGACGACGTCCAGATCGATCGTGGCGCCATCCGTGCCGGTGAGAGCCTCGCGAGTCGCTCGTCGCACGGCTTTGGCCCCGGCGGTCGTCTCTGTCAATCCCACCCATTCTCCGTCCGGGAGTGAAGCGAGAGTGCCTGCCGCCGTCGCGCTCTCGTCGCACATCGTGAGCCACGATCCTGTTTCGAGCGGCGGGAGTGTTCTACTGAGCGCAGTAGCGACTGCTTCAGGAGACATCAGTTTTTGATCCGTCGTCATCGCTTCGATCCTCCATCCGTCTCCTGCTGAGCCTCTTCATCAAGGTAGTCGGCCCACTGGCGACCACCGTCCTGTTTGATTGCCTCATTGAGCTCCCGCAGGCGCTCCAGGATCCCGAGGGCGATCTCCCTGCCTCCCTCAGCCCCCTTGCGCTGGGACGAGATCTCCCAGGGGTCCTTGATCAATTCCCCGTCCCCGGACACCACGACCTTGGTCACCTCAACGACGCCCAGGCCTCGCGTTCCCCGGCTTCCCAGAGGCAGAGTCCCCGTAGCGAGCTCGGCGATCACGAGGCCCAGCAGGCACAGAGCGGCACGACGACGATTATCGATCTCAGCAGCTTTCTCCTGGCCACGCCAGCCTCGTGTGATCCGTCTGAGGTCGATCTCCAGCGCGAGGTCGTCCCATGTCGTCATTGGGACCTCCTCAGTGAACAAGAGGCCGCCGACCACCCCGCCCGTCCAGCGATCGATCGCATTGTGCGCCCGCTTGATCAGGACGGTGTCCCCCTCCCGGGCATCGTCTTCCCGGGCATCGTCCTTCTTCTCGGGTACCGTCTCCAGCACCCTCACCGCGCCACGCCGCTCGGTGGAGCCGAAGAGCTCTCGGACAAGCAGCGGATCCTGGTCGAGTTGTTGGTGGACTGCCGTCTCCTTCCAGTCCTCAATCCGCGCTTCGGTCTGTGGATCCGCCGCGAGCACGGTGCGGGCGATGCGGCTGGCCCGCGAGCGCAGAGCACCGCGCACGCTGGAGCCAGGGAGCACCACCGGCCCTGCGCCGTCCACTCCCTGTTTCTTCTTGGAGCGCTGCCTGAGAGGCTTGGTCGGGATGCTCTCCCGATCCCCTCTTTCGGCCTCGTCACGGGGCTCTGCCACGAGGATTCCTGTGGGACTGGTCCACGAGATCTTCACCGTGATCTTGTGGTCCGGCGGCGGGTCCTCCACCTTGATCGCGACGTTCCGCTCCTCAGCATCGTCCAGGAAAGCCAGCATGCCAGCGACATTCCCCAGCGAGTCACGGATGACGTGGATCTCCTCACCTGGATCATTCTCGAGGCTCACTCGCCCCCAGCCCGCGTTCTGGCGCCCGCCCAGGCTGACGCGGCCAGCTCGAAGAAGCCCGACCAACTGGCCGAGGAGGATCTCGAAGGAGTCTGGGTCCCCGTCGTCCTCGACGCTCCCCACCTGCCCGCTCAGACGCAGGTTCAGTGTCTCTCCCGCGGGGAGGATGTCATGTTCGAACAGGGCGGTGTCTCCAGCGCTGCCCCAATAGCGGTCCACCGCGATGCCCATGCGAGTGACGATCTCGGCGCCACTGAGGTCAATGGAGTGGACCGTCAGGGCCGCGGCTCGATCCTCGCCACCCCATAACGCGAGCAGCGGGCTCTCCTCTGCGCCCCCGTGAGCCGGATCCTGCCCGTAGGCCTCCATCCAGGCGGCGCGTAGGGCGCCCTTGACGCTGCGGCCCGTGAGCACCGGGCGGTTCGCGCCATCTCGCGCGAAGCGGCGCGGCTCAGTCTGACGCGGCTCGGCCTCCGCCGTCTCCGCGTCGGGTTTCTTGTGCAGCGTTGATCGGTCGACGTTGTACTCGGCCCCTCCGGAGTGCAGGGGTGAGCAGGTTGTCAGGGCCAGGTCCAGCTGGTACCGGGTGATGCTCATCGTGACTGCCCCTCATTGACGAAATCGGTCTGCCTGAGGCTCCGTGCCCTGAATGGCTCCTCTTTTTCCAGAAGGCGGTTCCCGACGACGATGCGCCCGTATCCCTGCTCGCGCAGCTGTCCGATGCCCTCGCGCTCCAGCAGCGCCAACCGGCTCCTCAGCTTGCCCATCTGGGCCCCGTTGTCAGGGGCCAACCTCAGCGCGGTTCCAGCCTGGATAGCGATGCGGCTGGCGCGCGGCTGCTGGCCCGCGGCCGACCACCCATCCACGCGCCGGTGCCGCAATCCGACGGAGTAGCGGGGATCATCAGGGCGCTTCTCGCGATCCGGCACCGGGTGGAGCGGGATGCCACCGCCCAGGGCGGCCATCAGCGCCGTCGCGCCGCCGCCCACTCCCAGGCGGGACGAGCGCAGGAGGACATCGGAGACGCACCAGATAGTCACGCCCTCGGACTCGCTCGTGGAGGACGAGTCGCTCGCGCTCGCCTCCTTCAGGGGCCCGAGCTCGCACTCGACTTTCCCGTATGTGCCGGACAAGCGCCGCGATCCCAGACGGGCCGCCCCGGTGAGAAGGCCTTCCAGCTCCCCGCCGACAACATCACGCAGTTCCGCGGACAGGCTCACTTCCGCCCGCAGGACCATTCCCGGGGGCAGGGCGCGAACCATGAAGAGCTGACCGGTCTTCGCGGCCCCCGTGCTCGCCGAGATCGCCGTCGATTGGCGGCCTACCAGCGCGGGCGCGCCCAAGGCGAGTTCCTCAAGGTGGTCTTCACCGCCGTCGAAGATGAATCCTGAGCGGACGGGGACGTGGACGTCCTTCGGCTCGCCGGTGCGCAGACGGTTCCACAGTTCCACCGTGCCCGCATCCCCGTCGGCGGTCTTGAGGCGGGAGAGAACAAGCGGCGTCGGCAGGCCGCGCACGCCGCCGACCACCGGGGTCGCATCGCTGACGCGTAGACTCCCCGAGACCACGGCGTCGCGCACACGATCGCTGTCCGGAAAGCGATTGCGCAGCCGAGAGTGGATCCAGGGCAGCAGGACCGTCCCTCTCAGGAAGTCCAGTGAGCGCACCTCGTTCGAGTACGGCACCTCGTAGGAGACCAGGGGCGCTTGAAGGCGGATAGTGAGCTCCGCAGTGGCGGCCATGGTCGGGGAGGACTCAACAGCGCTGGAGGCCAGGAGCGCCGGCTTGCTGCTCGTCCGCTGAGGGAGCCTGGGCGCGCGGATCTTGCCGTCAGTCAGAAGCGATTCGACCATCGCTTTGCACGTTGCTCGATCCAACTCGGCGTCGCCGTCGACGATCATTGCGTGGCAGGCGCCGTCGCCGCTGGTCCGATCCGACCCCACTGCGGTCACGAGCTGCGCGGCGAGGGCGAGGAGGAGCCTGGCGTCCTCGAGCTGCTCGTCCGTCCAGGTGATCGGGCTGCGATCCAGGCCCTCGGTGATGAAGTCGATCGTGGCCTCGCCCCTGCCCTTGCCCGCGCGCTCGAAGAAGCGCAGGAAATCATCCTGGGCGGCGCCCGTCTCCTCGTCAATCTTGAGCCCGACGACGGTGTGCGTCGGGCCCGTCTGCTCGCCACCATCGACGCCCTTGTCAATCGGCGCATCGGTGAAGGTGATGAGGCGTGGGTGCTCCGCCGTGCCGAAGAAGCTCTCAGCGAGCCCCTGCCAGGCCTTCCCCTCCGGGCCATCGAGGGCGCGGGCCGCGTTGAACGCCTGTTCGCGCATGATCCCGGTGAGGATCGTGGCGCGCACGATGGGGCGGCCGTTCTCACCCGGTTCCCTCTCGACGACGTCGTCCACTCCCCCGGCGATGCCGGTCCCAGTGGCGACGCCCCAATCAGAATCCAGGTCCAGCCGCAGCGTCAGGCTCGTGGGCGTCATTTGCTCTCCTCCTCTGCCCCAGCGGGTGCGGTCTTCTCAGCGAGATAGGACGGGGGAAGGAGATCGGCGAGCTCCAGGAGGTCGAAGAGGTATTGATGGTCCCCTATGGCTTTGATGAGATCGCGCCCCAGGACTCTGCGAGCGTCCTCCCACTCGACTGCGATGGCCGTGGTCAGCTTCTTGTACTGCTCGTCCTCCTCCCCCAGCCGGGCGCACTTGGCCAGGAGGGAGCGGATGCGGGCGGCGCGGCTCTTCGGGAAGGCGGGGACGTCCTCAGTGAAGGTTCCCTGGAAGTGAGCGACTTGCTGGAGCATGTCCTTCCAAGCGGCGCCCCTCAATGCGTTGCTTGAGGGCACGCTGACGGGGTCGAGCCGGTAGGGACGCGCTGTGAAGTCCGAGTATCCGGCGAGGAGTTCTCCGGCGTCGATGATCGTGGAGTCGAGGAGCAGGTGGTAGGTCAGCGTGGAGCACTCGTTGCCCTCCATCTTGCCGATCCTCTTCGCATCGGAGACCAGTCTCTCCGCCAGGTCGTAGGCGAGGTGGAAGGGGAAAGGGCGCGGGACGATGGCCGCGCCTGCCGCCGCTGTCATGGGGCCGGGGCCGTCCTGGGAGCGCGGGCCGAGGCGGCTCAGGAGCGAATCGGCCTGAGTGGCCTCCTCGTAGGCGCGCAGGTAGGCCTCCATGAAGGGCAGTGCGCAGCGCCCCTCGGTGAGAACGGTCAGGTCGTCACCGCCCAGGAGGATGGGGACGACGGGGATGATGCCGCCCACTCGTCCAGGATGGTCCGCCTGCCAGCGTCTGGCCACCGCTGCCCAGGCAGTGAAGAACGCCTTCTTGACCGCTGAGTCGAAGCGCTCGTTGATCTTGAGCAGGAAGAGGCGAAGGGCCTCGAGGTGGTCGCTCGTGCAACCGATCGCCTTCTCGAGGTCCTCGGAGGGGATGGCCTTCATGGCGCGCTCAAGGTCGCGCATGATGGCGCCGACGCCATTGCCGTCGATGTGGACAACGGCGATACGGGAGAGCTTTCGTGCCGTGACCCTGACGAGCTCGGGGTCGGCCGGAGTGTCGGCAGAGGGGGCAGCATCGTGTTGGGCAGAGTTGGCCGGCTCCTCGGGGTCGGCGTCCAAGGCGTCCTCCAGGACCTTGAGGCTCTCCGCCAGAAGCACCTCCGCGTCTTCGCCCAGTTCTCTCAGGGCCTCATCCTGCCGGGCCTCCTCGACCAGGCGCTTGCGCGCCTGAGCCGCGCAAGCCCGCTTGACCTGACTGGGCAGGGAGTAGGTGTTCTCGCGCGGCGGCTTGGAGGCCAGGAGCGTCAGATGCGGAGCCGCGGGCAGGACGGAGTCCGCGGCGCGTTGGAGGAACGGGCGCTGCGCGAAACGGGCCTCCGCCGGAGGGCGGCTCAAGGCGTATCGGCTGGAGAGCGCGTGGATCTCCCGCAGATCATCCTTCGTGACATGGACCCACCCCTCCCCCGCGGTGTCATCAGGAGAGAGCTTCATGAAGACTCCGGTGACATCCATCCCGGGCGCGAGCGCCAACACGCGGCGTGTGACAGCACCGATGAGGGTCTGAGCCTCCGCCTCATCCTGGACGGTGAGGATGATCTTGCCCGATGACTCCGACACCGGCTCGAACGAGATCCCCTCCTTCCCAGCGATCTCACGAGTCCATGGGGCGAGCATCGTGAGGAGGTAGGAGCCGCCGATGTTCTCGCGCTGGCGTGGCGAGGAGAACACGAAACGCTGATTCCCATTTGTTTCTAACATCAAGAGATACATCGATGAACCTCATCGTCGAGGGGGAGACGAGGAGGATCATCGCACAAACATCCAGGTGGCACACAGGTTTCCGCGGCCAATACTCCGGTGATGACACGCTCAGGGCAGGGCGCGTCGGACGAAACGTTGGAATGGCGCGGAAGAGGCGCGAGGAGCGAAGCCTCGTATGCGCATTAGCAGGCCGATTGCACACGGGAGACTGCGGGCGGGCAGCGGGCCGACGCAATTCCAAGGAAAAGTCGGGGCCGCTCCGCGCTGAGCGTGCCGTTCGGCGTGCTGGGCGTCGCCAGGACCGCCGAGTCAGCCCCCGTAGACCTCGGGGCGGAGGGTCGCGATGAAGGGAAGGTTGCGGTAGCTCTCGGCGTAGTCGAGGCCGTAGCCGACGACGAACTCGTTGGGGATGTCGAAGCCCACGTAGGTCACGTCGACCTCCACCTTCACCGCCTCCGGCTTGCGCAGGAGAGTCGCGATCCTCACGCTCGCCGCACCCCGGGAGGTGAGGTTCCCCAGCAGCCAGGACAGGGTGAGCCCGGAGTCGATGATGTCCTCCACGATGAGCACGTGCCGGCCGGTCAGATCCGTGTCGAGATCCTTGAGGATGCGCACCACACCGGAGGACTTCGTGCCCGAGCCGTAGGACGAGACGGCCATCCAGTCCATCGGCGCGCTGCGGCGCAGGCGCCGCGACAGGTCCGCCATGACGTACACGGCGCCCTTGAGCACGCCCACGAGCAGCAGGTCCTTGCCCGCGTAGTCGGCGTCGATCTTCTCGGCCATGTCATCCAGACGGCTCTCGATCTCCTCGCGCGAGATCAGCACCTGCTGGAGGTCGGTTCCCATGTCGGCAGCATCCATGCCCTTATCCTCCCTCATTCACGCCCGCTGCGCTTGACCCGCCCCCGACCCGCTCCAGCCAGGCCTCGGGGCTGGCCAGCTCGGCCGCCGTCGGCAGCGCCCACGGCGACGCCCAGGCCCGGTTGAGTCCCTCGTGGCCCGCGAGCGCGACGACGCCCCGCGCGAATCGCGCCGCTTGCGCGCCGTGGAGGAGCCGCCCGCGGGCCAGCGCAGCGAAGGGGCCCCTTCCACCGCCCTGTCCACTGGCCCGCTCGGGCGGCAGAGCGGCGTCGGCGTCGAGCACCGCCCGGAGCAGGTGCGCCGAGGGGATGCGGGCGGGGGTGACGCCGTCGAGGGCGGCCTGGGCATGGCCCTCCAGGAAGGCGAGAGTGGAGCGCAGCTCCGCCAGGCCCGCGACCTCGGCGAGCCCCCTCGTCTCCCCCAGCCCAGCGGCGCCGGCGATCGCGGCGATCCGAGCCAGTCCCCCGCCCCCGGGCTGGGCCCCGACGACGGCGCCCAGTGCCTCGCGCGCCCGCGCCACGAGGTGGTCGGCCAGCCAGGGCGCGGCGACGAGCTGGACGGTATGAACGGTCTCGTGCATCGCCACCCAGGTGGCCAGGTCGGCGAGGTCGAGGCCGTGGCGGCGCTGGAGGGAGAGGACATTCGGGGCCACGAGGAGGAGGCGCGGGCGCGACCCCGGGGCGGCGGCACCAGTGGGATCGCCAGCAGCGGCGGTGACGCGGGTGTCGGTACCAGTGACACGGGTTTCGGCGTCAGCGTCGTCGTCGGTATCGGCGGGGGCGGCAGGATCGGCGCTGATCGTCGCGGCCGGAACCGCGGGCAGCACCTGCCCCAGCAATCGGGTGGAGAGCGCGCCGAGCGCCGCGCCCACCTCCCAGGCAGCGGCCGCGCGCGCCGCGCCACCAGCGGCAGGGGCGGGCACGCCGTCGAGAAGGCGCTCCAGGAACCCAGCGGTGGCGCGCACGAGGCCCGCGCGGTCCACGACGAGCACCTGAACGGCGGCCGCCTCCCGGGCCGCCCGGCCAAGGCCCGTCATCTCGCCGACCCG
>ERZ773070.911-NODE-911-length-19528-cov-4.850768_pt1 | contig 19528 bp, 28 predicted proteins | sample MGYA00580618_ERZ773070 | MGnify/ENA primary metagenome ERZ773070 (study PRJEB29015, sample SAMEA2738023) | human oral metagenome | biome: human oral; feature: human-associated habitat; material: dental | place: China | collected 2019 ... | reverse complement strand
TCCCTCCGGGCGCGCAGCGGCCCCCCTCGGTGCGATCCACCGGTGGGGGTTCTGCGTTTCCGGCTCAGTGACGAGCCATGAGACAGGAACATTGAGTACGTGGGCAACGGTGTCAAGCTCGTCTAACTGCCACCTATGCACGCCACGCCAACGTGTCGTGATCTGATTCTGAGACATGCCAAGTGCGCGCCCTAGCGCGCTTTGACTATATCCCTGGCGCGCCGCTTCGGCGCGAATGTTGCCAGCAACGATATCTCCTGTGGATCGAAGGACGGTAAGAGTCTGTGCGGTGCTCATGCCACTAGGGTAGTGGATAAGCCAATAAATGACCAGGTTCAAACATTCAGATCATTGATCATCCAGCTTGCTATCTAATGCAAAAAGCATTAAACCTATGGGCATGTCATTGAGTCATTCTCTCGTCAGTAATGAGGTCCGTCGTTATATGGACGCATCTCACATGACGCAAGCCGCTGTTGGCCGCGCACTAGGCATCAGTCAATCTCAGGTATCCGCGCGCCTCCAGGGGCGAATCCGTTGGTCGCTCGATGACATTGACCGCCTCGCCGCCGTTGGCGTGCCGGTCTCCGTTACTTCTACTTCCCCTTGGGAGGCCCAATCATGAACACCGACGATGTCATTTCCTGTTTGTACCAGGCGAGAAGCGAGCTGTTTGAAGCGAAAGCGGCGGCGGCTGCCGCGGGGATTGACCGCGACTTCGATGGCCTGATTAATCAGGTCGAAATTCTCACCTACGTCATCATGACCGATCAAAGGGACCTGTGATGTACCGGGTTGATTGGATTCAGTTCCTCGCCGCGATTGTTGCTCTGATCTCCTACGCGGCGACCATCGTCGCGTGCTTTGCGTTCTATGTTCCGTGGCCGATTACCGTCCCGCTCATGGCCGTCACCATGATCGCGTCGGCGGTGTGGTCGCATCGGCGCGACCTACACGAGCGTGAGGGAGCTCCCCATGAGTAAACGACTCGAGGACAACGTTTCTCCTGGCATGCTGGCCTCGCTCGATCAGCTCGCAGCGTCCACGGGGGCAATCATCTATATCCCGCTCGATTGTTCGTTCGCTGACGTGATGCACGCGCGTATCCCTCCCGCTGATCTTGCGATCATCCTCCGCCACCTCGCCGATCAGCTGGACGCCCGAGCGAACGGAGAAAGCCGTGATTAGCAACTCAGACGCTGCGATCGTTCGCTCGCTACTGCGCAAAGCCCAAGCGGTTAGCCTCCAGCTCGCCGAGGACACCGTCAACATGGGCGTGACCGGCGCGAAGCGGATGCGCCCGAAGGATCGCGCCCAGAAGATCAAGCTCTTGCATTGCTACGTGACCGTGGCGATACGGTACATGGTGGAAACTCCGCAATGAGCGCCGTCACAGCATGGTCGGACGCCGCTCGCGCTGACTTCATTGCCGCCGCTCGCGCTGCGATTAGCGGCCCCCGTGCCGAGGATGCCGCCGCCCGTTCGTCGCGTGTGCCCGCGCCGAGAGCGCGCGGCATCCTCAACGCCGGCATGTCGTTCACGTCGATTCTCGCGGCTCTGTCTCGGATCGGGTGGGGACCACTGCGCGGCCGCGAATTCGCCGCTTCACGCGCGATCCTGGATACCCTCGCGCTCCTCGCGCACGACACCCGCACCGACCTCTCGGCGACCGTGCAAACCACAGCCCGCCAGCTCGCAAAGCGCGCGGGCTACTCCCTTCGCCACACGTCCCGTTGCCTCCAATGGTTGGAGGATGCGGGCGTCCTCGAGTGGCATCGGGGCGGCATCCGCCTCGGCCTGCCCACGGTCGGCGTCATCAAGATCATCAAACGCACGCTGGTCGACTGGACGCTGGCGTTCCGGCGCGCCTCGGACGCCGAGGACCGCGCCCGCAACGCCGCGACGCGCGCTCGCATCCAGCTCTACCGCCTGCGTCGCAATTCAGCGAGGCCCAAGCCGGTCGACGCGGCCCATGTGGACATCAGTACGCCCCATCCTTCCCTACGGGATGAGGGGGCCGCCGAGGCCACCCCTCGCCCATCCCGTGAAGAGATTCATTCCACCCCAACAAAGGACATCGAAACCATGAAGTACAAGCCCTCCTACAGCAAGTACTTGGCAACCGAGTGCTCACACGGACAGTCCTCAGCGGATCGCTGCAACGCCTGCAAGTACGAAGCGATCATGCGCCAGCAGCGGGTTGCCGAGGCCGAGAAAGCCGCCGCCGAGCGGCGGCGCAAAGAGGAAGAGCAAGCAGATCGCGGAGCCACCGGAGCCTCATGGCCTCCCGCTTTCGTGGAGTACATGCGCGCCAAGTACCCGAACGCAGCACCCAGGCAGTGGGCACGCCTCACCATCACCGACGCCAAGGCGAAGGAGCTGATCAATGCGTAATCAGGATGTGCGCCCGCTCCTGATCGACGCTGCGAGAGACATCCTCGCAACGTGCGATCGGATGCTGGAGCTCTTGAACGCTGACTCACCGTACTCGATGAGTCAGTACCAGTTCGGCGTGGCGATGGACGTGAACTCCATCGGGGCACTCGCCAAGGAGATCAGGGATGCGATCGCCGCATCATACCCGCCGCCGCCCAGCCCCTCGCCGATGGATCGGATCTACCCGTGAGCAAGTGGGGTGGCCGGAGGGTAGCGCAGATCAAATGGCAGGTAGCCGCCACGCACGGCACAACGTGCTACGTGTGCCGTGGCCCGATCGACATGGCTCGCACCTATCCCGATCCGCTCTCGGCATCAGTGGAACACGTGGTCCCTCGGTCGCTCGGCGGTGGGGATGACATCGACGGGCTCCGGCTCTCTCATCTGCATTGCAACATCTCTCGCGGCGCTCGACAGGTCAAAACGGCCCGGCCTCCGGTCCGCTCGGCTCTCGTGGCCGGGCTGTTTTAAGACGCCTACCCACAGGAAGCCCCGCCCCCAAGCTTCCGTCTCCCCCCGATTACGTCAGAAAACGGGCCAAAAAGGGCAGAAAATCAAAGGAAATTACAGGAAAAAACCCATGGAACTAGTAGAAACCGGGCTATTGCCGGGAATGGAGCCGCCGACCCCCGTCCATGTGGTCGGTCCCGTCGAATCGGAGACTATCGCGGCGCTCACCGCCCTCCGAAAGGACGGCCTCATTACCGGGAAGTACATCGCGATCGCCGCGACCCTCGAATCAACGGCACGCGCGGTCGATAAGGGGATGCTCGGCGGCCCTAAGGGCGTATCAGTCGCCACGGCGAACCTCGCGAAACTCCTCGTGGAAACCCTCGACGCTCTCCCCGAACCTCTCACCGGTCAAGAACCGTATTTCGATGCCCTCGACGCCCAGATTCAAGCCCTCACCGCAAAGGCCCTCGCATGACCACCCCGCCCATTGCGCCGCCCGCCTACGCGACCCAGCGCAACCCGGAGCGCCCAACGTTTGGCGAGCGCGTCGGTCACATCGCCGCCCACGTCATGGGCACACCCCTCATGCCGTGGCAAAAGTATGTTGCCGATGTAGCCCTCGAGCTCGACCTCGAGCGGCCCGGCGAATGGGCTTACACCACCGTCATTGTCTCGGTCCCGCGCCAATCGGGAAAGACCGCGCTCATGCGTGCCGTCGCCGCCGACCGTCTCCTCGCATACCGCGATCACGTTATTCAGATGACCGCGCAGACCGGCAAGGATGCCCGCAAGCGATGGGACCAGGTCATCACGGCCCTCGACGTCGACCACCACCCGCACGCGTTCAAGAAATATGCATCAAAGGGAGCCGAGGCACTGACCTATAAGCGCACGGGATCGACACTCTCGCCGTTCGCGCCGACACCGACCGCCGTGCATGGTGATTCACTCAATTTGGTGATGATTGATGAAGCGTGGGCGTTTGACGAGGAATCAGGAACAGCGCTCACCGCCGCGATTAATCCGACGTTCGCGACGGTCATCGACTCGCAATTGTGGATCGTCTCGACCAAGGGAACCGCGCGCTCGGCGTACCTCAATCGGCTCATCACGCAGGGCCGCGCCGCGACTCAAGACCCGTACTCGAGGACCGCGTATTTCGAGTGGTCAGCGGATCCAGACCTCGCCGCCGCCGACCCCTACGGGCGCGACACTCTGGCTTTCCATCCAGCTATTGGGCACACGCAGACGTTCGATAAGATCCTCACCCTCGGACGCGACGAGCCCCTCGCAACATGGAAACGCTCCTACCTGAACCTCGAAGATCTCACCGGCGAGGCGAGCGTCATCGACCTCGCTATTTGGGATAGCCTCGCCACGCCGAGCGACCAGCTCGCGCCGCCCGGCCCCGGCCTCATCACCGTCGGCGTCGACATCGCAAACGACGGATCCGGCGCGACCATCTACGGAGCCTACCGATCCGGCGAGGACACCCAAGCCGTTTGCCTCGCCGGCCAATCCGGCACGATGTGGGTCACCGACGCGATCGCGCGCATGTACCACGCTGGTTACACCGACATCGTCGCCGACGCGACCGGCCCGATGCGCACCGTCCTCGCCGAGCTCGAGGAAATGGGCATACCCGTCACCGTCGTCAATACCCGCGAGTATGCCGCCGCCTGTCAATGGCTCATCGACAAGACCAAGGCCGGGACCGTGCACCACGACGGCGACCCCGCGACGCGCGCCGCCCTCGAGGACGCCGTCACCCGCCCGCTCGCCGGGACCATGGCATTTAGCGCGACCAAGTCGCCGAAACCGATCGACGCGATACGCGCGCTCGCCCTCGCCGCACACCGCGCAAGCTCGCGCCGTAATCGCCTACAGCTGTTCTAAGGGTGGCAATGATGCACAACTCACAATACCGGCTCACCATCGACCGTGGCGCGTACACGTTCCTCGCCGTCTGCACGTGCGGTTGGCGTGACTTTATCCCCAGAATCTCGCATATCGAGGCGTGGCGAGCCGCCGCCGACCATGAGCGCGCTTGCCACGACGGCCGGCACGCATACAAGGCGTACAACCTCGCGCGTCGGCGGTACCTACGGGATATGTAGACACCCCCGCGCACGATAGGCGACATGAACATCGCTCGCCTCTTTGGGATCCATCCCCGCGCCGACGTGCACGCACTGTCGCCGCGCGTCATGCCACCGGCGCGCGCCGACATCGTCGCGATCGACGAGATCCTCGGACTCGACGCGGTCTATCGCGCGATCGCCTACCTGCAGACCCTCGCCGGTCAGCTCACGATCGACACGTGGCGCGGCGATCACCCCACAGCCTCGCCCCTCGTCGCCCGGCCTGACCCGTGGCGCACCCAGCGTCAGTGGATCACCGAGACCGTCGCCGCACTCGCCCTCCACGGCAATGCTTTTTGGCGCGTGGACCGCGACGACAACGGTACCGTGCTCGCCGTCATCAACATCGACCCCGCCCGCGTCACCGTGACCATCGACGCCGGTCAAGTCACCCACTACGCCGTCGATGGTAGGGCAGTTGACCGCCGCGATATCGCGCACCTCCGATACCTGTCGATCCCCGGCAAGCCTCTCGGACTCGGACCGATCCAAGCGGCCTACCAGGGCCTTACCGGCCTCGCGCACGTGCAACGCTACGCCGACAACTTGTTTACCCGGGGCGGCACACCGGCGGGCGTCCTCTCCACCGACCAGCCGCTCACGCGCGACGCCGCCGACGCCGCCGCCACGGAATGGATGGAAAAGCAGAACGCGGGTAAAACCGCCGTTCTCGGTCAAGGGCTCACTTACCAGCCCATCGGAGTCAAGCCCTCAGAACTACAGTGGCTCGACTCTCAGAAATGGGGGGTGTCCCGCGTCGCACGCCTGTTTGGTATCCCGCCCGCCAAGCTCGCAAGCGCGATCGAGGGCGGCTCGATGACCTACAACAACATCGAAACCGCGTCCCTCGACATGCTCCGCGACACGCTCATGGGATACATCAGCCCCATCGAGGACCAGCTCACCGCCCTCCTCCCTCGAGGCCAGTCCGCACGGTTCAACCTCGACGCCGTTCTACGGCCCGATACAAAGACCAGATACGAGGCCCACGCCCTCGCGATCCAGACCGGGTTTCTCACTGTCGATGAGGTCCGCGACATCGAGGGCCTCCCACCTCTCACCCCCACCGCCGCCACACCTGAAAGCGAGACCATCTCATGAGGACCGCCGCCCTTACCCTCCCCCTCGAAACCAGATCCCTTGACGAGGGCACCCGCGAATTTACCGCTATCGGCGTGCCCTACGGCCCCATCTATGACATGGGGTGGGGATACCGCGAGCGTTTCGAGCGCGGCGCGATCGACGCCGCCGACGCCGTCCTCGTGTACCAGCACGCCGAGCCGATCGGGACGATCATCGGAACGCGCGACACCGACGAGGGCCTCGAGGTCACCGCCCACATCTCCCACACCCAGCGCGGCGACGAGGTCTACACCCTCATCCGCGACGGCGTCCTCAAGTCGATGAGCATCGGTTTCGAGCTCCTCGACGCCCGCGAGGACACCGTCGATGGTGAAACCGTCAACACCATCACGAGCGCCCGCGCCGTCGAATTCTCCGTCGTCCTCAACCCCGCCTACAAGGACGCAAAGATCACCAACGTCCGCGAGGCAAACCCCACCACCCCGAAAGGAACCCCGCTCATGAGTACCCCCACCCCCGAGGTCACCGCCCAGGATCTCACCGAGATCCGATCCCACCTCGCCGACCTCGACCGCCGCACCGCCCTCGCCGACGCGCCCGCGCCCGCGCCCGCGCCCGATAAGCGCACGGCCGGAGAATATATCAAGGCGATCGCCTCCGGCGACGAGCGCTCGATCGAGACCATGAACGAGGTCATGACCCGCGCCTACCAGGGCGGCGTGCTCGGCGACGATGCCCTCTCGGCGACGCCGACGTTCATGCGCGACCTCACCCAGATCATCATCGACGCGAACCCGCTTTCACGCCACTTTGCGACCGGCGCTCTGCCCATGCAGGGCATGACCATGGAGTACACCGAGCTCAAGGACAACACGGTCACTGTCGGCAAGCAGGTCAAGGAAGGCGATGAACTCGCCACCGGCAAGGTCTCGACCAAGGTCAAGACCGCCGACATCGAGACTTTCGGCGGTGCCTCGAGCCTGTCATTCCAGGAAATTCAGCGCGCCCGCGCCAATATGGTCGACCTGACCGTGCGAGCCATGACCGCCGCCGCCGCCAAGGACGCCGCCGCGAACTTCCACACCGCTTGGGAAACGCAGGTCAAGGACGCCACGAAGGCGATCACGATCTCTAAGGATCTCGCGGCTCTGACCTACGCCGACATCGTCGCGATGCTCCTCGACGTGAACGCCGCCTACCAGGAGCTCGGCTCGAGCATCTCCGGCCTCATCGTGGACCGCGCGACGTTCCTCAAGCTCGCGACCCTCGAAAACTCGAGCGGAACGCCCTACATGGCAGTCACCGGTCACGGCACCGGCACGATTGGTACCCTCACCTCCGATGTTCTCGCCGGTACCCTCGGTAACATCGCCGTCATCCCTGACCTCAAGGCGACCAGCAACCGAGGGGAAAAGGTCGCCGGTGCTTTCTTCAACGCCGACGCGATCCGCGTGCACTCGAGCAACCTCGCTCACCTGCAGGATGACAAGATCCTGAACCTCACCCGCGACCTGTCCGTCTACTACTACTCGGCGATCGCGCCGGAGCGCCCTGACCTCATCCTCCCGCTCAAGATCGGCGCGTGACCATGGATGCTACCGCCGACCTGACCGAGGCCCTCGACGCGCTCCGTGCCTACTTGCACAATCCGACCGCGACCGACGCCGAGCTCACCCCCGTCCTCCAGTCCGCGACCCACCTCGTGGACAAGGCAACAAGCGGGCGCGACGTGCCCGGCGAGACCCTCACCCTCGCCGTGCACAAGGTCGCCGCCGAGCTATGGGCGGCGCGCGACGCGGTCGGCGGCATCGTCGCCGGGTACTCAGACCTCGGCGGTAGCGTCCGCCTCGCCCGCGACCCCATGATCGCCGCGAGGCCCATCCTCGCCCCATGGATCGGAGTCGCTTTCGGATGACCACGCTCACCGCCCTCAGGGAGGATCTCGCCGCCGTCCTCTCCGACGCGATCGACGGCGCTCAAGTCCTCGCCCACGACGTGGACCGGCCCTCACCCCCGCAAATCATCCTCACGCCCTCGAGCCCATGGATCGAGCTCGACCCAGCCGCACCCGCGTTCGCACGCGCCCACCGCCTCGCCGTGAACATCCTCTGTGTCACGCACAAGGCGAAAGCCGCCGACCAGATCCGCGCCCTCGAGGACCTCACCTCGGCGGTCCTCACCGTCCTCGGCGGCACCGACTGGACCCCGACCGAGATCTCCCAGCCCTACTACCTGACCGGCGAGACATTCCAGCTCCCCGCCGTCACCATCACCGCAACTACCCCGATCAACCTCAACTGAAAGGACCATCACCATGGCACCCGAACCCGCACAGGTCACCGTCCGCGAATCTGCCCGCATCAAGGGTAAGAAGCTCGGCTTCAAGCTCAATGACCGCGACGTGTGGCCGGACATGAACGAAGCCGAAATGAGCCCCTCGGACTCGGACTCGACCGCGACGTTTGGCTCGATCGGCGCGGGCGGTACGCAGATGAAGCTCAAGGTTGCCGGTATCGTCTCCACGGCCTCGGCGAGCCTGTGGCGTCTCCTGTTCGACAACGTCGGCAAGGACGTGCCCTTCGTGTTCGCGCCCAACGGTAACGAAACCCCCAGCGCCGACCAGCCTCACTACACGGGCGTGTGCACGATCTCCACCCCGCCGACGCTGCCCGTCAAGGTCAACGAGGAATCCACGTTCGACCTTGAGCTCCCGGTGATCTCCTGGACCCAGAAGACCGCCGCCTAATGCCGGGCGAAGTCGCCTTCCGAGTCGACGGGCTCACGAGAGCGATCCGCGCCGCTGAGAAGGCAGGCGCGGACTCGGAGAACATGCGTGACCTCATGCACTCGATCGGCGAGATCGTCGCCGGGCACGGGCGGGCCCTCGCACCCGCCCGCTCCCGGAAAATGATCGGCTCGATCCGCGCCGGGCGCGGCAAAACAAAGGCCGTGGTCCGCACAGGTTTCGAGTCGAAACGCTTGCCCTACGCGGGCGTCGTCCACTACGGCTGGCCCGCCCGCCACATCACACCCAATCCCTTCATGCTCAAAGCAATCGAGCAAACCCAAGGCGCGGTCATCACACGCCTTGAAACTGGTCTAGGCGAGATCCTCGACCGCAACAACCTCTAAGGACAATCCATCATGAATTTCGATTCTCTCACCATCGGCGAGGTCATCACCCTCGAGGACATTTCCGGGCTCCCGCTCGCCCAGATCGAGGAGGATAAGCCCCTTGGCCGCGTCCTCAAGGCGCTTGTTTTCATCATGAGCAACCGGAGCGATCACCCCCTCACGCTTGAGGAAATCGACGCCCTGCCCATGGAAGAAGCAAACAAGATCATCGAGCCGCTCACCGAGGGCGATGCAACCCGCCCCTAGCTAGGGAGCGTGCCCGCCTCATGGCCAACGTCTGTGTAGCGGCGGGCATGTCTCCCAGCGAATACAAGCAACTCACGCTCGCCGAGCTCGAGGAATTCATCAAAGTCCTCAAGAAACGAAACCGCAACTAGAAAGGTCACCGCCGATGGGTCGCCAAACCGTCATCGTGTCCGTCCTCGCCAACACGTCGGCTTTCAAGCGTGGCATGGGCGATGTCGCCTCGACCCTCGGCGGGCTCGGCTCCAAGCTCGGCGGCATGGCAAAAACCGGCGTCGCCGCCGTCGGCGCGATCGGCGCGGCAATCGCCGGTATCGCCGCCAAAAAGGGCATTTCGCGGGCGCTTGCAATCGAGGACGCCGAGGCAAAGCTCAAGGCCCTCGGAGCCGATGTCCAAACCGTGACCCAGGTTTCCAAGGACGCCCTAGCAGCGGTCAAGGGCACGGCTTTCGGCCTCGACGCCGCCGCGACCACAGCCGCATCAGCCCTCGCCGCACAGATCAAGCCCGGCAAGGACCTGCAACGCTACCTCGGTCTCGTCGCCGATACCGCACAGATCGCGGGTACCTCTATGGAGGAAATGGGCTCAATTTTCGGCAAGGTCGCCACCAACCAGAAGATCACCACGCAGGAAATGAACCAGCTCGCCGACCGAGGTATTCCGATCTGGAAATACCTCAGCGAGTCAATGGGCGTCACAACCGACGAGCTAAGAAAGATGGTCAGCGATGGAAAGGTCTCCCTCGAGGCCTTCCTCGGCGCGGTCGAAAAGAACATCGGTGGCGCGGGCCGCGTCATGGCAGATACTACGCGCGGCGCATGGGCGAACACGCTCGCGGCGCTTGGTCGTCTCGGCGCGGTCGCAGTCGGTCCCATCTTCCCGCACTTCAAGACCGTCCTCCAGCAAGCAACGATTGGGATCGACGCCGTTACGAGCTCACTCGGACCCGCCGCCGACGCCGCCGCCGCCTTCCTCGGCCCTAAGCTCTCGGCGCTCATCGACGGATCGGGCCAAAAGTTCGCCGACTGGATCACCGGCATCCCCGCGCGCCTCACAGCCATTGGGGATGCGATCTCGCCCGTCATCGACTCGATCCGCTCCTACCTCGGCGGCGCGGGCGGCATCACCGGCGTCCTCAGGTCCGCTTTCGGCGGCGTCATGCAGGTCATCGGTCCCATCGTCTCCCAGGTCGGCGACGTGTTCGCCTCTGTCATGCAGACCGTCATACCGATCGCTACGCAGATCGGAGCGGCGTTCGCGCCCGTCATCCCTGCCCTCATGGAGATCATTCCGACCGTCGTACAGCTTGCGAGCTCATTCAGCCCGCTACACCTCATCTTCCAAGCGATCGGGCCGCTCCTCCCCACGATCGCCCAGCTCATCGGCGACATCGGCGTGGCGCTCGGTAACAATCTCGCGTCGGTCTTGCCGAGCGTCGTCCCTGCCCTGCAGGGCATCGCCGATCTCCTCGGCGGCGTCATGGCTCAGGTTTTGCCCGTCATCGGGGGCCTCCTCACCCAGGTCGGCGGTATCCTCACCGGGACCATCATCCCGATCATTGGGCAGCTCATCCCGATCCTCTCGCGTATCATCGACGCCGTCGTTTCCTCCCTCGTGCCGATCCTGCCCACGATCGGGACGCTCCTCGAGGCCGTCGGCTCGGTCATTAGCGCGATCCTCAGCGCGATCGAGCCGCTCCTACCTGTCATCCTGCAGCTCGTCGATACCCTCGTCTCGGCGCTCGCGCCCGTCCTGCCAGTCATTGGTCAGCTCCTCAGCGCGGTAGGCGAGTTCGTCAGTCGTCTCGTGATAGCCCTTGCGCCCCTCATCGAGGCGCTCGTCAGCGCGCTCGCGCCGATCCTGTCCGTCCTCATCACGATCCTCACGCCCCTCATCGACGTTATCGCGATGGTCGCCGCGATCATCGGGAACGTCCTCACGGTCGCTATCCAGATCCTCACGCCCATCATCACCGCCGTCATCGGCGTCCTCAGTCAGTTTGTCGCTTTCCTCGTGGAAACCCTAGGCGCGACGATCCAGTCAGTTAGTCAGACCATTTCGGCGGCGTGGAACGGGATATGGTCAATCGCGACAAGCGTATGGACCGCGATTAGCTCGACCATTACGAGTGTTCTCGGCGCGATCACCGGGACTATCAACGGTTTCATATCCGGCGCGATCAGCTATTTCAACAACCTCCGGTCTAATATCACCGGCGCGATCACCGGCGCGATGACATCTCTCACCGGCGCGATCTCGAGCGGCGTCAGTACGGCTATAGGCTTTATCTCGAGCCTACCGAGCCGCGCCGTGAGTGCCCTCGGATCTCTCGGCTCGACCCTCGTGAGCGCGGGCCGGAGCCTTATCCAGGGCTTCATCTCCGGCATCACGTCCATGATCGGATCGGTCCAATCAACGCTTAGCAATCTCACCTCGAGCCTCACCAGTTGGAAAGGCCCGGAGGACTTGGATAAGCGGATCCTCACGCCCGCGGGCGTGTTCGTCATCCAGGGCTTTATCAAGGGCCTCGAATCGCAATACGGCAACGTCAAACACTCCCTACAGGGCCTCACGCGCGACGTGGCCGGGACCGACTTCCTCAGCCCTAACGCCGCCCTCGACCTATCCGGCGGGCGCATCGTCAACATCTATAACGTGACCATTGACGCGCCCATGCTCACGCCCTCGATCGACGCCGGTCGCGTCATCGCCTCCAGCCTCGAGCAGTACACGCGCCTCAACGGAATGAACCGATAATGCCTCACCTCCCAGCTCCCAGCCTCGCCGACTACACCGGCGCAACCATCAAGCCGCTCGGCGGCGGGCGTCTGCAGTTCCAGCTCACCGGCTCATCCCTCGAGTGCACGATCGACCACCTTGCACCGGGACACCGGATCACCGTCATCCTCGCCGTCTCCTCGACCCAGACGGGCCCGCCCGTCGTTATCCGCGCGGGCGATCATGCGCGCCGCTACCCATCCGCGCGCCGCTATGACTACACCGCGACCGTCACCACCGGCCCCACTCTCACCCTCGAGGTCTCCGGCATCCGCTCCGGCATCATCGAGCGCCTCGACATCATCGACGAGACACCCGTATCGGAATTCCCAAAGCCTCAGGATGTTCTCTCCCTCCAAGCGCTCTACCCGATGCCCGGCGCAACCGGCCTCCGATGGAATCAACACCGATGGAACCGCGAGGCATGGACCATCGGCGGCGAACGCCCAAACGTCCTGACATGGAACGTTCACAGATGGGACACCCGTGCGTGGGAGGTTACCGAGACCGTGACTAACTACTGGCAGGACATCGCCGCGCGCGTCACGGACATGTCCATCACTCGAGGCGTGCAAGCTACCGGCCCGGCCCTCACCGCCCGCGTCGGCACACTGACCATCCGCGCGATCGACGCCCTCAGCCCTCGAGCGACAGGTATCCACCACGGGACACCGGTCAAGCTCATTCACTGGCCCACCCGCACACCTATCTACACGGGCATCATCACCGACCTCACCGTCACCCCCCACAAGCCCGGTGGACGCACGAAATACGAGGTCGAATTCACGTGCTCGGACACCGTCGCCCGGCTCGCCGTAATCACCCGGTACGGCGCGAAAGCAGACGGCGGCGACGGATCCGAGACATGGAATGCGCGCCTCGAGCGCCTCATCACGAGCGCGCCCGGCCTCGAGTACACGATCGACACAACGAATGTGCCCGCCCGTACGTGCGCAACTGTGTGGGAGACGAGCCTCGCTAAGCACATCGACGCCCTCACCGCGTCCGTCGTCGGCTCATGGTCAGTCACCCGCACCGGCGTCGTCTCGATCCTCGTCAACCGCCCCACCACCCCGGCGATCACATTCACCGACGCGGCCGACACGGACCTATCGCGCGGCATGTGGTCCTACACAGCGATCGCGAACGAGTGGACAGCCTCGGACTCAATCGCCCACGTGACAATCACGAACCACAACGCGGGCCGCGACGAAAACGGCGAGTGGCGAGCCGAGGACCTCGAGGTCACTATCAGCGATCCCACCGCCGCCGACGCATGGGGTGGAACCACGATCTCGATCGACACAACCCTCGCCGGAGATGTCCTCGAAGCCACTGCCCGCCGGTACCTTACCGCCGCAAACTCTGAGCCCACACCGAGCCGTATCACCCTCGTGCCCGCTCATATGCACGGCCCCGATAACAGGGGCGCGCTCATGCGAGAAGCAGCGCGCCTCGACCCGATCACCGCCGCGACCGTGGAATTCCGAGGCGACTCGACGCCCGTCCTCATCACCCAGATCGCACACAAGATCACCCCCACCACGTGGACAACCACGCTCGACCTAGCCCCTAACGCTCTGAAAGGAACCCTCGCATGAAAAAGTTTGTACCCGGCGAGATCGCTCGCGCCGAGGACGTCAACGCCAATTTTGCCGAACTGAAGGAGGGCCTCGATCGACTCCTCACCGGAATTCAGGTCGGAAAGGTAGCCGTAGGATCTCTACAGCCGGGCGAGCAGACTAACAGCTACACGGTTACATTCCCCAAGCCGTTCAAGAAAGCGCCGACCGTTCTCATGCAGTCACAGAATCAGCGATTGAACCTCGCGGCCTGGGATATCACCACTACTGGTTTCACGTGGATGGCGCACAACAACACGTCCGCAGCGAGCGCCTACGCAGAGCTCATGTGGCTCGCGATCGACCTCTAAGAACGGAGAATAATGTCCACGCAAACACTCGCACAGCGCCTCTATTGGATGAGCGCGATCGCCGACGGTGGCTACTCCCAGCCCCACCGGCAAGATGTGACCCGCACGCGCGGCATCACAACCCCCGGTTTCCAGTTCGAGACAGACTGTTCCGCAATGGTCCTCGAGGCCGCGAGGCAAGCCGGATACCCCACGGGCACCGCAACCTACACCGGCGACATGCGCGCCGGGCTCGAGGCCGTGGGATGGGCAGTCATCCCATACGCACAGACCGGCGGCGACGCCGATAACCTCGCGACCGGCGACCTCCTCCTCTCCGAATCTGCCTCCGGCGGCGTCGGTCACGTCGCCGGATACATCGGCGACGAGCGCCTCGCCGAGGCATGGATCGACGGCGCCGGCGACATCATGGGAAGCGCCGAGGGCGACGGTCCCGGCGATGACACCGGCGGCGAAACTCGCGTCATCGGTTTCTACGCCCACCCCTACACCCAGACTGGGCGATGGACCCATGTCCTCCGACCTCCCGCCCTCACCGGCGGCGACGCCACCACACCTACCCCAACCCCCACGAAAGGACACACTCACATGTTCACCATTTCCTACAACTCGATCTACGGAATCAAGGGATATGCCCTGATCACCGACTGCGCCGGAGCCTACGCGCTTGACCGCGTCGGCGCGCAGGTCTACAACGACGTACTACCTATGACCGAGGTTCCCGCACACCACGCCGAATTGCTGATCCGGGAAGCCTGGCAGCGTCATAACCGCGTAGCCGCCACCGGTGCAGCCGAAACCCGCGTCGACATCGACGACGCTACCGAGAAGATCCTCAACGCAGTCAAGGAAGGAAACGCGCAGTGAGCGACCCCAAACACGCCGCCACGCCCCAGCCGGTCTCCTGGTTCACGCCCCGCGTGCGTCTCTACACCTACGGAGTCCTCGCCGCGATCGTCTCCCTCCTCATCGCCTACGGGATCCTCGACAATCAGACCGCGCCGCTTTGGCTCGCGCTCGCGACCTCCCTCCTCGGCTTTGGAACCGCCGGAGCTCACGTCCCTCGAGGAGACTCATGAGCGTCGCCGCCGAGGTCATCACCGCCCTCGGCGGTCTGACCGGCCTCTCGACCGTCGTCGCATCCGTCGCTACCCTGATACAGGCTCGCCGGATCCACGCGCGCGTCAGCCCGAATCATGGCACGAGCATTTCGGACGCGACCCAGCGGATCGAGGACCAGCTCACCGCCCACGGCGAGACCATCCACCGCATCGAGGCCGAGCAGACCAAGCAAAGCGCCGATGTGCTCATCGCACGGCACTCGGTCGAATCCCTCGCCCGCGAGGTCAAGGGCCTCGGTCACGAAATCGGCGACCTTCGAGCGACGCGCGACCGTGACCATGGTGATTATGACGAGCGCATCCGAAAGCTCGAAGCGCAGCCGCGCTAAACCGCCGCGCTCATCGCCGCCGCCCGCAAGGTGTCATCATCGACCGCAACGTAACGTTGCGTGGTCGCTACCGACGCATGACCTAGAAGCCTCTGCACGCTCACTAGGTCATGCGTCGCACGGTTTACGACCGTCGCGAACCGGTGGCGCAATTGGTGTAAGGTCACGCCCGCTGGCAACCACTGTGAACCGAGCTTTCCGACGTGACGGGCAGTCATGTGCCCGCCGGGACCAGGCAGAAGCCAGTCACGCCCCGCTAGGACGCGATCAACCTCGCGACCAAGCGACGGCGACAAGGGCACTAATCGCACTCGATCGCCCTTGCCGTGAACAACCAAGGTGACACCTGTTAGGTCGGTCAATAGGTCACGCCGGTGCACGCGCGCGATCTCGCCCCGCCGCAAACCAGCCTCGCCCGCAAGACGCAGGATCACGTGCCCGCGCTCATCCGCCGCCGCGAGGGCTTCGCGATACGCTCGATCAGTCGCCGGGCGCGGAACAGCCGGCCCCGGCTTGATCGACGGAAGCGCAGACGTTGGATCTTCCGCACAGATCCCGGCTTCGATAGCCCAGCCGTAGAAACTGCGAAGCGACGCATAGTGCGAACGCCGCGTCTCACGCGCCCACTCGCGCGCCCCGGCCCAATCGACCAGGCGCGCGGCACTGACCATGCCCGGCCCCGGCGCGCCCGTCTGCCTCGCGAACCTTCGCAGGTGTTCTGTGCGCGTCTCGATGCTCGCACTCGATCGCCCTGCAGCTCGTAGGTGTACAGCCCATGTCTCGATCGCCGCCGACCACGCGGCGGGAATAGCGTAACGTTTCACAATAACTATGCTGCGCTAGGATCATGCTGCCCCGGTTTATCAATGAGTTTCGCCACATTGCGCGGCGTTTCGCGCGGCTCGCGATCGCCGGTGCCGTCGATTACTAACCAGAAGGTTGGGGGTTCGAGTCCCTCCGGGCGCGCAGCGGCCCCCCTCGGTGCGATCCACCGGTGGGGGTTCTGCATTTCTACCAAGCACTCCCTTCGGGAGTGCTTTTTTCATGCCCATTTCGCGACTGTCACGGTCCCGGCGAGTCGGTTTCCTGTTTGATCCGAAATGACGCTCTCTCCGCAGCGGGTGTGCCTGACTGATGGCGCGACAGAACTCGCCCCACATGTTTCCTTCCGAGAGCCCCGCGACATAGTTCGCCCAATGCTGCCCCTTCAGTGGTGCTCTCGCGAAAAAACTCGCCCTGCTCGACAACAATCACTCATCTTGGGCTTTTTTGAGCGCGCTGGGCGAATTCTGTCGCGTTCTAGGGTGCATCCGTGCTGTGCTGGGCGAGTTTTTTCGCGTTCTGGGGCAACGGAGGCCATCGCTATGAAACCGGTGGCACCTTTGCGAGGGGGTGTGGGCGACTGAATGAAACCGACATCGCCTCTGCGAGCGAGAAACGCGCTCGAAACGGCCGAAAGTGGTGCGCAGAGGTGATGTGGGTTTCAGCGGCAGCGGAGCTCACCCGCGCAAAGGTGCTGTCGGTTTCAATCTGGTGGAAGTGCTCGCCGGTAGGGTGTCGCCGAATTCACCTGAGGTGGCTGCTGTGCCCGTGGGCGGTGGCGGGGTCTGGCCGGGCTTCGAGACGACACACCGAACCAGACAATAGCGACCCGGCCCCACTGGTGTGGAGGGCGCCGGAGGGGCCGGAGAGCACGGACGGTGAGCGGGCGGGCCGCCGCCCACGGGCACACAGAGCAGCCCGGAACAACCGTGGGGCTATAAGCAGCCCGGCCCAGCAGGCATGCGAAGCGAAACCTCAGGAACTGGGAGGTGTTACGACCCACGGCTCGGTCGGCAGGGAACGCAATCCTGTAATCCCCAGGGCATCCGCAATGTCGGAGGCGCAACGCGCCCTGGGCACTCCCAGGGACGACCCGATAAACGAAACGACGTCCTCGGTGGACCAGCCCAGGCCTCGTAGGTCAGAGAGGGTGACGGCGCCGTCGCGCTTGGCCAACCTGGCCCCTGAGGGCGCGAGTGCGAGGGGCACGTGCGCATACGTCGGCTCGGGGGCCCCAAGCAAGTGGGCGAGCTGAGCCTGCGCGGGCGCCTGGGAGAGCAGGTCGAAGCCACGCACGACCTGGTCGACGCCCTGGAACGCGTCGTCGACGACGGCCGCCAGGTTGTAGGCGGGCACGCCGTCCGCGCGGCGCACGACGAAGTGGTCGACAGCCCCCGTGTAGGAGCCGTGCAGCTCGTCGAACACGGTCCACTCGGGCGAGGGTGCGGCCAGGCGCAGCGCGGGGGCGCGCCCCAACGCGGCCAGAGCTGAGCGCTTCTCCTCACGCTCGGCCTCGCTGAGTGTCAGGCAGGTGCCGGGGTAGTGGCCGGGCGGCACGTGCGGCGCGGAGGCGGCTTCGCGGATGTCGCGGCGGGTGCAGTAGCACTCGAAGATGAGTCCGCGCGCGGCCAGTGACGCCAGGGCAGCCTCGTGCGCGTCGGCCCGCTCGGTTTGGATGAGGGGCTCGCCGTCCCAGTCCACACCGATGGCCGCCAGGTCCTCGATCTGGCGCTCGGCGGACCCCGCGCGTTCGCGGTCGATGTCCTCGATGCGTAGGACGAATCGTCGCCCGGTCGTGCGCGCCCAGGCCCACGCGAGGATCGCGGTGCGCAGGTTTCCCAGGTGGAAGTCGCCCGTGGGGGAGGGCGCGAATCGTCCGGTGTTCGTCATGCGCCCAGTGTACGAGGCGGTGGCCGCCTCCCGGGATCCGTCTCCCCGGGTGGTGGCGCGGCGGGCGTACAGTGGGGTGCATGGTGAGTTCTCGGGTGCCCGACTGGTTGGCGGTCTTCGTGGGCGGGGTCGTGGGGACGGCTGCGCGCGCCGGCTTGGACGAGGTCTCGAAGGCCTCGCCTGTGCGTGGCCTCTTCCTGTCGTGGTCGACGCTGACGGTCAACGCCGTGGGTGCGTTCCTCCTGGGCGCGCTGGCCGCGTGGGTGGCGGGTCGCCTGGCGCGTGGAGCGGGGGATGCAGCCTCGCTGAAACTCCTAAAGCTCCTGGTCGGCACGGGTTTTGCGGGCGCGTTTACGACGTACGGGACGTACATTGTCGCGTCGGTGGGGTACGCCTCGCTCAATGGAATTGTCGAGGCCGTCTCTCAGTCCCTCGGTCTCCTGGCCTTGGGTGGTGCCTGTGCCTGGGCGGGGATGCGCGTGGGGGAGTGGCTGTGCGCCCCATCGGGCGCGCGCCCTGTCAGCGGCGAGGAGGGGCGAGCATGAGCGGATCGACCTTCCTGTTCGTGGCCCTGGCCGGCGGGGTAGGTGCGTGCGCTCGCTTCTGGCTGGATCGAGGGACTCAGCGCGCCCTGTCGTCGTGGGGTGAACCGGCGGGGGCGAAGCTCGGCATCCTGGTCGTCAACGTGATCGGGTGTTTCCTGGCCGGCGCGGCCACTCAGCTGGTGCCCGCAGGCCTCATGCCGATCGTGTCGACCGGGTTCCTCGGCGGCTTCACGACGTTTTCGACGGCGCTCGTGGACGCGGTGACCCTGTGGGCGGACGGGTTCCGGGGGCGCAGCCTCGCCCTGGCGCTCGGCACGTGGGCGGCCTCGTGGGGCGCTGCGCTCGCGGGCATTGCCTGTGCCGGATAGGCGTTTGTCGCGCAACTGAGGCCACCATGCGGGCTGATGGGTGAGGGTTTAGCCACGATACGGAGTTTTGTAACAGCATTCCGAGCGCTCGCGACGCTGGCCCTCATATGCTGATGTTGCGGGCCGTGCGGCCCAGTAACGGAGATGCACATGATTGACCTCACCGGGGTGTCCAAGGTCTACCCCGTGAAAAACGGCGGCGAAGTCGTCGCGCTCGATGGGGTGAACCTGCACGTCGATCGCGGCTCGA
>ERZ773070.904-NODE-904-length-19654-cov-33.489107_pt1 | contig 19654 bp, 13 predicted proteins | sample MGYA00580618_ERZ773070 | MGnify/ENA primary metagenome ERZ773070 (study PRJEB29015, sample SAMEA2738023) | human oral metagenome | biome: human oral; feature: human-associated habitat; material: dental | place: China | collected 2019 ... | reverse complement strand
GCATGTGCGTCCCGTTCTGGACCATGCGCCTTCCTTCGTCGGCCACGTGCGTCCCCATATTGACCACGCGTGCCCCTTTGCTGACCACGCGCGTCTCTTCGTCTGGCGTTCCGTCCCCGGCTGCTCAAACTCGGAGTCCGCGGCGCGGAAGCGGCACGGCAGCGCGACGCCTCCATCTCCGCAGGCATCCCCGATCTGAAACCGCCCATACCTCCAGTATGACGGATGCGTCCGACGCTTTTCCGCCCGCCTATCGCTCACGGATGCTCTTCCGTCTCCGTCAGAGGGGCCGCTTTCAGAAGCGCCATCGCTGCGCCCGCATAAACTCGAAGAAGGTCACACATTCAACACAGTGCTCGTCAGCGACATTTGGAATCTTCTGATTCCGATCTTCGGTCCCCGGCCCCTTCCGCTTCTCTTCGGTCACGACTGTTCTTTGCCCATGCTTGGCATGCGCAATGATGAATGGATCACCGTTGTTTTTCTGCCCCTGGACCCAACCTGGATGGTCATGCGCAATCAGACTCACCGTAAAGATCTCATCGTCAGTCGTTCCGCAGATAAACCCTTCAATTCCCTTCGCCCAAGGCGCAAGATCATCATTGCCCCGTTCGAGTTCGCCGTAGGCAACTTCGCGGATACAGACCTCACGATTCTCTGCCGCCCTCTCCATCGCCTCCCAAAGCGAGAGAAAGAACTCGCGCGGATATCGACGCTCCATAGTGATAAGAACACTGGCATCCAAAGTAAAGCTCATGCGCCGTTCTCGATCCTGTAGTACTCGTCAATCATCTGCTGAACCATGGGAGTCTTCGCGTTCAGCAGATAACTCGCTTCAAGCCAATCGACTCGCTCGTCTTCCAACGCTCGCGCAATCGTGCCGACATAACCGGAGCCCAGGTCTCGGAAACGAAGCCGCCAAGCAGCCGGGCCCCCGCCCGCCTTCTTCTGTTCTTCCCTGCTAAGCTTCCACCGCCGATCACTTTCTACGCGAATAGCATCCAAATCCGCGTCGGAGATTAAGCCAAGCGTCTTCAAACGAATAGCCGCGGCGAGAGTGCTGACTTTGAAACTCTCGGCGACCGTTTCGGCCATGACCCAAGAATCTTGGACGACGTCGGACACGAGCCCTGCAACCCCCGCCTCGGGCATCAGGAAGTTTGCAGCGAAAGCATTTGCCAGTGCTTCTTCGTTGCGGCCTTCCTCTAGGGCGCATAGACCGCTTGTGCGGTTCGCCAGATGCGCCAGTTCGTGAAAAAGGGTGAATGTCTTCCCGTTGCTCGCATCAGAACCGTTGAGAAGGACTATGGGAAGAAGGTCGTGGTAGATGGACAGCCCGCGGAAAACGGAGTGGTCTATTCTGGTCGTCTGAAAAACGAGGAATCCGTGGTCTTCAAGGAGCCTTCGCCAATAATTGAAAGGCTGCTTTCCGTGCCTGCCTTCCGGCAAGAAGTCATGAGCAAGGCCCAGCAATCCGCGCATCTCGCGCACTCGGGTTTCGAGGTTCCCTCTGTCGATGCGCCCAACGAGAGACGGCGCCTCCGTAGGCCCCTCCAGTTCCAGCACGGCCTCTCGGTACTGCTCCGCCCGACGCATTTCCCGCGCCAGCAGAGGCGGAACGGGGCCCCTGCCGTATCCGCGAAAATCGGCGGCGCTGGGAACGTCGGACTCCGCGGGAGGCATCGTGAAGAAGAAAGCGAGAGTTCTATCGAGCTTCTTTCCTATGAGGCGGAGCTGCCTGAGCGTCGGCGTCGCGCTGCCCGTTTCGAAAGCCTCTATTCGCGCTTCAGAGGTCCCTACTGCCTGGGCAAGCTCGCCTCTCGCCATGAACATGCTTTCCCGCGCCCACCGAAGAGCGGGCCCGTTGATCGGCGTATTCGTCATGGTTTTCCTCCCCAACTGTCGAGGCCATCGCTGCAGTGCTCTGTTCGGGCCCGGCGAGGAGCGCCGGGCCCTCTTCATTCTAATCGCTGCCGCCGACGCATCTGAGCGGCCCCTCGACACACATGAGGCAGCCTCTCGGCCGATATGACCGGCTTCTCGGTAGACAATCGGCAAGTCTCGATCTTCCTTGCTCACGCCGTCGGCATGCTCCGCTTCACCGCTAGCTTTCTTTGCCATTCCCGCTCCTCCCCGGCTTGTACTGGTTCGCCCCGTTCGCTCTGCTTCGTCGTTCGCACCTATTTGCTGTTCGCAACGAACATTCAGACGTCCAGATGACGCAGCAGCTCACGCGGTCGAATCACGCCGTCCTCAATGTGGGCGCGGAAGACAGGCACCGCCGCCTCCCCAGCGAAGGCCTCTTCAGGCTGCAAACGATCATGTGCCTGAGGCTGCCGTTGTCCCACGAAACGGACGCCCACGCATCGGGAGCGGCGACGGGTTCGCGGGCGACGGCGCACCGCCCGTAGGAGTCCATCTTGCTGCGTGATTCACACTTCCACCGGCATCGCCTCACTAGAGCCGCCGCACTGCATGCAGTTGGAGGACGCAACGGAATCGGCAGGAACGTCGTCAACGCGACGCACACTCTCAACCAGAGCCCGCAACACATGGCGAAGCGCTTGTCGCCGCCCAAAGAATCCGGCTCGGTCAGACGCTGCGCGATGCCATCCGCGAAAAACTGCGGCGCCTGGAACTCATCGAACCCGTGATATGCCCCTCTGTCGATGAAACCTCTACGCAAATGCCCCATCCTGACTCCCTTTCTCTCTGGCTCGCCTTATCCCAGGCCTCCCCGCCTCCGGCTTTCCTTACCCCAGACTTTTCCCAGTCTCCAGTTCCTCCCGTCTCCGACTCTCGTTTTCGCCGCGGCGATGGGCACCAGGCTATCGAAGAGAGGCAACCGCTGCCAGCGAGTCCGACGTCGCACAGCCTGTCCCGAGCTGCTCGCTCTCACCAGGGCCACTTGTCTCACCTCCAAATCATCAATAGCAGTTCACGGCTCCAACGCAATTGGTCGCGGTGACAGAGTTCCTACTAAGACGGGGTTCCCGTCAAAGGTGGAGAGCCGTCATCCGTAATAATCGACGGCTAAGGATGCGCCCTATTGCTGATTCTTCACGCGTCAGCCTCGCGGCAAGCTAAATCGTGACAATAGCCAGTTTCATGACGCTTCCATAGCCCTGTCGGGATGCCGGTAAGAGGCTTCAGATTAAAAACATCGGCATGCGAAAAGCGATGCCTTGCCGTCAAGAAGCGCGCGAACACGCTTGCGGCTCACCCCTAGCCGCCGTGAGAACCCCGCGGTGTCAACGTCTTTCCTTCCATTCACTCGATTTCACCGCGTTCCATTCGTTGCGTTCCGCTGAACGCCGCCGTCCCACCGGTGTCTTTCGCCGCCTTGAGACGCACCCCGCGCTCTCCGTGCTAGTCGGAGCTTCCGCCAGTCAGAGCTTCCTTCCATTTCGGCCAGTACGCGCGGTCGGAATCAGCGATTCTATAGCGCTGAAGACTGTTGCGAGGCCGCTTCGGGTTGGCTCGCTCGATCAAGCCAAGCACGAGCAGGTCAGGCAAGCGCCGTCGCCACCAGTCGCATATTCAGCAGTAACTGGACAACGTCGGCCGGCGATCGCCACCAACGGCGTCCAGTCCAGACGGCGATCTGTCTAGACGTATCGAAAGAAACCAGGCGAAATTGCGCAACAGACAGTCAGCTGTATAGCAGATGCGGAACCACGCAGCCTACGCGAATGGCGGATCCTGCACACAAGGCCGTTGAAGCGGATCAGACCTGCAGGAATGGAGCAAAATTATAGAATGTCGGTGCCTATCTGTACCTATCTGTATGGCATCTTGGAAAGAGTGGGATGAATGGACGAAAGCGCTCAGAATCAGCGTGAATCCGCTGAAGAAACTGCATCGCAGGTCATTCGGCCTCGAAAGAAGAGTCCGACTGTCAGGCGCACCCTGTGGTGGCAGGCCTGACCCTTCTCGCCCCGCGTCCTTGGCGCACTTTGCCAAGGACCTGGTCACCGGGTTCTTCGTAAACTGCCCGATCCCTGCTAGCCCGCATACAACCATCGAAGCAGAACGCCCCATTTTTTAGTGACCGACTAAACATTAAACCTGCCCTGTACGCGGCGAGGCGCACGGGACCGCCCTTGTCTTTGACAGCACCGGCCTGCATCGCAGAAGTGACGAAGTCTCAGATTAGCTCCTTTCAAGAGCTCTTTGGCTGACACAGCATACACATCTGGGACTTGTAGCTGCCACAGTCTCCTCCCTATTCTTTAGACTCAGGATCAGCGAGTGGCTCAATATAATAACGCGGATCGTTTATATCTTGATTCCTGGTTACTCTGCTAGTCTCTCGTTTTGAAAACCATCCAATGATCGGAGAAAGGTCACCCGAGCCTTCCGATTTCGGATACGTCACATCCTCGGGTTTCCCTCCTTTGTCAACAAATCCAAATGATGCACGTTGGAACGCACGCACCGGGAGGGAGTCCTTAAAACCCTTGGGAAGATGCTCTAAGAAGGATTTAAGCACTTCCAAGTCGGCCAACGAACCGTTATGAAACCCATCAAAAATACCTAAACATCCGCTGAGACTCCTATAGGCCGTCGCTACGTCGCTATTTTCAGCGAAACGAACATCAGTCGCCCTGATCTCCACACTCCCCAATCCGTAGGGTTTTCCATGCCCTAGACGATGGTAGCCCACAACATGCTCGCTTCTAGAAACAAACTTACTGCGTTCACCGTCGGGAACCAGGCGCTCTGGCGTGAGGAGCCAAAGAAGTACAGCCAGTTCTTGCCGCGTAACGTTATCGAACATAATAGTTGTGGTAAATGCGGCGCCAGGCTTGAGATACGAGACAAGACGCGTATTCTGTGTTCCGGGTTCGCCATCATCAGCTACAGCAGCCCTAGAAGGAAGCCCCTTATTGCTCAGCTCGCCGCGATGAGTAGGGTACGCTTTACGAATTAGCGACATATTCTTTTTAAACATCTCCCCTCGAGTCGAAGCCTCGTCAACGGTCTGACCTTTGAGGCCACGTAGATAGGGGGCGCCGCTGGAAGGCTTGGGCGTGGCGAGGGGATTGAGGACCCACTGGTCCCCTTTTCCCGACCGCTTCAGACCGTCGCATCCAGACACGGGAACAACAGGACAAATAGTGACATGTCCACGATACCCAGGAGAGGTGCGGCGTTGTCCGTCCTCTTCGCGACCGCCGAGTTCATCGTCGTGAGCAAATCCCCACAAGCGCTCCGCAGGAGAGCATTCGTCGAGACTCTCTGAGGGAAGCATCCCTGCCTGCTCCGCTAACTCATGTGGCGGGACCCCCACAGCTCGCCGACCGACCTGCGTTGGCGTTAAAGACACAACCCTGGGGGAGTTCTTCTTCTTCGACGAGCTGATCTCCGCAAACAGCGGAATCCCCATAGAATTAGGCTCTGCCGCTTTTTCCCGCAGGTAGTCCTTGATTTCGCCCCGAGTGACGTTGTCACCGCGAGCGGCAAGGATATCGGACACTAAGCGATTGTTGGGATCCTTGCTAGTCCGTGTGCCGGTTCCCGATTGAACGCCTTGACTCCCCTCCTCGCGTTTCTTAAGGGCGCGGCACTCGACGATGTAACTGTTAAGAACCTCGGCAAGCGAGTCGATCACGGGATTGCCTCCTTCGGCATCAGGGACGTCGATGTACTGGGCTTTTTCGGGGTTATCAAAGAAGCGGTCAAAGAAGAAAAACTCATTGACTTTCGTATCAATGAGAGGCTCGCTTGCGTCATCCGGAGTCGTACGCACAACTACGCCTTCATATGACCCATAAGAATCGGATGACTTATCTTTTCCACCCCCTTTTCGATGGGATTGGCCTTTTTTCGTGTCAAACAGGGTCTCCTGGCTGCCGCCTTGTGTCGCAATGCTCTTAACAATAAACCGATCGTTACCGAAGAAACCTTCTTTCACAAGCTTTACCTTGATGCGGGCCATATGAGGGGCGAGCTCGCGGGCCCTTTCCACACGTCGACGAGCGGCCTCTTCGTCACCACAGGACTTCTTCTTACCTCCCCAGAAGACTAGTTCGCTGCCTTTGTCGTCATAAAACGCCACTCCGGCTTTTACAGAATCGGGGATAAAGGCCTCACAGACGATTGGAAGCGCAACAGACTTCCATTCCTCCTTTTTGGGAACATCATTGTCCCCCAGCATGACGCGCACACGATACCCTTTGCCCTCTTGATAAGACAAGAACACCGGATAGAGCGTGAGCGCCTCCGATGCTGAACGACGGTTCGTGATTTGATGCGAATGATCGCCAAAGATCCTGAAACGTGACATCGTCACTGCTTCGTAGGCGCTCGCAAGAACCCCCTTGAGCGTCGTCACTGGGATATCCGCGTCATTCCAGTTCTGCGCCCCCTTAGGGTTTCCGGATCGAGACGAGACGGCGAGAGCACCGCTATCAGTCTGCATTCCAGGCACGGTGGCGGTAGCCGCAGTGATACGCACATCGATCTCGCCTGAGACGAGTTCCGGGACCAGCCGGTCATGCCCAGCGGGAAGGGCGTCTTCGTAGAACGATTCCCCTTCCGGAGGCCTCAGAGCATCCGTTTTTTTCTTTAACCCATTCCTAATGGACGTCGGTATTCCGCTGTAAGCCTGATGAATCATGCTAGTGCTCCTACAACAATCTGATCGGCATATTCGACATTGCCGTACTGAGGTTCGACGACGAAGACTTCGATCACGGACAAATCTTGTGAGTCCTTCGTCATGACACTGCTGGGGCGCAGAAGGCACGGCTCTGGATCCGTTAACTTGTCTTGAGCCGTGCCGATTGTGATCCGGCGCGAACCGTAGCCGTTGATCCACCGGATTTCGGTGGCGAGAATCGGGGAGTCAGTATCGTGCTCGGTGTTCCATAGCCGCAGTTCGTATACGAGATCGGGTTTTACCGGCTGCCCCTTGCTCGAATCCTCGTCTGCGATTTGCAAGGTCGATCCGACGAGGCGGACGGCGCGAGCGCCGGTTGTCGTCAAAGCCCAGCCTTGCCACGACGCGTGTCCCGCCTCGGCCAGGCAGTCGCTGAGCGTTTCCGCTCCGTTCGCGACGGACCACCAGGCTTTTTCTAGCTCTTTAACTACGCGAGTCTGCGTTTCTTTCTCAGCCACAAGCAGTCTCCTCGTCATCCCTCTCATCTCGAATAAGCGCCTCGGTCCATCCGTTCGCCGGCGCAATCTCGCGTGCATGGGACAAGAGCTCCAGAGCCACATTGTGGCTCTGTTCGCAGAGTCTGGCGACCGGGTCCCCTTCCTTCTGCGTCTGAGGCGCGTGCGAAATCCACTTCTCGTAAACGGCAGAATCGCCCCCTTCGGACGCCTTGCCGCATCGCATCCGCCCCCAGGTCACTTTCGTAACAGCAACCTGCCCCGCGCCTCGTGTGCCGAGTCCGCCTAGACCCATGTGGCCTGTGGCCATCTCAGCCAGCACCAGAGACAACAAGCACAGAGCAGCGCGTTGCTGTTCGCTGTTAGCCCCTAGGAGACGCGGACGGACGTCTATCTGAATCGGTTCCCATTTTTCGCACAGAACCTCGTCGGTGGCGAAGAGGCGTCCGCCGCGCTCCTCGTCTCCGACTCCGCGCTCGCCGGACATGGCTCCTCCGGTCCATCGATCGATGGCAACATGGTCGCGCCGCGCAATCTGTTTGACGGATGCCCGAGAATCCCGCACCCGAAGGGCACCTTGACGGCGGGCGTCGCCGAAGAGACGGCGCACGAGACGAGGGTCGGCCGCGATCTGTTCATGGGTCGTTTTCGTCTGCCAGCCAGTTCCCTCTCCCGCCCCGGCAAGGACGGTCCTTGCAATGCGACTCGCCCTATGTCGCAGAGCCCCGCGGATCGAGGATCCGGGAATGACAGGACAGCCATCTTCGACAAGCGGCTCCAAGATGTTCTTCCGTTCATCCTCACCGATCTCTTGTTCACGCTCGGCCTCTTCACGCGTTGTGGCGGCGGCGCCGACGAACATGGCTCCGAGCGGGCGCCAGTCCACGGAGATGGCAAAGGATTCCTCGTCTGCAGGAAGCGCCGACTCAATCGATTCAGTGCTGGAAGCATTGGCGAGCCAAGCTGTCAGTCCGTCAAGCGTGTGAAGATCTTCGACATGCAGAGGCATCGCTTGATCAGGATCTGTCGCTGCCTCGACCAGGCCCCAGCCGACATTCGTCCGTCCTCCGAATGCAATAGCTCCGGAACGGATCAGACCGAGGCAAGTCTTCAAGGCGCTCCGAACGGCATCGACCTCCCAATGGCGACGGCAATCTGCTCGCAGAACGATGGTGAAGCGAGTGCCGCGAGGGACGAGTTGATAGTGGTAGAGGGAGCCGTCCGTGACGCTTCCCGTGAACCGGTTGATCGCATTGCCTGTTCTGCGATGCTCGGCAACGTCGAGAACACAGTCATCGACGGCGATGAGAGAGGAAGAGTCTGACGAGCCCCAGGCTTGGCCATGCTCAGCCCCACAGGCGGCTTTGAGGACGCCCGCGATAGCGGTTCCTCGCAGCACGATCTCGCCGGACGCATTTCTGGCGAGCAAACGATCCTGACCGTACTCGTCCTTCTTTCCCGTCTCGTTTACTTGACGCTCGGCAACCGGATCCAGAGCCCCGTAATGCAGGGGCGAGACAAGGCGGACAGGTATTTCGAAACGCATGCGCCGGAGCATTACAGGGCCTCTTTCTCTTCCATCACCGTCAGTTTAGGCTCATTCGCCCAGTTGTCGGCTACGACGAATCTCCCGTAACCTTCGGCCGTCCTAAGCCCGATGCCGATGGCGCCGAGCAGCCCGAGTCGTTGGCGCACCTCCGCGAGATCGTCTCCGCTCGTATTCAGATCAAGCTGGATGACTGAGCCAGCTGCCAAGCCAACGATGCTTGGGCGTGGGCGGCTGCTCACCTGGTGATAAGAATCGACCCTCGCTGCACGTACCGACACCGTGGTTCGATCGTCCTCAGCAGGCACAGCAGGCAGTGCAGCCTTGACTCCGTGGCGGCGAAGCTCCGCAGGAAGATCGTCGACCGTGCCAGGGCCCAAGCGCGAGGAAGGCAGCACAAGGTCGGAAGTAAGCCATATTGTGGCGAGCTCCCCGCCCTGGGGAGGCACTTCCGGAGCTAGCTCCGCTAGCTCGCCGACTGTCACAGTGACGCCTCCGTACTCGCTACGACGACGCCCGCCTAACCGGGCAGGGCCTTCGAGAAGGTGCGCCCATGAGCCGCCTAGTGCCCGTTCAAGGGCTGCGCTCAGGTTCTGATCCATCACAATTTCCCCAACGAGAGTTTGGCCGGCCGCGATGGCATCAACAGTGTGGAAGGTCCCCTCCTTGGCCCTGCGGTCTTCCTCCAATGCGGTGTGGATACTGGATTCCAACGCAATCTCACCCATGTAGATCTTAGAACCGTCAATGTCGACCATTCCGCTTCTCACCGGCTTGAAGGGACCGTCCTCTGAGGGAGGCTCTCCTGCAAAAGTATTGTACAATAGCCCATTCTTTTTCTCCTTGGATCTGCTCAGGCACAACGGCACTGGGTCTAACCGCCGGGGCTGAGCAGAAGTTGAACGCGGCGAGGCCAGGCGCATATCACTGACCTTTAATCGGCCCGCCGCCACTCCGCCCGCCAGCTCCGCGAGAATTTCATCCGGCAGACCGCAACGTCGCCCCTCTTGCAGCAGCCGATTATGCACCCAGGCAAGAACCGAAGTGCCACGCAGAAATCCGTCCGATCGCAAGGTGTTGAAACGCCGCGTCGTCGTCGCATGCAGGGGCTGGTCCAGCGTTGCCGATAGCCCCGCCTGAATCCAACTATCGACATACGCATTATTGATTGCCACGGAAGTGCGACGGTGCCGACCGATGGGAGCTGGCGGCAAATCAGGTTGAAGCTCGGCAACAGCTTGAGCGCAGTCCTTGGAACGGGCACCCTGCAAGGTCAGTTTGCAGTTGCCTCCGCCGCGATTTCTACCGGAGCCGACGGCCTCGACAAGTCCCACGGAAAGCCCCAACAAAATCGTCGCGCGGCGGCGATCCTCGTCGGTCCACGCCACGTCAGCGCCGTTCCCGTCTTGCGGCAGAAGCGACAGGCGAGCGCGAAGCTTGCACGACGACGCTCTCTGGATGAACCGCAGAAAGTCATGCTTGGCAACGCCGTCGGCGTTGATCGCAACCCCGGCCTGGGTTGTTACTGACTCCGCATTTTCCGCTGTCTCGACATAGTGCGCAGGCGAGATGGCAACAAGAGCGGAGCCGCTCGCCTCACCGCCGAAAAGGCCGTCGACCCAGCCGACCCAGTCACGCTTCCCCCGCGCAGCTTGAGGAGAATTGTCTACCTGCTCAAAGCCGGCCCTCGCGGAATCGAGGGCGATTGCGACGTCGTGCGCGGCAGCGCGCACAAGTCCGGTCATCTCTGTTCCCGTGACATAGGGCCGATTATGGGAGTCACGGCGAACCGCCGAGTCCACGCCTCCAACGATTCCTGCACCGGAAGACAAACCCCAGTCCGATAGCAGAGCGACTTCGAGAATACGTTCTTCACCGGTTTTCAATGTGCGGATGGCTGACGAGGTCACGGCTCTTGCCTTTCGGAAAACTGGACGGGGACTGGTGGGACGCCGAAAGCAGCTGCCGGAAGGATGTCCCTGGCCTGCATGACATCAAGAAGGAGGCTGCGGCGGGCTTCGACGGCGTTCCCGCCACTCCAGGGACGCGCCGTTGCGGGCACTTTCCCTGTCTCTTCCACCCAGTAAAGAGACCTTTCCGGGCCGCTCACGTCATCGATCGCTTTTCTCTGCCGATTGGCGTCGGCGCTCTCGCGATTGGCGTCGGCTCGTTGGTGCAGCAGCTCCCATCGGTTCTTCGCAGTTGAGGGTTCGTCGATGAGAACTTGGCGCACTGCGGCCTGCTGGCTGCGTGACAAGGACTCTTCTTCGCCTTGAGTGGCGACGATGTTGACCGTTTCCTTAAAACGACCCCATGACCGATATTCTGTGAACTCGGAGGCAGCAAATCGATCTTTTTCGACATAGAACGGGCGAGCGGTGACGGTCTCGTATTGCTTTCGACACTCAGACATCTTCACTGTGGAGGAGTCGTAGTGGACGTGGAAATCGAGCATCGGGATTCGGCGGGAAGCGGCTTTTGCATGACCGCACAGGAACTCGGCCATTAGATAAGCGTCATAGAAGGGAAAAGTAGTCTTGACGATGGCAACTCCCACCGCTGCCGCCAAACCTTCGGGGTCATTGCCGCCTCGCCGTCCTTCTACGAGGTGGCGCAGGATCCCATCCTCGGCCGTGATCCTCTCGAAGCTTTTCACATACGCTTCCGCGAACATGAGAGCGTAGCGTCCGTCGGTGATCACCGTAACGTCATCACCGCCAAGAACGACCGGAACAACCGGAATGACCGGAGGTTTCCTGGGCCTCCCCCGATCACCGTTGAGGTAGTCGTAGGTGGCAGATCTCAGCGTCTCCGTCCATGCTGCAGCAAAGGCCGCCTTAGTCGCCTCTTCCAGGCGAGATGAAACGCTGCGGGAAAAGGACTCGACATGGCCGTTGTCGAGCAAATCTTCATCGTCGTTGTCGAGCGCAACCTCGTACATTGCTTCTTCAAGGCTGCCGAAAACAGCTCCCATGCCATTGGCATCGGCGTGAATTACACCGACCCAGCTGAGCGGCTTAGCACTGGTTTCCTCATCTCCCCCAGCGGTATCGTCTTCATTCTCTGCTTCATCGGCGTTGATGAGATTCTCTAAACGATAAAGATGGGGAACCAGGCATTCGGAAAACTCTTCTCCCCAAGCTTCTTTTCCCCATGCCTGGAGGATTTGGGGGTCGTCGCCGACCCTGTAATCTGCAACGAGATTGAGGATCTCTTCTCGCCCGTCCTTCGCATAGTGGCGTTTGACTCGAACTGCTTCGGCGAGGGGACGGTCACGACTAACCCCCAGCTTCTCCCACTCCTCTTTGACGCTCGCAGGCATCCCCGAATCGACGCAGGGCACGGACAGCGGAGTAAAAGGAAAGCGCGCGATCGGCGAAGGACGCTTTCGCCTGTACTTCGCAGCAAGCTTATGGAGCTGCGCAATCTCCCCTTCGGAGGCTCTTTCGTCGGCGATTTCCAGATAGACGCCTGAGACATCCATGCCTGGAGCCTCGACAGCGGCGCGCGACGTCATCCGCGTGACGAATCGTTTGGCGTCCTGTTTTTGGGCGAAACGGGCGATGACTTTGCCGGAGGTTTTGGTGATGGTCACCGGCGCGCCAGCAGACCAGTCGCTCTCCTCAATGAAACGGTCGTACCACTCGGGTAGCCGTTTGAGTAGCCAAGAGGCCCCAATCTGGTCGCGCTGACGCTGCGTGGCAAAGATATAGGCCTGGTTTCCGTTGGTCTCAACCATCGCGAGATACATCATCATCTCCGTCCAAACACCGGCACGATTGTGTGCTCTAACACAATCCTACCAGACGTCGGTGCGGCGAGGAGGGTATCTGACGAACAGATTCACAAGCCGCTCCACTTAGTCGGAGTCATCGCGAAAGACCATGCCGAACCCAACATCCAGCGACGTGCCTCGCCAGCCTTCACGGACGTTCTGCACCGCCGACGCCTTACAGCGGATGTAAGTCCTACACTGCCGCAAAACATCCTGGACCACTAACGACCGCGCTCATCCATAGGGACATGACTAACGAAACGGCGTCATGCACTCCACCCGCGTGGAAACCAGAAGAGAGCGGAGTTTACCGGATAGCATTCGCAGGGAGACGGCATCAGGGGTACGCTAGGAGCTCTCGAAGTTAAGGATTGATCATGCTGCTTGTTCACGTCGCCGGGTTCGCCGACCTCGGCATACTTCTGACCGAAGCTGACCCCCGTAAGCCTTCGAAAGAAAACGGACGCCGACGCGACCAAAGTTTGATTAATAGAGAGTATCGGGACCGCCTGAAGGAACTCGAATCTTGTCAAACCGGCGACGAGCTTGCCAGTCGACTTCTCGACCTTAATTTCATTCATGCGATAAATATGGCTGATGGCGATGTTCCTCAAAAGAAGCCAGGAAGCGCTCTGCGGAAAGAATTAACAGCGCTGTCCGAACTCCGGGCTAGCCTCCAGAACGGGGGAAACGACGAGTCTGTCGAGATCCTTGTCATCGGTGTGGAAGACAATTTGACACCGCCCGATCGCGCAACGCCAACTGACCAGTTAGCGAGGTGTCTCGTCGATGCACTACGAAAGACGTCAGCCAAGGTTGCAGCAATTGTAAAAGCCGAAGCGGTTCACATTCTCGATGCTTGCATTCTGCCAAGTCTGAAAGTCTGCCGTGAGAGCATCGAAAAACTGGAGCATCAGATCGAAAGTCACACTGGCCATGTGCTGCTTGCATTGGCAGGAGGAGCGACAGCGATCTTCGCGGAGATAGCCGGGGTCACGGACGCAACTCACCCAAGCGGATGGTCGCTCGCACTCGTCGACCGCACCGAAGGAGACTCTGCGAATGGCAGCACCCCGCTTGTGGACATGTCCGTTTCAGCCGACCCTCTACGCGGGTGGCTCATGGGCCTTGGGCTGCCAACCGTCCTCGAGAGTGCTTCCAATAACTCCGACGTCGAAGTCACAGAAGCCGCCGAGGCGGTCCGTCGGGCTATGGGAGAATCCTCGTCGCCCACCGCCAAAGACCTGGCACAAGTTCTGTGGACAGACACAGCTCGCGGCGATCTTGCAGCAGGCATGGCTTTACGGGCCTGGATAGTCGCAGAATACAAGAGCCGCAGAGATAATCATGATTACGGCATCAGCTACAAACACATGCTGTCGAATTCCGATCTAAAACAGAAGTTAGGTAAGGTTCTTGGAAAACTTGAGCGAAATGGGGAAGAACTCGAGGGACCAGAAGCGTGGCTCCTCAGTCAACGTCATCTAAAGGAGTTGGGAGAGCGCGCCACTCACGGCCTTGAATCACCAGAAGCGGATTCTGAATCTCGCAATCTCCAAGAACAGATAAGACGCTCCGCGGGAAACCCGCCGCCATGGCTCTCTCTTCCGTCAGGGCAGGTATGCCTCCTGACCGCCCAAGGCGAACCTCGCAACGACGGTCACACCCCTCGAGACCCAATCGTTTCAACTCTCCTCACTTCCACGCCGGACGAAGCCCTTCGACACGCCTGTTCCATTTCCGGCCCCCTGACGCTGAGCACTTTCATTGCCTGCTCAAACTCAAGTTTCGACGAAGGCCAAAGGGTTGCCGACCGCATAAGAGATCTGTCTGATCGTGATAAATTACGGAATTCAATCAAATCAAACTGTATCGAATTGTACAACTACAAACATTCGACAACAGAAAATGGAGTCGCAGCGAGCACAGTCAGATCTACCTTAGACAAGCTACGTCGAGCAACTGAAAAATGGCTTGAGCAACAAAGTCCTCGACCACGCGCCGTCCTTGTGACGACAGTCGGGGAGAAGCCCGTCGTCATCGCTCTTCTCAGTGCCGCCCAAGCCTTTGGCGCTAAACATGGAATTGCGGTGTTCCTTCTTTCATCATTTCGGGAAAAGACTGGGGAAGTTCTCCAGTTCCATCAGTTCGGCCTCCATCGAGACGTTCGCCAAGCACTGCTGGAAGCCACATCGTATTGCCTGGACCGCTTCGATCTGCTGTCAGCCAGTCGCCTTCTCATCTTGGGCGACCATGAAATGAGAAAACTTTCGTGCGAGGCACTCGATCTCGCCGACCAAATACGTATTGCTGTACGAACGCAAGATCTTGACAGTTCCGCCGAAATTATCCTTGGAGTGATGAGCGCAACAGCGGAATTCGTAGATCGGATTCCGCCCGACGCGCAAGCACGTCTTGCCACTATTGTCGCAGAGCTAATTAGACCGCCTAAGAAGGACGCACACGACCCCAACTTCAAAGAGCCCGTCAAACTTGCATGCGCCCCCGGTGACTTCGACCGGAGCTCCGAATACAGAAAGGGCTCAAAGGATCTCTGTGCCGAGCCCGCAGCTAACCTTCTTCGTCTACTTATGCGAGTACGCAATAAGCTCTCAGTCAATCATGGCGAAAAGACGCTTGCCGATGCCGCAGAAGCGTCTCTTCAAAACTATCAACAGAGAAACGGATTCAGCTACTCAGACTTGCTTCGTCGCACTATTAACAGAATTAAGCATGAACACGGAGCCGTCCCTGGAGACTGGGCCGCCAAGCTAAAGTCGCTGAACAAACGAGTGGACGCCCTGCGCAACGCCAGCACAGGAGAGAGCGGCCATAGTCGCGAGGGAGCAGCACGCTGACTTAGTGACTTGATTTGGCGATCTGGCTCCCGAAAAATCGTGCGCCAAGGTCTGGAGCTTGGGAATAGAAGCCCTCGATTGGAAACTTGAGGGAGAACGAAGGACTTAACGAGCGGTGCCTGGGAGTCCCCAGAGAGCAGGAGGTGAAGAATCGACGCTTCACTGCCGCATAAGCCGTAGAATCACCTTGCCGGGCTGTGAGGAGGAAACCCCCGTCTCGACGATGGCGTTGGCCGCGTCGATCACCTTGCCGGGCTGTGAGGAGGAAACGCTCACGTCGCAAACGCCTAAGACGGAGATCGAATGGACAGTCACACTCAACCCACGGACAGCAACACTGAACCCGCAGAGGACAGCGCCAAACCAACAGAGGGCCGCGCCAAACCGCCGGAGGACAGCGCTGAACCAGCAGTCAGCAGTAGAAAACAAACAGACAGCTCCGACGCCAACCCCGCGTCCGAAGATTGCGTCGGATGAGAAGGCGGCCGACGTCGTCGAAGGGGCATCCGAAGCCGACAAAAGGGCAGCCGATGTCGGAGATCAGCAACCCGACGTCGATCAGCAGGCGCCAATAGCCGCCCCGTTCGCAAACGCCAACCCCATCCTTGACGACTATGAATTCAACGGAACCGTCTTGGCGGCTCGGCGATGGCACGGTCTGCTGTGGGCTTGGAGGCGAATCTCGTGGTGGACCGGTCTGATCTTCCTCTCCCCTGCGGTCATCGCCTCGGTCAAGCGAGAAGGCGTCCGCTCGTTCTTCGATGTCTCTCCGATTCCAATTCGCGCATATCTCGCGCAGGACGCCATTCTTATCATCAACGACAGGTTCGACACCCTGTTTGTTATCGGATTCACGTGTTGGTTGGCCGTCGTGCCTTTGCGGGTAGCTTCCGCGGTGATTGAAGAACACACCTCCATCAAGGTTCAAGAAAACACATCTCTTGAACTCGGATTGAAGCACCTTCCGGGGTTGCAACCCCTGACGGCATTCACGTCCCTAAACGGGTCGTCGTCACGATTCTCACGATCGTCGTCATCCCAATGGCCATCTTCGGTGCGCTTCTCATGCCAGGGCATCTATATCTTCTTACCATCTAGGGCCTCTTGACCGTCTAGTCACTTTGGACCATGGTCGAGCATCTGCCGTTCCGATGAGCGCCCGCACTGGAACGCTTCCCCTTACCCGCGTCAACGGATTCTTCTTGAAGGTGAAGCGATCCTCTCATAGGTGAGGCAGTTGCCCTGTAATCGGCCTTGCACTGACGGATTTGGCTTCCCGACGTCGGCACTCATCCCGAAGTCCAGCGATCCAAAACGGGAGCTTCACCGCGCAACTGGCTCAAAACGATCTGCATGGCTGCAGCCGACTGCCGACGGCCGCCGACAGACAAGCTTCCACGCATCTTGCAGAAAAGCAAAGGATGTATCGCACAAACGCAGCCCTATACAGATAGAGCGCGCATCTGCGCAAAACACAAAGGTTGCTTCGGTTAGAAGCCTTACATGTAAGACACAGCATTCCACTAGCAGTTACTTTGTAGTATTCTCGGGTCTATCGGCAGCGTTCGACGCCGCTCAATTCGATCTCGATAACTCACACCTAAGGGAGTAAAGAAAATGACGACAAACAATATAAACAACTATGGTTTGCAGAATTCCAACAGCGGTAATCAAAACAGTACTTCTATATACAATACAGGAACTTTTAAAAACGTCACGTATTACGGTGAGTTACATAAATCATCCGGTGACGAAGGCGCAAGATGGAAACTCCTTTCGGCAGCCGTCGGCATCATTTCCGCAGTCGTCATCGCTTTCGGACCGGCACTTGTGAAGGACGACGCCACTGCTGCTGAAAACTCCAGAACGACATCGACTCAGGCCAAATCGGAACCGCCGACAAGTGCAACACCTAGTACACCCTCCCTTTCCGACACCACCAGCGAGGGTGCCAAAGACCCGGTCGATGAACCAACGCCCGATGTCACTAACACGGCGCTTGACAATCCTGAAACTTACAAACCAGACAATATCGACATCAAAATATACGATCAGGGCATTTATGGCGGAGATAAAATCGGACCAAATAAGTTTCAGATAAAAGACTCCGAATTAACTTTATATTACTATTGGGAGGCTAAACACGGAGGTTCAGCCATTGAATCGGACAATTGTGAGATGATCACTACGGTGTCCGGTCCAAACGGTTTTTCAGGAAACAAGACCTCGAAGTGCTCGATATCCTCTTCATGGTCGGAGAAACTCAAGTTCACCGCCCCTGGCGATTACACCATCAAAGTGACGGACAGGCAGAGCAACGTCTCCGGGGAGATCAAGATCAGCGTTCTCCAATAGTTGACAGCTTTCCGGAATCGGCTAGTCTGTTCCTCACTTAGGCAACCGCTCAGTCATATTGCAAAGGGCCGCCGATACAGGAGCTGCCGCCTGCCTGCTTCAGGTCGCATCGCCTTGCTTGTCTCAACGACGGCCAACCCAGTGCCTCAGCGGGAGTCTCCACTTGCTCCAGCGCCAATTCCCGCACGCTCAGTGAGGGTCGTCGCCCACCCGCACGCCAACCGCTTCGCAGCGGCACTCCCGCACGCTCAGCCTCAGTCAGCGGGCTTTAACGGCCACAGAGTTTGATTCGGCGGCTCCCACCGGGTGGAGAGCAGCTCGCCGCTCCGCAGCCGGTGAGGACGATTCATTGGTGGCTTTTCAAGCTGAGCTTCAGCAGTTTCGCCGCGTACAGCATGCATCCCGCGGCCCAGCAGACCACACAGACCAGCACCGCCATCGCCCACTTGTAGTACTCGTAGTTGAAGAACGGCAGGGCCATGGCCGTTATCCACGCGAGCACCAAAGGGATCGCCGCCTGAAGCAGCGTCGCTCTCGCAGTCCTCAGCCTTTTCTTCTGGTCGGCCGCAGAGGCAGAGGCAGCGGTGTCGGGCGTTTGCGAAGAAGACGACGTCGGAACGGATCCTGATATGGGTGTCCGAGAAGAGGACGAGGTTTGCACCGCTCCCGACGTCGGAGCGCTCGCCGGTGTCGGAAAACGATCTGCGCCCGAATCCGCGCCCGGATTGTTTTCACTCAAAGACATGGGATTCCTTCCGCTCAATTGGTCCAGCCCGTCCGATGCCACTCCATCGGATGAGATCTTGCTGCTTCTACCAATATATACACTTACGTAATAGCTGTGAAGAGCTGCTGCAAGAGGCATTCGACACCTCAAATGCAGCAGGAGAATTTCCAGGCACAAGCGTCGAAGAAACTACTTTGATGGAGAAAACACATAGAGTTACGGGCTGAAATACACCGAGCGAAAGAGAATGATGACTTCGCGGTCTTATACGCAATTTGGAATGCCTTTGAAGGCGAACGATACAGGAAAGAAACTCAGTGGCCCTTGCTGACGTAGACTCGAAACAGTGGGAGCCGTTGATGGACTTGATCGCGAGCTTGCCTCCTGATCTGGCCGCTGACCGTCCGTCATGGCCCGGCCCGTCATGGCCCGGCCCTGCGGTGCCGCGTGTGACTCGTAAGGTCACGTTCACCTCTCTGACCCGGGCCCAGCGTGCTGACGTTGCCCGTCTCTACGCGATCGGCGTGCCAGTGCGGGATATCTGCGCTCGTTTCAACATCACGAAGAACACGGTCATCCGACTTCGCAAGCAGGCAGGGGTCCCCCAACGGCAACGGGGACTTGATGACCCTCAAGGGCACGAGACCGAAGCGATGTACGCCTCCGGCACGTCCCTCAAGGCCATCGCCGAGCGCATCGGCGTCGGCGTCGGTGCCGTACGGGGATGCCTGCTACGTCGTGGGGTAAAGATGCGCAAGAAGAACGGGGCACGATAGGCCGCGCAAGGGCCGCACGGCCTTTGTGTGAACCGCGTCTTTTGATTCCCGCCAAAGACAGTGGCGCGCAGCGACCGTTTGTCGGGATGGGCGAGCGCGTCAACTCGACCACAGCTCACGGGCGCTTGCCCGGTTCGGCGTTTGACAACGCCCGTCTCAGCGCAAGGGCCATTGGCCCTTAGGTCAATGACCGCACCACCGTCACCGCGCACGCTGCTGCCAACGTCTGGCTTTTGACCATCTCGGCGTGGATGTCGCCGGTCAGCACGACGATGAACGTAGGCCAGGTCTCACCCCGCCAGACCAGCCGGACGGTAGTCTCACCCTCAAGCTCAACGACGGACGGCTCTGCAAGCTCGTGCTCGTGCCACAGCGCATCAGGCTCGGAGGCGACCGTCCAAGTCGCGGCAAAAGGCGCAGGCTGCACTTCACCGTCTCGCCACAGACTGAGCTTCGGCGGGTGCATGTGGATGTGGCGCTGCCAGCGCAGCTGGACGG
>ERZ773070.903-NODE-903-length-19658-cov-14.897669_pt1 | contig 19658 bp, 29 predicted proteins | sample MGYA00580618_ERZ773070 | MGnify/ENA primary metagenome ERZ773070 (study PRJEB29015, sample SAMEA2738023) | human oral metagenome | biome: human oral; feature: human-associated habitat; material: dental | place: China | collected 2019 ... | reverse complement strand
AGATCGGTTCACTTCCGCACCGAGATCGGTTCACTTCCGCACCGAGATCGGTCCGAGGGGCCCGGCGGGCGCAGCCCTCGAGCTCCTGTCGAGAACGTGAACGTACCTTCCCAACGTGAACGTACCTTTCTCCCATTTTTCTGGGGGTAGAGCTCAGAAGGATGCGAGAAAGGTACGTTCACGTTGCGAACCTCCGTTGACGTCGGGGCCCGCCAGCGGGCCCCGCCAGCCCCCGGGACTCTCCAAGACCCCGGGAGACCGACATCGACCGGGAGAAATTGAAGGGCCGCGGACCCAGGCGGCGTAACGGTGCTCACGCGCTTGTCGCGGCTGACGGGCAGCAGACTCTGCTGAAGCTGGTGGCGGGGGCCGCGGCTCAGCGCATGGGCGGAGAAGGACCCTGCACGGCGCACCGGCCCCGGGGAAGCCGGACAGCATCAGAGCGGAGACCGGGCTCAGCCGCCCGCGACGCCGTAGAGGATTCCCTGCATGAGAGCGGGATCGCCGAGGAAGTGGGTCATGGCGTGGGCGATGTAGGCCGGTGTGAGGCTGCGGCCGCCGTAGATGTAGAAGGCGGAGAGGATCCCGAACAGGACGAAGGAGAAGGCCATGTAGGAGGGCCAGACGTGGTGCCCGACCACGCCGTGGTAGACGCCCATGACGGCCCCGGTGACCACGATCTGGACGAGGCGGCTCGTGCGGCAGCGCCCGAGCCGGTCCAGGATAAGGCCGCGCACCGCGATCTCCTCGCCGAAGGCAAGGACGAGGCCAACGACCATCATGATCGGTCGCTGCCAGGACCAGGCCAGCGGGTCCCCTCCGCGGGCGTACGACATCGCCGTCCAGGCCAGTCCGTAGATGACGGCGATGATGAGGACCGGCGTTCGCGCGGGCCGGCCCCAGCCGAGCTCGGCGAGGCCCTCGCCCTGCCGGTTCTGGCGCCAGCGGACGAAGCCGATGACCACCAGGCAGCCCACCAGGAAGATCACATCGAGCGCGAGGGCGGCGTTGAGGCTCCTCCCCCACTTGTCGTAGACCTACTGGGCTCCGGCGAAGAAGCAGGCCCCGCCGAGAACGAGCCACAGCACCACGGCGGTGAGGCCGACCTCTCGCCACGCCACGGCCCTGCTCAGGGCGGGACGCGAGTCGATGGGGGCGGGCGAAGGACCTGACCGCCCTCGCTTCACTGTCATGACGCACCCTTTTCACGTTTCGTTGTATAAATGAGACTTACTCTATCCGGTCAATGCCCCGGCCTCAACACGTCACGAAGGCCCGGCGCCGCCCGCTCGAGCCCGCGGTGGCCCTGCACGACCCCGGCACCCCTGCGTGGCGCCTCGCGAGCGGGCCGTGCGGGCGCAGGATGAAACCATGGCTCCACGCGCTTCCCGTCCCTCCGCCGTCGGCCGTGCCACCCTCGCCTTCCTGTGCGGGCTGTGCGAGGTCGAGGAGCTGCCCGGCTCCTATCTGATCGAGATCCTGGGCGCGCTGGGCATGAGCGTCTCGGGCGCCCGCTCCTACCTGGCCCGCGCGGTGGCCGACGGCCGGCTCGTCTCCCACCGCCGCGGCAGGCAGACCGCCTACGCCCTGACCGGCACGCTGCTGCGGCGCTACCGCACGGTCGAGCGGGGGTTCAACGGAAGGCCCGACTGGGAGGGGTACTTCCACATCGTCATCTACGACATCCCCGAGACCAGGCGCTCCGAACGCGATGCCCTGCGTGCAGCCGCATTCGATGAAGGCTGGGCCTCGCCCCGTCCCGGAGTCCTGCTGGGCATGCACCCGCCGGGCAGCTGGGCCGGCTCCGCCGCGTGCTCAGCAGGACGCCTCGACGTCGACCCCGCCACGGCGCGCGACCTCGCCGTACTCGCCTGGCCGTTGGACGAGGCGGCGCAGCGGATCCGCCGCTTGGACGCCCATATGGACGCCGTCAAGGCCCGGTACCACGAGCTGGACCCCTCGGACGACTCGCACCAGGCCCTCCTGGCCCGGGTGGCGGCGACTCACGAGATGCTCAGCAACGTCACCTACGTGTGGGGAACCCTGCCGGCCCTGCCCGCAGAGATCCTGCCCGCGGACTACCCGCACGAGGTGCTGACCCGGATCACCGCCGAGATGAGCGGCCCCCTCATGACGTCGGGGGCGCGGGCCGCCAAGCGGCTGCTGGCCGACCACCGGGGTCCCGGCGCTCAATCCCGCTGATCCGTCCCCGCGCCGCCGTCCTCGACGACCGGCGCATCTTCCGCGGTCTCGTCGCCGCCGTCCTCATCGGGCGGCTCGGGCACGCTCACGTCCGGGGCGGGACGGCCGCCGGGGGCCGCCACAGGGGCGGCGGCGGGACGGCGCAGCGCCTGGGCCTGAAGCATCTCGGCCACGACCTCGTCGGCGGACTTCTTACCGGCGTCCATGGCCTTCTTGACGTCGGCGGCGTACAGGTCGACGTACTCCTGACCGGACAGGCACATGAGGGAGTACATGATCTCGTCGGTGATGGAGCGCAGCACGAAGCGGTCGTTCTCCAGCCCCTTGTACCGGGAGAAGTCGAGCGGCTCGCCGACGACGATGCCGACCCGGTGGCGCGTGGAGGGGATGGCCTGACCGATGGGCTGGGCCAGGTTCGAGCCGATCATGGCCACCGGGATGACCGGGGCGCCCGTGGCCAGAGCGATGCGCGCCACCCCGGTCTTGCCGCGGTAGAGGCGGCCGTCGGGACTGCGAGTGCCCTCGGGGTAGATGCCGAAGAGCTCGCCGGATCTCAGGCGGGCTACTCCTGCCTGCAGGGCGGCCAGTGAGGCCTGTCCGCCGGAGCGGTCCACCGGAATGGTGCCCACGGCCGTCATGAAGTTCTTGACGACCCAGCCCTTGACGCCCTTGCCGGTGAAGTAGTCCGACTTGCCGATGAAAGCGACCTCGCGCTCCACCAGCAGCGGCAGGAAGAAGGAGTCGATGACGGCCAGGTGGTTGGAGGCGAGGATCGCGGCCCCCTCGGCCGGGATGTTCTCCTCCCCTCGGATCCACGGCTGGTAGAGCACCTCCAGCGCAGGCCCGACAGCGGTCTTGATGCCTCGGTACCCCACGGGACCTCCTGTGATCGGCAACTGGCTGGGCTCCTCGCCGGGTCCGCACCCCGCCCGCGCGGGGAGGCACGGGCACGGCTGGATCGGCGCCGTGATGAAGTCTAGCCTCGCACCGTGGTCGACCATGCACCTGTGAGACGTCCGAGTGGAGCATCCGGTGCTCCCACGGCCGTCTCCTCGGCCTCCCCCGCCCGGCCCCGGGAGAGTCCCCCGGGCTTTGACGCCCCTGCCGGGACGCAGGCGTCCTTCGAGGACATGGGCACGCCCCTGCGGGAGGTGACCTTCGTCGTGGTCGACCTGGAGACCACCGGCGGCGCCCCGGGCGCCCGCGCGATCACCGAGATCGGCGCGGTGCGAGTGCGCGGCGGCGTCACTGACGGCGCAGACGGCGAGTTCTCCACCCTGGTCAACCCCGGCACCGCGATCCCCGCGCAGATCACGGTCCTGACGGGTATCACGAACGCCATGGTGGTCGGGGCCCCGCCGGTGGGCGAGGCCCTGGCCTCCTTCCTGCGGTGGGCGAACCTGTCGGCTCCGGGAACGGTCCTGGTGGCGCATAACGCGCGCTTCGACGTCGGCCACCTGCGCGGCGCCGCACGGGCGCTGGCGCTGGCGTGGGAGGAGCCGCGGGTGCTGGACACCCTCGCCCTGGCGCGCAGGGCCTGGGGGCGCTCGGACGTTCCCAACCACCGTCTGGGGACACTGGCGTCCTTCGTGGGCTCTCCCACCAGGCCGACGCACCGGGCCCTGGACGACGCGCGCGCCACCGTCGACGTCCTGCACGCCGTCCTGGAGGCCCTGGCCCCACTGGGCGTCACCCATCTGGAGGACCTGGCCACCGCCGCCGACCCGGTGCCCCCGCAGCGCCGGGCGAAGAGCCGCATGGCCGACGGCCTGCCCACCGCCTGCGGCGTCTACCAGTTCCTCTCCCCCGCCGACCAGGTCCTCTACGTCGGCTCGGCGGTCAACCTGCGCCGCCGCGTGCGCTCCTACTTCACCGCTGCGGAGAAGCGGACGACGATCGCACGCATGCTCGACACGACCGCGAGGGTCCGGGTCATCGAGACGGCGACCGAGATCGAGGCCCGGGTGCGCGAGCTGCGACTGATCGCCGAGCTCGATCCCCCCGCGAACCGCCGCTCCCGGGCACCACGCCGTCAGCCCTGGATCCGCCTGGCGCTCTCGCCCGAGCCGCACCTGGCGACGACGACGGCGCTGCCGACCGACGAGGTGGGCTCCGCCGTCGGCCCCTTCCCCTCGCGATCGGCGGCGCGCGAGGCGATACGCGCGGCGGAGTCGGTGCTGCGGCTGCGCGCCTGGGACGACCGTGACCGGAAGGCGGTCGCCCGCACCGACGCGCCCGCCGACGCCGCCACCGCGGTGCGCGCCCTGTCGGGTCAGGTCGACCTCATCGCCGCACCGCTGCTGGAGCGCGTGGCGTCGCTCGCGGCCCAGGAGCGCTATGAGGAGGCCGGGATGTGGACCGCCCGACTGCGCCGCCTCCTGCTGGGAGCGCGCCGGGCGGAGCGGGCGCGCCCGCTGCTGACCTGCCCGCACCTCATCGCGGCGCGGCGCCGGCGGGGCGGCGGCTGGGAGCTGGTCGCAGTGCGCTGGGGACGCCTGGCCGGAAGCATGACCACGCCTGCGGGCGCGGATCCGCGCCCCGGCGTCGAGACGCTGCGGGCGACGGCGCAAGTGGTGGAGCGGCCCGAGCGCGTGGGCGCGGAGACCAGCGCGGAGGAGACGCTGCTGCTGGCGGACTGGGTGCTGGAGGCGGGAGCGCGCCTGGTGGAGGTGGACGGCGCCGACGGCGTCAGTGGTGCGGGGTCGGACGTCTGCGCCGCTCTGAGCTGGCCCGTCGGGGCGGCCGCCCGGCACCGCCGGGTCATCGGCTCCTAGTCCTCTCCCAGATGGTCCTCTGCCAGATAGACCTCTCTAGACCTCTGCCAGCGGCCCGTGCGACGCGCCCACAGCAGCAGGCCGGCTCCCAGGACGACGGCGTTGGGAACCACGCCCACCAATGGGGAGACGATCAGGTACCTTCCCGGTTCGATCGGGAGCCCGCCGTACGCCAGGGGGAGCTGGCTGAGGTTGGCCACGGTGTGGGCGATGACCCCGGGCCAGAAGCTCCCGCCGAGGAGCCGCAGCTCGGTGAACAGGGGCGCCCACAGGTTCATGACCACGATCCCCAGCGTGGCGTAGACGACCGGGGGTACGTCCCAGACCGCGCGCGTGAGGGACTCATCGAGGAAGAACAGGTAGTAGGGGTAGTGCCACAGCCCCCACACGGTCCCCGAGACGACCCATACCCAGGGATCCGGCAGCCCCCGCCCCAGGAGGGCGGGCGCCAGGTAGCCGCGCCAGGATCCCTCCTCGAAGACGTTCTTGCCCAGGGTCCCCGCCGCGGCTGCGACCACCACGCCCGTGAAGGCGCCCAGCCCGGAGGGGTCGAGCCACCCGGCCGCCCAGCCGACGGCGATGGCGGCCACGAATGACAGGGGGAAGACGACGAGCGCCACGCCGTAGGCCCGGAGCCGTCCCGGCCTCCACGAGGCGATGTAGGAGCGCCGCAGGGACGGATCCGTGACGCCCATGACGATGCCGGCCAGCAGCGGTGTCGCGATCCAGATGGCGGTGCCCGCCGAGTCCATGGAGTCGGGTGTGCCGAGGAGGCGATTGACGAGGACCCCGATCCACCCGGAGCTGAGCGCGATGACGATGAACACGACGAGGCGGACCCTGGAGCTCACCGCGGGAGCACCACTGGAAGGACATGTTTCACCCATGCCCGTACTGTAAAACGCTACTATTAGATTTTACAAGTATGAAGATGGGCCCTGCTCACCCGTCCTCGCCGTCCCGCCCCTCAGCCTCTCTCACTTTGGCCGCGTCATCCGCGACATCGCGCCGGATCTGCTCGATCCACTCCAGCTCGAACCTCGCCCCCTCGACTCCGCGGCGGAGCACCGCGGCCTTGAGAGCGGTGTCGAGATCCACGACATCGAACTCGATCGCCTCCAGAGCCGCCAGCTCTTGCCGGATCGCGCCGGCGGCCTCCTCCAGGAGCGCATCGACCTTCTCGTGCCCCAGTCGGGCGGCGAAGAAGATCCGCGCAATATGAGCGTCCTTGGTCGAGCGGGGCTCGAGCGGACCGGCCAGCCAGGCGTCGAGCTCCGCCCGGCCCTCCGGCGTCAGGCTGTGCACCCGCCGATCGGGACGCCCCGTCTGGGCGATGACCCGCGTCGAGATCGCGCCGTCGGCCTCGAGGCGGTCCAGGGTGCGGTAGATCTGGGACTGGTCGGCGTACCAGAAGTTGACGACGGAGCTGGCGAAGGCGCGGCTGAGGTCGTAGCCGCTCTGCGGCTCATAGGACAGCAGCCCGAGAATGGCGTGCCTGAGTTTCATGTGGCCACCGTAGACGAAAGGCGCCCCCGGAAGCCGTGGGGCCGGGACAGGGCGCTCCGGCCGCGCGCCGCCCCGGTCGGGCCGGGTCAGCCGGCGGGGACGACCGCGCCGGGGCGCGCCTGAAGGGCCTTGGCCACACCCTCCTGAAGAGCCATCGGGTCGAGGGGGCGGGGCACGACGACCTCGGCCTTGGACCAGGCGGCCAGCCAGTGGTCCTGCGGACGAGCGGTCAGAAGGACCACCGGCGGGCGCCTGTCGAGCTCCGTGAACAGCTCGTGCGCCAGCCCCATGCCGCCGAGCTTCTTCGTCTCGGCGTCCAGCACCAGGGCGTCGAAAGGAGCCTCGCCCTTCTTGGCCCGGTCCTTCAGAGCCAGGCGCACGCCCTCGGCGGTGGCGGCCTCCGTCCAGCTCACCAGCGGCAGGCCCTTGGCGGGACGCCGGCCGACGCCCTCCCTCACCTGCCGGCGCACCGCGGCGTCGTCGGAGAAGACGAGAAGCTCGAGGCGGGCGGTCGCGACTTGATCGGCCATGGCGCTGTCCTCCAAGACGGAGCGGGACGGTTCTGCGGTCAGTGTAATCACAGAACCTCGCCTGTTGGAGCCAGAGATCAGTGTCTACAATGAATCTTGTCCGGCGCGACGATGCTTGGCTATAAGAACGTCTGCGCAACAGACCCACGAAAGGCATCCACCATGGCCGTGTACACGCTTCCCGAGCTCCCCTACGACTACGCAGCCCTTGAGCCCCACATCTCCGGACGGATCATGGAGCTCCACCACGACAAGCACCACGCCGCCTATGTCGCCGGCGCCAACGCCGCCCTGGAGAAGCTCCAGGCCGCCCGCGCCGCCGACGACTTCGCGGCCGTGAACCTGTGGGAGAAGAACCTGGCCTTCAACCTGGGCGGCCACATCAACCACTCGATCTTCTGGAAGAACCTCGCCCCGGGCGCAGGCGGCGAGCCCGAGGGCGAGCTGGCGGAGGCCATCAGGGACTCCTTCGGCTCCTTCGACGCCTTCAAGAAGCACTTCGCCGCCACGGCGCTGGGCATCCAGGGCTCCGGGTGGGCGGTGCTCGCCTACGACTCCGTCTCGGGCGGGCTCGTCATCTTCCAGCTCTTCGACCAGCAGGGCAACGTGCCGGTCGGCACCATCCCGCTCTTCCAGGTCGACATGTGGGAGCACGCCTTCTACCTGGACTACCTCAACGTCAAGGCCGACTACGTCAAGGCCGTCTGGAACATCGCCAACTGGCAGGACGTGGCCGAGCGCCTGGCCGCGGCGGTCGCCCGCGCCGAGGGACTCGTCGTGCGCTGACGCCGGCCCCGGACGCCGGCGGCGCGGCTCACGGCCTGCCGCAACGGGTCGCCCCGCAACCACACGGTTGCGGGGCGGCCGCGCGGATCCGCACGGCCGGGCTCACACGGCAGCCTCGATGTCCATCACATGGGCGAAAGCGGGAAGCGACCGACCCGTCTGGTCCTTGGCCGCAGGAACCAGGACGACGACCCGGGAGCCCACAGGCACGCCCACGAGGCCCGCGAGGCCGGTGGCCGAGGACATGGGAACCAGCTGGGGCTGCCGATCGGCCCACGACGACCCGGGCTTCGAGTTGTCCCAGGAGGAGAAGGCCACATTGACCAGCAGCGTCGAGTCCTTGGTGATCGGCTCGCCCGCGCCGCGCGCGAGGACGATCACCTCGGTCTCGGTCGGCTCGGCGGCACCGGAGCCGACCGTGATGGAGGGCTCGGAGCCGAGCTCGCCGGTCACGCTCACGCCCCGGTCGGCCACGGACTGCTCGCCCTCGGGCACCGCGTCAGCGGTCCCGGCCGTCATCTCCTCGAATGTGCCCGCGTACCGGATCTCGACCACGAAGACGAGCGGTCCGGAGGGCTTGCCCTCGGCCGGGTTGTCGCCATAGGCCTGGTCGGCGGGGATGGCCATCTCCAGGCGGTCGCCGACCCTGTGCCCGGGCAGGCCGCAGCGCCACCCCGAGATGACGCCGGACAGGGAGAACTGAGCCGGAACACCCCTGGAGTAGGAGGAGTCGAAGGCCTTGTCCGAGTCCCACTGCCAGCCCGCGTAGGCGACGGCGACGAGGTCCTCGGCGGCGACCGTCTCGCCCTGCCCCTCGGACAGGGTCTTCACGGTGAGGTTCGCGGGGGCCTCGTCCCCGCCCCAGGTGAGCGTCGGCTCAGCACCGGCGCCGCCGGAGACCTTCGGAAGCGCGTCCGAGTCGGAGTCGATCGTGAGCGTCGAGCAGTCGCTGGGTGCCGGCGCTGAGGGGTCGGCGGTGCCCTCAACGCCCCCGAGACCGCCGACGCCCCCCGGAGGAGCGTCGGTCCCGGCAGCCTCCTCGGCGGTGCCGGTGTCGGACGAGGGGGCGGAACCGGCGCCTCCCCCGGAGCAGCCGGCGAGGGCGAGCACGGCGGCGAGGGCGAACGAGGTCAGCGCGAGAGGCGTGCGACGCACGAGGTCTCCTTGGGTGCGGGTGGGTGATACCGGGGAGCACCGCCGGCACCCGGTGGGAGGCGCCGCGTTCCCGGCAGTGAGCGCGGGCTCCTTCGAGCGGGTCAGTTGAAGGACTCGCCGCAGGCGCAGGTCCCGGCGGCGTTGGGGTTGTCGATCGTGAAGCCCTGCTTCTCGATCGTGTCGGCGAAGTCGATGGTGGCCCCCGACAGGTAGGGCACGCTCATGCGGTCCACGACGACCTCCACGCTGTCCATCTCGCCGCCGCCGGTCGAGAAGGAGCGGACGGCGTCGCCGTCGAGCAGGCGCTCGTCGAAGTAGAGCTGGTAGACCAGCCCGGAGCATCCGCCTGGCTGCACGGCCACGCGCAGGCGCAGGTCGTCGCGACCCTCCTGGATCAGGAGGCTGGCGACCTTGGCGGCGGCGGTCTCGGTAAGCAGGACCTCGTGCTCGGGCACCTCGGTAGTCGTGTCGGTCGAGGTCAGCGTCGTCTCTGCCATGTCATTCTCCTCGTAAGGGGCAGTCGGGCACTCATGTGGACTCATGGTCCCGAACACCCCGGTGGGGCGGCTTGTTCCCCTCCACCCTACGTCGTCCCCCTGACGATGCCCGCGTGACGGCACTCACCCGGACCGGGCGCGCTCCCTGCCGGAGGACTCGGCCCGGAGGGGGCCGGCGGAACCGGTCAGGCGAGCGCGACCAGCTCGAGGTAGTCCCGGCTCCACAGGTCCTCGTCGCCGTCGGGCAGGAGGAGCACCCGGTCGGGCTCGAGCGCCTCGACGGCGCCCTCGTCGTGGGTGACCAGGACGACGGCGCCGGTGAAGGTCGCCAGCGCCCGCAGGATCTCCTCGCGGCTGGCAGGGTCGAGGTTGTTGGTGGGCTCGTCCAGGAGCAGGACGTTGGCGCTGGAGACCACCAGGATGGCCAGCGCCAGGCGGGTCTTCTCGCCGCCGGACAGGACGCGCGCCGGCTTGTCGGCGTCGGCTCCGGAGAACAGGAAGGAGCCCAGCACGCTGCGCACCTCGGTGTCGTTCATGCCGGGGGCGGCGGCGCGCAGGTTCTCCACGACCGTGCGGCCGGTGTCGATGGTCTCGTGCTCCTGGGCGTAGTAGCCGATCTTGAGGCCGTGCCCGGGCAGGACCTCGCCGGAGTCCGGGGTCTCGACGCCGGCCAGGAGGCGCAGGAGCGTCGTCTTGCCGGCGCCGTTGAGCCCGAGGACGACGACGCGCGAGCCGCGGTCGATCGCGAGGTCCACCCCGGCGAAGACCTCCAGGGAGCCATAGGCCTTGGACAGCCCGGCCGCGCGCAGCGGCGTCTTGCCGCAGGGGGCGGGGTCGGGGAAGCGCAGGTGCGCGACCTTGTCCGCCTGCTGCTCGGCCTCCAGGCCCGCCATGAGCCTCTCGGCGCGCTTGAGCATCTGCTGGGCGGCGACGGCCTTGGTGGCCTTGGCGCGCATCTTCTCGCCCTGGGCGCGCAGGGTGGCGGCCTTCTTCTCCGCGTTGGCGCGCTCACGGCGGCGGCGGTGCTCGTCGTGGTGATATTAATTCGCCAGTTTTAGTAGGCGGTGCACGTGTATTCGGTCCCAAGCCTCGCAACTATGATTTTAAGTTGAATAAGAAAGTAAAGGTGCTTGCACGCAAATCTGCACTCTCTTATAAAGCTCAAGAAAATGCTATTGTTGTCGTTGAAGACTTCAATTTCGAGGCTCCGAAGACAAAAGAATTCGTAAATTTAGCTAAAAATCTCAAAGTTGAGGGCAAAAAGACGCTTGTTCTTTTGTCAGAAGTTAATAAAAACGTATATTTGTCTGCTCGTAATATTCAGCGCGCTGATGTGATGCTGGCAACTGCACTCAATTCTTATAAAGTTTTGAATGCAGATGTTGTTGTAATTGCTGAAAGTGCGCTTAAGGCTATTGACGGAATCTTAAATAAGTAAAAAGGAGAATTAGATTATGGCATTTATCATTAAACCATTGGTTACTGAGAAGCAAACCAAGATTACTGAGAAGAACCCAAGTCGGTATGGCTTTATCGTTCGTCCAGAGGCTAATAAACTCCAAATTAAGAAGGAAGTCGAGGCCTTGTATAATGTTACAGTAGTTGATGTGAATACACTTCGCTATGCCGGTAAGCGTTCAAGCCGTTATACAAAGGCTGGTCTCATTAAAGGTCAGAAGAATGCGTTCAAGAAGGCAATCGTCACTGTAAAGGATGGCGACACAATTGATTTTTACAGCAATATTTAAAATAAAAAATGGCAGTACGTAAATTAAACCCGGTTACACCGGGACAAAGACACAAGGTTATTGGCACGTTCGAGGATATTACTGCATCCGTGCCAGAGAAGTCTCTCGTTTACGGTAAACGTTCTACCGGTGGTCGAAACAACACCGGTAAGATGACTGTTCGCTACATGGGCGGTGGTCACAAGAAGAAGTATCGTCTTATCGACTTCAAGCGAGAGAAAGATGGTGTTCCAGCTGTAGTGAAGACAATCGAGTATGATCCTAACAGATCAGCTCGCATTGCGCTGTTATACTATGCTGATGGTGAAAAACGTTACATTATTGCTCCTAACGGACTGCAGGTTGGTGCAACACTGATGTCTGGTGCTGAGGCAGCACCTGAGGTTGGTAACGCACTTCCTTTGGCTAACATTCCTGTTGGTACTGTAATTCATAATATTGAGTTACGTCCAGGTCAGGGTGCATTGCTCGTTCGTTCGGCTGGTAACTTTGCTCAGCTTACTTCTCGTGAAGGCAGTTATTGTGTTATTAAGCTCCCTTCTGGTGAAACACGCCAGATTTTGTCAGCTTGTAAGGCAACTGTAGGTAGTGTAGGTAACTCTGACCACGCTCTTGAGCAGTCTGGTAAGGCTGGTCGTTCTCGCTGGTTGGGACGTCGTCCTCACAACCGTGGTGTTGTTATGAACCCTGTTGATCACCCAATGGGTGGTGGTGAAGGTCGCCAGTCTGGTGGTCACCCACGTTCACGTAAGGGCTTGTACGCTAAGGGTCTTAAGACTCGTGCACCTAAGAAGCTTTCAAACAAGTACATTATTGAGAGAGCTAACAAGAAGTAATCAAAGTAATTAAGAGTAAATTATGAGTCGTTCATTAAAAAAAGGTCCATACATCAACGTATCACTCGAGAAGAAGATTCTTGCTATGAATGAGAGTGGTAAGCAGAATGTAGTTAAGACATGGGCCAGAGCATCAATGATTTCCCCTGATTTTGTGGGTCACACTGTTGCAGTTCATAACGGAAATAAATTTATCCCTGTTTACATTACTGAGAATATGGTAGGTCACAAGCTCGGAGAGTTCAGCCCTACACGCCGTTTCGGTGGTCACTCTGGTAATAATAAGAGGTAAGCAGGTCATAATCCATTTAGAAAATAGAAAAATATAATGGGAGCAAGAAAACATATAAAGGCTGAAGCTCGTAAAGAAGCTTTGAGAAGCCAGTATTTTGCAAAGCTCAAGGACTGTCCTTCTTCTCCACGTAAGATGCGCTATGTAGTAGACATGGTTCGTGGTATGGAGGTCAATCGTGCCCTTGGCGTGCTGAGATTCTCCAAGAAGGCTGCTGCTCAGAACGTTGAGAAACTTCTGCGTTCAGCTATCAACAACTGGGAGACAAAGAATGACCGCAAGGCTGAAGACGGTGAACTTTATATCTCTAAGATCTTCGTTGATGAAGGCGTTACAATGAAGCGCATGCGTCCTGCACCACAGGGCCGTGGCTACAGAATCCGCAAACGTTCTAACCACGTCACTCTTTTCGTTGATTCAAAGAATGACGCTAATAATGATGATAAATAAATAGTAGAATGGGACAGAAAGTTAATCCAATTAGCAACCGTCTTGGTATCATCCGCGGTTGGGAGTCAAATTGGTTCGGTGGCAAGAATTTCGGGGATAATCTCGTAGAGGATCGCAAGATTCGTACTTACCTGAACAAGCGTTTGGAAAAAGCAAGCGTTTCCCGTATTGTCATTGAGCGCACATTGAAGCTCGTCACCATTACTATTTGCACCGCTCGTCCGGGTATCGTTATCGGTAAAGGTGGTCAGGATGTTGATAAGCTTAAAGAAGAGTTGAAGAACCTTTTCAAGAAGGAGATTCAGATTAATATCTTCGAGGTTAAGAAACCTGAACTTGATGCAAACATCGTTGGTAACAATATCGCTCGCCAGGTAGAGGGTAAGATTGCTTACCGTCGTGCTATCAAGATGGCAGTCGCTAACACTATGCGTGCTGGTGCTGAGGGTATCAAAGTTCAAATTACAGGTCGTCTGAACGGTGCCGAAATGGCTCGTAAGGAAATGTTTAAGGAGGGTCGTACTCCTCTGCATACATTCCGTGCAGACATCGATTATTGTCAGACAGAAGCCCTTACAAAGGTTGGTCTGCTGGGTATTAAGGTATGGATTTGCCGTGGTGAAGTTTACAACAAGGTAGATCTTACTCCTAACTTTACTCAGGAGAAGAGCAATGGCCGTTCTAACAATGGTGGCCGTTCTGGAAGAGGTAATCGTAGAAGAAACAATAACCGTTAAAAGAAGAAGCTATCATGTTACAGCCAAAAAGAGTAAAATATAGAAGACCTCAAGACGGACGTGGCAATAAAGGCAACGCCCACAGAGGTACACAGCTGGCTTTCGGCTCATTCGGCATCAAGACACTTGAGGCTAAGTGGATCGACAGCCGTCAGATTGAGGCCGCTCGTATAGCAGTAAACCGCTATATGAACCGTCAGGGCCAGGTCTGGATTCGCATCTTCCCTGATAAGCCAATCACTCGTAAGCCTGCCGATGTTCGTATGGGTAAGGGTAAGGGTGATCCAGCAGGATGGGTTGCACCAGTTACTCCAGGTCGTGTTCTCTTTGAAGTAGAGGGCGTAAGCTTTGATATTGCAAAGGAGGCTCTCCGCCTCGCTGCACAGAAGCTGCCTGTTAAGACAAAGTTTATTGTTAGACGTGATTTCGATAAAAACGCTTAAGAAAGATGAAGATTAAAGAAGTAAAAGAACTCGAGACCAAGGATTTGGTTGAGAAAATTGAGAACGCTGAGACAGCTCTCGCAAAGATGAAGCTGAATCATCAGATTACTCCGCTTGAGAATCCATCTCAGATTAAGGCCGCTCGTCGTGATATAGCACGTATGAAAACAGAACTTTCTCAGAGAGAACTTAATAAATAACAATGGTCCAGATGGAAACAAGAAATTTAAGAAAAGTAAGACAGGGTGTCGTTATCAGCAACAAAATGGATAAAACCATCGTTATTGCAGCTAAGTTCAAGGAGAAGCACCCTATTTATGGTAAGTTTGTCCAGAAGACAAAGAAGTACCATGCTCATGACGAGAAGAATGAGGCTAATGTAGGTGATACAGTACTCATTATGGAGACTCGTCCTCTTTCTAAGACAAAGAGATGGAGATTAGTTCAAATTGTAGAAAAAGCTAAGTAATTATGATACAGACAGAATCAAAACTTACAGTATGTGATAACAGCGGTGCTCGTGAAGCTAAGTGCATTCGTGTACTCGGTGGTACTCGCCGTCGTTACGCAAGTGTTGGTGACGTTATCGTAGTTGCTGTACAGAACGTCATCCCATCAAGTGAATTGAAAAAGGGTGCAGTATCAAAGGCTTTGATCGTTCGCACAAAGAAGGAAATTCGTCGTGCTGATGGTTCATACATCCGCTTCGATGATAATGCATGTGTATTGCTGAACAACGCTGGCGAAATTCGTGGTAGCCGTATCTTCGGCCCTGTTGCTCGTGAGTTGCGTGCAGTGAACATGAAGGTCGTTTCTTTGGCACCTGAGGTTCTTTAATTATTAAATAGAATAATAAAATGGCAAAATTCCATATAAAGAAAGACGATCAGGTCATTGTTCTTGCCGGTGCGGACAAGGGCAAGACTGGAAAGGTGCTTAAGGTCATCGCAGACAAGGAGCGTGCTATCGTTGAGGGCGTGAATATGGTCTCTAAGAGCACAAAACCTTCTGCTGCTAACCCTCAGGGTGGTATCGTTAAGCAGGAGGCTGCAATTCATATCTCAAATTTAAGTCTCATCGATCCGAAGAGCGGTAAGGCTACACGTATCAAGATTGAGCGTGAAGGCAAGACTGTTAAGCGTATCGCTAAAAAGTCAGGGGAGGAAATTAAGTAATGAATACAGCTCAGTTAAAGAAACAGTATAAGGAGCAGATTGCTCCTGCTTTGCAGAAGCAGTTTAACTATTCTTCAGCTATGCAGGTTCCTGTTTTGAAGAAGATTGTTATCAATCAGGGTCTTGGTGATGCAACTCAGGATAAGAAGCTTATCGAGGTTGCAGTGAACGAGATTTCTTCTATCACAGGTCAGAAGGCTGTTGCAACATATTCTAAAAAGGATATTGCAAACTTCAAGTTGCGTAAGAAGATGCCTATTGGCGTTATGGTAACTCTGCGTCGTGAGCGTATGTATGAGTTCCTCGAGAAACTCGTTCGCGTATCTTTGCCACGTATCCGTGACTTCAAGGGTATCGAGAGCAAGTTCGATGGTCGTGGAAATTATACTCTCGGTATCACCGAGCAGATTATTTTCCCAGAGATTAATATCGATCAGGTTGACCGCATCCAGGGTATGAACATTACCTTCGTAACATCAGCTAAGACTGATGAAGAGGGTTATGCTTTGCTGAAGGGCTTCGGACTTCCATTCAAGAATGCTAAAAACGATTAATTGATATGGCAAAAGAATCAATGAAAGCTCGCGAGGTAAAGCGTGCAAAGCTTGTTGCTCGCTATGCTGAGAAACGCGCTGCTCTGAAGAAGATTATCGCTACTTCAAATGATCCTGAAGAGGCTTATGAGGCTGCTCGCAAGTTGCAGTCTATTCCTAAGAATGCTAATCCAATCCGTTTGCACAATCGTTGCAAGATAACAGGACGTCCAAAGGGTTACATTCGTCAGTTCGGTCTCTCTCGTATTCAGTTCCGTGAGATGGCATCTCAGGGACTCATTCCAGGAGTTAAGAAGGCAAGCTGGTAAGCAAATATATCGACGCGGATAGTGAATTGTGAAAATTATTTTGTATCTTTGCAGTTCATTATCCGCTTTCAAGCGATTTTTTAATATTGTCGGGGTAGTCCCGATTAATTAAACATTTATATTTTATGACAGATCCAATAGCAGATTATCTGACAAGACTCAGAAACGCAATCATGGCTCATCACCGTGTTGTTGAGGTTCCTGCGTCTAACTTGAAGAAGTCTATTACTAAGATTCTCTTCGAGAAGGGTTACATCTTGAACTACAAGTTCATCGAGGATGGTCCCCAAGGTTCAATCAAGGTCGCACTTAAGTACGATCCTGTAACAAAGCAGAGCGCTATCAAGAAGTTGAAGCGTGTTTCTACCCCAGGTCTTCGCCAGTATACTGGTTACAAAGACATGCCGAGAGTAATTAACGGACTTGGAATTGCTATCCTTTCCACGTCTAAAGGTGTAATGACAGACAAGGAAGCTGCTGCAGAGAAGATCGGTGGTGAGGTTCTTTGCTATGTTTATTAATTGGAGGATTGAATATGTCAAGAATAGGAAAATTACCAATTAGTGTTCCAGCTGGCGTTACAGTTGCTCTTAACAATGGTGTTGTTACAGTAAAGGGTCCTAAGGGTGAACTTTCTCAGAAGGTAGATTCTTCTATTAAGACTATCATCGAGGACGGTCAGGTAACATTCGAAATTGATGAGAATAGCCCAGTAAACTACAAGCAGAAGCAGGCTTTCCACGGTCTTTATCGTTCACTTGTAAACAACATGGTTGTTGGTGTAAGTGAGGGTTACAAAAAGACATTGGAACTTGTTGGTGTAGGTTATCGTGTTTCTAACCAGGGCAACTTGGTAGAGTTCTCTCTTGGTTATACTCACCCAATCTTTATTCAGCTTCCTTCAGAAGTTAAGGTTGAGACAAAGAGCGAGCGTAACCAGAATCCAATCATCACTCTTGAATCAGCTGACAAGCAGCTGCTTGGTCTCATCTGTGCAAAGATTCGTTCTTTCCGTAAGCCTGAGCCTTACAAGGGTAAGGGTGTCCTGTTCCAGGGTGAGGTTATTCGCAGAAAGTCTGGTAAGACAGCTGCAGCTAAGTAACTTTAATACATCATTACGATTATGACAACAAAGAAAGAACAAAGAAGAATTAAGATAAAGTTCCGCATTCGTAAGAGTGTGAACGGTACTGCTGAGCGCCCACGTTTGAGTGTTTTCCGCAGTAATAAGCAGATTTATGCACAGGTTATTAACGATCTGACAGGAACAACCCTCGCTTCTGCTTCTTCACTTGGCCTTGAGAAGATGGCTAAGATTGATCAGGCTAAGAAGGTAGGTGCACTTGTTGCTGAGCATGCTAAGGCTGCTGGCGTAGAGCAGGTTGTTTTTGACCGTAACGGTTATCTCTATCACGGACGTGTACAGGCTTTGGCTGATGCTGCACGTGAGGGAGGACTTAAATTCTAAACGATTATGGCAATGAATAGAGTAAAAGTAAATAGTGATGTAGAACTGAAAGATCGCTTGGTTGCTATCAACCGTGTAACTAAGGTTACAAAGGGTGGTCGTACTTTCACATTCGCAGCTATCGTCGTTGTAGGTGACGGTAAGGGCGTTATTGGCTGGGGTCTTGGTAAGGCTGGTGAGGTTACTGCTGCTATCCAGAAGGGTACAGATTCAGCAAAGAAGAACCTTGTTAAGGTTCCTGTTTTGAAGGGTACTGTTCCTCATGAGGCAGAAGCTCGCTTCAGCGGTGCTCATGTTCTCCTTAAGCCAGCTGCAGCCGGTACTGGTTTGAAGGCCGGTGGTGCTATGCGTGCTGTTCTTGAGAGCGCAGGTGTTACTGACGTGATTGCAAAGTCAAAGGGTTCTTCTAACCCTCATAACCTTGTAAAGGCTACTATCGCTGCCCTCGCTGATATGCGTGACGCATATACAATCGCTGGTGAGCGTGGTATCAGCATGGATAAAGTATTTAACGGTTAATTTTAGGAGGTATTAAATTATGGCAACAATTAAGATTAAGCAGATTAAGAGCCGTATTGGTGCTCCTAAGGACCAGAAGGAAACTTTGCAGGCATTGGGACTTCGTAAGATTTCTCAGGTTGTTGAGGTAGAGGATACTCCAAGCTGCCGCGGTATGATCCGTAAGGTGCATCACCTGGTATCAGTAATTGATTAATTAATCTTTTAAAGAAAACAGTAATTATGAAATTAAATAATTTGAAACCAGCTGTTGGCTCTACACATTCACGTCGTCGTATTGGTCGTGGTCCAGGTTCTGGACTCGGTGGTACTTCTACTCGTGGTCACAAGGGTGCAAAGTCACGTTCTGGTTATAAGAAGAAGATTGGCTTTGAGGGTGGTCAGATGCCTCTCCAGCGTCGTGTACCGAAGGCTGGTTTCAAGAATATCAACCACAAGGAATATTTCGCTGTAAATCTTTCTACTCTTCAGGCACTTGCTGAGAAGAACAATCTTACTAAGATTGGTGTTGAGGAGCTTAAGGCTGCTGGACTTACCAATGGTAAGGAACTTGTTAAGGTTCTCGGTAATGGTGAATTGAAGGCTAAGTTGGAGGTCTCAGCAAATGCCTTCTCTAAGACTGCTGAAGAGGCTATTAAGGCAGTAGGTGGTAACACAACTATAATCTAAGTTAATGAAAAAGTTTATTGAGACACTGAAGAACTGTTGGAAAATTGAGGATTTGCGTCAGCGACTTCTCATTACTATTCTGTTCACAGCTATTTACCGGTTTGGGTCGTTTGTGGTGCTTCCTGGCATCAATCCTACCCTGTTGGAAAAATTGCAGGCACAGACCAAGGGCGGTCTTATGTCACTTTTGGACATGTTCTCCGGTGGTGCATTTTCTCATGCGTCAATCTTCGCATTAGGAATTATGCCATACATCTCAGCTTCTATCGTTATGCAGCTCCTTGCTGTCGCTGTACCTTATTTTCAGAAGATGCAGCGTGAAGGCGAGAGTGGCCATAAGAAGATAAATTGGTATACGCGTGTCCTGACAGTAGTGATCCTACTGTTTCAGGCACCGTCTTACCTGATGAACTTAAAAATGCAGGCCGCTGGTGCGTTGGCATCAGGTATTGATTGGACTACATTTATGATTCCAGCTACAATTATTCTTGCAGCTGGTTCAATGTTCATTCTTTGGCTCGGTGAGCGTATTACGGATAAGGGTGTCGGAAACGGTATCTCTATTATCATTATGATTGGTATCATTGCACGTCTGCCACAAGCTTTCATCCAAGAAGTAAGTAGTCGTTTTACAGCGATTACGAGTGGTGGTCTTGTTATGTTCATTGTTGAACTCATCATCCTTTATGCTGTTGTTTGTGCATCTATTCTTCTTGTGCAAGGTACACGTAAGGTTCCCGTGCAGTATGCCAAGCGTCTGGTTGGTAACAAGCAGTACGGTGGTGCGCGTCAGTACATTCCGTTGAAGCTGTTCGCAGCCAATGTGATGCCAATCATCTTTGCTCAGGCATTGATGTTCGTTCCTTTGGTCATCGTTCAGTATCAGAGTGACAACGCCTCTTGGTTAGGTCGTTCGCTGATGGATAACCGCAGCGTGTTGTATAATGTGATTTATGTGATTTTGATTATCGCATTTACCTACTTCTATACGGCAATCACGCTGAATGCA
>ERZ773070.899-NODE-899-length-19728-cov-6.856046_pt1 | contig 19728 bp, 11 predicted proteins | sample MGYA00580618_ERZ773070 | MGnify/ENA primary metagenome ERZ773070 (study PRJEB29015, sample SAMEA2738023) | human oral metagenome | biome: human oral; feature: human-associated habitat; material: dental | place: China | collected 2019 ... | reverse complement strand
CCTCCTGGGAGGCCACGCCGATGCGCACCGCGTGGGCGGTGTCGTTGGAGCCGGCACCGGCAATGACCATGGCGCGCCCGGCCAGAGCGTCCTTGACCTGGCGGATCAGCTCCTGCTTCTCGGGGGTGTGAGTGGTCGGGGACTCGCCGGTGGTACCCGACAGGAGGATCGTGTCAGCGCCATCGTCAACCAGGCTGACGGCCAGGGCGCGGGCAGCGTCGAGGTCGACCTCCCCGCTAGGCGTGAAGGGGGTGACCATGGCGACACCGACGGAACCGAAGCTGCGGGAGGGGGCTGCGCTCATGGTGCCACCCTAACGCGCACCCGGGCGGCGGACGATGTGTTCTCCTAACTCGCCAGGTACCACAGAACGAGATGCAAGCCACAGCCGTTCAGCACCGACACCGACATCACCGCTACGTCGCAAGACCTCCTGCAACCCGCAACCACCCCGCGACACGACAGCTAACCACGTTGCAGTCAATGATGTCGGCACCTAGCAGTAGTCTTGAGTGGTGAACCCACGCAAGTCGGAGATCAGCGCAGTCGACCTGTTTTGTGGCGCCGGTGGCCTGTCCCTGGGGCTGAAGCAGGCAGGTATCCATGTCACGGCGGGGATTGACCTTGACCCAGCCTGCTCTTTTCCTTACAGCAAAAATATCGGAGCAAAGTTCCTAGAGACTGACGTGTCCGACATCTCCGGACAGGACCTCCAAACCATCTGGGAACCACAAGGAGTCCGGCTACTAGCTGGCTGCGCCCCGTGCCAACCATTCTCCAGCCAACGCAGAGGCATAGACACTCGAGACGAAAAAAATTGGGGCCTTCTCACCCACTTCGGGCGAATTACAAAGGAAGCGGTTCCAGAATTAGTCACCATGGAGAACGTAACCCGCTTAATAAGCCAATCAATCTTCAAAGATTTTGTAGCCAACCTGAAAAACCTGGGATATGACGTGGTTTACGGTTCTCTTTATGGCCCTAGCTTCGGACTCCCCCAGGAACGACGCAGGCTCGTGCTGCTAGCATCTCGTATAGGCCCTGTAAGCCTACCTCGCGGACATCGCACACGCACCTATAAGACTGTGCGCGAAACGATCGGCACCCTGCCCCCCGTGAAAGCAGGACAGGCCGACCCCAACGACCCCCTTCACTGCGCAAGAGATTTAACCGCCATCAACATTAGCCGCTTACGTTCATCAGAACCCGGCGGGACTTGGCTGGACTGGCCTGAAGAGCTCCGAGCCCCTTGCCATCAGCGGTCAACCGGCTCTAGTTTCCGAGCGTTCTACGGACGCATGGAGTGGGATAAACCTTCTCCAACTATTACCACACAGTTTTTCAACCCTGGCACTGGACGTTTCGGCCACCCGGAACAGGATCGAACGATCACCCTGCGAGAAGCTGCTATGCTTCAAGGATTTCCCCGCCACTATCGCTTCCTCCCAGCTGAAGCCAAAACGATGCAAAAGATAGTAGGACGACTGATTGGTAACGCCGTCCCTCCCGCATTTGGACGTGCAGTCGGTCGCGAGCTTATAAAGTCGGCCAACAACGGAAGGGAGCAGATCAAATGACAACGCAGTCGCACCAACTCGATACCCCAAAGCCATCATACGAATTCACAGTCGATCTGGCAGTTATAGAATCTCTGGGAATCAACCTCTACTCAAACGCCGCAGCAGTCGTCGCCGAGATGGTGGCTAACGCCTGGGACGCGGAGGCCAACGAGGTAACAATTGCATGGGACGCCGATAACGATACCATAGTCATTGAAGATGATGGCACAGGCATGACCCATGATCAGCTCAACAACCGCTTCCTCCGAGTCGCGTACAAGAAACGAGAAGATGCAGGAACCACTTCTCCCGCACTGGGGCGCCCTTATATGGGCCGAAAAGGGATCGGAAAGCTATCAGTTTTTTCGCTGGCCAGCGAAATTACCGTCTCATCCGCAAGAGAAGGAGAAGCGAACGGATTTCGCATCCGACTCGACGACTTGACTGAAAAAATCAAGAAGCACCAACCATATTTCCCCGAAGTCGTTGATCACCCTAACGACTTAGGGGGGCATGGAACCCGTATCGTATTAACAAATCTTCGCTCCAAACGAGCATCAATCTCCGTCAAAGCCCTGCGACGCAGGCTGGCCAGACGCTTCGACACTCTGAGACTACAAATGGACGAGACGGATATTCGAGCCGCACAGCAGCCCGGAGCCGACGACGACCTCAAAGAAAGAAGTCGGCAGCGATTTAACATCAATATCAATGGAGTGCCCGTAACCTACAATGATCGCGAGGACTTGCAAAGACTAGAGTACATTTGGCAACTAGGAAGTATGGAAATCCCGCGGACTAGAACACCGAGAATTAAGCAGAGTTGGATGCTTGACGATGTTGTCGTCGACTCGAGTAAGGGATGGCGTTTAGCAGGGTGGTTTGGCACCGTCAGCAAGCCTGACGACTTAAACGACCAGGACGATGAGAACGAATCATTAAGAAACATTATCATCCTCGCCCGAAACCGTCCGATCCAGGAGGGGATCCTCGAAAAACTTAGTTTTAATCGAATTTTCGGAAACTACGTTACCGGACAGATTGTGGCGGAGTTCCTTGACCTTGACGATGACTCGAACGACATAGCCACAAGCGATCGTCAAAGACTCATCGAAGATGATGAACGTGTTGTGAAGTTGATTAAAAAGCTTCGAGAACTTTTCGTGAAGGCATCCGACCAGTGGTCCGATCAGCGCCCCAAGGATCAGTTCAAGAAAGCCACCGAGAAGTATCCAGAAGTAAGCAGATGGGTAGAAAGTCAACCTACGGACAGACGAGACGCTGCTCGCAAACTCATGAAGACCATCGCAGGCCTGCATCTGGACTCCGGCAAGGACGACCAACGGATTTCATTGTATAAAGCAGGAATTCTGGCTTTCGAGCGTATCGGCGTTGACAATGCCATTAACGATCTCGATCGACTGTCGACAGGGCTGCGCGCGGAAGACCTGCTGCCGCTTCTGGCCCACGCGCGTTCTTATGAAGATGCTCTCTACTTACAAATTCTTCGATCCAGACTCGAAGCAATCGACAGCCTGGGGAAGCTCATTAACGATAACGAAAGGGAGAAGGTACTTCAGGAGCACTTGTTTAAGAACATGTGGCTACTTGACCCTTCTTGGGAACGTGCCACAGGTGACGAAGGAATGGAGATATCACTACGACGCATTAGGCAAGACACCGGCCTTTTCGACGTGAATGAAGAAACTTACCGCGAACAAGGTAGAATCGATATAAAGTATCGCACGACCGCTGGAATACATATGATCATCGAACTCAAAAGATACCAACGTACCACTACTTTAGATGAACTCTACGAGCAAGGCCATAAATATTACAGCGCACTCGAGGAGGTGCTGGAAAAAACAAATGCGGCAAGTCGGCTCATTAATGTCGTCTTCATTCTCGGGCAAAAACCTGCCGTCAAGGGGGCTGGAAGGTTCACGGAGACAGCAGCCATCGAGAACCGCATGGATCCGATTCACGGAAGAATTCTCTACTATGACGAGATGCTGCATTCAGCGCAGAGACTCTATGACGACTACAGGAAACAACAGGTTCAGGTTTCCGCGATTGACAACCTTATAGCGGCGCTCGACGCCCGGAGATAACTCAATTTCCATCCCAGAAGTTCACCTAATGAAAATTTAAAGCACGAGAACTGCTAAACACTTCGTCACACATTGGGGTTTTCTCACCAGTCTCCTTTGTGGAGGGTGAGGATGAGATGACCAGGGCTGCGGAGATGATATCGTGGGTCGAGCCCGGCTCCACCGGTGCGGCCCGCACCGGGAGGCCCGTGCGATCGGTGACGACCTGGGCGTTGCCGCCGAAGGCCTTGTGCAGGACGTGAGTACCACAGGTGAATGATGTCAACTAGTCCGCGAGAATGTTTGTACACCATACAGAGTATCTAAATATGAATTCCTCGGTCTCATCGCCCTCCGGCAGCCAGGACGACTCCTTCCTGGGCGCCGATCCGCTGGCCGGGCTCAACCTCGACCTGGACGCGCGCGCACCGCACCAGCACTCCCACGGCGCTCACGACCCGCATGACCACGACGGTCCCCAGGTAGCAGGGGGCTTCGTGCGCCCTGCCCGGGTGGAGGACCTGGCGGCGATCGGGCGGGTCCAGGCCGCCACCATGCTGGCCTCCCTGAAGGCGGGGCACGCCGCCGAGCACGGCGCGCCGCTGCCCGAGGGTGTGCGGGCGATGATCGCAGCGCCGGTCATCGCGGCGGGCTGGGAGACGGCGGTAGCTGAGCCGCCCTCGCCCGAGCACCACGTCCTGGTGGCAACCACCGCCGAGGGTGATTCCACGGACAGGACGGTGGTGGGTCTGCTGGGCCTGGCCCCCACCCAGTCCATGGACGCCGAGGGCCACGTTGATGAGACCGGTGTGCATGCCGTCGAGGTCACGGCCCTCGGGGTGGAGCCGGCAAGCCAGCGCCGGGGGCACGGATCCCGGCTCCTGGCGGCAGCCGTGGACCTGGCCCGTCAGAACGAAGCCAGGGCGCTGGTGGCCTGGGCGGTGCGCGGGGACGAGTCGGTGAGCCGGCTCCTGACCTCGGTCGGTATGGCGCCCACTGGGGCCCACCGGGTGCTCGGCGTCGGCGAGGGCATCACCGAGGACTGCTGGGCGGCCTCGTTGTAGCACCTCATCGATCCCTGACCGACTCCCGGACCGGCTCCCGCCTACTCCCCCGTCTCAGAGGTCGAGCAGGGCGTCCAGGCCGATGGTCAGGCCGGGCCTGCTGGAGACCTGCCGGACGGCGAGGACCACGCCGGGCATGAAGGAGACCCGGTCGAAGGAGTCGGTGCGGATCGTCAGCTGCTCGCCGGGGTTGCCGAGCACGACCTCCTCGTGGGCGGTCAGCCCCCGCAGGCGCACGGCGTGGACGTGGACGCCGTCGACCACCGCCCCGCGAGCACCGTCGGGGTCGATCCGGGTGGCGTCCGGCATGGCGCCCAGGCCCGCCTCGGCGCGGGCGGCGGCGATTCCCTGGGCGGTGGCGACCGCGGTGCCCGAGGGCGCGTCGACCTTGTTCGGGTGGTGGAGCTCGATGACCTCGGCGGACTCGAAGTAGGGGGCGGCCTTCGCGGCGAAGCTCATGGCCAGCACGGCGGACAGGGCGAAGTTCGGGGCGATGAGGACGCTGCGGCCGGCGGCCTCGGGCCGGGCCAGGTGCTCGCGGACGTGCCCGTAGGACTCCTCGGTCCAGCCGGTGGTGCCCACGACGACGTTCACTCCGGCGTCGAGCAGGGCATGGACATTGGCCTCGGTGACGCTGGGGACGGTGAAGTCGACGGCGACGTCGGCACCCGCCAGGTGCTCGGCGTCGAGGGGGTCGCCCACGTCCAGGCGGGCCACGAGCTCCAGGTCCCCGGCCGCCTCCACGGCCTGGCAGACGGTGGATCCCATGCGCCCGGCGGCGCCCACGACAGCAACACGAGTAGTCATGGGCCCAGGCTAGCGGCCCGGGGCGGGGTGCCCCGGGAGCCCGCCCCGTGTCGGGGCAGACGGGGCGGGGCCGTCGGGAGCTCGGCGCCTCCCTCTAGCTCACCGTGCCGGGGCCGAGGCAGGGCAGCAGGAGCGGCTCCACGCGAGACCAACCAGCTGTCCCGCCGTGCCGGGGCCGGGGCCCGCCCCGTACTGGGGATCCACCTGGATGAGGACGACCGCCCTGGCCGGGGCCCCACCGGCCGGGGTGCGTCAGCTGGTCTGGTGCCGATAGCCGCTGCGGCCCCTCGCCAGCCCCTCTCCTGGTCACCTGGCATCCGGCTGCCGCGTGTAGGATGTGACCCGCACGGTTTCGTGTCAGGTCCGGTCCCAGAGCGTTGAGGAGGATGGAGATGCAAAGAGGCACCCCCCCCCAGCGCTACTCGCCTCATCAGTTCCTAGCGCTGACAAGTCTGAGCGGTACTCACTCGCGCTAGCAGGCGGGGCCCTTCTCGCACGCGAGGCCACCCTGGTCGCCCCGGTTTACCTGAGCACACGCGACTGGGAGAGGACGCGCACCCGCCTCCTGGCGGAGAACACGCTACAGTCCCGCCTTCGCTCCTCCGCGCTGCGTCTTACCCGCGAGGTAGTTCAGCGCCTCCAGACGCTCAGCGACGCGGAGATCGCCTTCCTGGTGAGGGCGACGCCGTCAGAGACCTCGGTGCTCATGTGGGTGGCCATGTGCCGCCGCTACTCCCTGGTGGGTGACTTCGCGGAGCAGGTGCTGCGCGAGCACTTCCTCCTGCGGGCGATGACGCTCAGCCACGAGGACTTCAATGCCTTTGTCGCGGAGCGGTCGGTGTGGCACCCCGAGCTCACGGAGGCCAGGGAGTCCACGCTAAAGAAGGTGCGGCAACGTGTCTTCCGTGCCATGACGGAGGCGGGCCTCCTCATTGGGGACCAGATCCAGCCCGTCGTCCTCTCCCCGGGGGTGCGTAAGCTCCTGGGCACGTGCGCACCAGGTGCCCTCGGTGATCTGCGCTTCCTGCCCACGAACGGGGAGTGGGCATGATCCACCGCGACCTGACGGCAGAGGAGCAGCACCTGGAGAAGGTGCTTCGCTCAGAGCGGTTCCGCTTGAGGGAGGGACTGTCCAACGAGGTTCCGTTCTTTATCTACCCCTACCCGCCTCACCGCGAGCTGGAGGTGAGTGAGCTGCGACGGCGACTGGTCACCAGGCTCCAGACGAATCCGCCCCAGGTGCGGGTGCTGGAGATCAACCTGTACGACCTTTCCGTCCAGGTGCTCAAGGAGCGTTCTGGAGACGTGTGGGGACGGCTACTGGAGTCGGAGCCCGACCAGGACAAGCAGGACTTCCTTGACCTGCTGCAGGGAATGCTCGACCCGGAGCGGCACCTGGCCCCAGCCGTCCGGAGGGCAGTTGACGGCAGAGAATACGACGTCGTCCTCCTGTCCGGGATCGCCGAGGTTTTCCCCTACATCCGCTCCCACAATGTCCTCAACAACCTGCAGAGCGTGGTGACCGACTGCCCTCTGCTCGTCTTCTTCCCGGGCTCCTACAAGCAGTCGGACACGGTGGGCTCCTCGCTCGTCCTCTTCGACCGGCTCCGGGACGACCAGTACTACCGGGCCAAAAACATCCTCAGCCAGGAGGCGTGAGGTCATGAACATTGAGTCACTGTTCTCAAATGACATCACTCGTCCGATCGACGGCGTCATCAAGGCGGACGACCTGGTGCGGCTGAAGCAGGAGGTGGACGAGTACGTCCTCACGAACGAGGTGTCCCAGGAGCTGGAGGAGCTCCTGGAGGCCTACACCTCGTCCACGGACGCCAACGGCGTGTGGATCTCCGGTTTCTTCGGCTCCGGCAAATCCCACCTGCTCAAGATGCTCGCCTACCTCCTGGGCGACGTAGAGGCCCAGAGCAGAGACTGTTCCGTGGACCGCTCCGCGGTGTCATCCTCCTTCCAGGAAAAGGCTGAGGGCGAGTTCCTGCCGGCACTGCTGAGGAAGGCTGAACGCATTCCCGCCCGGAGCATCCTCTTCAATGTGGACCAGAAGGCGTCCCGCATTGGGAAGGACCAGGCTGACGCGCTTCTACGTGTCTTCGTCAAGGTCTTTGACGAGGCACGCGGCTACTACGGCGGGAACGGCCCTGTGGCCCGCTTTGAGCGGGATCTGGACCGGCGCGGCCAGTACCAGGCCTTCCAGGAAGAATATCAGCGTATAGCGGGGAAGCCCTGGTCCCAGGGCCGCGAGGAGGGGATCCTGGAGGAGTACAATGTCTCCAGGGCGTTCAATAAGGTGACGGAATCGTCCTCCTCAGAAATCCTGAAAACGTACCGGACCCAGTACGAGGTCTCGATCGAGGACTTCGCCCAGGAGGTGGCCAGCTGGCTGGAGACGCAGCCCAGCGGCTACCGTCTCAACTTCTTCGTGGACGAGGTAGGCCAGTTCATTGGCTCAAGCACAGGCCTCATGCTCAATCTCCAGACCATTGTGGAGACACTGAGCACGCACTGCCACGGGAGGGCATGGGTGTTCGTGACATCCCAGGAGGACATGGACACGGTCATCGGCACCCGGACGGCGTCCCAGTCCCATGACTTCTCCAAGATCCAGGCACGCTTCGCCAACCGCGTGAAGCTGACGAGCGCGGACGTGGAGGAGGTTATTCGCAAGCGTCTTCTGGGTAAGAAAGAGAACGCAGCAGAGACCCTCTCCAGCGTCTACGACCTTCAACAGGCAAACTTCTCAACACTGTTTACCTTCGCGGACGGGGCAAAGTCCTACAGGAACTACCCGGACAAGGACCGCTTCATAGGCACCTACCCCTTTGTGACCTACCAGTTCCCCTTGTTCCAGGAAGCCATGAGCGGACTGTCCGCCCACAACGTCTTCGAGGGACGGTACGCCTCCGTAGGCGAGCGTTCCATGCTGGCCGTCGTCCAGCAGGTAGTCAGGAGACTAGGCGGTCAGGAGGTGAACGCATTGGTCTCCTTCGACATGCTCTTCGCCGGCATCGAGAGCGCGCTGAAGTCCGGAGCAAAGCATGCCGTGGACGTGGCTGACCGGAACCTGGACGACAAGCTCGCGATCAGCCTCCTCAAGGCACTCTTCCTGGTGAAGTACGTGGACGGGTTCCAGGCCACCGCCCGCAACCTGACGGTACTCACCTACCCGGCATTCAATACGGATCTGCCGGCGCACGCAGAGAAGGTAAAGGACGCCCTAGCGGTCCTAGAGGCACAGACCTACGTCCAGCGGAGGGGGAACGCCTTTGAGTTCCTCACCAACGAGGAGAAGGAGATCGAGGAGGAGATCAAGGCGGTAGACCTCGATCCTACCCTGGTGCCATTGCGGCTCTCACAAATGCTGATAAGAAATGTGATCACCTCCAAGAAGGCCCGCTACACCAGGAACGGGCAGGACTTTGACTACGGCCGGGTCCTGGACGGTCAGATCTATGGACAGCAAAAGGAGCTGACGCTGCACGTTGTGACGCCAGAAAACCCCTCGACCTTTACTGAGGTAGTAGCCCAGTCAATGGGGAGCCACGAGCTCTGCCTGGTCCTTGACGCCGATGAGCGTCTCATGGCGGATCTCCGTCTTTTCCTGCGTACGGAGCAGTACCTCCGGCACAAGCAGTCCATGAGCCTGGCCTCTACCACCCGCATGATCCTGAACGCAAAGTCCAGCCAGAACACGGAGAGGGAACGCGATCTGGTAGCCCGTCTGCGCCAGGCGGTTGCAGCGGCACAGCTGGTGGTCGGCGGAAGGGTCCTGGCTAGTGGCTCCTCCTCTGATCCTGAGGCGCATGTGCGCGAGGGGTTTCAAGCAGTTATCGAGCAGGCTTACACGCAGCTCAAGCTCCTGGGAGGCCGCGTCTACCGGGAGCCAGACGTGGCCCGGTTCGCCGTGCCGCACAGGGAGGACGCACTGTTCGCGGACGAGGAGCGATCACTCCGTCCGGCCGCGGAGGAGGTACTGAACTGTCTGAAACGCATGGGCTCACAGCTTGGGCGGGCCACGGTAGCCAGTCTCATTGAAAAGTTCAACGCAATACCCTACGGCTGGGATCTCGTCTCAGTCCAAGCCGTTCTGGCGTGGCTGGTGGGTACCTCAAAGGTACGTATCCAATGTGACGGGAAGATCCTGACGCGCGCGGAGGTCCCGACCGCGCTGAGCACCAGGAAGCAGTACCAGCACCTAGTGGTCGAGCTGGAAAGGCCTTTTGACGCCAGACGGGTGTCCGCGCTGCAGTCCTTCCTGCAGGACCTAACGGCGCGTGGGGATCTTCCCTCAGAGCCTCTGGAGCTGGCACGGACCGGGATAGTCGATATCCACAATCTGGTGACACAGCTCGAGGACTGGGTGAAGGAGGGCGGGTACCCGTTCCTGCCCAAGCTCAAGGATCCCATCAGCCAGCTGCAGGCACTCGCCAGCCACCCGGCGGAGTGGCTGTTGACCGACTTTGACGGCGACGACGACATCCTGGAGGTTCGGGAAGGCCTCATTACCCCTGTCCAGGCCTTTATGAACGGGCCCGGAAAGAAGATCTACGACGATGCCGTGAAGATTCTCAGGGAGCAGGCTGACAACCTGACCTACCTCCCGGACGGGTCAGACACGGCCCTGCGTTCACTGCTTCAGGACCCCTCCTGCTACCGGAGCAAAACGATGACGCGGGTCAAGACAGAGACCGTGGGGCTCCGGGAGGCGGTCAAGTCGGCCCTGTATTCTGAGCGGACCCGGGCCGCAGCGGTCTTGGAGGGACGCAGGTCTCAGCTGCACGATGATCACGACTTCAGGGCAGCATCCCAAGAGGCCCGGAAACGCGCAGAGGGCAGGATCGCAGAGGTACTGAACCAGGTAAGCGCTGCCTCCCAGATCGCACAGGTTCGCTCCCTGGTCTCCGACTTTGAAGCCCACGGGTATGCCGACATTATTAACGACCTTATAGACAGCAGGGATCGGCAGATCTCTCCCACCGTCGCACCCGACGAGCTCACTGGTCCCGGGCCCACCCCAGGCACGCTGTCTGGTGAGCCAGAAGATACCCATGCCGTTTCCCACCGTGAGCACACGATTCACCGACCGACATCTGCTGCCAGGACAGTGATCACATTGCGAGAGCTCCGCCTGCCGGGGACACCTGGACGCCTGTGCACAGAGCAGGACGTGGAGGCCTATCTCACGGCGTTGCGCACAGCCATGCTCGACGTGGTCCACCAGGGCCGCAGCATCCTCCTCTAACGCTTACCTGTCTTTGCCAGGCAGCATCTCCACCGCCCACGACAGGAGTACCTTGTGAACATCCCCGCACTAAAGTCTTTCGCCGTCCGGGCCCGTACAGACCTGCTAGCAGAGGTGGACGCCCGGCTCACCCAGGTGACAGCAGAGGGGTCACTGGCCCGGCTGGACTCCCCCGAGGCGGTGAAGGAGCTGGAGAAGGCCGTCCGCAGCCAGGGGCGGGAGCAGGTGGTAGAGCGTGCGGCATACACGTGGTTCAACCGCCTTATTGCCCTACGGTTCATGGACGCCAACGGCTACACGGGGATCTCGGTGGTCTCCCCCGCCGCCGGAGCAGCTGCTGGCCAGCCGGAGATTCTCTCAGCGGCCAAGCGCGGGGAGTTCAATGACAAGGTGGTACGACCTCCTCAGCAGAAACGTGTCCTGGCGCTCCTGGACGGTGCGGTACCGAGCCCGGACCCCCAAGGAGAGGCTTTCACGATCCTCCTGCTGGAGGCCTGCCGGCACTGGAACCAGGCCATGCCCTTCATGTTCGAGGTGGAGGGTGAGTCAAGCGAGCTGCTGGTCCCCGCCACGCTGCTGGCTGACACCTCCGTCATGGCCCAGGCGGTAGAGGTCCTGGACGACAGGACCTGCCAGGACGTGGAGGTCATTGGCTGGCTGTACCAGTTCTACGTCTCAGTCCGCAAGGACGAGGTCTACGCAGGATTTAAGGCCGGAATGAAGGCGGGGGCAGCAGAGATTCCGCCGGCAACGCAGCTCTTTACACCGCACTGGATCGTCCGCTACCTGGTGGAGAACTCTGTAGGACGCCTGTGGATGCTCAACCACCCCGAGTCGTCCTTGACGGAGAGAATGAGTTACTACGTCCCGCCGCAAGAGGAGGAGACCGACTTCCTGCAAGTCACCTCGCCAGAGGATCTGACGGTCATGGACCCGGCGTGCGGTTCCGGGCACATGCTCACCTACGCCTTTGACCTCCTGTACGCGATCTACGAGGAGGAAGGCTACTCACCCGTAGACATACCAGAGCTTATCCTGTCCAGGAACCTGAGGGGTCTGGAGATCGACCCCCGCGCCGGGGCCCTGGCCTCCTTCGCACTGACCATGAAGGCCCGGAAGCGTCAACGCACCTTCCTGCGCAAGAAGATTACGCCCCGTATCTACGTCCTGGAGCCTGTACGCCTCACCGACGACGAGCTGGAGCGCCTGCTCGACGACGTCCCCCACCGCGACGAGGTGAAGGCCTTCTGGCGCTCCTTTGAGAATGCGGACGTCCTCGGCTCCCTCATCCAGGTCAGTCAGGAACAGGTAGTCCAGGCAGAGGCGTCTGTCACAGGGCAACCGGCCAGCTGGGACGAGGCTATGGGCAAGACATGGGACCACCTGCTCGCAGACGACACGATCCTCCTCGCACGCAAGATCCTCAGGCAGGCGAGCTACCTGACCTCGACCTACGCGGTCGTGGTGGCCAATCCGCCGTATATGGGCGCAAGAAACATGAACAGCACCCTCGCCGCATACGTGGGGGACAGGTTCCCTCACTCAAAGACCGACCTCTACGCCACCTTTATTGAACGCTGCATGAGCCTCACCCAGAACGCGGGGCAGACGGCCATGATTACCATGCAGTCCTGGATGTTCCTCAAGTCCTTCGCCGACCTTCGCAAATCGCTGCTAACATCAGTCCGCCTGAACAGCCTCCTTCACCTCCCCTACGGTCGCGAGGGCACCAAGGCGATGGGCATTGCGTTTGGAACCTGCGCCTTTGTGATTAACAAGAGCGCGACGAGTACCACGCCGACATATTTTCAGGCATTCCTCCCAGAAAATGCGACACCGTCGCTGGAGCCCTCGTCATGGCCGATCATCAATAAGCATAATTCGCAGATCGTCCAATCGGAGTTCTCGACCGTCCCCGGATGCCCTATTATATACTGGATGCCTAATCCAATGAGGAGGGCGTTCGCAGAGGAAACGCTCCTGCGCAATATAGCCACCCCCAGGGTCGGTCTTCAGACCGGAGAAAACGACCGCTTCGTTCGACAGTGGTGGGAGGTCTCCCAGAGCCGCACCGACTTCCACTGCGCCAGCCGCGACGAGGCCGGCCGGTCGCGCGCCCGCTGGTTCCCCTTCAATAAGGGAGGCAATTACCGTAAGTGGTACGGAAACCAGGAGCATGTAGTAGACTGGGAGAAGGACGGTCTTGCTATCCGAAACTTTAAAACCGACAGAACAGGTAAAATACGATCACGCCCTCAGAATATCGACACCTATTTTCTTCCCTCACTTTCCTGGTCCCGCATTTCCTCGGGCGTCCCTGCCTTTCGTGCCCTCCCGCCTGGATTCATTTACGCGGACACCGGTCCATCAATCTTCTCGCCTAACATCGACTTCTTGATGTCCTACCTTAATTCGACTACCTCCCAGGCATTTCTCACCGCCATCGCACCGACTCTCCATTTTGAGGTCGGACAGATCGCGAGCCTCCCGGTCAGGCACACTGTCCTTGCCGACGCGGTCCCGCATGTCAAACACCTCACCGAGACAGCGCAAAGAGACTGGGACTCCTTTGAGACGTCCTGGGACTTCACGGGTCCTGAGATCACCGCGCAGACCGCGTCCCAGCCGCTTTGCAGCCAGGTCGCGAGCCTCCTGGAGCGGTGGGTGGCACGCAGCGTCGAGCAGCAGCGTCTCGAGGCGGAGAACAATGAGGCCGTGGCACGCCTTTACGGCCTGGAGGACGAGATCCCCACCGCGGTCCCCCTCGAGCAGGTCTCCCTGACCCGCAACACGGCCTTCACCTACCAGGGTAAGTCCGCAGAGAGACAGCGCGCCCTCGCTGAGCGCGGGCTCCTCAGCGAGCTCCTGTCCTACGCCGTGGGCTGCATTATGGGACGCTACTCCCTGGACGCCCCCGGGCTCGTCCTCGGAGACGGAGGGTCTACGCTGGATGACTACCTGGCCAAGGTCCCCTCGCCTTCCTTTGCGCCGGACGCTGACGGGATCCTGCCTATCGTGGACGGTGACTGGTTCGACGACGACGTCGTCACCCGTTTCCGGGAGTTCCTCACCACCGCCTTCGGAGCCGATCACCTGGAAGAGAACCTCAGGTACATCCGTGAGACACTCGGGCTCTCCTCCATCCGGGACTACTTCATCAAGCCCGGACGCGGAGGCAGAATGGCGAAGTCACCGTTCTACGAGGACCACGTCAGACGCTACAGGAACCGTCCTGTCTACTGGATGTTCTCCAGCCCCCAGGGCTCCTTCAACGTCCTCATCTACCTCCACCGGTACACCCCCACCACGGTATCCCGCATACTCAACGACTACCTCCGGGAGTACCAGGCCAAGCTCCGGGCCACACTCGACCACCTCATGACGGACCCCGCTCACGCCAAGGAGGCAGACCGTCTCCGTCACCTCCTTGTGGAGCTCCGGGACTACGAGCACGACGTCCTCTACCCCCTGGCCACACGTAATGTCGAGATAGACCTCGATGACGGGGTGCTCGTCAACTACCTTCGCCTGGGCAAGGCCCTGCGTCCCGTTCGCGCGATCGAGGCAAAACGAGCCGCTGTCCGCACCTGGACCTGGCCGCACCACCCCCTCACGGAGGCCTGACATGCGCTGGTCACCAATCAAGATCACCTACACCCTCCTTGCCGCGTCCCTAATAATCCTCACACTCGAGGACATGAGGTCCGGCGCGCCTAGGGACAACTCACCCAGGCCCCCAAAGGAGGCGGAGCTCCCATGACCAGCATGAGGGAGGGCCTCCAGCAGCGTTTTGAGCGGCAGCGGATCGTCCTGTGGCAGGACACCGAGGGTGAGTACACCCAGGAGATCGAGAGCCTCGACCTTCCCGACGTCACCGTCCTGCGCGTGGCGAACAACGAGTACGGGCTCAAGCACCAGATCCTCCGCGAGCGGCGCAAGCAGCGCTTCCTCCTCTACCGCACCGGCCCGGTCCCGCCCGACGTGGACAACTGGCTCCTTGACCTGGAGGTCGCCTACGGGGTCTTCACGGCAGACCGCGTCGCCCTCCTCCGGGACGAGCTCGGCCTCACCACGGACGGCACTGCCGAGGTCATCGGCGCCCACCTCACGTTCTTTGACGCCAAGTCACGCACCAAGGCCCTCAGTACGCTCCTGTCCCCCACCGACGACGCCACCGTGCTCCAGGCCAAGATGAGCGCCGTCGCCCTCGGACAGAGAGGACACCGCCTGACCGAGATCCTCCAGACCCTCCTCGTCGAGCACTCGACAGGCAAGGACACCAGGCTCCGCTCCCTGGGCAGGTACGGTCTTCTCAGCTTCTTCTGGTCAGGAATGGCCAGCATCTACCACTACGACTCCCCCGACCCCAGTATGACGGACCTCGTGCTGTGGATCTTCGACCAGGCCACCCAGGGCTTCCCGGACCAGGAGAGGACAGAGGCGGACGGGCAGAGGACACCGGTCAGTCTCCGCCAGATCCAGATCGACTACGAGCGCTTCCAGCACGACCCCCGCAGCGCGGAGGCCATGCGCGTCCTGGCCACCAGCGCCTGGGACAGCCTCGGGGACCAGACCGCCCTCACCGACCTCACCCTCACCGAGCTCACCAGACGCACCACCTTTGAGGCCGAGGAGCAGGAGGTGCTCCGGCACCTCGCCTTCCGCGTCCACGAGCGCACCATTACCGACCAGGACCTCACCGCGATCGCCCACGAGCGGCGCACCAGTCCCTGGTACCCCGCCTACCAGGTCCTCTACAAGGCTGTGCAGGCCGCCGGAAGGCTCCTCACCGCCGTCGAGTGGCTCGATGTGTCTGCCACCACCCTGGAAGAGGGCGTCCAGCGGTACACCCAGGACTGGTACCGGGTCGACCAGGACTACCGCCTCTACCGCCACGCCTACCGCACCGCCTCCCAGCCCGAGGTCCTCGATACCCTCACCGCGGACGTGGAGAGGGCCTACACCGGTACCTATCTGCGTGCTCTCGGCTCCACCTGGCAGTCCCTTATCACCCCTGACTCGTGGCGCAGTGAGACAGCCCGTCCTCAGGCCAGCTTCTACCAGGGCCAGGTCGTGCCCCAGACGCACCTGGGCAAGCACGTCGTCGTCATTGTCTCTGACGCCCTCCGGTACGAGGTCGGGGACTCCCTCGTCTCGGCCCTCAGCCAGGACACCCGTTACACCCCCCGCCTCGAGCCGCTCCTGACGGCCCTACCCAGCTACACCCAGCTCGGCATGGCCGCGCTCCTCCCTCACAGGCGGATCGCGCACTCGCCTACCGGGGACCCGGTCCTCGTCGACGGGCACCGCACGGACGGCACCGCCAACCGGGACAAGATCCTGCGCGACGTCGGCGGCACGGCCATCCAGGCCGAGCAGCTCCTCGACATGACCTCCGGTGAACGCGCTGACCTCATTACCTCGCACACCGTGGTCTACGCCTACCACAACCAGATCGACGCCATCGGCGACGACGCCACCACGGAGCGCCAGGTTCCCGAGGCCGCCCACGAGGCCGTCACAAAGCTCACCACCCTGGTCAAGAAGGTCGCCCCCCACGCGGACAAGGTCCTCATCACCTCCGACCACGGCTTCCTGTACCAGGACTCACCGCCCGACGGCGCCACGGTCCTCTTCACCCAGCCGAGCGGCCAGGAGATCCTCACCAGGAACCGGCGCTACGTCCTGGGGCGCGGACTCAGCCCGGACGCGGCCTTCCACACCTTCAGCCCCTCCCAGCTCGGGCTCGACGGTGACGTGGAGGTCCAGGTCCCCCGCTCCGTCCACCGCATTAAGCTCCCCGGTGCGGGCAACCGGTACGTCCACGGCGGGGCCATGCCCCAGGAGGTCGTCGTCCCCCTCATTACCATTGACAAGCGGGGGACAAGGAAGGCGGAGCCCGTCAAGGTCCAGATCCGCCCCGAGACCGACCGCATTACCACCGGCCAGCTCACGGTGGCCGTCTACCAGGTAGAGCCCGTGACCGACAAGGTCCTTCCTCGGGTTCTGCGTGCCTCTCTCTACGCCGGTGAGGACGTCCTCATCTCCAACCAGCCTGTGCTGCACCTCGAGTCCGCCTCCGACGAGCCCCGCGACCGCCTGCAGCACGTCACCCTCCTCCTGTCCAAGGAGGCGGACGGGTACAACCACGGCAACGTGACACTTCGGCTCGAGGAGCAGGTGCGCGGCACACGGTGGAAGACCGTCTCCTCAGCGCCCTACCGGCTCCAGCGCGCCTTCACCACCGACTTCGACTTCTAGGGGCACCGCCATGAGTGACACCGCCAGCCCGCGGCCAGGCCAGAACGACCTGGACCGTCTTATTAACGCCACCTTCCCGGGCGCCGTCGTCCGCAAGGACCTCGTCAAGGCCGTCAAGGGCAACGCCATTGTCCCCACCTACGTACTGGAGTACCTCCTGGGCCAGTACGCCGCCACCGACGACGAGGCCAGCATCACCTCCGGTATTGAGGCGGTCCGCAGGATCCTGGCCCGGCACTACGTCCACCGCAGCGACTCCGAGCTCATTAAGTCCACCATCCGCGAGCACGGACGCCACCGGATCATTGACAAGGTCAGCGTCACCCTCAATGACAAGGACGACGTCTACGAGGCCGAGTTCGCCAACCTCGGGATCCGCGGGGTGGCCGTGGACCCCGCCACCGTGCGCGCCCACGAGAAGCTCCTCGTGGGCGGGATCTGGTGCATCTGCGACATAGCCTACCTCGCCATCACGGACGTGCACGCCACCCCCTGGGTCCTGGCCAGCCTCAAGCCCATCCAGATGTCCAGCTTCGACCTGGCCTCCTACAAGAAGGCCCGAGAGGCCTTCACCACCCGTCAGTGGATCGACCTCCTCATCCAGTCCATCGGCTTCAACCCCGAGCTGTTCGGTGAGCGCGCCAAGCTCCTCCAGCTGGTCCGGCTCGTCCCCTTCGTGGAACGCAACTACAACCTCGTGGAGCTCGGACCCAAGGGCACCGGGAAGTCCCACATCTACTCCGAGTTCTCACCCCACGGCATGCTCGTCTCCGGTGGCGAGGTGACGGTGGCCAAGCTCTTCGTCAACAACGCCAACGGAAGGATCGGGCTCGTCGGCTACTGGGACGTGGTGGCCTTCGACGAGTTCGCAGGCTCCAGGAAGCGCACGAACAAGGCCCTCGTGGACATTATGAAGAACTACATGGCCAACAAGTCCTTCTCCCGTGGCATCGAGACCCTCGGCGCCGAGGCCTCCATGGTGTTCGTCGGGAACACCTCCCACACCGTGCCCTACATGCTCAAGCACTCCGACCTCTTTGACGAGCTCCCCGCCGCCTACCACGACCCCGCCTACCTCGACCGCCTCCACTTCTACGTCCCCGGCTGGGAGATGGACACCATCCGCGCTGAGATGTTCAGCGAGGGCTACGGGTTCGTGGTGGACTACATTGCTGAGATCCTCCGGGCCATGCGTAACGAGGACTACTCCGACCGCTACGAGCCCGCCTTCACCCTGGGCGCCAGTATCTCCACCCGCGACCGCGACGGTATCAGGAAGACCTTCTCCGGCCTCATGAAGCTCATCCACCCCAGCGGGCAGGCCACCCAGGAGGAGACGGAGACGCTGCTCCAGGTGGCCATTGAGGGCCGTAAGCGCGTCAAGGACCAGATCCTGCGCATCGACCCCACTATGGCGGAGGTCGAGTTCGGCTACTGCGACGGCGCAGGCACCTGGCACCCCGTCACCACCCTCGAGGAGCAGCAGTACCCTGCCTACTACCAGAGGAGCAGTCACGACGCTCACGAGGTCCCGGACGACGTCCCCCACGCAGCGGCAGGGACGACCGCCGTCAAGACGGGTGGGGCGGACCCGGCCGCCCCTGACAGGAGCCAGCCTGCGTCCTCAGACCCTCTCTACACGGGAGTACGCACGTTCCAGGAGAACCAGACCGGCATCACCTACGACCAGATCCTCGGCCCCTACCTGCGCGGCGCCACCACGGTCCGGATCGTGGATCCCTACATCCGCGCCCCGCACCAGGGAAGGAACCTCGTCGACCTCCTCGCCGTCATCGCGCAGGCCAAGGACCCCGCCGACGAGGTCACGGTCCACCTGACCACCAAGGAGGAGCCCAAGGCGGAGTACCAGCAGAAGCACCTCCTCATGCTCAACTCCATCCGCCTGTCCGCCAAGGCCAACGGAATCCGCTTTGACGTCACCTTCGACGACTCCATCCACGACCGCTCTATCAGCACCGACACCGGCTGGCTCATCCAGCTCGGCCGTGGCCTGGACTTCTTTAAGAAACCGGACGACTACAGCCTCGGTGACCGTCATCAGGCCTTCCGCAGGGTCCAGGCCTTCAGCGTGACCTACCTGCGGCCCTGAGCCCCCCGGGGAGGCCGCCGGGGGCACCGGCGGTAAGCAGGTAGAACGCTCACCAGCGCGCTCCAGGACGGCCCCGGCCCGCCAGGAGGCCGCCGCGGGGGCACCGGCTGGCGGCCAGGCGGCAGGCGGTTCCTCAGGGCCTGGGGCCCACCAGTACCCGGGCCCGGGCCTGGCCCGCCAGGTGGGCGGCGAGGTCCTGCACCTCCTGGGCGGTGACGGCGTCGAGCAGACGCAGGCTCTGCGCCATGGAGCGCAGCCGACCGGTGGTGACCTCGGAGCGCCCGAGCCTGCCCATACGGGCCAGGGAGTCCTCCCCGCCCAGGACCATGGAGCCGCGCAGCTGGGCCCGGGCCCGGGCCATCTCGCGCTCGCTGACCCCGTCCGCGGCGAGTCGCTCGAACTCCCCCACCATGACGGCCGTCACCTCCCTGACGTCTCCCGGGGCGCAGCCGGCGTACAGCCCGAAGGCCCCGGCCCCCGCGTAGGAGACGTCGAAGGCGTAGGTGGTGTAGGCAAGGCCCCGCCTCTCGCGCACCTCCTGGAACAGGCGTGAGGACATGCCCCCGCCCAGGATGGTGGT
>ERZ773070.897-NODE-897-length-19745-cov-3.401676_pt1 | contig 19745 bp, 18 predicted proteins | sample MGYA00580618_ERZ773070 | MGnify/ENA primary metagenome ERZ773070 (study PRJEB29015, sample SAMEA2738023) | human oral metagenome | biome: human oral; feature: human-associated habitat; material: dental | place: China | collected 2019 ... | reverse complement strand
ACACATGAATATAGTTTGGTGGACAATAATGGTTCTGTGGCGCCTACGGGGTTTTTCCGTATTCAGATGGACGATTATATTGAGGATGTGAAGGTGACAAATAGTAAATTCTCCCATACATTCAATATTGCCCCAGGAATTGCGACTATCATTTTTACGCCGATTGATAGTGCTGCGTACAATTGTGTGGGAAGCATCACGCGCGAAGTTCACGTGTATCGCGAAGTGATTATGTATATCGGGAAAGAGCGTACTGATATTGGTGATTCGACGCTAGCGAGCGTTTTTCGTGAAAAATCTGTTTTGCTCGATGCTCATTTTGTGGGAAATTCTTTCCAGATTGAAGATCAGTCTGCGCTTTGGAATGTGATCGGAACAGCTGATATTCTCGTAATCAATCATGATAATATCATCGAGTTGTTTTCTGAAATGGAACGCTTGCAGCGTATCAAAGAAAATATTTTCACGAATACGAAGATTTTTATTATTTCGCCACATTCTCGTACGCTTCTTGCGAAGGTTTTGGCAAAATCTATCGCCAATCTCGGTATCACTGACAATAATATTTCGCTCATTACCGCGGATCAGCTCAGTACTTTACTCGGAAAATGGGCGTATGAAGACGATCGTGAAGTAGTGCTTGGCGAGACGCTTTCGTATGAAAAAAATCATTTTGCTCTCACGATGAGTAGCTTTTTGGAATATCTTGCGTATTCTGGCGTTTCGTATCAATTTCTTGGATTTTTGCTTTTGTTATCAGTCGTAGCGCTGATTTTCAATATTCTCAAACAAATTATCGGTTTGGATACATTTTCCGTGTATTATCCACTTTTGTTTGCGATTATTGTTTCGCAGATGGGCTATACTTTTTCGCTCGTTTTTGCGGCTTTGGCGGTGATTTCAGTGATTGTATCGAATGCGATTACCAACCGCATTCAGCTTCTTGTCAATGCCAAAAAAGCCTTCCTAATCAGTATGTATATTTTCTTGTTGCTTGCGGCAATGGGTGTGGACAATGTTTTTGAAATCGGAATTTTTAACTATACGATCTTCCAAAATTCTGTTGCGATTGTGGCGATTTTTGCGATTTTGTTCATCATGGAGCGACTCATTGATGGTATCAAATTTTTCTCAAAATCTGGGATTCTCGAATTGTTCCGTTATGCGGTGATTATCGCGATTGTGGTGGCGATTTTCTCATCTCGCTCCCTTCAATATTTTCTCATTTCGTATCCGGATGTGATTTTCTTGATTGTGATTGCCAATCTTTTGGTGGGGCGCTATACGGGGCTTCAAGTCGTGGAATATTTCCGATTTTCGCCAGTGCTTCGCAATATCAGCGAAGAAGAATAAAAATTCTCGTATGAGAATTTTTATTTTGCATTCTAAAAAATTACAATTTCGCAATAAAAAGTCAAATTGCTCTTGCAATTTACAAAAAAACAATATTATGAATAATATATTTATCAGATTATGAATATTTCGCGAAAACATTTTATCATGCTCGCAACGGTGAGCCTTTTTACATGAATGATTGCGCCTGCTGTGGCTGGAGTTAATATTACTCGTCCGTATGCATTGACAAATATGCAATATGTTGCATATAGTATTTTAATTGGCCTAACAATTCTTTTTTTTCTCGCTCACTTTCGCCTTCGCAAGCTCTCATATATTGTGACGGCAGCCCTCATTGTGCTCGTGCTTTCGCTCGGTGTGATGACGATCACTGGTATGGTAAAAAGTTTTTCGCATCAGGTGTTGCAGAGTTTTTCGTGGGGATGGATTTTTTTGCTGATCGGACTTATTTTTTTGGTGCTGACTTTCATACGTGATGATGAGCAATTTTTGGAAGCTCAAAAAACCGATTTTTCTCGTGTATATGAGAAAATTCTCGGAATTGTTGGAATGATAACACTCACGCTTTTAACAGCATTTATTATTTTTATCGCGGAACAAAATTCCACCAAAAGCACACAATCAAGCGCACTCGGAAACATTTTTGCGCATTCGGAAATCACGACCGCGTCGGGACAACTTTTGTCTCCTTCGTTTCAGGAAATTCGTAATTTTTCATACAATCGTTCCAAAAATATTTTTTCATTTCTCGCGACTGACAAAAACGGTGTTACCAAGGCATTTCCGAGTAAAACAACAATTCAAAATCCAAAAGATTTAGCAAATGTTCGCACGATTGGTGAGAGAAATTTTTTCGTGCAAAATGATGGAAAAATTATCGAAAATGAGAAAAATATTGGAACGCTCGTTTCTGAAGAAAATTCTCAATTTTTGGCTTTCCGATCGGAAAATGGAGAACTTCATATTGTAACAGATTCTGGTGAGCAAACTTTTCAGACAGAGACTGATACGACTGATAAAATTTTTTATAATTCACAAACGAAGGATATTTTTTGGCGAGAAAAAATCGGTGATTCGCATATTATTTTTAAAAATGGGAAAAAATTGAGCGACGCGTATCCAAGTATTTTGCGCTATGCGGTCGCGGAAGATGGCAGTATGATGATGATTGTTGAGGATCAGAATTTTGCCAAAATGGTCGTAAAAAATGGCACCGTGATTCATACGATTCGTGAAGCATATGTGCAAGGAACGCTTCGTATGAATGCGTACAATGTACTCTACGCCATCAAAAATACTGACGATGAGAGCTTTTCACTCGTGATGAATGGTGCGGTTTTGGATCGTCGACTTGATGAAATTCGTGAAATTTTCTTGGAGCAGAATTCGAGTGGTTTTGCGTATTTTGGTCGACCGCAAGGGGAAAATCGATATTGTTTTTTCACACGATATCGTGGCAATTTGTGTGGCCTTGAAAAATATATGAATCCCGCTCTGGAAGGGGATAATTCCGGGATTATTTTCGCAGCCTTCCGTGAAGGGCGTTGGTCGATTTATCGTAATGCGACCGAACTGATTCGCAAATCTGGCTACCAAAATCGCGCCGATATTTCCTACGATTATTTTTTCTTTGATCCAACGAATTTTCGTCATTATGTGTTTATTGAGAAAACAGAAAATGGCTATGTAATCAACAAAAGAGGAAAAATTCTTGAGACAACTTGGGAAGATGTTGATGTGAATAGCATTGCTTTTGGCTATGATACGATGTTTTTGGTGGTTAAAAATGCTGACGGATGGAGGATTTTGGAATTTTAATTGACTTTTGAAAAAAATTTTGTATAGTATTTTCCCAATTTTTTTCAACCCACTACAAGGAGGCAATCATGCGCGTCATGGTTACGGTCGAAGAAATTGTTTGATTCTTCGAAAAGTATCAAGAAAATACCGATTCTTCGCAGATTTTGCAAGAAGTTCAAAACTATTTTTTTGGTCGGATTTTATCTCGAGAAGCGGAAATTGAGCTGAAAAAACAGCTTCAACAACGCTCTCTGGGAACTTATTTTTTCAAGCCCTTATTTGAGGGCTTTTTTTATTTTTTTCTCAAAAAAATTTTTATAAATGAAAATAAAAAAATGGCAAGCGATTTTTGAAGAAAAGGACTCAGAGAATGGATTTTCACAAGAAAATATGATACGATAAACGTATGAAAAAAATTTCTTTTATCATCGCGCTTGTTATCGTGACAAGCCTTGGATTGACGGCGGTGTTTGCACTCAATTCCGCTACAACAGGTCGAATGATCGATAATTATAAAACGCGTCATGAAAAAATTTTGTTCGAAAGTCTGCCTTTTACTGCGACGGGCGCGAACGAAGTTTTGGAGCATGAATATCGAATGAATGGCCTCGAAGCGCTCAAAACTCGTCTTGCTGAAGTGGAAAAATATTACGCTGAGAAAAAACAGGAAACGACGATTGAACGAATGACGCTTGAAAAGGCTATCAAAAAAATTGATGACGCCATTACTGCGACTGAAAAATCTATCAACGAAACCAAAGATAAAATCACGCAAAAGCAGAGCAAAATTCAAGCGCTCGATCACGCGAGTATCGAGCTTAAGAAAAAAATCGCTTCCCATCGCGAAATTATTCTCAATTATTTGGCGAATATGTATTCTGAAGGAAATTTGATTTTTGATGAAAATGGCGATGTGGATGTGATGAAAGCGTTGCTTTTGACGTCCGAAAACACGGATTATTATTTGCGAGATATGACATACAAGACGATTGTTTCGCAACTTGGTCAGCAATTTGTGGATGACTATCGTCAGTTGGTGCGCGATTATTATGTGATGGGCGTGAAAACTCGCGAAGAACGCGTGAATTTGCAAAATTTGCAAACGAGCCTTGAAAAACAAAACGCTAATTATCAGTCGCAAAAAAAGGAACGAGAAGAACTTTTGGAAATTACGAAAGGACAGGAAGAACTATTCCAAAAACATATGCTCGCGCAACAGCAAGCACAACAGCAAATCGCTGATGCTTGGAAAAAAGCGAATGAGGATTATCAGAAATCATACGAAAATTTCATGTCGCAGTACAAATGTACAGAAAAAATGTCGAGCGAAGAATGTGATCGTCTCAAAGTTTTTTTCTCCAATGAGGCCGAACTCGCCAAAAGCGAATATGCCAAAAATACGGATAATATTTTCGTTTGGCCAACAGATAGTCGCCGTGTAACTGCATATTTCCGTGATCAGAGTTACTTTCAGGCGATTGGAAGCCATCATGATGCGGTTGATATCGGAACTCCGCAAGGCTCCAATGTGTACGCTGCGGCTGATGGATATGTATATTATATTATGCAACCGACCAGTCCACAAGCGTATTCGTATGTTGTTATCAAGCACAAAGACGGCCTTGTGACGGTGTATGGTCACCTTTCAGAAGTCAAAATCAAACCATATCAATTCGTTCGTCAGGGTGAATTGATTGCACTTTCTGGTGGAACTCCTGGAACGAATGGGGCTGGCCCAGCAACGACGGGCGCGCATCTTCATTTTGAAGTCTGGAAAAATAAAGAACCCGTAGATCCGCTTCGATTCGTGCCTCTCTATGACATTGATTACAAAAATTTGCCAGCATTGTATCAGACAAAATTTGTCAATGATTTGGTAGAAAAAAATGGTGAAAATACAGATACTTCTGACTACAAAATTCGTTTTTCTCTTCGTGGAAAAACCGAAGAAGAACGTCAGAAATATATGCTCGCAACGTACGCAACCAAGAGTTTCCAGAGTTGGGAAATGTGGACAGATACCGCACTTTCAGCCAATATTGACCCAAGTTTCCTCATGTGTATCGGACTTTCTGAAACAACACTCGGAAATCATCTCAAAACTCCGTACAATGTCGGAAATGTCGGAAATACAGATAGTGGCGATACCGTTTCGTTCGCATCTCCGCAGGAAGGCGTGCTTTGGATGGCAAAAACTTTCAACAACAAATATCTTGGAAAATACACCAAGGTGAGCGAATTGTCGCGTTGGGGAAATCAAACAGGACCAATTTATGCCTCATCTGCTTCCAACTGGCACGACAATACGATTCGGTGTTTGTCTGCACTCAAAGGTCGATTCGTTGAAGATGATTACAATTTCCGAATTTCTACAAAATAAAATTTCTCCGAAAGGAGATTTTTTATTGTCCAATTTTTCTTTTTAAAATCTTACAATTTTTGTAAATTTTCAAAATTTTCACTTGCGAAAAATCGAAAAATCAATATTCTAAAAGGGATTTTTAACACAAAATTATGTCAGATTTTCCAAAACAATACGACCCAAAAATTGCTGAACCGCAAGCACAAAATCTTTGGACAGAAAATAATATTTCTGCGCCGCACGAAAGTACGACTGGAAAAACTTTTCATATTCCGATGCCACCACCAAATGTAACGGGAAATCTTCATTTGGGACATGCGATGACGCTCACAATTGAGGATATTATGACGCGATATCATCGTATGAAAGGGGATTCAACGCTTTGGATTCCAGGAACGGATCATGCGGGGATTGCGACACAAGCCCAAGTAGAAAAACGCCTTCGTTCTCAATGACGCGACCGCAAAGAGCTTGGTCGCGAAGAATTTTTGAAAGAATGCTGGAAATGGATTGAGGAATATTCTGGAAATATTCAAAATCAGATGAAAAAAATGGGCGCGTCCATTGATTGGAGCAAGGAGCGATTTACTTTTGATGAAAAGGCAAACAAGCTCGTAGAGAGTATTTTTGTTGACCTTTTCAAAAAAGATTTGATCTATCGTGGAGAATATATGGTGAACTATTCTCCTGGACTTGAATCCGTGATTTCTGATATCGAGGTAGAATACCAGGAAGTGACAGAAAAAATGTATCACATTAATTATTTTATTTCTGGATCTGATAAAGAGCTCGAGATTGCAACGACACGTCCAGAAACGCTTTTGGCGGATCAGGCTGTGGCGGTTCATCCAAAAGATAAGCGCTACAAAAAATTCATCGGAAAAAAAGTGATTTTGCCGATTGTAAACAAAGAAATTCCGATTATTGCTGATGAAATGGTGGATATGGAGTTTGGGACTGGTGTTGTGAAAATCACTCCAGCGCACGATCCAGCCGATTTTGAAACAGCAAAACGCCACAATCTTCGAATGGATTATACGGTCATTGATAAAAATGGCTACATGAACAAGGAGGCTGGTACTTTTGCTGGATTTCATGCGGCCACTCAGGCACGCGATAATATCGTGGAGCTTCTTAAATCAAAGGGAAATCTTGTCAAAGTTGAGCCATACACACACAAGGTTGGATTCTGTTCGCGAAGCGGAACTCGTGTCGAAACTTTTGTTTCAACGCAGTGGTTCGTGAAGGCGGGAGAATTGGCAAAACGCGTTATCAAAGGATATGAAGCTGAAGAATTTAAAATTTTGCCAGCACGCTTTAATAAAACTTTTGAAGATTGGATTTACAATTTGCGCGATTGGTGTATTTCTCGTCAGCTTTGGTGGGGACATCAGATTCCAGCATATTTCCACAAAGAAACGGGCGAATTGCTCGGCGTAACGCAGAATCCAAGCGAACTTTTTGAAAAATTTGGTGAAGAAAATGTGCGCCGCGATGAAGATGTGCTTGATACATGGTTTTCAAGTGGACTTTGGCCGCTCACCATCCTTGACTGGGATTTGAATCCTGAACATATCGGTGAACTTTTCAAAAAATTCTACCCAGCACAGGTTCTGGAAACGGGGCACGATATTCTCTTCTTTTGGGTGATTCGTATGCTGTTGCTTGCGTACCACTACACTGATCAAACACCATTCAAGACGATTTATTTGCATGGATTGATTTTTGATGAACATGGCAAAAAAATGTCGAAAAGTTTTGGAAATGTGATTGATCCAGTGGATGTGATTGATCAATATTCGACTGACGCGATTCGACTTTCGCTTACACTTGGGAATACTCCGGGAAATAATGTAAATTTCTCAATGCGCCAGGTGGAAGAATATTCACTTTTCCTCAATAAATTCTGGAATATTATGCGATTTGCTGCGATGAATGTCGGAAATATTACTGCTTCTCGCGACGAATTGTATCAGAAAATTGCTGCCAATGAAGATGCGTTGCTTCCGTATGAAAAATGGATTTTGTCACGACTTTCAACGATAATTGAAAAACTTTCAAATTCGATGGAAAATTTTTCATTCACGGCGACCGGTTCTGATTTGCTCGCGTTTATTCGTGATGATTTTGCGGATTTTGCGATTGAAGCGTACAAGATTGAAAAAGAAAATTCTCAACTTGGAAAAGAAGTGATTTCTGTTGTGGCGCTCGAAATTCTCGTGATGATGCATCCATACATTCCGCACATTACAGAAACCCTTTATGGTCACATTACTGAGGGAAAAATCCTTGCGACTGAGATTTGGTCAAAAGCGTATCGAAAGCCTGATGTGGTGATTGAAGGAAATATCGAAAAAATTTCAAATATTGTGCGCGTGATTCGAAATATTCGTTCTGAAAAAAATATTAAGCCAGGCGAACTCAAAGATGTTTGGATTGCTACTTCGCCGATGCACGAAAAAATCGTTGAAGAAAATGCTAATTTGCTCATTGGGCTCGCAAAAATTAACAATTTCAATTTCTGAAAAAAACCAGAAAATCCTGATGATTTTGCTTACGGAATTGTTGGTGATATCGAAATTTTTGTGGATGCAGCGATTGATGCTGATGCGCTTGAGGATGAGAAAAATCGCATTCTTGCGCAGATTGAGGACAAAAAATCATATTTGCGAGGTATTACTGCGAAGCTTTCCAATGCGTCATTTGTCAAAAATGCTCCGGAAAAAATTGTTCGTGCCGAGATGGAAAAACGTCGTCAAGCCGAAGAACAATTGGAAAAATTTGAAGAAAAACTTCGAAATATTGAATCTCGACTCAAATAAAAAATCCCAAACGGGATTTTTTATTGTTTGTGGATGAGAAGGAAAATTCCAAAAATCAGCATCGGAAGGGAATACATCATCCCGAGTGTGAGAAAATTGGTCCCCAGAAGATAGCCAATATTCGCATCTGGCAAGCGAAAAAATTCAACAATAATTCGCGAAATTGCGTATCCAACGAGAAAAATTCCTGACAATTTTCCTGGGAAATTTTTGGCATTTGTGCGGAAAAAACAATACATGAGAATTATCCCGAGCAAAAGTCCTTCCAATATAAGTTCCAAAAGTGGTGATGGAAAATGCGGCACACCGCGAATCATCATTGCAAACGGCCCATTATAATCAGCAAATCCGTAGAGCTCGTTGTTGAGAAAATTTCCAAATCGCCCGAATCCGAGCCCAACAGGCACGATGACAGCGAGCGAATCGATGAGCTGCCAAAATCGGTAGCCGGATTTTTTTGCAAAAATAATGGTCGCAAGAATCACGCCAATGAGCCCACCATGAAAACTCATTCCACCTTTCCAAATCGCGAAAATCTCGAGAGGATGAGAAAGGTAAAAAGATAGATCGTACAAAATCACGAATCCGAGGCGTCCGCCGAGAATCACACCAAGTCCAACAGCAAAAATAAAATCATCCAAATCGTTCATTTTTTTCCAAGTGAAAAATTTTTTCAGGAAAAAAAATCCCGCCACAAATCCGAGTACATACATAAGCGCATAGTATGTTGGTGCGATCGTGATGCCACCAATCGTCAATTCAAAAATTTTCATAAGACAAAAATAGGAAAAATTTTAGGATTTTTGGAAAATTATTTTTTTTCAAATGGTCGCTTGAGAACCACCAAAATTGTCCGAAATAAAATAATGATATCTAAAAAAATCGAATAATTTTCGATATAATATGTATCGAGCAAAACCTCTTCTTTGAAAGTATTTTTATCGCGACCATAGACCTGCGCCATCCCCGTAATTCACGGCTTAATCGTCAGAACCTGCTTGTCGCTCTCGTCATACAATGCTACCTCACGCGGCTGATGCGGACGCGGTCCAACGATAGACATATTTCCCATCAAAACATTAAAAAGTTGTGGTAATTCATCAATGGAAAAACGCTCCAACATTGATCCAAATCGCATTTTTCGTGGATCGTTTTGGATTTTATAAAGTGGCCCTTCACGCCCATTATTTTTTTGTTTCAAATTTTCCTCAAACGCAATAGCCTCATCAGTTTCGCCCTCTTTCAGATAATCTTCTTTCGTTGAATATTTCCAGTACATATAACGAAATTTGAACAGCGAAAAAATTTTCCCATTTTGTCCAATTCTGCGATTTCGATAAATGACTGGCCCGCTCGGATCCTCGATTTTAATGCCAATATACGCAATTATCATAATCGGCAGTGTCAAAATAATGAAAAAAATCGCCAAAAAAATATCAATAATCCGCTTGAGAATGGCTTCTCATGGAGTAATCGAAACGGTGGAAAGCGTCACAACTGGGATTCCCGCCAAAAAACTTTCTTCCCGAGAAAAGTGCTTCATATGAGGCATAACACGAGGATGCGCACATTTTACGCCATAAATTTTAGCAAGCGAAATCACGTTTTCGAGATTTGGATCACCAAATTCGCCCGAAGTCAACAACATCGCGTCAATATCGCCTTTTCGCACGAGATTTTCGATTTTTTTCGTTTCTGAAATATTAATAAAAGTATATTCTGCGTCGTTTTTTTCGATATTAAAAATAATTTCCTCATTTTTTCGGCTTTGAATGATGAGAATTTTTTCTTTTTCAAAAAAATTTTTCTGATACAATTTTTGTGTCAAGAAATGCAAAATCGAGCGAAAAATCACCGAAAAAGTCGTCGCCAAAAAGAGCGCATAAAAAATCATCAATCGCGGAATTTCTTTGAAAAACAAAAAACCCTGCGTCAAATATACGAATCCAATGAACACGAAAAACCAAAAAAATCCGTAGGTCATCACGCGTCTGATTTCCTCAAAAATTGGACGCTTGATATGCGAATAGAGTTTTGCTCGCGTAAAAATAATGAGCCAAATAGCGATACCTGCGAACACAAATGGTGCAAATTGTGCTTCGCTGATATATGGAATTCTCAGTTGCACGAACGGTATTCCGTCTGTCACGCTTCGCAAATAATACGCGATCCAAAACGCTGAAAAAACTCCAATAATATCCAGAATTGGCCTCGCAATAATCAAAAAAATGTCCGGGCGATATTTTTTCATACGCGCATTATAATGCGGATGGGTGATTTTGCAAAACAAATTTTAAAAGTTTGTATTTGATTTTTTTCTGAAATTTTTTATAATATCCAAAAAACTATGGATTTGTACTATTTTTTCATCGCGGTTGTAGCGATTTACCTCGTGGTGTATAGCGCTTTTTTCTTTTTTTATAGCAAAAAAGTTCAAAAAATTGAAAACGCGATTATTTCACGATTTTTGCTCAAAGTTTCCAAAATTCCATCGCTTATTGAGGTGATGCGAAATTTTGTAGCGGACGAAAGTGCTTTTGACTCACTCACCAAATTGCATTCAACTGCAATGATTCATCGATACGAGACGATTTATGTACTTTTGGAGCACAACGCTCGGATTCAAGCGGAATTTGCTTTTTTGATGAAGCTTTCTATGCAGATTCCTGATTTACAAAAGCATGCGCAATTTGTGTATATTCGTGATTTTATCATCAAATACGAGCACGATATCAAAAAATTTTTTGATAGTTACAATGTTGAAGTGGAATGCTGGAATCGCTTTGTTTTTTTCAAAAACTGTACAATTATTGGACTTTTGCTTCCTGGTCGCAAAAAAGATTTTATCTAAACGCTTCGGCGTTTTTATTTTGAAAAAACTTGAAAAATCGCCAAAAATTCGTAAAATCTCGCTAACTTTTTTATTTTTATGGAAAAAAATTTTTACGTTACGACGCCGATTTATTATTCGAATGGAGTGCCACACATTGGACATTCGTATTCTTCATTTTTGGCTGACACTATCGCCAAATATCAGCGATTTCAAGGGAAAAATGTTCGCTTCACGACGGGGGTTGACGAAAATTCTCAAAAAGTCGTAGAATCCGCTCAGGAAAAGGGAATGCAGACGATGGAATATGCGGATATGATGGCTGGAAAACATCGCGCGATTTGGGATGGAATTGGAATTGAATACACTAATTTTGTGCGAACAACTGCCGAAAATCATAAAAATTTGTGCAGGAAGTTTTGCAAAAAACTTTTGATGCCGGTGATATTTATGAAGGGGAATATGAGGGGCTTTATTGTGTTGGTTGTGAGGCTTTCAAAAAGGAAAAAGATTTAGTGAATGGTCATTGTCCAGATCACCCAAATAAAGAAATTCAGCACATTCGTGAGAAAAATTATTTTTTCCGACTTTCAAAATATCAGGATAAATTGCTCAAATTGTACGAGGAAAATCCTGATTGGATCACGCCGCGAACTCGTTACAATGAGGTGATTGAATTCGTAAAAGGTGGGCTTGAAGATTTTTCGATTTCTCGCGAAACAAACAAATTTGGAATTCCACTTCCGTTTGATCCAGAACAGGTAACATACGTTTGGTTTGATGCGCTTTATAGCTATATGTCAACGATTTCTCACGAACTTGGCGATTTTTGGCCAGCGGATTTGCATGTGATTGGGAAAGATATTGTTAAATTTCACGGGATTTACTGGCCTGCAATGTTGATGAGCGCTGGTTATGACCTTCCGAAACAGCTTCTTACGACAGGGCATTTTACTGTTGATGGTCAGAAAATGTCAAAAACTATTGGAAATGTGATTGATCCAGTAGAATATTGTCAGAATTATTCTCGCGATGCGCTTTTGCTGTATCTTTTTACAGCGTTTCCAATTGGTGAAGATGGAGATTTTGATCAGGAACAAGCGATTTTCACTTTCAACGCCAAGCTTTCCAACAATGTTGGAAATCTTCTTAATCGTGCGATTGCACTCACACTCAAAATCGGTGGCATGCTCAACAAGCCAACCGAAATTTTGTCAATTGGTGATGATTTTGTCAAAAATTATGCATCAATGATGGAAAAATATGATCTCAAAAATGCGCTCGAGTCTGCTTTTGAATACGCGACTGAAATCAACAAATATGTTGATGACAATACGCCCTGGAAGCTTGATGCCGCGACAGAAAAAGAAAAATTGGAAGAAATTTTGTACACGCTTGTCTATCACTTGCGTCGCGTGGCATTAATGCTTTTACCGTTTTTTACGCCAAAAATGCAAGAATTGTTGAGTCGTGTTGGTGCACCATTTGATGCAAATAAAACAATTTCTGAACAACTTGCACAGATTCCTGAAAAATTTGTGATTGCAGAAAAAGGCGAACCACTTTATATGCGAATAAATGTGAAATAATATGAGACCGCATCCGAGTATTCCAGCGCATGCTGAAAAGGTTTTTGATGGCGTTCGCTGTGAGATTTTTCAATGGAATCAGCCGATGTATGACGGAACTACGGCGCGATTTGAACGCGCGAGATTTATGGATGGTGCGTTTGTGCTTCCTATTTTGAAAAATGGAAAAATTTTGCTGACACGCCAAGAACAGCCGATGCGAAAATCGTTTATTTCGCTGCCGGGTGGTGCAATCGACGATTCTGATATCTCTCCGCTTGAAGCCGCCAAGCGCGAACTTCTTGAGGAAACAGGCGCAGTTTCTCAGAATTGGTCGGAATGGTTTACTTTTTCGTGAACCGCACATACGGCAACATATGTGGACTATTTTATTGCTCGTGATTGCGAGATTGTTGGCGCTATTAATCCTGATGGGGGCGAAAAAATTGAATTATTTGAGGTAGATTTTGATGAATTTTTGGAACTTTCGAGTGATGAAAAATTTCATCACCATTGGAACCTGTTGCCAATGTTGTACGAAGCACGGCTTGATAAAGCCAAGTATGATGAATTGAAAAAAATAATTTTTGGAAAATAAAAATCCGATTTTCGGATTTTTTTAGTGAAGTTCGCGAGTGTCACGAAGGATTTTTTCAAAAAAATGTGGCTGTTTTTCGGCTAATGACTGAGCGGCATTAAAAATCGCATTTTCCTTATTTTCATCAGGATTTTCTGATAAAAATTTTTCCAAAAAAGGATTTTCTGTATTGGGAAATTGCTTCAGAATCGCATCAACCTGTCCAGCAAAATTTTTTCTCAAAATCATGATTTCAAAAAATCGTTTTTGTGTGGGATTTTTTTGAAAGTTCTGAATTTCCGTGACAATCTCGGGTGTAAAAATATTCATATTTGAAGTTACGATGGCTCCATTTTAGCCTATTTTTTCACAAAAAGCAAAATAAAATCCTCATTTTGAGGATTTGGCTATGAAGATTTTTTTTCATCTTCAATATCAAAGCAGCCATGAATTGACCAGCGCTTTCCAGCAATTCCGCATGCAGCCTTCATTTCTTGATCGATGCGTTCTACACGTTCGCGATCAATTCCAAAAGATTCGAGTGCTGCCATTCGATTTTTCTGACGCATAACATCGTACGCGCCATAGCGATATTTTTTTGCAGATCTGTCGTCTTGAATGGTAGTCATATACAAAAAGTAAACAAATTGAATAAGAGAATATCTTGATTTTACAATATTTCGCTCAATAAGTCAAATTTTTTTAAAATTTCTTGTTTTTCTCGTGAAATTCGTATAATTCTGGTATGAATATTTATGCACGCGCATCACATTATATGGCTCGTTATGCACCATCCAAAAACCGCTTTCTGGCGTATTTGGAGAAGAAAAACGCTTCTTACCCAGAGGAAATTTTGGCGACGATTGGTTATGATGAAGGCTTGATGCTTGATGCTTGGCTGAGGACTTTTATCAATACTGGGCGCTCCGTTTCTGATATCAAAATTAAATTATTGAATAAAAAATTTGTACGAGAAGATATTGAAAAAAAAATTGAGGCGTTCTTGTGAGAATTGTATGATTGGGAAAATTTTCGATGTAATATTGAAAAAACGATTCAGAATAAATTGCAAAAAGGGAAGTCTTTGCGAGTTTTACAAGGTGAATTATCGTCCAAATTTCCATATTTTCGTGACGAAATTGAGGAACTTTTGGGACATTATTCTGATGATTCTGGGCTTCTCAAAGAAATAGAAAAATATTCGCGAAAATATAATCTTTCAGACAAAAAAGAATTACAAAAATTTTATCAGGCATTGATGCGAAAGGGCTTTCGTTATGACGCAATCAAAAATGTTTTGACTTCGGAAGAATAACTTATTTTTTTAGTGTATTGTATGTTTGTTTGTTCAAATTGTAAATCAGAATTTCCAAAATGGTCAGGAAAATGTAGTGCGTGTGGCGAGTGGAATACGCTTGAGGAACGCCAAAAACCGGTTGTGAAAAAAGGAAAAATCCAGTCGGGACACGCTCGTGAAACGGAAAAAATTCTTCCAAATGCTGTGGCGGAAGTTTCTCGTTATACTTCGAGTTCGGTAGAATTGGATGGGGTTTTGGGTGGTGGACTTGTGGCCGGGTCGCTTGTGTTGCTCTCAGGTGAGCCTGGAATTGGAAAATCCACGCTTTCACTCCAAATGAGTGATTGGTATTCGAGCGCTGAAACGCCTGTTTTGTATGTTTCAGGCGAAGAGTCAGTTTTGCAGATTTCGGGTCGCGCGCGTCGACTCGGGGTCCATGGTGAGTATATCGATATTTTGTCAGATTCTGATTTTGAAAGCATTATTGCGACTATTGAAAATTCTTCTGCGAAAATTATTATTATTGATTCGTTGTCAGTTCTTTCTGCATCCAGTCTGGACGGCGCGCCTGGAAGCATTTCTCAGATTCGCGCGATGACAGAAATGTGTATGCAAGTTGCTAAAAAACTTGGCAAGGCAATTGTTTTGATTGGGCATGTCACGAAAGATGGTTCGATTGGTGGACCAAAAGCACTCGAGCATTTGGTGGATGTGGTATTATTTTTGGAAGGGCTTCGAACAGAGAATTACCGCATTTTGCGCGCCTTCAAAAATCGTTTTGGCGCAACGGATGCTGTCGGGCTTTTCCGAATGGATGCCGATGGACTCAAAGATTTGTCGAATCCTGGAATGGAATTTATTGATGAAAATAATTTTTCACTTTCGGGTTCGGCGCTCACGATGACAATCGAGGGAAATCGGCCTATTCTTGTCGAGATTGAGGCGCTCACCACATATACCAAATTTGGCTATCCAAAGCGTTCAAGTCGGGGGATTAACACAGGAAAGTTGGATTTGCTGGTGGCTGTTATGACCAAATTTGCGGACATAAAACTGGATTCATCGGATGTGTATATCAATGTCGCGCGTGGGATGAATCTGAATGAGCCAGGGGTGGATTTGGCTTGTGTGATGGCGATTTTGAGTTCCAAAAATAATATATCGCTTGGACGAACGATTTTTTTGGGAGAAGTATCGCTGACCGGCGTTATTAAAAATGTTTTTTTGTGTGAAAAACGCCTTTTGGAAGCTGCGAAACTCGGATTTACAAATGTTTTTATTCCTGAAAATTATGATGGGAAAATTCCAGAAAATCTCAATATTACGCGTGTGAAAAATATTTCTGAAATTGCCAAAAAATTTCATCGCTAAAAAAATCTCCGATTGGAGATTTTTATTTTGTGAGTTCTTGTGCGAATTCTTCCTGATCTTGCGCACCCAAAACTTTCACTTCTTTGAGTTTTTGCGAAGCATCGTCAAATAATTTTTTCTGTGCATCGGCCTCGATTTTTACTTGAGCGCGATAGGCTTCAATAGTATCAAAATGATTTTTGAGCTTAGTTACATTGTCCACAAAGACAGAAGCCGAAAGAACTGGTTTTGATGAGAGTTCCTCGGATTTTCGAGAAGATTCAATGGTCTTGTCCGTGAGTTCTGATGACATTTTGTCAATAGTGGAACCCATGATATTGATGGCTTTCATAGATGCATCCAGTGCTTTTTGAGAGCTGGTTTCAATGAGTGCTGTCGACAAAAGCGTTTTAAAAATCGGTCGAGACGAACTCATCGCAAGCGAAAGTTTGCTCGCAGAATCTAGTCGCATCAAAAGACGTTTCCGCGCCATATCAAGATTTCCGATAAGGACAACGAGATTTGACTGAAAATATTCTACGTGACGAATAAACATATCGTATTTCATTTTTTCCGTTTCATCTGTTGTTTCGAGACCTTTTTGTTTAAATTCTTCAATCTTGAGGGTGAGAAAATCTTTGTATGCAACCACTTTTCCAAGATTTTCGTCAATTCCTTCGAGGAATTTTTTCTGCATATCAATGGAGGTATTGAGGGAGTTGTATGAAGTATCAAAACCTGCAAAAATCGTTGCAATTTTTCCTTCCATATTTTTGATATTGAAGCTCGCCTCATCCCATTTGGCATCAAGAGATTTTGCGAGTGAACCAATGAGTGGGAGTGATTTTGCTATTTTCATCACAGTTCCGTCGTTGTCGATGATTTCTTTATAAACACCCTGCACATCGTTATTCATCGCTGTGAGCGTATCAGAAACCTGCATAATCGGATCACTATCAATCACTTGAGCTGTTTCCGAAATGATAGAATCAATTGGCGCAGTGATTTTTTCACCAAGCGCACGAAAATCTTTTGCCTCAGCAAAAGTCTGTTCCACTTGTTGCTGTTCAAGCGCTGAAAGTGGGCGTGCCGTCGTTGTGCTCACAATAGCCTCGGCAGCCACCTGATCCTGTGTTTGAGTTTGTGTTGTCATAATCTTAAATTAAGATAGTTTCATTGTATTTCAAACATTTTTTTTGGCAAATTTTTTCTCAAAAACTGGTGGACGATTTTCCAAAATAACCTACAATAATTTTCTGTCAAAAATTTTTAAAAATACTCTCCAAAATTTCATTTTTTCTCAAAAAAATATTTATTGCAAATAATTGCAATAATAAACCGCTTTATAAAGCTAAAATTTTTTTAAAAAAATACTAATGCGAATTTTTGCATTAGTATAAGAATGAGTATTAAAAGATAATTTTGATTTCAAAAAGATTATTTTTGCAAGAAATTTTCATTTCCCAACCAAAATTTTCAATAATTTTTTTGATCATAGGAATCCCCAACCCATATCCTTGCGAGTTGCGAGAATTGTCGACTTGATAGAAAATTTCCTCGATTTGTTTGAGTTCTTTGGCAGAAAGGTTTTTTTCAACTTGATTGCTGAATTTCAAAAATTTTTCATTGAGAGAAACGGAGATTTTCCCATCAGATGAATATTTGTGAGCGTTTTCAAAAATATTTTCAACAAGCAAAATAAATAAATCTTCATTGATTTCTTTGGTAATTTCTGTCTGAAAATTTTCAAAATTTATCGTGAGCTGTGGGAATTTTGCGCCCGACTTTTTGATAATATTGGAAAGATTTTTTATTTCATAATTTTCACCATTTGACCGCTTTTGAATCAGGAAAAGTAGGGAGTTGATGATATTTTCAATGTGTGTCAATTCTTCCTTGCTGGATGCGATGAATTTTTCATTTTTTGTGAGTTCGAGCATATCGAGATTTGAACGAACGACTGAAAGTGGCGTTTTGAGCTCGTGTGCAAGATTGGTGTTGTAGAGTTTGAGTGAAGTATTGTGGTCCTGAATTGGCTTGATAATCAGGCGAGAAAAGTAAAATCCCATCGCGAAAAATATGAGAATACTTGCCCACAAAATCACATCAAGACGATACAACAAAAGTCCATAATATTCTGATATTGATGAGGTAAGTGAGGCATAAAGAATTGAGTATTTTTTGTATGTGATTTTATACAAAAAATAAAATCTGTCGCCAACTTCTTTACTTACGGGAGTCCCTTCTGGAATATCAAACATTTCATTTTGGGAATCTTCTGGAATGTATTGATATTCATTGACAATAATTTTTCCAGTTTCATTGTTTCGAATAATTGCATCAGAAAGCCGATTTCCACTCGTATCAAACGGAAGAAAACTAAAAAAACTGGCATTTTCACTAATTTTTGCTTCCAGATCATCATCAATAATATTACTGTCCAAAAGGCTCTCCATATAGAGCGGCACATAGCGTGAAAAATCCTCAAATAACGCATTTTTGAGGAGAGAATATTGCACGACCATCACAAGCGTAATGGTGCTATAAAAAAGCACCAACGAAATAATCGTCACCTTGATGGCAACTTTGCTCGCGAGTCCGAGTTTGATTTTTTTCTTCATAAATACTGGAAAGTACGATTTTAAGCGATAAGGTAACCTGTTCATTTTACGGTTTCGATAATATTTTTCCCCAATTTCTTTCGAAGTCCAGAAATGTGCACTTCAAGCGTAATAGAATTAAAATTGAGTTCCGCTTCACGAAGCCCCCAGGCAGCCTCCAAAATTTCCAATTTTGTTTTTGGAAAGCCTTTGTGTCGCGCTAAAAATTCCAAAATTAAATATTCTTTGGATGTGAGAATAACATTTTCTCCGTTTTGTATCAGCGAGTGTTTTTCTGGGTACAAAATACAATCAGCGAACCGAATTTCGGTTTCAATTGTCGTTCATTTTCTTCGATACAAAGCCAAAACTCGCATTTCGAGTTCCCGCATATCAAATGGCTTTGTCAGATAATCATCCGCGCCCAGTTCAAAAATTTCTGCCTTATTTTCAATCGTAGAATTACTTGTAAGTGCGATAACTGGCACATTTTTTTCCGTCGTGCGCATTTTTTCTAAAAATTCTTTTCCATTCATTTTTGGCATATTGATGTCCAAAATCACGATATCGTACATCGCGTGGAGCATTGTGAGTGCGTCGTAGCCATTTTCCGCGCCTTCCGCGAGATGTCCCTGAATTTTGAAAAAATCAATGATATTTTTCCGAATTTTGAGATTATCCTCAACTACCAGAATTTTCATAAAAGCCTAAAAAATCACTAAATTATAGAAATTATAGAAAATTTTTCTGTTTTTGCAAGCAGTGATTTTTGGAAAAATGCTCTTGACAAAAGTTGAAAAAATGAAAATTTTTATTATAATTCAACTATTCTAAAAAATTGTATGGCTGTTTTTGCCACCCAAAAAACCAAATTTTCTCCCACAAAAATGGTACTTTTAACGAGTTTACCATCTTTTATTTTGGCGGAGATTTTTTTTGCATTTCTCTATTTCTTGGTTTCACAGTGCGTTTCTTGGGTATATTTTTTGCTCTCAATTTCGACAACGGAGCAGGTGGAAGCAAATATGCAGATTTTTTCGCCCACTAATATTGTAGTTTTTTTGGTTGGAATGGCACTAATGTCACTGATTTTGTGTCTTGAAATTATTACAATTATTGCGATTACTACGTACGATTATTATCGTAACGATCATATTCCGCTGCGTTCACTCGTCAAATTTTC
>ERZ773070.896-NODE-896-length-19747-cov-11.175147_pt1 | contig 19747 bp, 13 predicted proteins | sample MGYA00580618_ERZ773070 | MGnify/ENA primary metagenome ERZ773070 (study PRJEB29015, sample SAMEA2738023) | human oral metagenome | biome: human oral; feature: human-associated habitat; material: dental | place: China | collected 2019 ... | reverse complement strand
CGCTCCGGCGGCACCAGCCGGGCCCCGGGCCGTCGCCGTCGTCTACAACCCCGTCCACGTCGGCGCCCTCGACGACATCCAGGCCGTGGTCGAACAGGCGGCCATCGACGCCGGATACGCCCCGCCCGTCTGGCTGCCCACCGCGAAGGACGACCCGGGCGTGGGCCAGACCCGGGCGGCCCTCGCCCTCGATCCGGCCGTCGTCGTGGCCGTCGGCGGCGACGGCACGATCCGCCACGTGGCCGGGGAGCTCGCCGGCAGCGGCGTCCCCCTCGGAATCCTGCCGACGGGAACCGGCAACCTCCTGGCCAGGAACCTGGGCCTGCCCATCGGATCCGGCGTGCGGGACCTCGCCTCGATCGCCATCACGGGGCGTTCCCGGCGCATCGACGTCGGCTGGGTCGAGGCGGACGGGCCGAGCCTGGAGCAGACGGCCGCGATCGCGCGCATCGCCCCGGACTCGCACGCCTTCGCAGGAAGCACCCCCTTCCTCGTGATCGCCGGCATGGGATTCGACGCCGCGGTCATGCACAGCGCCGGCCGCGGCCTCAAGCGCACCATGGGATGGGGCGCCTACGTGGTCTCGGGGCTCAGGTACCTCAGACGCAGGCGGGTCAAGGCCCACATCGTGGCCGGCGAGGGCCACAACGAGTTCGACCTGGAGGCCAGGGCGATCCTCTTCGCCAACTGCGGGCGTCTGCCGGGAGGCTTCGTCCTCGCCCCCGACGCGAGGATCGACGACGGCTGGCTGGACCTCGTCGTCGTCGACACGAAGATCGGACTGCTCGGCTGGGGCGACCTCGTCCGCAGGGTCGGCCTCCAGAGCCTCGGGCTGCGGCGGCGGCCCCAGATGCTGCCCGAGGTCGGTTCCATCGAGTTGCGCCGGATGCGCTCGGTGCACGTGCAGGCCGGCGACCCCGAGCTGGTCGAGGCCGACGGCGACGCCCTCGGCTACGCCTGGAACGTCAGAGCCCGCATCGAACGCGGCACTCTGCTCGTGCACGTGCTCTGACGGGCTCGGACCTCTCGGCGGGCCGCCCGAGGGCCGCTCACTCCGGCTGCCGTCCCCGGCGCAGCAGACTCTCGACGAAGGCCCTGCCGGCCACGAAGTCCGCATCGGAGGTGCCGGGGCGGGGTTCGACCCTCGTCCCGCCGGCGGAGGGATAGGACCCCAGGAAAACGACCCGCGGGCATACCCGGTGCAGGCCTATGAGGGCGGCCTGGATGCGCTCGTCGTGCAGGTGGCCCTCGGCGTCGATGGAGAAGGCGTAGCGCCCCAGGGCGTCGCCGACCGGCCGCGACTCGATGCGGGAGAGATTGACGCCTCGGGCCGCGAACTGCTCGAGCATGCTCAGCAGCGCCCCCGCCTCGTCGTGGGGCAGCTGCACCATGAGAGTCGTCTTGTCCGCGCCCGTGCGGTCCGGCTGCCGCCCCGGCGGCCCGACCATGATGAAGCGCGTGATCGCGCCGCGGTTGTCGGCGACGTCCCGGCTCAGCGACTCCAAGCCGAACATGGCCTCGGTGCCCGGCGGGCACAGGGCCGCCTCGAAGTCCGCCCGGCCGTCGGCCAGGAGCCGGGCGCCGGCCGCCGTAGAGGTCGCGGGCACGTGGACGGCCTCGGGGATGTGCGCCCGGATCCACCGGCGGCACTGGGCCCAGGCGTGGGGATGCGTGGCGATGCGGCGGATGTCCCCGAGCCCCGTTCCCGGCCGCACGGCCAGGCAGAAGACGATGGGCACGAGCATCTCCGCCTTGATCTCCAGGGGGCTTCCGGCCGTCAGGCTGTCCAGTGTCGCGTTGACGCCGCCTTCGACCGAGTTCTCGATGGGGACGACCGCGTAGTCGGCCTCGCCCCTGCGCACCATCTCCAGCGCCGAGGGCACGTCGTGCGCGGGCACCTCGCAGGCTTCGCCCGCCACCTGCCTGAGCGCCGCATGGGTGAAGGTGCCTGCGGGCCCCAGGTAGGAGAAACGAGGGGGGTCCCCGGGACGGCCGGACATGGCGCTCTCCTCTCTCGCAGCGTCGCCTTCCTGCAGCACTGACTCAGTTTAGTCTCGCGTTGTAGTCTGGTCGCATGCTCCTGCGTCCGGCATGCCGCTTCATCCTCGGTCTCGTGGGCGCTCTCGCCTGCCTCGCGGGCGTCGTGGGCCCGGCGTTCGGCGCGCCCGCGCAGGGCGGCGCGGCGCCCGGGATCGGAGCCGGCGCGGAGGGAGCGGCCCCGAGCCGGGGAACGGAGGGATCGGTCGTCGTCGTCGGATTCTCCGGCGTGAGCTGGAAGGACGTCACGGCCGACACCGCGCCGAACCTCTACCGTTTCGGCAAGCAGGCCTCCACCGCCGACCTCGTGGTCCGCACGATCAACGAGACGACGTGCCCCACAGAGGGCTGGCTCACCCTCGGCGCGGGACAGCGCACGATCGACGACGCACCCGCCTGCCGCCCGCCCAAGGCCCGGTCCAGGTGGACCGAGCTGGTCGAGGTCAACTCCGCCAGCAAGTACCACGCCAGACTCGGGCGGCTCGGCAAGGCGTTGAGGAACGCGAAGACGACGGCCATCGGCCCGGGCGCCGCGATGGCGCTCACCGACCCGAAGGGACGCCTCCGGGCCGACTACGCCGATCTGGCGCCGATTCCGGGGTCCGTTCGGGGAACCAGCGCCGGTGCCGCCGACGACTCCGGGGCCGCGGCCAAGGCCTACCTCGAGAAGGCCGCCGGCTCGAAGGTGACGGTCGTGGACCTCGGCGCCGTCCGCAGACCGGAGTCGCAGCTGTCCGCGTCGGGAGGCGGACGGCCGGGGTTCTGGCGCAGGCTCGGCGGATTCTTCGCCTCCGAGCCGTCCGCGTCCCGCGACGTCACCGCGCAGATCTCCGCCCTCGACGCCCGGTTCGCCAGCCTTCTGCGCGCCATACGGGAGAAGGACCCGAAGGCGACCGTCCTGGCCGCCTCGCTCGCCGACAGCCAGAGCTCCCGTCCCTCGCTCGGCTATTTCGCGGCGGCCGGGCCCCGCGTCGCCCGCGGCATGACCCTGGCCGGCGGCCCGCCCCTGACGGCCAGCTCCGACGCGACCCGCCAGCGCGGATACGTCCAGATCACCGACCTCATGCCCACACTCCTCGACTGGGCAGCGCCGGGCTCCTCCGAGGCGGCGGACGCCATCGGGTCGACGATCGTCTCCACGCCGAACGGCTCCGGCGAGGAGAACGTCCGCGAACTCGTCGGCAACGAGGTCCGCTCCCAGACGGTGCGCTCGCTCTCCGGGCCGTTCTTCATCCTCTTGGGCGCCATGTTCGCGGCCGTCCTGGCCCTCTTCCTCACCCGCTCCCGCTGGAAGGGGACGACCCGCAGGCTCTTCGTCCAGCTGTCGACGCTGCTGGCGGCCGTCCCCGTGGCCTCGCTGCTGGTCAACCTCGTTCCGTGGTGGTATTCCCCCCGCGCGGCCGGCGTGTTCGTCGGGCTGCTCGTCACCTTCTCCACGCTCATCGCCGCTCTGGCCCTCAACCCGCGATGGAAGGACCGATCGTTCGCCCCCTTCGGCGTGATCGGCGGGCTGGTCGTCGTCACGCTCATGCTCGACGTCGCCTTCGACGACGTCCTGGCCTACCCCCTCCAACTGGCGGCCCTGTTCGGCACGCAGCCCCTGGTCGGCTGGCGGTTCTACGGCTTCTCCAACTCGGCCTTCGCCCTGTTCACCGCCGGCCTGATCCTCTCCCTGGCGTGGGCGGGCGAACGCCTGTACTCGCGGGGGGAGAGGAGGAAGGCCGCCTGGCTCATCGTCGCGGTCGGAGCCGTCGCGGTGTTCCTCGACGGCTCGGCCGGCTACGGGGCCGACTTCGGCGGGCCCCCCGTGCTCATCGTCGCCTTGGGGACGCTGGCGATGATGATCTTCCGGAGGAGGCTCACATGCCTGCGCATCGCAGCGGTGCTGTTCCTGGCCTTGGTGGTCTCCACGGCCTTCGCCGTGGCCGACTACCTCAGCCCCGTCTCCGAGAGGTCGCATCTGGGCCGCTTCGTCGAAACGGTGCTCCACGGCAACGGGCTGGAGATCGTCGCGCGCAAACTCGCCCAGGTCTTCGGGAACCTCCCGTGGCCGGCGATCGCGCTCCTGGTCGCCGCGCTGGGCGCCGCCGCCTATTGGACATGGCGCCTGCAACGCCGGGGAGGCTTCCGGATCGGCGTCCTCGCACGCTCCCGGGCGTGGAACGAGCTTCCGGTGCTGCGAATGAGCGTGATCGTGCTGTGCTGGGCTCTGGTGGTGGGGATGTTCGTCAACGATTCGGGGATCCTGGTGCCGGCCATGGGCCTGGCATTCTCGATCCCACTGTGGTGCGTGGCCGTCGTCCGCTTCGAGGAGGCCGACCCGCTCGGGTCGGTGGGCGCCGGCTCGCAGGCTCCGGACGGAGACGTCGAGGAGATGCGGGAGAAGGCTACGGTCGGCGGGGGCGGCTCGACCGAGGAGACTGGAGCCTCGCGACCGGCCCGGGAGTCATCAGCCGGGGAGACCGCTGAAGAGCCTCCCGTCGCGGGGTCGGACGGATCGCCGCGGACTCACCCTCCGAAGGCGTTGTAGGGCTCGAAGTCGACGCTGACTCCGCGGCGTTTGGCCTTGGGCACGCGGACGCGGCGGAAGCGCCGCGCGTTGACCGCCATGAACACGCCCCTGTACTGGTCGGCCCGATGGCGCTGCCCGGCCCAGTCGCCGCCCGATGCGCGGTGCTTGATCTCGCAGACGACCTCCTGCAGGGTGAATCCCGCGACCAGGAGATCGATCGTCATGCCCGTCTCCACGCCCCAGCCCGCGGCGAGCGGCCGAGCTGCGTCGAAGGCCTTGCGGGTCAGGCACCGCTGGCCGGAGACGGGCTGGCGCGGCCTCCACCCGGTGGCCCGCCGGATCGCCTTGAAGGCCAATCCCGTGACGAACCCGAGGCCGGCGGCGCCCTCCTGCGGGGGAAGCGCGGCGATCGTGCAGTCCGCGGCGCCGGCCAGGACGGGTTCGACGAGGGGTGCCGCCTCCACGGCCGACTCGCCGAGATCCGCGTCGAGGAACAGGAGCAGGCGCGCGGGCCTGCCCTCTTCATCGCGCATGGCGACCACGCTCGCCCCCGTCTCCATCGCCGACGCCTTGCCGCGGTTGACCGAATGCCTGATCACCGTCGCGCCCGCCGTTCGGGCCGCTTTCTGGGTCCCGTCCGAGGAGCCGTCGTCGACGACCACGACGAGGTCGACGTGCGGAATGGCACGGGCAGCACGGACCGTCGCGCCGATGCGATCCTCTTCGTCCTTCGCGGGAATGATCACTGCAACGCGTTGGTCGGATGTAGTCACGCCATAAGCCTATCCCCCTGCGCACCGAATTTCGTGCAACGCGGGGCGGACGAGGGCAAACGCCGCATCATCGCCGGTTCGACCGTGTCCTCCCGCAGCCGGGGAGAGCGGCGCCTGCGGTCGGCCCGACTCGCTCGCCCCTCCGGCTGGCCGGGCACCGCATGCGGTGCGGCGGACGCTGCGGCCACCGGGCGGCCCGGAGCCTATCGCAAGGTCACCTGGCGGGAGACGATTCCCGCGCGGGCGCGCTTCTCCTCGGCGGTGAGCGGTCCGTCCGAGGCGATGGCGGCCTCCAGCTTCGGGGCGAAGTCGGCCATGGGGCCGGCCAGTTCCTCGGCTTCGGCGCCCCGCTGCAGCTCCCAGACGGGGATGGTCAGCCCGAGGGCGCGGAACGCCCCGACGAACCGCGACCCGTCGAAGGAGAAATCGCCCGACGCGCGGAGCCTCGCCAGGCCGTCGAGCACGGCGTCGCGCGGCTCGGGGCGCACCCAGCGCACGAATTCGCGGTTCATGCGGCACCAGAACGCGCCTTCGACTCCCGGGACCTCCTTCATGGGGACGAGTCGTTCGCGGGCGCTCTCCAGGGACTGCCTGTTGTCGGGCTCGGAGGCTTCCTCTTCGGTCATCCAGAAGGTGGGCTGTTCGTGCAGCTCGAGCCTGCCGAAGCCCTCCGGGTCGAGGACGTCCTGAAGGCGCGGACCGGGATCGGGCTGGCCGGGAACCTGGAACGCCTCGCCCGGCCGGAGGCCAAGCCCTGCCTGGATCCGCGCCGCGATGTCGAGGGAGGCGTCGCCGGAGTTCGTCACCGTCTGCGCGGCGACCAGCAGCACGCCGTCCGCCCGGCAGAGCGCGCCCGCCATCGAGGGCAGGATCGTGGTCAGGACGACGTCGCAGCCCCCGTAGTCCGCGGTGGTGCGCGCAGCCAGGGTCGCCAGGGGGAGGATCTCCCGCATGGCCACGAGCTCTCTCTCCGCGGCCAGGCCCTCGAAGGGACGCTCCACGAAGTCTATGACGGTCCGAGGCCTGGCCGGCGTGGCGGTCCGGGCGGCTGCCGGACGCCGAGCGGCCCCGGCTGTGGCCGCGGCGCGAGCGGTGCGTCCGGATGCAGCGGCCTTGCGGCGATTCTTCTTGGACATGCTGTTCCTCCTCGGGATTCCAGGCTCAGGATACGCGACCCGGCATGCACGCGGGAATACGGCGCCCGGCCGTGAGCTACAGCCCCGGTGGCGCTACAGCCCCAGCGTCCGCGCCACCCAGGCGGTGACCTCCCGCGTGTACAGTTCGCGGGCGGGCCTCTCGGACAGGGCGAGGTCGTGGCGCCCGCCGGGGACCTCGAGCATCTCGACGTCGGGGGAGAGCAGCGGCGCCAGGCGCTTCATATCCTCGACGCCGAGCACGCAGTCCCTGTTCGCCAGTTCCCTCCTCCTCGGGAGCTTCGGGTGGCCGGAGGCGTCCGAGTGGGCGACGAGCAGCGGCACGCCGATGCGCACCCCTCCGGCGGCCACGCGCGCCTGGGCGCGGCGGACCGTGCGCAGGAAACCCGCCCGGACGGCGGTGACGACCAGCGGTTTGTGCGCGGGGTCGAAGTCGAACTCGCCGCCGTAGTCCCTGTGGAGGGAGCGCGCGTAGCGCGGCAGCAGCCAGCTGATCGGAGTGGACGGGCAGCGCGCGCCGAGGCGGTCGACCGCGCGGGTGAGCGGCCCGCGTTCCAGGCGCGACCCGTAATGGTCCAGCCACGGCGAGTTCAAGACGACCGCGTCCACCGTGCCGGGGTGGTCCGCCGCCTTCGATTCGGCCGCCAGGCGCCCGGCGTCGCGTTCGTGCACGAGCACGGCGACGTCGGGCCTGCCGGGCGGGCAGCCGCCGTCGTCCTCGGCCAGGGCGAAGGACGTGGCGACCCATTCGGGGCCGAGGTAGTCCGGGCCGGACAGGCGGCTTCCGGGCGCAGGCGTTCCAGCAGACCTCGACGGCCTCCCGGCCGGCGCGGACGTGCGGCTTTCGAGCATGGCTGGCGGCTGCGGTCTCTACAGGCCGGTCACGGCCGCGAGCGCTCCGAACAGGATGCCCGGCATGTTGGCCACGGCGATGGGCCAGTCCCGCTTGGGGCGCCACAGCCCGTAGATCGTCCACAGGGTGCAGTTGATCATCGTGACGAAGGGCTGGAGCGGGTTGGTTTTGTGGCCGTCGAGGTTGTTCATGATCTGCGGGATGTAGGAGACGAACATCGCGATCGCCATGACCGAGGCGACGGGGCCGATGATCCGTATGGCCCGCTGCTGCACGGGGCCGCCGCGCCGCTCGTAGGCCGTGCGCGGCTCGTCCGTCTCCTGCTCGCGGGCGGGTTCTTGGGCGTGGGCGGGCTGGTCGGATGCCGGGGCGGTCTCGCTCGAATCCGCATCGGGGGTGTGATGTGGTGCCATTGAAATTCCTTTATCCGTGAGGTTGGCGCATACCTAGCATGTCACGGTTCGACGGCGACGGCACGGGGTTTCGCCTGGCGATTGAGCGCCGGCTCGGCGGTTGAGCGCCGGCTCGGGCAGTTCGGAGAGGTGTGGACGGGCCGGCGGCCGGCTCTCCGGCCGGCCCCGCCCGCACGTCGAGTGTGGAGGCGCAACCTTGCGATACCCTGCTCGGAACTTGGGATTCCCATGGGAAGGGGCCGCCGGCCGCGCAGATCCGCCGGCTCTCATGGGGGTTCGGACCGTCAGCCTACGGGGTTCTACCCGTCGCGGGGTTCGGACCGCTAGTCCACGACGCCGTAGAGGCGGTCTCCTGCGTCGCCCAGCCCCGGGACGATGTAGCCGCGGTCGTTGAGGCGCTCGTCGATCGCGGCGACGACGATCGTCACCTCCGCCCGCCCGCCGACGGCCTCCGTGACGTTGGCCAGCCCCTCGGGCGCGGCGAGCAGGCAGACGCACGTGACGTCCCGGGCGCCGCGTTCGAGCAGGTAGTTGATCGAGTCGATGAGGGTGTGGCCGGTCGCGAGCATCGGATCGAGGATGTAGCACTGGCGGCCCGACAGGTCGTCGGGCAGGCGGTTGGCGTAGGTGACGGCCTCGAGGGTCTCCTCGTCGCGCTTCATCCCTAGGAAGCCGACCTCCGCGGTGGGCAGAAGCTTGACCATGCCTTCCAGCATTCCCAGGCCCGCGCGCAGGATCGGGACGACGATCGGGCGCGGGGTGGCGAGTTTGACGCCTGTGGCCGGAGCGACGGGGGTGTCGATCGCGACGTCCCGGACCGCCACGTCGCGGGTGGCCTCGTAGGCGAGGAGGGTGACCAGCTCGTCGACGAGCTGTCGGAAGACGGGGGAGGGAGTCGAGCGCTCCCGCAGAAGCGTGAGTTTGTGGGCGACCAGTGGATGGTCGATGACTCGGGTGCGCATGTGCCGATCGTATCAGCGGGGCGGCGGTGACCGGCTCGCGCACCCGGCGTGCATAGACGTAGGGATTCATAGATGGATTCCTAGCTCGCTCCACTCGCCGCCCGTCCACGCGGGCGGGCGGCGGCGCGCTCCGTGCAACGGCGTCCGCACGAAGATACTCGCGTTTTGGCGGGGAAACTTCGCGCCTTCCGTGCAAGACTTGGACCATGTTCGAGGTGGAGTACGAGTGGATCGGCCATGCGATGGAATTGGCCGAATTAGCCGAGGCCACGGGGGATGTGCCGGTCGGCGCGCTCGTCGTGTGGGAGGGGCAGTCGATCGGTTGCGGATACAACACGAGGGAGGCAGAAGACGACCCCGCCGGGCACGCCGAGATCACGGCGTTGCGGCGCGCCGCCTCCGCCATGTGCGACTGGCGGCTGCCGAACTGCGACCTGTACGTCACGCTCGAGCCGTGCACGATGTGCGCGGGGGCGATCGTGGCCGCACGCATACGGCGCGTGGTCTTCGGCGCGTGGGACCCGAAGGCGGGTGCGGCGGGGTCGGTGCGCGACGTGCTGCGCGACGCTCGCTCCAACCACCGGGTCGAGGTGATCGGGGGGGTGCGCGAGGACGAATGCGCGGCCCAGCTCACGGCCTTCTTCAGGCGTCAGGGGAAGAAGGCCGTCGGCCGAGTCGGGTGAACGGCCGGGGTCGGGCGAGCCCGGACCTCGCGCTTCCGGCCCGGACGGGCCGGAAGCGGCATGCCTCACTCGTAGTCGCCGAGGGGCTCCAAGGAGTCCGAGGTGATGTACGCGGCGTAGGCCGCGGCTCTGGCGTCGAGTTCGGCGGCGGACATCGAGACGGCGCCCGCCGTGACGAAGGGTTTGGCGAACGTGGTGCCGATGAGGTTGCTCGTCGCCTGGAATGGGCGCAGGAGCTCGGTGACCTCGTATTTGGCTGCGCCGTCGCGGCGGTAGGCCGCGCCGGGGGAGACGGCGACGACCATCTCCTTGCCGTGCAGGGCGTCGCCCGTCGGGCCGTAGGCCCATCCGTAGGTCAGGACGTCGTCCTCCCACTTCTTCAGCAGCGGCGGGCAAGAGTACCAGTACATCGGGAATTGGAGGACGATGCGGTCGCTGGCCGTCAGCGCGGCCTGTTCGGCGGCGACGTCGATCCGGAAGTCCGGGTAGAGGTCGTAGAGGCGGCGGACGGTGACGCCGTCCTGCTTCTCGGCCTGGGCTGCGAGCCGGGCGTTGACGGTGGAAGCGGCGAAGTTCGGGTGGAAGACGAAGGCCGTGGTGGCCATCGGATGCCTTTCGGAGAGGGGAAAGCGGACGGTTCGACAGTAGGGGGTCGGCCGGTCCGGGATCAAAGGGGTGTCGGAGATTTCGCCGACGGCGTGCCAGCGCCGAGCGCGGCGAGGTCGGGCGCGCTCGGAGGGCTCGGCGTGCCGGCCGGGCGGCGTCGCCCGGTTTCGCGGCGGGCCCGCATGCCGGGGTGCCTGCGACGGTCGGCGGGCGGTCCGCCGCTGGTCCGCCGTTCCGCCCGAGTGGCGCGGCGGCCGTCTTTCCAGTACTATCGTCGGCGGTAGCGTGTCCGAGCGGCCGAAGGTGCAGCACTCGAAATGCTGTGTGGTTAATAGCCACCGCGGGTTCAAATCCCGCCGCTACCGCAGGCGCCTCAAGGCGACGTCCCGTCGGCGGGGCGGATACGGGCGTTGGGACGGGGTCCGGTTTCTGAGCGGGCCCCGTCTCTTTGCGTTTTCGGCCGGCGGGCGGAGCACTGCCCGCATGAGCGGGCGACCCGCATGGGAGACCGGGCGACGGCGGCCGCCGTCGGGCCTGGAGAGGGCTGGGTGCGGTCCGCGGACCGCCTGCCTCCCCAGATGCGGAGCGGATCAGGCGTTCGACGCCGGGATGAGCACGTTGACGGTGTCGCCGGCGTGCAGCTCGTCTGCCGGTTCGGCTTCGTGGACGCTCCCGTCGCGTTGGAGGGCCACCGGGATGCACCCCTCCGGCCAGTCGAGGGAGCCCAGCGGCCGCCCGACGGCCGCGGAGCCCTCCGGCACGAGCACTTCGGCCACCTGGAGCCCGGCCAGCCGCGTGTCGGTCCGCGGATGCGCCGGCCCCCGCTCCGCGCCGGGCGCGGACATCTCCTCGTGGACTCGGTGCGCTATCGACTGCGGGGTGATCCATCCGAGAATCCGCCGGGTGTCGGTGGAGACCACGGGCATGCCGTCGCGGCTGTAGGCGTCGAGCTGGCGGAACACGTCCGTGACCGGCTCGTTCGCGAACACGATCTGCGGGGCGCGCACGATCACCAGTTCCCCGTCGAGCGCCTGGACGGCCCCGCGCGCCGTCGGCGGAGCGTCCTCGGATCCCCGGGCTGCGGATCCTTGAACCCCGCCGGATCCTTGAACGCCGGCAGGTTCCCGGACGCCGGACCCTCGAGCCTGGAGTCTTGAGACGTCGTGCTCTTCCCCGTCGGGTCCCGGGCCCGCCGTGCCCGCCCCGGCCCCGCCGCGCGTTCCGGGCAGGAGCATCGGGGAGGCGAAGCCGCGCATGGACTCCTCGGCCGTCATGTCGGTGAAGGCCCTCCATGGGACCGCGCGGTCGATGTCCTGGCCGCGGCGCAGCAGCTTCGTCGTGTAGATCGTCCCGTAGGAGAAGCGCCGCGAGACCACGGTGGCGATGGAGACGGCCAGCATGACGGGGAGCACCAGCTTGAAGTCCCCGGTCATCTCCACCACCGAAGCCACGGCGGTCAGCGGAGAGCGGGTGGCGGCCGCGAACACGGCCGCCATACCCACGGCGGCGTACACCGCCGGATCCCCGACCCCGGGCCCGAAGGCGTCCACCGCCACCAGGCCGTAGGCCGTCCCCAGCATGAGGCCGATGAAGAGACTGGGCGCGTACACCCCGCCCGAGCCGCCGACGGCCAGGGTCAGGCCCGTGGCGAGAATCTTGCCCGCGGCCAGCACGAACAGGAACCAAACGGCGTAGCTGCCGCCGAGCGCCCGGTACATGACCGGGTAGCCCACGCCGTACAGCTGCGGCAGCGCGAGCAGCAGCGCCCCCACGAGCACGCCGCCGACTACGGGCTTCAACCATTGCGGCCTGTCCCCCCACACGCGGTCCGCCGCGTCTTCGAGTGCGTAGAGCGACCTGGAGAAGAGCAGGCCCGCCAGCGCCGCGAGCCCCGCGAGTCCCGCCACCGCGGCGTAGGCGGCGGTGGCGTCGAGAGACACGTCGTGCGGGAACTTGACGAGGAAGGTCTCATTGCCCACGAAGGCGATGGCCGTGGCGTCGGCCACCATGGTGGAGACCATGACGGCGAAGAGGGCGTCCACCGAGTAGGTGCGCAGGATGATCTCGATGCCGAAGAACAGGCCGGCCAGCGGGGTGTTGAACGTGGCGGCGATCGCCCCGCCGGCCCCGCAGGCGCAGATCACCCGCAGCCGGTTCTCCGGGATGCGGATGCCCTGGCCGAGCGCGGAGGCCATCGACGCGCCGATCTGGGCGATCGGGCCCTCGCGGCCCACCGAGCCGCCGGTTCCGATCGTCAGGGCGGAGGCGAAGGCTTTGACGATCGAGACGCGCGCTCGGATGCGCCCGCCGTTCTGCGCCACGGCCGCCATCACCTCCGGCACGCCGTGCCCGCGAGCCTCGGGAGCGAAGCGCTGGATGAGCGGTCCGTAGAGGAGGCCTCCGAGCACCGGGGCGACGACGAAGAACCCGACTCCCAAGAAGGCGGCGTGCGAGCTGGGCGCGTGCCCGGCCTGGCCGAACTGCGTCTGGCCGGTCATGAGCCAGGTGATGCCGTAGACGAGGTAGCGGAAGGCGACCGCGCCCAGACCCGAGCCGATCCCCACGGCGAAGGCGAGGGCGAAGAGCCCGGCGCGGTGCCCCCGGACGAGCGTGGCGAGGCGGGACGCCAGGGCGGGCCGGGGCGTCGGAGCGGACGGAGACGCCGAAACGGGGCGGGAGCCGGCCGGCTTGTGGTTCATGGCGTTGCGGACCTTCGACGAGTGGACGGACATCGACTGCGTTCCAGTATCCCACCGTGCGCGGCGGCTGCGCCCCCGGCGGCCTCCCCTGCGCACAGCAGGCAGCCCCTCGAGCCTGTGCACAGCGCCGGCCGTGAGGCGATGCCTCCTTCGCGGCCCCCTACCGGCCGGCGGACCGCTCCGCAGCCCTTTCGGCGCGCAGGGCCTTGCGTTCCAGCCGCCGCTGCGCTGCGGCGGCCTCCCGTTCGGCCTTGGGCAGCCAATAGGGGCGCCGCTCGCCGGTCGCCCTCTGCAGGACCCACCACAGGGCCTCGATCGCGGCCGCCCCGATCAGGCCCGCGGCCGTCCCGACGGCCATCGCCTCCACGTTCCCCGAGTCGAGCTTGAACACCCGCTGCGTGACGCCCGCCGTGAAGATCACCCCGTAGCCGATCAGCGGCAGGCCGATGAGGGCGATCTTCCACCACTCGTACGGCCTGGCGACCGTGGCCAGCACCCACGTCGCGGAGATGATGAGCGCGACCAGCGCCGCCGTGGACGCCTGGGCCGCCTGCTGGGCGGTCGGGTGGGGATCGCGCACGGCCATGAACGTCGCGAACGAGGCCACGGCCACCACGGCCCCGGCCGGGAAGCCGAAGCGCATCACCCTGCCGACGAAGCCGTCCCTGGCGCGCTCGTTGTTGGGCGGCAGCGAGAGGATGAAGGCCGGGATGCCGATCGTGAACCACCCGGTGATCGTCACGTGGATGGGCTGGAAGGGGAAGGGCACGGCGAACAGCAGGACGAGGATCGCCAGGATCGACGAGTAGATCGTCTTCGTCAGGAAGAGGTTGGCCACCCGCTCGATGTTGCCGAGCACCCGGCGCCCCTCGCCGACCACGTGGGGGAGGGTCGCGAACTTGTCGTCGAGCAGCACGATCTTCGCCACGGACCGCGTCGCGGCCGTGCCCGAGCCCATGGCGACCCCCAGGTCGGCGTCCTTGAGGGCGAGCACGTCGTTGACGCCGTCGCCCGTCATGGCGACCGTGTGCCCCGCGCCCTGGAGGGCCGAGACCATGGCGCGCTTCTGCTGCGGGGTCACCCGCCCGAAGACGTGCGACTCGTTGACGACGCCGTCGAAGTCCGCGTCGGGGATCCTGCGGGCGTCCACCGGGGCGCCCGAGTCCATGCCCAGCGAACGCGTCACCGCGCCCACCGAGTCGGCGTTGTCGCCGGAGATGACCTTCACCTCCACGCCCTGGTTGCGGAAGTACTCCAGCGTGCCCGCCGCGTCGGGACGGATCTTCTGCTCCAGGACCACCAGGGCGACGGGGTCCACCTCGCCGGGGGCGCCCTCGGCCGTCACCTCCGCGCCCGCCCGGCCCAGCAGCAGCACGCGCAGGCCGGTCGAGGCGATCTCCTGGGCCCGCTCGCCCGCCGCGGCCGCGGCCCGGGAGGAGCCGGACGAGGCCAGGACGTCCGGGGCGCCGAGCACCCAGTCGCCGCCCTCGGCGAAGCTCATGCCCGACCACTTCTTCGCCGACGTGAAAGGCTGGCGCGCTGTCACCGTCCACGGCCGCTCGGCGCGGCCGACCCCGTCGACGATCGCGGCCATGGAGGAGTTCGGGGCGTCGTCGGCGGCGCCGAGCTGACGCAGGGCCTCGCGGGCCTCCTCCTCGCCGTGCCCGCCGAGGGCCTCCAGGCTCCCGAAGGCCATGGCGTTCTCCGTGAGGGTGCCCGTCTTGTCCGCGCACACGACGTCCACCCGCGCCAGGCCCTCGATGGCCGGCAGCTCGTTGACGAGGCACTTGCGCCGGCCCAGCCGGATGACGCCCAGCGCGAAGGCCGTCGAGGTGATGAGCACCAGCCCCTCGGGGATCATGGGCACGAGCGCACCCGAGACGGAGAGGATGATCTCGCGCCACCCGTCCGCCCCCACCCGGATCTGCCCGATGATCGTCAGGACGCCGACGGGGACGAGCACCCACGTGATGGCCTTGAGGATCCAGTCGATGCCGGCCTGCAGCTCGGAGTGCACGAGTGAGAACTTCGCGGCCTCGGCCGTCAGCTGGGCGGCGTAGGCGTCCTCGCCGACCTTCGTGGCCCGGTAGCCGCCCGTGCCCGACGCGACGAAGCTGCCGGACATGATCTCGTCCCCGGGCTTCTTCGGGATCGGGTCGGATTCGCCGGTCAGGAGGGACTCGTCGACTTCCAGGTAGGCCGATTCGGTCACCACGCCGTCGACCACGATCTGCTCTCCGGGGCCGATCAGCACGATGTCGTCTAAGACGACGTCGTCGCGTTCGATCTGCGCCTCCGCCCCGTCGCGCCGAACCCGCGGGTGGGCTTCGCCGACGACGGCCAGCGAGTCGAGCGTGCGCTTGGCCCGAAGCTCCTGGACGATCCCGATCGCCGAGTTCGCGATGATCAGCAGGCCGAAGGCCGCGTTGATCCACGATCCGGTCGCCAGGACGAACACCAGCAGGACGCCGAGCATCGCGTTGATCCGCGTGAAGACGTTGTCGTGGACGATCTGCCCGGTGGTCCGCCCCGACCGCGGAGGGAGGGCGTTCACCTCGCCGGCGGCCACCCGCTCGGCGACCTCGGCGGCCGTCAGGCCGCGGGCCGGATCGGCGGCGTCCGCGGCCTGGCCGTCGTGGGGCGGGCCGGGGATGGTATCGATGCTGGAAGCCATGGGGGCAAGCCTATCAACCGCCCCCGGACCGGGTGGCGGACGGTTGCCAGGCGGACGCTGAGGCCCGAATCGGTCGCGCATGCGCCCACCGCGTGATCTATGCTGGACGTGTAGGCGTTTAGGCGGCCGCCCGGCGGAGGGCCGATCGGCTGGCCGGGAGAGACACGGGAGGAACGTTGAGCCTCATCCTCAACCTCATATGGCTCGTCTTCGGCGGCTTCTGGCTGTTCCTCGGGTACGCGTTCTTCGGGTTCCTCGCCCTGCTCCTGGTCGTCACCGCCCCGGCCGGCTTCGCATGCTGGAGGATAGCGGGCTACGTCCTGTGGCCCTTCGGCCGGGTGGTCGTCCGCAACCCGGACGCCGGAGTCGGCTCGGCGCTGATGAACGTGGTGTGGTTCTTCGTCGCCGGGTTCTGGATCTCCCTCGAACACGTGATCACCGCCTTCTTCCAGGCCGTCACGATCATCGGGATACCCCTGGCCGTCGCGAACCTCAAGCTCATCCCGGTCACCTGCTTCCCCTTCGGGAAGGCGGCCGTCCCCTCCGCCTGGGCTCGCGCCCACAACGTCGTCCCCCTGGGGGAATTCTCCCTGTGAGCCTGCCCGCAGCGACAGCAGACGGCCCATAGCCGAAGCGACTTCTCCCTGTGAGCCTCTCTCCCACCCATGGCCGCATCGCGCCGCCCGCGCCGGCGGCTTGCCCCGCGGCCCATTATGAAAGGACTCCGATGGACGTCACCACCTTCCGGGTGGACCTCGTTCGCACCGTGGACGAGTCGTACCCGGTCGTCGTCGGCCGCCGCCTCGACGAGCGCATCGCCCAGTTCCTGGAGCGGCACCGCGACCGGAGGATAGCCGTCGTCACCGACTCGACCGTCGAATCCCTCGCCGTCCCCGCGCTCGCGGCGGCTCTCGGAGACCGGGCGTTCGACGTCTTCGCCTTCCCCGCCGGCGAGGCCAGCAAGACCCGAGCCGTCAAGGAGCGCCTGGAGGACGCGATGATCGCGCGCGGCTTCGGGCGCGACAGCGTCGTCGTCGCCCTGGGCGGGGGAGTGGTCACGGATCTCGCGGGCTTCCTCGCCGCGACCTTCACCCGCGGGGTGCCCTACGTCTCCGCGCCGACCACGCTGCTCGCCGCGGCCGACGCCGCCGTCGGCGGGAAGACCGCCGTCGACACGCCCGCGGCGACGAACCTCATCGGGGCCTTCCATCAGCCGAGCGCTGTGTTCGTCGACCTCGACCGCTGGCTGACCCTCTCCGACCGGCACATCCGCGAGGGGCTGGGGGAGACCGTCAAACACGCCTGCCTGGCCGACGCCGCCTTCTTCGGCGCCTTGGAGGACGCCTTCGTACGGCAGGGCATGACCCCCGCCCAGTTCGTGCGCGACGACGCCCTCGCCGAGCTCACCGCCAGGCGCAACTGCGAGATCAAACGGGACTTCGTCGTCTCCGACGTCCACGAGGGCAACCGCCGCATGGGCCTGAACCTCGGGCACACGATCGGGCGCGCCCTGGAGACCGCCATGGGCTACGAGATGAACCACGGCGAATGCGTGGCGGTCGGCCTCGCGCTCCAGGCCAGGCTCGGCGAGCGGCACGGGTACGTCGGCGCGGCCGACGTCGCGCGCGTCGAGGCCCTGCTGCGCTCGATCGGCCTGCCGTACCGCCTGCCTGCCGGCGTGAGCGTCCAAGCCGTCATGGACGCCATGCTCCACGACAAGAAGGGCAGGGCCGGCGCCATCCGCTTCGTCTTCCAGAAGGGGATCGGCGGCCTGGTCACCTTCGACGGCGGAGCCTACGCGCGCCCGGTCGACGCGGCCGAGGTGCGCGACTTCCTCGCTTCGCAGGCCTCCTAGCGCCGCTTCGCGGCGGACGTGCGCGCCCAGCCCGACGCCGGCTGCCGCTCGCCGGCTCTCCCCGAGCCCGGCGGCGGCCTTTCGTCGCGAAGAGATGCCGCCCGACGCCGCCCTTTCCGCCTCTATGCTTTCGCTTTCGGCGTCTCCGCCCCTGCGGCCTCTGGCGAGGCCCCGCCCTTCCGGGAGGACTTCTCGAGAGTCGAGCTGAACCGCGCGTACACCAGGGACAGGGCGAAGCACACCACTCCGGCGACGGCCAGAGAGACGACCCTCACCACCGAGTTCTGCCCCGCCATGTCCACGGCCGCGAATTTCACGACCATGGCCATGATGACGACCAGGCCGTACAGGCGCAGCACCTTCGACCGGGCCGTGAAGCCGACGCAGATGCAGATGGCGCCCGCGAAGAGGAACGCGATGGTCCCCGGCACGGAGGCCGGGTCGCTCTGCGAGAGCAGGCACGTTCCGCCCAGGAGCATGACGGTCGTCGTCGCGCCGACGACGACGCTGCCGAAGGAGCTGCGGACGATCGGCCACACGAGCCACATGATCGCCCCTCCCAGGATGATGAAGGACACCGTGAAGCAGAGCCGCGGGAGCGCCTCGTCGACCTGGCTCATGGGGATCAGCGAGAACCCCTGGATGGCCAGGGCCAAGCCGCTGACGCCGCCGGTCTCCGGAGGGATCGCGATTCTCCTGGCGAAGCCGTCCTCGCCCTGGAGCGTGTCGACGCGGAACCGCTCGAGGGTGGCTCCGGGCCTTTTGCCCAGCCCGCGGCCGGCCAGCAGCTCCGCCGGCGTCAGCCTGTTGGTCGCCAGCCCGGCGAAGACGAGCAGGGTGGCGATGAGGTTGACCATGACCAGCAGGGCCGTGACGGTCCACTCGGGGCGCACGCCCGACGCGTCGAGGAGGTCGGCCGCGTTCAGAGGGACGAAGACCACGAGGATCGCCGCCAGGAGCCAGGTCGAGGCCACCGGCACGCGCCTGTCCCTGGCCCGCAGGCTCGCGGCCGCCATGACCGCGGCCGCGACGAGGACGCCGGACAGGGCCAGGACCGCCCTGTCGGCGTCGCTGTGCGAGCGGGCGCCCATGACGATCAGCGCGCAGGGGACGGTCAGCGTGGGCGTGCCGTCTCGATGCCTGATGGACGGGGCGGCGCTCAGCCCGACGGCGGCGATGACGACCACCAGCATCTCGGGCCGGTCCGACCACTCGGACCGGCAGGCCATGGCGAACAGCGTCGTGGCCACGCTCGAGCTGATGCCCGCGTACACCGCGACGTGCCACTCCATCGGGGTCGCCGCCGCGAGGAGGGCCGTGCCGGTCATGACGGCCGCGATGAGGGCGAACTTCCACATGGGATCCCACGTCCCGTCCGGCCCCTTCGGCGCCGTGTACAGCCGGAGGAGGACGAACATGGCGGCCAGGTCGACGGCGAACCAGCCGCCCCCGATGAAGTGCGCGTTCTGGGGGACCCGCCTCGCCTCCCAGTGGGCCAGGAGCCCGTACTGGAGGAAGGAAAGGAGGAGGGTCAGGGCGAGGGCGGAGGCGGCCGAGGCGAAGGAGATCCGCGAGGCCGCGTCGAGGGGCGCGACGGCCCCCGCCACGACGGTGACGACGAAGGACGGCCCCGCGTAGGCGGCCCTCAGCTTGGCGGGCGCGCTCGCCCGCGCCACGATCGCGCAGACAGCCCCCAGGCAGATCGAGTGCAGGCATATCGCCCAGATCGCGGCCAGGGCCTGGTCGGGATGGTCGCCGGCGTAAGTGCCGGCCAAGACGACGGTGACCGCGCCCCCCGCCCCGACGATGAGCATCGTGAACAGGATTCGGGTCCTGACCGCGAGTATCACCAGGAGCAGGGACCAGGCGGTCAGGAGGAAGAAGGCGATGTCGGCGTCGACCTCCCCGAGCAGGACCGAGCCGATGATCGCCACGTACACCAGACCGCCTCCCGTGCCCATGACCGTGGCCGCCGCCACCCGATTGGAGCGCGGCCGCCGCGCCGTCCACGCCCCGGTCCCGGTGAGGGCCATGCCGGTCAGCGCCACGACGAGCACTTTCACGTAGTCGGGGATCGAGTTCCACAGCAGCGCGATGAGGCTCGCGCCCGCCATGAGTATGAGGAGCGCGGCAGCGAGGGACAGCAGGTACCGGCCGGCCTGACCCTCGGTGCTGATCCTGCGCCAGAACGAGGACGGCCCGCCGGTCCGTTGCCCGCCGAACTGCGGAGGCTGTGCGCTCTCTTGCGCTCCGGGCTCGGCGAATCCCCGCGCTCCGGCTTGTGCGCGCCCTTGTTCCGGGCGGTTCGCCGGCCCGGCGGAGGAGGCCTGGGCAGACTGCTCCGTGAGCGGAGCGTCGTCCTCGGGAGTCGGCGCCGTGGCGGGCACGGCGGGCTCCGAGGCGCCGCCGGCCGTTGCGTCGGCGGTAGGCGGCGTCCGGTCGGTGGCCTGGGGCGTGCGCGCAAGGGCTGCCGCATGGCCGCCGATCCGCGGCTCGCCTCGGTCGCCGGCCTCGGCCTGCGGCGGG
>ERZ773070.894-NODE-894-length-19783-cov-5.999645_pt1 | contig 19783 bp, 33 predicted proteins | sample MGYA00580618_ERZ773070 | MGnify/ENA primary metagenome ERZ773070 (study PRJEB29015, sample SAMEA2738023) | human oral metagenome | biome: human oral; feature: human-associated habitat; material: dental | place: China | collected 2019 ... | reverse complement strand
AAGAATACTATCAAATCAATAATAGTGTTATTGTTTTGATCTAATTGATCATCTTTTAAACAAATTTGTTTAAAAAGAAGAAACATTACAAACATTATTATTATTATATTTATTCTTAAACTAATAATTATAGTCAAAATAATTATTGTTTTAAATATATTTAACATTTTACTTTTGTTTATATTCATTTTAAATTCATGATCAAATATACTAAAATTATACTTTACTCTATTAGCAATCAAATCCCCTTTGATTGCTATGAGAATAACAAAAACATATAAAATAGATGTCATTACATCAATAACTGCAAAATTACTACTACAATATAATAATCTTTCAACCAATAACATTGTAAATATAGTTATATTTACAATGTATTTATTGAATTTTTGTTCCTTTTGATTTAGCATAAATAAATCGATAATCAACAAATAAAAAACATATGGTATAAACTTCTTATTTAAATTCATAAAAAATATTAACAATATAACTATACATAACTTAAAAAAAGTTACTAAATTATTATTCCGAATCAAAAAGATTCTTAGTTTTCTTTTATCAAGTATTTTCATTTCCATTTTCATCAACTCCTAAAAAAATTATTACTTCATCAAAAATATCAAATTTCCCAATATAAATGTTATTATTGAGACAATAAAAAAGAAAAGGAAATTTCCCAAGTTGATACTTACTTTTAAAATAAGCATCATTAAAATCGATGTAATAACTGCTATTAGTATATTTGTTATTACTCCTTTTATAAAGTCTTTTTTACTCATTACTTTTACACCTCCATTTCAAATAATTTTATTCAAAATTTTTATTTCTCCTTTCTAAATAAATATTATAACACATCTTATGTATATTGCAAAAAAAGACATATTCTTTTTCTAGAACACATCTTTTGTTTATATAATCATAAATATTCATCATGATTGTATGAGATATCCCAAATTGTAATTATAATAATACAAATAACTATGGTTACTATATATACTCCCATTAGGACATCTGTAAAAACTTCTTTCCAAATAATGATTGATAATGATAATATTATTATACTGTTATAAAGGCTCTTTATACTTATCATATAGTTATTTATTAATAATATTTCTATAAGATAAGCTACAAAAGCTATCATTTTTGTATTCATACTTACACTTCTGTGTAAGCTTATTAGAATAATGACAATAACAGCTTTAATAACAGTTGTTAAATTACTCCGAAATTCGTATTTCTTTTTCATTTCTCATCACCTTTTTTTAATAATATATTGTTATTATACCATATTTTTCTACTATATTTTAGTCTTTCTTCTTTTTCTTTTTTTCTTACTTAAAGGTTTTCTTAAAGATATAATATAATCTTTTTTTAAATATATTAAAGTAATACCAGGATTTAATGCTGGAATAATTTTTTCTATTCTGTCATGTTGTAAATTATTCCTTATACCTTTTAATAATATACTTCCTGTAGAATAACCATGTATTACTATTATTACCTTCTTATTATATTCTAAATTATCTAAAGTATTTTGTAATGTTATAATGGCCTCTTCTAGTGTATATGAATGTATATCCATCCTATATTTTTGTTCTTCTGGTATTAATAAAAAATCTGTATCCATATTTTCACCTATTATTTTTTATCTTCTTTTCCTTTAAAATATTTTTCTCTTAATATTTTAGCTCTTTTAGTTATATCTTCAAACCATTCTTCAGGATTTATCATACTTGTTATTATTTTTATATTGCTTTTCTTTTCTTCTTTTTTATCATCTTTTGAATATTCAATAATAGATATATTTTCCATATTTTCATTATTTTTTTCATTATTTGTAATTGTTACAATATTATCAAGTCCTACTTTTGTTTTAATCATAACTGCTCCCATCTCTGTAAGCATAGGTCTTAATAGTCCTAATATTTGAACAAATGAAAGATTATCTTCTTGTTTTTGAAAATTATATATATGTGTTATAAATCGTCTGTAAAATCCATTAGGTGCTTCCCTATATTCTTCTGGTATATATTTTTCTTTTTCCTTTTCTATTAAAATTGATGACATTGCATGATAAAAATATTTAACATCTTCAATAGTCATATTTTCTAATATATATGCTAAAAATAATTTTAGTGTTCTCATGAGCTTACTTTGTTTTGTTTTTACATTAATTGTAAGCACACCATTTTTTTCTTTAAACATCACATATGGATAATGCCATGCTCCAAACTTATGTCTTATTATTGCACGTTTTTTTGCAACTTCTCCTAAATTAGTTGTACTTTTAACAAATTTTATTTTGTCTGTTATTTGAGTTAGTATAACATTAACATAGTCATTATCTGCAGAGATATTATATATCTTATCCTTATTTTCCTGTATTTGATTACTGTATTTTTCTATAAATGTTTTGTTGAAACCCTCTCCACAAAAAGAAAAACATCTTTTAAGTTTACTATGTTTGCTTCCTCTCATTACCATGATAAACTGTGACTTATTCCCACCTTTAGAATGTCCTGTAACATATACTTTTTTGATTGTATTATCAACATATTTTTCATACATTTTATCATAATATTCTAATGCTTCTTTTTGTGCCTCTGTATATATAGTTTCTGGATATGCTGAAATTGCATTATCTTTCCATTCTACTCCACCAGCTGTTCCTTTAAATGCTATATATATCATATCCTCATATTTTAATGTCACCATTACAATAGGTTCTGATCCATCTGTATATCCAGCTTTACTATTATCTATATCTAAAATCTTAATCTTACTATATGTTTCATCTTCTCTAACCGTTTTTAATACTTTTTCCATTTCTGTTTCGTTTATTTCTGCTGGAAGATGTCCTAGACTATCAAGTTCAAACTTAAATTCTCTTTCCCAATCTCTTATTGTCTTACCAACTAATTTTTGTCCTACATTAAATTCTGTTGTATATAATATTGTGTTTATTATAAGCAGTTGTGTTAATGATAACCTTTTCACTTTTCTCTTCTCCTTAAACTTTTTAAGTATTCTTTTTTTATTTTATCTATTCTATAACTATCACAAGATTTACTTATTATTTTATTATGTGTAAATATATCTAAACTATTATTCTCTATATATTTAATAGTTATCTCCCATTTTTTTACAAGTGCTACTTGAAACAGCCATGCTCTCATCATATTAATATAATAGTCTTCTATCCTAATTTTTGCAACTATATCAAGATATGATGTTTTAAAATATTCATCCTCTAAATATAACTGCATAATCATTCCTATCCCAAATCTGCATATATATGTATGATCACTTTTTATCCATGATAATATCTTTGTTATAATCTTTTCTCTATTTTTCTTAAAAACCTTTGGACTTATAGTATCACATACTGCCCAATTATCTACATATGGTAAGAACTTTTCTAACTCACTTATAGCTTTATCACAATCTTTCATATTTGATATTATTATACCGGTGTAGCATATTTTCTTCAAAATATTTATGTGGTAAATCCATTAAAAATTCTTCTTTTTCTTTTGTACTTAAAGATTTTTCTATCTTCCTTATATCTGGAATTCTTACACCAATCATTTTATCTTTATCTATATTTGGTATCAGTTTACTATTAAATTCCCTATATGTTATATCTTGATATTTAAATAATTTATCTTGTATCATTCTTTCTCCTTGTATACCTATATATTACCACCATATTCAAATATTTTGCAACAAACATAACAAAAAGAATGAATAATAAGTATGTAATTATATACTTATATCCATCCTTAATTTTTTTAATTATTTACTTTCTTTTATAGGTATCTTAAATTTAAATAACATACCTATTTTACTTTTTTCAAAACTATATTCTATATTATAGTTTGTTAATATATTTTTTATTATATATAGCCCAAGTCCATTACTATTGTTATTTTTACCTTCTGTATAGAAAAGTTCAAAAGACTTTTCTATTTGATCTTTATTCAATTTTTTACAACTATTTTCTATATAAAAATAGCCATCTTTAACCCCTATATTTATAATTCCATTTTGATCTGTGTATTTAACACTATTACTTATTAAATTTATAATTATTTTATCAAATGCTAATTTTGATATATATATTTGTTCATCTTTTAAATTATAGTTTATTTTTATATTTTTTTCTTTTATAAGTAGGTTATAATTTTTTATAATTTCTTTAATTTCATCATATATTTTTAAAAGTTCTTTTTTTTCTTTTAATTCATGAAATGATGATATTGAAAGTATTTCTACTATCATTTTAGTTAAATCATCTACTATTTCTATTGATTTTCCTAAATACTTATCTTTATCCTTATATTTTCCGAACATTATATTTCATATTTTCTAATATAATCTTTAAACTTGCAAGTGGTGTTTTAAGTTCATGTGATGTACTTCTTAAAAAATCCACTTTTGTTTTTTCAAATTTAATTATTTCTTTATTTTTTTTATCAAGATTTTCTATAACATTTAAAAGTCTTACATATAATGTATTTATTTGTTCATTTAAGTTTCCTATCTCATCTTTTGTTCTTATATCAAGTCTTGCATCTTTTTCTAAATTAATCATTTTATCTGTTATTTTAGTTATTTCAAATATAGGTTTTATTATGATTTTAGTATATATATATGAAATAATTATAGAAAAGATAAAACTTAGTATAAGGGTATAGGGTAAAAATCTTAAACTTATATTTCTTGCTTCTTGTGTAACATCCTTAGTAAAAATAAATTGTAAGATTAATTCTACATTATCCTTTGTTTTCACTTTTTTTTCTTCAATTATAACAGAATTATATTTACTACCATTAGCTATATTAACATCTTCACTTACTCTAAGTTCTTCACTATTTTCATTAGATGCTATAAATACTTTAATATCGTTATTTTTTGAAAATAATTTTAGAGATTCTTTTATTGTATCACTACTAAATTCTTGTATACTTGAAGATAATTTATCTGCAGTTTTCCTTATTTCATTTTGCTTTGTGTCTAAATATATTTTTTGAAAAGCAAAATATATTACTATATGTGTCAATATTATTAAAAATGATAATATTGTAAATGTATATATAAATATTTTAGGAAAAAGTTTCATATTTCTTATTTTATTCATTTTCAAGCTCCATTTTATATCCGTACACTTCTTATAGTTTTTATACAATCAAGTCCGAAGTTTCTTTCTCAATTCTTTTACATATACATCTATAACCCTATCATATGGTATTTCATCCATTTCATCCCAAATGCTATCAATTATTTGATTTCTTGTTAATACTATATTCCTGTTTTTTAAAAACATTTTTAATATTTCAAATTCTTTAGCATTTACATTTATAGCTTTTCCCATATATTTTGCAGTATACCCCACAAAATCAACTTCTGCTTCTTTATATTTAAATATACTAACCTCATGATAATATCTTTTTAAAATTGCTTTTATTCTTGTATCAAGTAATGAAAGAGAGAAAGGTTTTTCTATATATCCGATCACAAAGACTTGAAAATGCTGTTATCTTATATTGTTCATCATTATATGATGTCATCATCAGTACAGGTACCTTACTTTTTTTTCTTATTTCTTTTAAAACCTCTATTCCTGTCTTTTTAGGTAAATTTATATCTAATAATACTAAATCTATCTTATTTTCGTTAAACTTAGTTACCCCATCTAATCCATCTACTGCTAAAATACAGTTATATTTCAATTCTTTAAGGTATTCAAATATCCCGTTCTCTTATAATTTCTTCATCTTCAACTATCAATATGTTCATAAAATATATTTTGCCTTTCTCATACTTTATTTCTATTAATATATTTTTATTTTTATTCTAACTTAATTTAAAATATATTAATATTACATATTTAATTTTATACTGTTATTACTCACTATTCAATATCTGTAAGTAATGTTTTAGGGTGTTTTCTCATAATCTTATATGATCCTACAAAAAGTGCTATAAGTATAACAATACTTCCAAGTATTATAACATATATCATATCTTCTGCCCCTATCTTTATATCAATCTTTGTAAGAGTCTTATTATATCCATCTAATTCTGCTCCACCTGATATATTTGATGATTTTGCTTCTTTTTCACCTTTTGTTGTTATTTCTTTTGTTACATTTGTAAGTATATTATTTGCCATATTTTTTGCAGAATAATTTGCTACAAAATATGATATCATAAATGCTAATACACTTATAATTACAAGTTCTAGTATAAACTGTCCTATTATATATATTTTAGAAATCCCCATAGAAAGCATTATTCCGAATTTCTTTTCTTCTTGCATTTATCCATAAGAATAATAATAATGTAAGAACTATACCTGCAAATATTAAGCTTCCCCATAATAGGTTATCTGCAACTTTATACATTCCTGATATAGATTGTTGTAATGCTGGATAATTACTTGAACTCTTAATTAAATTATATGCTTTCCAATTAATATTAAATTTATGTGCATTTTTTATTACATCATCTATATTTTTATCTCCTTTAACATAGAATGTAGCATCTTGATATATAGCATTATCTTCAGTATATCCATATAATCTTGCCGCTGTATCTATATCTGATACCACATTGTTTTCATATAATTCAAGTACATGTGATACTCCTTTTTTATTCTTTCCATCAAATAATCCTACTATTTCTACTTCAATTTCTACATTTGCTTGTTTTTCATTGTCTGCATCATAGATGTTTGATTTTATCTTAAATTTGTCTCCAACTTTTAAATTATTCTTACTTGCAAGTTCTTTATGCATAAGTATTTTACCTTTATCACCTGTTCCGAAGTGCTCTTCCTTCTACAAGTTTAAATGCTCCTGACACAAATCTTTCTTCTTTTGCTGATTCATTTACACCCATTATCATAACAGCTGTTTTAAACATTTTTGCTTTTTCTTCACTTTGATAACTTTTTATCTTATTACTAGTTATTGTTTCTTTTCCGAATCAAATCTCCGAACAGCATTTATTCTTTTTACATATCCTGAAATATCACTCATTTCAGCTATTTTTTTAATATCTTCACCTTTTAAATTTCCTGCTCCCCTATTTGTTCCTTGATTTACTCTCCTATTTATTTGCATCGAAAAACTATTTGTTATATTTTTAAATGTTTCTTTAGATGCTTCTTCTGTCCCTTTTTTTATAGCCATACTTATAAGGCTTAAACTTGCCATTATAATCATTACTAACAATAATATTAAAGTTTTTGTTTTCTTTCTTGTTACATATAAAAATGCGTTTTTTAACATAATCTTTTTCTCCTTCTTTTACTTTCTTTATTTAATCTTTTCCTATAAGTTTTTTGTTTTTTAATTCTAAAACATAATCTGCTTCATCTGCAACTTCTTTACTATGTGTAACTACAATCACACATTTTTTCATTGATTTAGCTAGTTTTTTAAATATTTCTATCATATCAATAGCTGTATTATTATCAAGATTTCCTGTTGGCTCATCTGCTAAAATAACTGGTGCTTCAGATACCAATGCTCTTGCTATTGCAACTCTTTGTTGTTGTCCTCCGTGAAAGTCTCATTACATTTCTATTTATTTGTTCTTCAGAAAGTCCGAAGTTCTAAAAGTATATCTTTACTTGCTTTTTTATTTACTAAACGTATATTTTCAAGTGGTGTAAGATAATCTATAAGATTATAATTTTGGAAAATAAGTGATATATTTTTTCTTCTATGATAACTATACCCTTTATCTCTAATATCTTCTCCACTGAATAATATTTCTCCTTTTGTTGGTTCATCAAGACCTGCTAAAAGTGATAACAATGTTGATTTACCACTTCCAGACTTACCTATAATTGCATAAAATTTACCTTCTTCAAATTCTATAGATATGTCTTTTAAAATCTTTTCATATGATTTGTTATAACTATAACTTATATTTTTTAAACTTAATATTCCCATTTTTTTCTCCTCATATTTATCATTCTTATTTTGTGTTTTTATATTTTTTTATTTTTTTCTTATCTTTTTTATTATCTTCTTACTTTATAATTATAATTACAATTTAATAATTTATATATTAACTCATTTTTGATAATATTTTTTTAGGTTTTTTAATAAGAAGTATTCCTAAACTAAATAATACTGATACTACTATTATCGCAACAAGTATTATATATGTTTTAAGCATTATTATAATATCTATATTTGAACTTATATCTGCTCTTTCAAACATATTGCTTAATATATTTTTAACTATACTATTTCCGAACTATAATTGTAATAATTATACTTGGTATTGATATATATATAAGTTCTAGTATAAATTGTGCCATAATCTTATATCTTCTAACACCTATTGAAAGCAATATTCCTATTTCATGTATTCTTTCTCTAATCCATAAGATTAAAATCATTGAAAGAATAATTATACTTCCTAAAACTACTGAATATGTAATAATAATTATTATTCCTTTCATTGAAGTTATAGAACTTATTGTATCATCAAATCCTTTTGTATTTTTAGAAATTGATATTTCTTCTGTGTTTATACCTGTTTTTTTAATATCTTCTATAACCTTATCTATTTTTTTAGAATCTGATGCAAAATATACTATACGATTTACTTTTTCTTCTTTTTCTTTAACAGAACTATAATTAGCAAAAGCCATATTTTCTGTATAATCAGATGTAAGTCCTGTATATTTTTCTTCTTTCTTACCTGAAAATATACCTACAACCTCATATTCTATACTGTTATTTTCACCATTTGCTTGATCTTTGGAATTATTATTATTTAACTTTTTAACTAATATTTTACTTCCAATATCATATCCATTTTTTTTAGCTAATTGTTCATGTATTACTATCTTATTTACATCATTTTTTTCTATATGTCTTCCTTTTACAATATTAAAAGCTTCACTTACAAATTCATTAATAACTTTAGAATCTGTAACTCCATATATTTTTATAACATTCTTGTAATCTTCTGGAATATCATTAACCTCTATTTTTTGATTTTCCTTAATAACTTCCCCTTTTTCTAGTTTAGCTATCTTTTCATATTCATAATTATATTTTTCAACTCCCCCTATATTAGGAATATTTTTTGCAATATCAAGCTTAAATGTATCACCATTATTTGCTTCTAATATAATTGATGAGTTTGAAGCATTATATATGTTTTGTTCTAATTTTTCATTAAAACTATTTATAACCAAACATGAATATATACTTACAAGTATTACAATAAACATTAATAATATAATAATAAATTTTGTTTTTTTTCTTGTAATATATAATAATGCATTTTTAAGCATATCTCTTTTCCTCCTTTGCTCAAATATATATTAATATACAATTATGAAATCTTTATGAAATATTTTAAAAAAAATTAAAATTTAAATTCGAAAATTAAAAAAGATAAGAATTAATACTAATTAAATCTTATCTAAATATTAATAAATAAAAAAGAGATACTAAATGTATCTCAAATTGGTGCCTACACGTGGACTCGAACCACGGACACAAGGATTTTCAGTCCTTTGCTCTACCACCTGAGCTATATAGGCATATGGCGATCTGGAAGGGACTCGAACCCTCGACCTCTAGCGTGACAGGCTAGCATTCTAACCAGCTGAACTACCAGACCGTACTCTATATAGCTCTAAGTAATAAATTTGGTGATCGCAATAGGACTTGAACCTATGACCTCCTGCTTGTAAGGCAGATGCTCTACCAACTGAGCTATGCGACCATCAACATGTATTATAATACTATTTTATATATTAAAAGTCAATACTTTTTTTAAACTTTTCAAATTAAATCTACCATAAATATTTTTAGATATGATTATCTTTTTTTAAGTAAGCTTAAATATATAGATATATGACTTATACCTATATATTTAAACTAATTTAATTTCTTAAAATTTAAAATCTGCTGTTATATCTTGTGTCCAGAAATCTTTAACTTCTTTAAAAACTTTCTTTTCATATGGACTTAATTTTAATGATAAGTCCACTTCTTGGAAGAAAAATTCTTTTAGATTAATTTCTTGGAACATAAAGTTTTTGAATTTTGTCCAAAATCCTGTTTCTACTGGTGCATTAAATGTTTCTGTTACTTGTTCTGCTTCAATTTCTTCCATCATTCCTAAATTTGAATCAACTTCCACTAATATACCATCTTCATTTAGTCTATATTCTACCATATATTCCTCCTCATAAATTTTAATATAAATTACATAAACAACTTTTATATATTAACCTGTATATATTAATACTTAACTTAAATACACTAATATATTATCATTAATAAAAGAACTTTTCATTTTTTTATTACATTTTTAACACTTTTTTAACATTAATAACATTTAAAAGTAATATTTAAATGTTTTTTCAAAAAATATTTTTTGAAATATAAAAAGGATTGTAACTTAATCTACAATCCTTTTTTTACATTTATGTTTTATATTTTAATCTTTTATCATTATCTCTTATTTTATTATTTAATTAATGATCTTTTTGAAGTCTCATAAACAACTTATCTAAAAATACATATTTAACTACTTCTATAATTATAAATGTTATAACTTCAAGTGATATATATATATTTATTGTATCTGATAACTTATATTTACTTGCAATATAACCATATAATCCGAATCTTTGCAAAAACAAATAATGTCCACAAGAATGAATTTAATGACCTTTTTGTAAGTTCTGTTTCTGATTTCCAATTAAAATTAGGTCTTATTAAATCTAACATTCCTGCAAGTTCTATATTATTAATTATAATAAATATTGCTGTAATTAGTCCCACAACCGGATAATATGTAAACATATTTTCTTTTAAAGCAATAACAAGTATCAAATAATATATTGCAAATATTATAAATGATAATACCTTTGGTGGTCTTAATTTCATCATATATTGTTTTTTAAATGTTACAGGAAGTGTTTTTAAAAATGATATATTATCTTTATCTTTAGATATAACAATTGCTCCTAAATAATTAAATAATACTGCCGCTGTACCAACACCTATTATGATTATTCCTATTATTTCATTTGAAATCATATTTTTTACTTCTTTTGGGATACCATTTTTTATAAAATTTTGTATTCCATCAATTCCTACAAATTTTTTAGTATTTAAATATCTCAAAACTTCTCCTATATCATTCATTGATGTTACAGGTACTGCTCCTTCTTTAGTTAAAAATTCTAAAGTCTTATCTGGTCCATCATTTTTAACTTTTTCTATAATATTTATACTTCTTTCTTCACCTGTTTGTGCTACTATATACTTATAATTTTCATGTTCTTTTTCAAACTTTTCAAATTCTCTATTCATTCCAGAATAAAATCCTATTAAAAGTACTATAGGAACAATAACTATTGGAAGTATTGTTTGAAAAATTATTATAGGTGAACGCTTATAAAAGTTTATCTCATAACTTAAATATGTCTTATCTCTTCCTTTTTTTCTACATGCTATATTTCTTATACCTTTTTCCAATGATTTTTCTTTACTTAAATTTACTCCAAACATTTTTGTAGGCATATTAAGTGAAATTTTTTCAGTAACTGCATATAATAGGTAATCAACTATTCCGCATAAATCCTGTTATAATAACTGTACATATTAATGTTATACATGTTGATTTTAATATTTCACTTCCAAGTAATAGATCTGTAAATCTTCCAAATATATTAAAATTTTCATTAGTAATTTTATTCATAAATTTCATCACAGGTTCATTATATATATCAAAAAGTAAATATATACCAAAACCCATAAAAAATGTTGTAAATGTTATCAATTTTTCAATCACTTTTCTAGTTGTAAATTTTCCTATAAGCATATATATTAATTTTACTATTATAACTGTTGGTATTGTTACAACTGTTCCTATAATAATTGTCATATATATTAATGATAACATAAGTCCTAAATGTTTGAATCCTGTTAAAATATTAAATATTGTTCCACCTGTTATAAAAATAAATAAAGGAAATTTAAGACTTGTTATTATAGTATTTGAAATATCTACTATATATCTTTCTTTTTTAGTTATTGGAAATGATCTTATAAACACTGTTTTATTCACATTTATAATCCTTAAAAATTCTACAAAAAACACTGACATTATAACTAAAAATGCTACAAACATTGGTGATATCTTGGCAACTGACTCAATTATATTTGCTTCTCCAATACTGTTAATTAAATTTGATAATGCCATATATTCTACAAATATCAAATATAAGAATATTATTCCATATAATAATATATTTCCTATTTTTTTCTTCTTTAAAGGATTTTTAGCTTTGTATGAATTTGTAATAGCACCTAAGTTGTTTTTTATCATTAATGTAATTCTTTTAAAATTCATTTTATGCCTCCTTACTATTATCAATCACTTTAAAGAATAATTCTTCTAATGTTTTAACTTCTGGATACATAGCTTGAAGATCTTCTAATTTACCAGTATATCTTATACTACCTTCTGAAATTATTATAATCTTTGTACAAAGTTTTTCTGCTACTTCTAAAACATGTGTTGAGAAAAATACTGTATTCCCATTTTTTGCATGTTCTCTCATCTTTTCTTTTAATATATGTGATGCTTTAGGATCAAGTCCTGTCATTGGTTCATCTAATATCCATATAGATGGATTATGTAGAAGTACACCTATTATCATAACTTTTTGTCTTGTACCATGTGATAAATCTGATATACTATCATTTAAATATTTTTCAATTTCAAACTCTTTTGAAAGTTTTTCTACTCTTTCTTTTCCTAATTTTTTATCAACATTATACATTTCTATCATAAAATCAAAATATTTTGAAACATCAAAACTTGCAAATAAGTCTGGTGAGTCTGGAACAAGTCCTATATTTTCTTTTGCCTTTACTGGATCTTTTTCTATATCAAAATTATTTATTGTAATATTTCCACTTGTAAGATCTGTTATTCCAGTTATCATATTTATTGTAGTTGTTTTTCCGAGCACCATTTGGTCCTATAAATCCTACAATTTCTCCGGTCTTCTACATCAAATGATATATTTTTTATAATTTCTTTTTTCCCGTATTTTTTATTTACACCATTTACCTTAATCATATTCTCCTCCTATAGTGTATGCTAATATTATAGACAATAAATATATACAAATCATTATCTTATTTTATACATATTATATTTTATATCTTAATAATTATATTTTATATCTTTATCTATAATTCAATTTTAAGTGTATTCCTTTATTTTCTATTTTACAAGATTTATTCTGTTTTTAATTATATTTGTTATATTTTGAAACATAAAACCTCTTATTTTTTATCCCAAATTCTAATCCATTAATTATAATTTTCTTATTTCCAATATTTTTTAAGATAAGTGTTGTAATATCTTCTATATTTGTATTTGAAAAGTCTTTAAAACTTCCTGTTATATCTTCAATAAGTGTTATTATAAATCTTTTTAACATACCTTTTTTATGTTTAAAATAAAATTCATATATATCAGTTAATTTTTCCATTCCTATACTAATTTTTTTAGGGTGATTTTCATTATCATACACACATTCTTCAACTATTATTTCTGTAATATAATCATCTAAAAATTCTTCTTCTTCCCTTATAGTTTTAGAAAGTGTTATAAAACTTTTTTGTAAATTATATCCCATTTCATTTTCTATATATGGAAATACTACATTCCTAATCTTATTCCTTGTATAGTCATTTTCACTATTTGTACTATCTTCTACATATGAAATATTATTTTTTTCTAAATATTCTAAAACTTCTTTTTTGTATATATCTATCATAGGTCTTAATATTATATAATCACTAAGTTCTTCTATTCTTGTATGATTTTCAATCCCTTTAAGTCCGTTTTTTTCCGTGAGCCTCTAAGCATATTCATAAATATTGTTTCTGCATTATCATTTGCATTATGTGCTGTTATAATACCACCTGCAAATCTTTTTTCTAAAATAGTTTTTCCTTCTATTTTTTCTTTTAATATATTATTCATCAATATATATCTTCTTTTTCTTGCATATGTTTCAACACTTTCTTTTGCCTTTTTAGCATCTTCTTCAATATTTTCACTATATATATATGTAGGAATATTTAAAGTTTCTCCGAAGATTTCTTACAAAATCTTCATCTCTTTTTGCCTCTTTCCTCCTTATATTATGATTTAAATGCATTATAACAAGTTCTAACTCTCCGTTTTGCTATCTCTTCTTTTAATAATTCATTTAATATTGTTATTAAAAATACAGAATCTGCTCCACCTGATACTCCGAACTACAAAAACCTTTTTATTCTTCCCTATAAAAAAGTGTTCTTTAAATTCTAATATATTTTTTCTAACCTTTGATATAATATTATTAAATTTTTCTTTATCAGATCTTGATAGATTATTTTCCATATTATTATCCATAATATTCTTCCTCTCTATCTCCGTAGATTATCAAATTTAGTAAAGCTTCCCATCCAAATAAGTTCAACAGTTCCGAAGTGAGCCTCCTCTATGTTTTGCAAGTATTAGTTCTGCAATATTTGGTTTTTCTGTATCTGGATTATAATATTCATCACGATATATAAAAAGTACCATATCAGCATCTTGTTCTATCGCTCCTGATTCTCTTAAGTCTGAAAGCATTGGTCTTTTTCCTTTTTCTCCTTTTTCTACAGAACGAGATAATTGTGATAATGCTATTATTGGAACTTCTAATTCCATTGCAAGTTTTTTCAAACTTCTACTAATTTCTGATATTTCTTGTTCTCTTGTACCATTTTTTCTAGATACTGGTTCTATAAGTTGAAGATAGTCTATAACTATAAGCCCGAAGAGGATTTGTATCTTTTGTTTTTTCTTTTACTCTTCTTGCTTTTGATCTTATCTCCATAATATTTATACCTGGAGTATCATCAATATACATTTCCGCCTCTGAAAGCACTTCAGATGCTCTTGCTATCTTTTCCCATTCATTATCTTGTACATTACCTGTTGATAGTTTTTGGTTGTCTATTAATGCTTCTGATGCAAGCACACGTTTTGCTATTTCACTTTTAGACATTTCCATATTGAATATAAGGACAGATTTCTTTTCTTTTACTGATACATTTGTTGCAATATTAAGCGCTAAAGCAGATTTACCCATTCCGTGGTCTTGCTGCTAATATTATTAAACTTGATTTTTTAAGTCCTGTTGTTTTTCTGTCAAAATCAACAAGCCCTGTTGCAAGCCCTGTTATCCCACTTTTCCTATTATATAATTCATTTAATTCATTTAATGTATCTACTAATACTTTATCTATCTTTTCATATGTTCTTTTTTCAGAATCCATTGCAAGTTGATATATCTTTTTTTCAACTTGATCTATTATTGAATTTGTTGATTCACTACCTGAAAATCCTAAGTTTAAAAGCAAATTCCCTGCTTCTATTATTGTTCTTAACTTATACTTTTCAAGTATTATATCTATATATTGCTGACCATTTGTAAGTATTGTTACATTTTCTAAAAGTGATGTTAAATATTCAAGTCCACCAACTTTTATAATGTCACCTTCAGCTTGTAATACATTTTTAACTGTTATTATATCAATTGGTTCAGATGCTGAATTTAATTTTTGCATTACTTTAAATATTGTTTTATGTTCTGGACCATAAAAATGTTCTGGTTTTAACATTTCCATTGCTTCACTAACAAGCTCTTGATCTACAAGAAGCTTCCCTATAAGGGCTTTTTCTGCTTGTATATCACATGGTGGCATTTTAACTATATTATCAAATGATTTTTGTGCACTTTCCATCTATTATTCTCCTATTATATCTACTTTTAAGTCTGCTATAACACCTTGGTCTAATTTAACTGTTACAACATATTCTCCTACCATTTTTATAGCATTTTCTACTATTATTTTCTTCCTGTCTATATCTACATCATATTTTTTCTTTAATTCTTTTGCTATCTCACTATTTGTTATAGTCCCAAATAATCTATCATCTTTTCCTTTTTTAGCATAGATTACAAGTACTTCTTTTTCTATAATCTCTTTTATTTCTTTAGCGTGTTCTAAAGATAATTCTTTTAAATGACTTTCTTTACTCTTTTTACCTTCAAGCTTATTTAAATTAACATTATCTGCAACAATTGCCTTCTTATTTGGTATAAGGAAGTTTCTTGCATATCCACTACTTACTTCTATTATTTCATCTTTTTTACCTAATTTTTTTACATCTTCTAATAATATTACTTTCATATTTCCTCCTAATTTAGTTAAACTATACTTTTAATCACAATCATTATATCAAATATATTGTATATTATAAAGATAAGACAATATAATAAAAAAAAGAGATAGAAACCAATTCAGGTTCTATCTCTTTAAATATTAAAAGAATGATTAATATTTAATATATTTAATATAATTTTACATTCATCTCATCAATGAACATAAAAATATTTCTCGTCGTTTTCGTTATATTTAAATAACTTCTTGTTGACTTTTAATTTTTCTATAAATTCCTCTATTTCTTCATTATTTTCTTTAACATTCTTAAAATTTCTACATTCTAATTTATGATGGATCTTTTCTTTCAATTCGGCAATTGTAAAATTGCCTTTTTTACTCTTCACAATTTTATTTATTATTAAAATTACTTCCTTTTTCTTATTAATCTCCATTTGTGAAATCACTCTCCTCTGTTTATTTAAAAAATCTTTCAAATAATTAACCATTCTTTTACAAGATATATTATACTACTATTTTAACTTTATGTCAACTTATAAAATATAATTAATTTACTATAATAAATTTTTTAAGACCAACATATTGCTTTATCCCATATAATTTATCTACTTCTATATATCTATATTTTTTATTCAATTTAAGATTTATGGAAATATCCTTTTTATCTATGATAATCTTCTCAAGATACAACCTTATTATATTCTTATACTTAAAATATGATATCTTAAAAAACTTAAAACTATTTCTATTTTCTTCACTTTTAAGCAAATAACATAAATCATTTTTAACAATAGTATTATTATCTAAAAATATAATTGGAAATAATTTTTTAGTCCCTTTTTCATAATATACAAAAAAATTATCATCAACTTTTTCTTTTAATTTAAGATCATTTTTTATAATCTCAAATTTTTTAATATATATATAACCGTTATTCTTAATTATATATACTTTCATTAATTTTCTTTCATTAATTCCAAAATATACTTTTATTTCTTTGTTCCGTTTTAAAATATTATTAAACATTTATATCACTCCCTATATTATATTTCATACTTTAAATTAAAAATTTTATTAATCAAAAAGAACAATTTATATAAACTTTTATTATAAATTGTCCTTACTTTTATTAATCAATAAACTTTTTACCGCAATGTTATGAAGAACTCATCTTCAGATACTACTAATAATTTAGTATCTGGCGTTATTTTAACTTCAAATATTATTTCATTTCTTTTTATAACTTTCTCTGAGAGCAATATTACTAACTCTTTTTTATTTTCATCATAAATAATTGGAGTTATGATTTTTCCTTTAACTTCTTTTTTATCTTCTTTTTCAACAATTAAGTATTTTGTTTTGCTCTTCTGTAAATCATTATTCTCAAGACATATGATAGGAAACTTTGATTCCGAATTAGTAACTAACATATAATTTAATCCTGTTAGTTCTTTTTTTAGTATTTTCTGAGATTCTTTGTTTTTTTGATTCTCGTCTAAGCTCTTGAGATTTAAATTTCTTCTCAAAGACTCATAGCTTCCTATTATAACTTTACATGAATCTTGTTTATCTGTAATAAGAAAAATAAACCGTTTGCCAATACCTCCTAATTCTTCCTCATTTTTTGATTCTTTTACTAAGTTTTTAATAATACTTTTCATTTTTCTTTTCCTTTCTCCTCATCCCTCACTTATTATAGGAGAGATGATTAATAATGTTAAATTTTTTTTACAATATTATTATAATTCTTTTCAAATATTATGTCAAGCTATTTAAATATAATCATATATAAGCTACCTGCAAGTATAGAAAATAAAAATATATATACAATTATATCACCAATTGGTATATTTCTTTTCTTTTCTCTTTCAAAATTAGTTATATAATAATCTTCCCTTGCTTTTATCCTATTTCTTTCTTCTATCTTCCTTCTTTCTATTTCTCTTCTTACTCTATCTTCTTCAAATTGTTGTAATCTTTTTTTTCTTAAATTTTCAAGAAGTTCTTCTTCCATAACATGCATATTTGTTTTAAAGTTATCATCATAAAACTTAGAATAACTCTTTTCTTGTCTTATTCTATTACTGTTTTTAAGCTTATTCTCACTAAAAGAGTTATTATATCCAAACAGATCTTCACTATTATTTTTACTATATGTTTCTTCTTCACTTTCTATATCACCAAATAATAGGTTTTCTTGATTTTCATCATTTTCAAAAAGGTCATCCATACTTCTACTTCTCCTATCTATGTCTATTATACAATAGTTTATTGTATTGGTATAGTATTTGTATTACTGTTTTGATTATTATTATTTTGGTTATTTGTATTTTCTTGTACATTATTTTGTTGTGTTTGATTTGATATTGGTTCTTTATCTGATGTTATATATGGAAGTGGATCTACCCTATTAGAATATCCGAGATCCACCAATTCTTACCTCAAAATGTAAGTGTGGGCCTGTAGAATTCCCTGTACTTCCTACATACATTATCTCATCACCTTTGTTTACATATTGACCTACTGATACAAATATACTATCTGCATGTCCGGTAAAGTGTATATACTCCGTCCTCCATGGTCTATAACTATATAGTTTCCGGTAACTTACTCTACTTCCTTTTTTATCTCCAACTGCAACAATAACTCTTCCGACTTGCTGCTGCAACAGCTTTATGTTTTCCGAACTTCTGCTTTAGGTATTGCAATATCTACACCAGAATGATTACTTCCGAGGATATCCTTGACTTGCTCCTGCACCAAAAAATGCTGTTATCCATCTTGTACTATTTGATGTAGGTACTGGCCACATTAATGTTCCACCTACATATTTAGGTATCCTTTTTATATGTCTTGATTTTTCTGCTATTTGTTTTTCAGTATCCATTTTTTCTTTTTCTAATACTTCTAATTCTTTTGCAATTTCTTTTTGATTTTCTGTAAGTTCATTTATCTTAGCATTTTTTAGTATAACAAAATTTTCTTGTAATTTTCTAAAATGTTGTTGTTTATCCCTCTTATTTTTTGTAACTATTTCATATTCTTTTAAATCTCTTGTTATTACTTCTAATCTTTTTCTATCTTTATCAAGACTTTCTAAAAGTTTTACGTCCATTCCGTTTATTTCTTGTAACATATAGTAATTTGAAAACATTTCAAGCAAATTTTTTGATTTTAAAATTACTTCTAATGTTTTAAATTGTCCATTCATATACATATATTTAAGTCTAGTCTTAGCAAGTGTTTCTTGCTTATTCTTAATATCTTTAAGCCTTAGTTCTTCTTGTTTTAAAGGTCGTATTTTTTCTTCTAATTCTTTAACTTCAATATCTAGTTTAGATATTTCTAAATCATTTTCTGCTATCTTATTTTGAAGTGATACAACTTCTGTAAAAGTTGTATTTATATCTTGTGAAATATTCATTTTTTCTGTTATTTCTTTTTTTATTTTCTCTTCTAAAATTTGTCTTTTAGAAACAAGTTCATCTGTATTA
>ERZ773070.891-NODE-891-length-19804-cov-6.873968_pt1 | contig 19804 bp, 14 predicted proteins | sample MGYA00580618_ERZ773070 | MGnify/ENA primary metagenome ERZ773070 (study PRJEB29015, sample SAMEA2738023) | human oral metagenome | biome: human oral; feature: human-associated habitat; material: dental | place: China | collected 2019 ... | reverse complement strand
GGGTACGGCGGGCACCGCCTGCGCGCCCCCGCCCCCCGGGGGGAGTCGGTCGACGGCGACCGCGACGTCGGCGTCGCCCGAGCCCCGCCCCGCGCTACCTCGGTCTCGACCGCGCCAGCCCGGAGTCGGCGGGGACCCTGCGGATCGCGGACCCGTTGTCGCCCTTGCCGCCGTTCCCGTGCGGATCCTCGTCCCGGCGTCGGTGCGCTCATTCGAGTCGGTCTTGCGGACAGTGGCCGGGGAACCGGGCGCGCCCCGGCCACGGGCGCCGGTGAGGGCACCCCGGGCCGGGTCCCGGCGGAAACCTGGACTCCGCCACGCCGGGAAGGCGCTGGCGGCGCAGGAACGACTCGCGGGCTTCCTCACGGCTGGATCCCGCCGCGCCGGAGCACCGCCCGGGCCGCGAGCACGTCCTGCGTCCGCGCCCGCCGGCCTCCCCGACTCCCGGACCGGCGCAGCCGGACCCCGGCCCCGGAACGGCGCGGGCCGGGGCGGGCTTGCGTAATTCCGGGTCCGCTCAACGGAATCACGGGGCCGGGGCCGGGGCAGGCTTGCGTAATGCGAGCCCAGCGCGACACGGTCCACCCCGCCTCGCACCGTGCGAGCCCAGCGCGACGGAATCCGCCCCGGCTCGATTCTCGCCGGCCCGCCTCGCACAATGCGAGCCGAGGTGACATCACCAATTCGACTCCCCCCGGGGGGCGGGGCTCGGGCGACGCCGACGGCGACGTCGCGGTCGCCGTCGGCCGACTCCCCCCCCGGGGGGGCGGGGGCGCGCAGGCGGTGCCCGCCGTACCCGTGGCGCATCGACCGACTCCCCCGGGAGCGGGAGCGCGCACTGGGATGCGGGCGCCTCCGTGACTGCGCTGCGGACTTCCCCGGGGCGGAGACCCGCGGAGGGCCCGGACCCGGCGGGCATCGGAGCCCTCCTCGCCAAGAGCCCCGGCTCGATATTCCAAGACTGTTCCGATCCGGTGAAAAATACTCAATACCGCTCCTCAAAAATTTGTTCGGACGCCGCTGAATAAATTTCGCGGCGCCGAGCCCCCTTGCGGGCGCCCCCGATGAATCTCATGAGTCTCAGCGTCGATTTTTTTTGTAAAATACCGATTTTTTCCCTAGCCTGTGCGCATGAATCACAATTTCGGTGAGCGGCGCGGCGTCAAGCCGGCGCCCTTCGGTGCAACGAGCGGGAAAAACTATCCCGCGGGGATCGCGTCGGGACCGTCATCATGGCGCCCCTCGGTGCAACGGGCGGGCACAGCTCGGGCACGTCGGCGGCGTCGTCGGCGCACGGTGCTCTGCGGCGCAACGGGCGGGCAACTGCGCGAGACGGCGGACGCCGCGGCGGGAAGCGCGCGGTGAGCACGACGCAGCGCCCGGGCGCCGACCAGTGGTTCCGCGGGTGGGTCCGGCCCTGCCTGCTGTCCCGCTGGGGCGGGCTCGCGGCATACGCCGTTGTCGCCGTGCTCGGACAGGTCGCCGCCGCCGGCGTCCCGTGGCTGACGGGATCGGCGGTGAACATCGCGGTCGGGTCGGATGCCTCCATGCCGCTGACCCGCATGGCGCTGCTCCTGCTCGCCCTCATCGTCGTCTCCGGGTGCCTCGGGATCCTGCAGGTCGTCATCGCCGAGACGCTGTCGACGGCCGTCGCGCGCGACACCCGGGACGCGCTCTTCCGGGGGATCCTGCGCCGCGGGCGGGGACGGAGCGCATTCTCGCCGGGCGACCTCACGGCGCGGCAGATCGGGGACTCCATCGAGGTGGGTCTGCTCGTGTCGCCGGGCGGCGACCTCCTCGTCGAGATGGTGCTCGGGGCGCTGGTGCCCCTGATCTTCATCGCCCTGATCAGCCCGCAGCTGCTGCTGATGCCGCTGATCTTCTGCGCACTCTTCTGGTGGGCGATGGCGGCGCACACCCGACGGCTCAGCGGGGTGTCGGCCGATGAGCGGGAGCTCAACGGCGCACTGAACAGCACGGTCGCCGAGACCCTGGGCTCCATGCAGACCCAGATCCTCACGGGGGCGTCGGTCGCATCGGTCAACCGGGTGCTCGAAATGGCCCGGGCCCACCGCGACACGGCCGCGCGACAGCACAGGAGCAACGCGCGCTTCATGCCCGCGCTGATCTTCGTCGTCATGATGCTGCTGGCCGCCGGGCACGCACTGGTGCTGCTGCACCGCGGGGACATCTCACCGGGCGCGGCCGTGGCCTTCCTGGGCCTGTTCGCCGCCTTCCGCGGGGCGCTGCAGACGGGCTCCGCCTCGACCGGATTCATCAACGCCGGCCGAGCCGCCGCGCGTCGCGTATGGGAGGTGCTCGTGGACCTGCGCGACGGCGCCCGGGGCGAGAGGACCGGTCGGGTGGTCGCCGGCGACATCCTTCTCGAGGGGGCCACGGTGCGCCTGGGCGGCCGGACCGTGCTGGACCACGTGGACCTGCACGTGCCGGCCGGCGCCCACCTGGCTCTCCTGGGGTCCACCGGCAGCGGGAAATCGACCCTCGCCCGCCTGATCACCGGTGAGCTGCTGCCGGACGAGGGGCGCGTGCTGATCGACGGCGCCCCCGCCGGTGACCTCGCCGCGGACGCCTCGGTGTCCCGGGTCGCCGTCGTGCCCCAGCACACCCACCTCTTCTCGCGCACCATCGGGGAGAACATCGCTCTCGGGGCGCGCGGGGCCGACCCGCCCTCCATCGAGGCGGCCGCGCGCAGGGCGCGCCTGGACGATCTGCTCGACACGCTGCCCGCCGGCCTGGGAACCCGGGTCGCCGAGGCGGGCACGACCCTGTCGGGAGGGCAGCGCCAGCGCATCGGCCTGGCCCGGGCGCTGATCACGCGACCCGCCGTCCTGGTCCTCGACGACTGGACCTCCGCGGTGGACCCGCAGACGGCGGAGAGCCTGCGCGCCGTCGTGCGCACCAGGCCCCGGCCGACGGTGATCGAGATCACCAACCGGGTCGCCGACGCGATCGAGGCCGACCTGGTGGTCGTCCTGCACCGCGGCGCGGTGATCGCCATGGGTGCGCCGGACGAGCTGAGGAACAGCTCGGCCGTCTACCGCCGGCTCCTGGCCTCCACCCGGGCGAGTGCAGCGGACAGGTCACCGAGAGGAGCCGCATCATGGGACTTCTAGACGCGCTCGAGGCGAAGACTCCCGGCGCGGCATACGCAGAGGCGGCCCTCGTCCGCCGCGTGGTGCGCGAGATGCGCGAGGACCGGGGGCGGCTGCTCGCCGCAGGGGCCCTCGGGCTGCTGGTCGGCCTGGCCCTGGTGGGGCTGGCGGTGCTGGCCGACGCGGTGCGCCTGCTCAGCGACTCCACCATCCTCCTGACCGCGCAGGCCCTGCGTGACGAAGGCGTGGCCCACCCCGAGGCGGTCGCCTACTGGGTGGTCATAGGCCTGAGCAGCTTTATGACGACCCTCCTGGCCGTCCTGGCCTGGGCCTCCTGGGTCGGGCACCCCAGGTCCCGCACCGCGCTGCTGACGGTCCTGACCCTGTCGGCCCTGACCACGGCCGGGCACATCACCACCCTGGGGGTGCGTCACGCGACCCTGGTCTCCATCGCGGGCCTGGCGCTGGAGGTCCTGGCCCTGCTGGCGCTGACGGAACGCCCCGTCCAGCGCTGGCAGCGCCACCGCAAGGCCGAGCGGCGCAGGCACCGGGCCCAGCAGCGGTAAGCAGGGCGGCCGGGCGGGGTCGGGGCCCAACGGGTGCTCTCACGGCGAGGACTCAGCGAAAGGCATCCGTCGGGGCCCACCCGACACCCTCACCCCGGCCAACCGCGCCGGGGCACCCCGGGCGCGGGACCACCTCCCGTCTCATGGCACATGTGTGACATGTCCGCCGATTACTTTTCACACAAGTACCCGTTGTGTGAAAAGCTGGTCTTGCCCATGTCAGACAAGGGCCGTTAGTGTGACATGGTGGACGTGAGCATGTTCAGGAACCCGACTATGGGGGAGCTGGTCGAGATCACCGGGTCGGACCCGTACCTGGGCGACTGGCGCCACCGCGCCTTCGTACCGGTCCCCCTGGGACCTGACGAGCCGGTGCTGGTGGGCTCTACCTACCGGGCCGTCGCGGCAGCCGGGCGGGCGCTGGCGGCCCTGGACGCCACGGCGCGGCGCCTGCCCAACCCCTACCTGCTGCGGACGCCCTCACTGCGTCGGGAGGCCCAGTCCACCTCCGCGCTGGAGGGGACCTACGCCCCGCTGGAGGAGGTGCTCACGGCCGACGCCGACGCCCCCACCTCCGCCCAGATGACTGAGATCCTCAACTACGTCAGCATGGCCCAGCTGGGCTTCGACTGGATGGGCGAGGGGCGCCCCCTGACCCTGGGACTCATTGAGGACCTCCAGGGCCGCCTCATGCGCGCCACGCCGCTGGAGGGGGAGTCCGGACGGCTGCGCCAGGGGCAGGTGGTCGTCGGCCGCCGCGACGTCGCCGGGCCCGAGGTCACACCGGTCGAGGCCAGCAGGTTCGTCCCGGTACCACCGGGAGACCGGCTGCGTGCCGGGGTGACGGCCCTCCTGGACTGGCTGGGGACGGACCACCACGGACGTATAGACCCCGTCGTCGTGGCCGGGATGGTGCACTACCAGTTCGAGACGCTCCACCCCTTCCGGGACGGCAACGGACGGCTCGGACGCTACCTCATTGTGCTCACGCTCATGCGCACCGGGCTGCTCTCCGAGCCCACCCTGACGGTCTCCCCCTGGTTCGAGGCCCGCCGCACCGAGTACTACGACGTGCTCCTGGGGGTGAGCACCGACGGTGACTGGGACTCCTTCCTGTCCTTCTTCGCACGCGGCCTGGCCGACGCCGCCACCGCCACCAGGGAGCAGATGCTGGCACTGGTGGAGGTGCAGGAGGCCCTGCGGGACCGGGTCCGGGCCTCCTCGCTGCGCTCGGCACGCGCGCCAGACCTGGTGGACCTCGCCGTGGCCAACCCGTCCTTCACCGTGCGCCAGGTCCAGAGGGAGCTGGGCCTGTCCTACGGGCGCGCCAACAGCCTGGTGGGTCAGCTGGTCGACCTCGGCGTCCTGGAGACCGTCAACCCCGGCTCCCAGCCACGCCGCTACTCGGCCCCGGAGGTGATCCGGGTCCTCCTGCGCGGTGGACGCTGAGCGGCCCCTGACCCAGGGCGGGGACCGGTGGCAAGGCGGGAAGGCGGACCCGCAGGCGCTGCAGGCCTCCGCCCCAGGGCGGGGACCGGTGGCGTACCGGCTTACCCAGCACGACCGCCCCAGGGCGGGGGCCTCCTACCGCTACGCCACGGGCTGGCTCCTGACGACCGCCCTGGGGCGAGTGCCTCAGGCCTCGGCGCCCGCGGGCTCCAGGGCGGCGTCGCGGCCCTTCCGCTCCCACAGCCGGCGGACGGGGGCCTGCGGGTCCTCGCCCGCGGGGAAGCCGCGCAGGCGCCAGTACATGGCCAGCAGGGAGCCGCTGATCGTGTGCCAGAAGGTAGCCACCGCGCAGGGGGCAGCCACTGCCGCGCTGAGGTAGTGGGCGGCCAGGGTGGAGCCGAGCCCGGCGTTCTGGAGCCCCACCTCGATGGAGATGGTGCGCCGGTCGGCGCGTGAGACGCCGAAGGCCCGGGCGGCGGCGTAGCCGAGCGCGTACCCGACGGCGTTCTCCAGGGCGATGGCCGCGAACATGAGGAACCCGGCGGTGGCGATGAGTGCCTGGCTCTTGGCCGCCACGGCGGCGACCACCCCGGCGATCGCGACCACCGAGACCCACGGCATGGCGGGCTGGATGCGGGCGACCTGGCGGTGGAGGAACACGTTGCACGCCAGCCCGAAGCCGACCGGCAGGAGCACGATCTGGACAATGGACAACGCCATCTGCCCGGCGGGCACCTCCATGTAGGTCCCTGCCAGCCACAGGGTCAGCGCCGGGGTGACAACCGGTGCGAGCATGGTGGAGAAGGCGGTCATGGACACGCTCAGGGCGGTGTTCCCCTTGGCCAGGAAGGTGCACACGTTCGACGTCGTCCCACCGGGGACGCAGCCAATGAGGATAATGCCGACCTTGAGCTCGTCGGGCAGCGGCAGCAGACTCGCCACGCCCCAGCCCACCAGCGGCATAATGGCGTACTGGCTGCACACACCCAGCACGACCGGCCCGGGGTGGCGGACGATCATGGTGAAGTCGGGGACGGACAGGGTCATGCCCATGCCCAGCATGGTGACGGCCAGCAGCGGCGTCATGTAACCGGCCAGAGGCACGAAGGTGGCGGGCCAGAAGAACGCGGCGAGGAAGGCCGCGAGCATAATGAGCGGGAAGACCGTGACCGCGATGCGGGCGCTGCGCTCCTGTCGGGCGGCGTCCGGGTCGGTGGGCACGGCTGGTCGGGACGGGTGGGCCACTGGTGACTCCTGTGTTTTCGGTGGTGCAGAGGCAACGAAAACGCCCCCCGAACCGGTGGTCCAGAGGGCGCGCGGGCGGTGCCGGGGCGACGGTCTACATCGCGCGCCGGCTGGTAATCAGGCCGCTGGTGCTGCTCACGGGCACGAGACTACACCACGTACCAGGACGGGACACACCAGCCACATACTGGACGCCTGGTAGGGGCCGCGGCGGGGCCGGGCGGGAAGGGCCTGGGCGGGGCCGGGCGAGCACTGGGGCAGGTAAGGGCCAGGCAGGACGGCGGGAGGGGCGGCAGCGGGCACTACATCACGCAAGGTACTGGGTACCAGCACGCAGGCGTCAAGCATTACAGAGAACATTGTCGTCAGCCCTCTGAGCGCACAGCCGCAAGCACCTCACGCAGTCGTGCAGGATCGTCGTCATACCCTCCCATAGCCTGCGTATCCGCCACCATGTCACCCAGCGCCTCGTCCGCTGCACGCCGCTGGCGCCGCTGAAACTCAAGCACGTCAGACAGACAGAGCCGACGGTGCCGACGAACTCTCTCGAAGGGAATCTCCCCCGCCTCCAGCATCCTGACCAGGGTAGAGCGGGAGATGCCGAGCATGTCGGCCGCCTCCTGCGTCGTCAGCCGGGTGCCGTGCGGGGCGATCGTCACCGCGAGCCCCTGACGCATCGCCCGAGCGACCTGGACCAGAAGGTCTGCCATGGACTGGCTCAGCTCGATCGTCTCACCACCAGCCACCAGGTGCGCGGACGCCCCGTGCGAGGACAGCATCTCCACGATCTCACCGAACCGCCCAGCAACCTCCTCCTCGGGCAGGTAGGTCCTGCTCTCCGCCGCTGTAGTCATCAGACCTCCTGCCAACCGGTGGCGCACACGCTCTGCGCACTATGCTCATCTTGCGCGAATTGAGCGTATCTCCGCCTTCCTCATCCTGACAAGCTGGGCGGTCCCCCTGGTAGACTCCCCAGGTGGACGCGCCCGCGCCGCCGTGGGCTGGGAATCAGTCCTCAGTCCCCCTGGTAGATTCCCGCATCCCCAGCGGGCCGCGCGTCAGCCGCTGGGAATCAGTCCTCAGTCCCCCTGGTAGACTCCGAGGATGAGACATGTACCCCATGACCGAGCTGGGAATCAGTCCTCAGTCCCCCTGGTAGACTCCTGGGACCCCATGGTAACGGCGGGAGCTCGCTGGGAATCAGTCCTCAGTCCCCCTGGTAGACTCCCCACTGCGGGCGGTATCGCGGGCTGCCCGCTGGGAATCAGTCCTCAGTCCCCCTGGTAGACTCCGCTGGTCAGGCAGGCCGGGGCAGCTCCTGCTGGGAATCAGTCCTCAGTCCCCCTGGTAGACTCCGGTATGTATCGGCAGTGACGATGCGTGCGCTGGGAATCAGTCCTCAGCCCCCCTGGTAGACTCCGTCCAGCCGGAACGGCAGCCGCCCGTCCGCTGGGAATCAGTCCTCAGTCCCCCTGGTAGACTCCGCCCTGTCCCCGACCATCTCGGCGATAGGCTGGGAATCAGTCCTCAGTCCCCCTGGTAGACTCCCCACGGGCCCGCGCACCACGTCATGCGGGCTGGGAATCAGTCCTCAGTCCCCCTGGTAGACTCCCCGCTAGGTACGTGGCCAGCACCGGTAGGCTGGGAATCAGTCCTCAGTCCCCCTGGTAGACTCCTTCGACGACACACGCCGAACCTCCAGACGCTGGGAATCAGTCCTCAGTCCCCCTGGTAGACTCCGTGGCTCACCGGGCTGGCGGGCCGGTAGGCTGGGAATCAGTCCTCAGTCCCCCTGGTAGACTCCCCACCGTGGGTGGCGTCGTGGGCTGCCCGCTGGGAATCAGTCCTCAGTCCCCCTGGTAGACTCCACCTACGCGGACGGCGTGGACCCGGTCTGCTGGGAATCAGTCCTCAGTCCCCCTGGTAGACTCCCGTGCGCGGACCTGGCGCAGTCGCTGGGGCTGGGAATCAGTCCTCAGTCCCCCTGGTAGACTCCTCATGAGCCTGCCAGGGGGTCCTGACCTGTGCATACGCAGTTCTCCATGACTAGAAAATCGTGAGCTGCTGGGGTGCGGGATCCGGGGCAAGAGGAGCCTCCTCGCGAAAACAGAGCATGGTCGACCACTCGCGATCTGTGACATAGAGCACTCTAACCTCGCCGCCGTCTGGCAGCGCAGCCTTGATGGCCCGGATTCTGCGGACCTCGCCGGACATGGTCGGAGAGTACCTCACGTACACACTGTACTGCGCCATCCAAAATCCTTCGTCAAGAAGAAGGTGCCGAAACTGGTTGGCCTCACGACGTTGCTTCGCAGTCAGGACCGGAAGATCGAACATGACAATGGACCACATCGGGTCATCTGCCATTAGAAACCTTCTGAGGTCCAGCCCACGAAGGAACATCTAAACGGTCACGATCACCTTCACAGTACTGCCCCAGATGCTGAGCCAGGCGTTCGAGGACGGTGGGAAGCGTGGAGCCCGTGGAATCGAACGCCTGCTGTACGGTCGCCACAAGCTTCTGCTTGACGCTTCGATTCCCAAGAGAGTCATCCGGAGCAAGAGAGAGAACAGTATCGTCTACGACAGGGCGAAAAGGCTCAATAAGATCGTCAACGAGATTGAAGGAGTTGCTACGACCACGGTGGAACAGGCCGATAGCGGGGCTGAGCCCGGCGCTCACCACCGCACGTATACCGTGTGCCCTCAGGACACCGTACCCGTAGTTGAGGCAGCTATTCCTATTATCCTCGGCATCAGGTTCCCGAAAGAACCGACCCTCGTCAGGGAACATCCTCGACCAGTACATACGGGCCGCATGGGCCTCAATGTTCTCCGGGTCGCCAGAGCGGACCTTCCGGGCCATCTCCCGCAACCGCTCGGAGGCACTCGCGTCCACACCGCTCAGTACCGCCGCCTGCCCCAGGACCTTGGCCTTGACGATCCTACCCCACGCATTCTTCCTCCGCGGCAGGGACAACTGGGCCTGCGCCAGTTGTCGCGCACCAATCCGAGTGTGCTCGTGCCACGGGTACGCTGCTCCTTCAGGGACCCCGCGCCAGTCGCAGAACATCACCACCACGTCCGCCCCAAGAAGTCGGTGCAGTACCGCGGAGGAGAAGGCCGTGTGAGGGCCGACAAGGAACACCGCCACATCGGCTACCGGCACCCGCACCTGCTCCCCAGCACTGGGGTGCACCAGGACGGCCCCTCGTTCCGAGGTGAGCTGACCGTCCAGTGAGGAGCAGTCAATAATACGCCAAGCTGTATCCATCAGAACGACCTACCTAACCGTCCAGGTAGTCGGCAGACCAGCTGCGCTGGAGTGGCGGACACGTCCCAGCGCATCACGTCTGACTACCGTAGGATGAGAAGCAAGAAGCGTGTTAACAGCGGGCGTCCACCCTGGCCTATAAACTATCTTAGTGACGTCATCAGAAACGTCTTTCAGACCTTCACTAGAAAGAATCGCGGGACGCAACCTAAAGCGCGTCTCAGTGTAGAACCCTCTGATCCTCCATCGTGTAATATTAGGGAACTCCTTGCGGAATCCACCGATGTGTCCGCCTGTAAAACTCTCCATGGGAACCTCGAGCTCGTCTCCCACGACCACCCAGCCGAGGTAGGTGGCAGCATTCTCAGCCAAAGCCGCCCTCAACTTGGGCCAAGCACACCTGACGCTAATAGTCTGGAGAGCCAGGGGCACTGAGAACAGGTCGTCACGACGGTACGGAAGAAGGTCGTGGCTAAAGACCCGCAGCATGGCATAGGCAGGCTTTCTCCCCTCGATCCGGTAGAGACGTGCATGGTGGATCGTCAGACCAATCGTAGCGAATCCTCCTCGGACTGCGATCGCCGCAAACGGCTTCTCAGTCGCGTCGTCACCCGGTTTTTGTGAGAAGACCGTGATCTTGTCGTCGGCGGTCACCCGCCTCCCGTGGACCTTGATAACACGGTTCTCCGACGCGGGCAGACCTCCCCGGGGAGTAAAATCGGGCTGCCGCGTCAGTGCGCACCACAGAGCCGGCGAGGAGGCCCGATCAACCTGCACGGCAGTCAGTCCGTCTCCCAGACGGTGTCGAGCCAGAGGGCGTACAATTTCATGGTGGGCGTTCCCGCTACCGAGTCGGAGCCGTAGGTTCTCTGTGACACAGACACGATCTTCTGCCAGCGCCGCATTGAGCAACTCGGTAAGCCGGAGCATATGGTCACGCCAGGAGTCAAACCTGTCCCGCGCACCAGGGGTTGCGCCGGTGAAGGACTTCCAGGTCTCCCTCTGACCGGACAGCCGCTGCGCCCAACGCTGGCTGGACCGCTCAGCCAAGGTCTTGGCGACACTGGGGTTCATTAGCGCAATGACGGCCGCATCCACGGCATGGTGCCTGCGATCAAGCCGGTCCTTCTTCCCGCGCTCCCCCAGCAGGTTGACGCGCGAGTCAATTCCTGCCGCACGCCTGGCCCCGGCCGTCAACGACCCGCGGTACACGGCGACCTCTGCCGACGGATACGCTGACTGCACCCGGTGATGGAGCTCATTAGCCATCCAGGCCACTGACTCCATACTTCGTGCGTCAATTTCCGGATCCTCATCGGTGCGACGCAACCGTGCGATCACGTTCTTCTGAAGTCTTCGCAGCTGTGCAGACTGCGCGCGACCGGCCTGGATGTTCCTCCAACGCCTCACCCGGGCCACGGCCTCCTCCACGCTGACACCCGAGATACCGCAGTCCTGGGCCCACGTGGCGAACGGGGTGTTCGATTTGCTGCGGTTACACCGCTCGCACACTGCGACGAGGTTCTCGCGACGGTTGTTGGAACCGGGCCCCGCCTGCGGGACAATGTGGTCGAGCTGGCATGTCAGATACCCGATGGTACCACCGCAGTAGACGCACACACTGTCCTGAACCATTACGGCAGTGTATCGCACGACGTCGCTGTGGCGGACCTCGCCCTGGATACCGTACGCTTTCTTGATAGCGTCCACAGCCTTTTGGTTCTGCCGGAACCGGCGATCATTGTCATGGTCAAGCTCCCTGGCGGTCCGCTCGCTTGAAAAGCCTGCGCGTACATGCTCGATCTGGATGGCCTCAGGAGTTCCCCAGACGTCCGCGACACCGTTGAGGAAACGTGCCACCGCCTTGACCGTGCGGTCCACGGAGGGATTGCCCACTGGGGCGCCCACAGGTTCCGCGGGCGGCTTCCAGGAGTCGTCCACGTGAAAGACGTGCTTACGGGCCGCATACAGGTCGTCGTCGGTGGCCAGCATCTGCTCGCTGAGGAGTGCCAGGGACTCACGCGAGTAGGCGGCGCGCCCAGCTGGCAGGTGGATGGAGTCCAGCTTTCCCTGCTCCTCCTCTGACAGGCTCCCCAGGAACTCCGCGCACTCCGAGTCGTCAGCACCCTCGTAGAGGTAGCGGACCATGGCACCACGGCGCTCCGCGTCCGCATCCGCCCACCACAGTCTGAGCGGCTTAATACGGCAGCTGCCCATGACCTGATTGGTGACGTCCACCGGGGGCTGCGCACTGGCTCGCTCACCATCGGCTGTCATTGAAGCCGTCCCGCGCAGGTTCTGGCGTCGGACACCGAGCCGCTCAGCAACGTCCCCCCACGCCAGATCCTCCGACATGGACTCAAGCAGGAAAGTCACAACCTTCTTACGCTCGCGAGGCAGCAGAGGGCGCTGCGCCCCGTCTCGTCCCGCGATCCTGAGATTCGCCACGATCGAGATGACCCTGAAGCGCTGGAACTCAGGGTCACACTTCGGTGCCCGCAAGAAATTGCCTTGCCCAGGCAGGGGGTCGCTGGCAACCCTGCTCCTGCTCGATCCTCGCGGGGACTCGGAGGCGAAGACGGCCAGAATGAGCTCCCTGCACTCCTGCTCGGACACTCCCTGCGTCTTGCAGATCCTCCTGATCTCGTTTGCATTATCTGTCTGGTGCAACTTCCCCAGGACACCATCAGGGCCCCTCATAGCGACCCTATTATTCAGGGCCGCGACGGCCATCGCCTGCCCCGGCGTGAACCCCTCGTCCAGAATCTCACCAGTAGTATTCATTACCCACTTACGCATCGCCCTCATAAAGTCTGACTCGGGAGCGGGAGCCAGCAGCGACTCCGGTCTGGCGTAGGGGTTACGCCAGCCCCGGTGCCGCGCAATATGCCGCAGAGCCATTGAGATCGCATACCTGCGGGTCTTCTCAGGAAACACCTCCTGCACCAGCTGGGCGCGCACCCGCCACACCAGGTAGGGATCCTTTTGCTCGGCAAGATCCACGATCGGGTACCCGAGCCTGACCAGAAGGGTGTCAAGCTGCTGCAGGCGCCTGCGACGACGACGGAGCAGACGCCGCGCACGCCGGGCGACGCCCGCAAGCTCACGTCGGCTGGTGGCCTTCTCCTTGCCGTCCTCACCGATACCGGCGTCATGGATCAGGGACAGTGCGGACAGGATCCTTACCGGGGCTCCTGCCGGATCGACCGCGATCGCGCAGCAGCCGACAGAGTGTGTCCCGACGTCCACGCCAACACGGATACGCATTGCAGCCATGGACACTATTAGATCACATCCATGACGGACGAGGTAGTCACAAAATTATAACTGCCTGGCCCCTCAGGGCCAGGCAGTCAGACCGGCGAACCGGTGGAGCATTCAGCACTCACAAACACGGTGAGGCTTACTGGGAATCAGTCGAGAGTCAGTGTAACCCGTACGGCACGACAGTGCAAGCGATCTCCTTCCAGGCACCCGGCCACCAGGAGCAGCTCCGTCCGCGCCCAGGCCGACCACGCCCACTTCCGGCTGCTCCCACGCCCGTCGTCCCACCGCGCGCCCCCGGCCGCTGCCGGGGACCGCCCCGTAGGCTTGGCCCCATGACTGAGACCGTGCGCTTTGGCCTACCGTTCAACGGCGTCGTCCCCCTGTGGCACGAGGGCACCACGATCACCTGGCACCGGCCGGGCACGGATCTCACCGACGTCCTGGGCATGGGCCTCCTGCGCACCCAGGACGGCCCCGCGAGCTCAGGCCGCTGGCAGGAGAAGGTGGAGGTCGCCACCCTGGAGAACGACGGCTCCCTGCGCCTGCACGCCGCCACCCCCACCGGCAGGCGGGCGGTCAAGGACGCCGGGGCGGGCGCGCTCGTGCCCCTCTCGCGCTCCCTGAGCGTGCAGGAGGTCATGGCCACCAGCCTCAACGAGCACGCCTTCGCGGTGTACCTGGGGCGCCTCATGCTGCGAGCCGCCCGCGACGGGGCGATCCTCCTGTTCACCCTGCGGGCCCCGGAGGATCCTGAGGCCCACCACCTCCTGAGCGTCCCCAGCGAGCTGGACGAGAACCAGGTCATGCACTTCCACCTGGGCACGCTCATGGAGATGAGGACGAGGACCTGGCGGAAGGCGGTACGCCGCGACGGGATGACGTTCCTGGACCTCGAGGTCCCCTACCAGCGCATCCTGGCCCCCGGCTCCCTGTCCGGCCCTGCTGACGAGATGCTCGACGGCGTCGCCCTGGCCTCCATGGCCCGTCCCGTCGCCCAGTGCGTCCTGCGCCCCGGGTTCCCCTTCGCCCTGGGAATGAGCGTCATGCTGCCCCGCTGAGGGGCGGGTCGCACTTAGGCGGCCCGCGGTTGGGTCAGCCTGCGGTTGGCCAGCCCGCAGCTGGGCGGCCGGGCGGCCTGCCCGCGGCCGGGCACCTCGCCCGGTCGCGCAAGCAGTAAGCGCCCACCCCCCCCGCGAACAGCCCATCCGTTCTCACGACAAACAAGTACCGTTCTCGCGAGCAATAAGTACCGTTCTCGCGGAGAGGGCGGAGAGGAGAGGGGACGAGGTAGGGACGAGGTGGGGAGGCGCCTTTAGAGGCTGACCTGCCTCGAGATAATTCCGGCCTTGGCGCGACGGGCGTCGGCGTCCAGCGGGCCGGTGACGGCCAGCGCCTCCTCCAGCCGCTCCCCCATGGCCTTCATGGGCTCAGTCAGCTCCTCGGCCTCGGTGCCGGCCACCAGCTCCCACACGGGGACGGCCAGGCCGCAGGCACGGAAGGCGCCAATGAAGCGAGCCCCCTCCTCCAGGGCGGACTGGCGCGCGGCGTGCACCCGGGCCAGGGCGTTAAAGAAGTCGTCCTCGTCCTCCCCGCGCACCCAGCGCACGAACTCCTTGCCGTTCATACGGCACCAGTAGGCATGCTCGACGCCGGGCACCGGGCGGGTGGGGGCCATCTCCTTCCTGGCGTTCTCCAGGGCCTCCAGGGCCTTGGGGTCGGCGGAGTCCTTCTCGGTCAGCCAGAAGTCAAAGGTCTCGCTCACACGGATCCGGGGTGTGACGGACAGGTCCAGGACGTCCTGAAGGCGTTCACCGGGCTCGGGCAGGCCCTTCATCCTCAGGGCCGCCCCGCTGCCCAGCTCCAAGGTGGCCAGCAGCGCGGCGGCGACGTCGCGGGAGGCGTCACCGGAGTGGATGGAGGTCTGGAGGGCAACCAGGACCTCGCCGTCCGTGCGCCTGAGCCCCTGGGCGAGCTCGGGCAGGACGGTGACGAGCGTGACCTCGCTCCCACCGTGGGCCTCGTTGAGGCGCACGCCCATGGAGGCGGCCGGGATGATCTGCATCATCGCCACCAGGTCCTCCTCCGCGGGCAGGCCCTCGAAGGGACGGACGACGAACGGGATCCTCTGGGGCCTGGGGGCAGAGACGGCGGCCTTACGCACCTGACGCTTCTTCTTCGACATGCGGTCAGACTACCGGCGACGCCGCCCCATCCCCGACGTCCTCGCCGCGACCCGCCGCGGACGGCCAGCCCCGGCACCCGGGCCCTAGCCGCGGCAGTCCTACCGGCCCCCGCTCAGGGCCCTGGGACTCGCGTCTCCGGCGGCCCGTGCCACCGGCCCCGCATCGAGTCCTGAAGACCCGGCCCGAGCGCCATCACCACCTTCCCGCGTCCTCGCCGACCCGCCGGAACCCCGCCAGGCCCCAGAAGCCTGCTAGGACCCGAAGCCCTCCCAGGCGTCGCGCCGGCGACCCACGGTCAGCGCAGGGCCTCCAGGGCGCGGACGGCGTCCAGCGCGGGCAGGTGCGGGAGCGGGTCCAGCCCCTGGTCCAGGACGAAGCCGGTGAGCTGGTCGCGCACGACCTCGCACAGCTCCTCCGCCCTCCACGGCTTGGCAATGTAGTGGTCCAGGCCCGCCTCGTTGACGGCCCGGATGGTGTCGGCCTGGTTGGCCTGGCCGGTGACCAGCACCTTGCGCGCGGCGGCGGTACGAGGATCCCCCATCATCTCCACGAGCATGTCCACGCCGCTGCGCCCGGGCAGGCGGTGGTCGGACAGGACCAGGGCGAGCTCGTCCCCGTCCTCCTCGACCTCCTCGACGACCGCCCAGGCGTCATCGACGTCCTGGGCCGCCTCCAGGCGCACCGTGGCGCCCAGGTGCTCCAGGTCCCCCAGCACCGCCTCACGGACCGGGGGCTCGTCCTCCACCACCAGCACGACCAGCTTCATGACTCCTCCTTGGGGTTGGCGGGAGCCGCTGCCAGCGCCCCCGGAATCTGAGGGGGCAGGGTGACGCTCACCCGCGTCCGCCCCGGGCGGGAGACCACCGTGATAGTGCCGCCGTGCGCGTCCACGACCGACTTGGCCAGGCCCATGCCCAGTCCCAGGCCGTAGCGCACCTGCCCGTGGTTGGTAGTGAAACGCGGCTCGAAGATCCGGTCCAGGTGCTCGCGGGCAATACCCGGCCCGTTGTCGACCACGTCAACGCGCACGCCCCCGTCCTGGGGCCGCACGGACAGGGTGAGGGTGGGCGGCCCCAGGGGGGCGTCGGGGGTGCTCCCGGCTGCCGCCGGGGCGCTCCCAGCTACCGCGGGAGTACTCCTGGCCACTGCCGTCGCCCCCCGGGCCAGGGCGTCGGCCGCATTGGAGATGAGGTTCGTCCACACCTGGACGAGCTCACCGGCCCGGGCAGGTACCAGCGGCACCTGGGAGTAGTCACGGACCACCTCCACGTGATCGAGCCGGTGGGCCACCAGCCGCAGGGCGTCCTCGACGCTCTCGCGCACGTCAACACGCTCCTGGGCCCCGCCCTCGGGGCGCACGTAGGCGGACAGGGCGGCCACCAGGGAGCGGATGCGGGCGGTGGCCAGGACCGTGTTGCGCTCCCCGCGCCCCACCCCGGCCGCCGCCTCCACCAGGGCGAGATCCGCCGTCGAGCGCGCCAGACGAGCCGCCTCGCCGGGATCCTCCACCCCGGCCGCCACCAGGCGTCGTGCGGTCTCCCGGTCCCTCACAGCCTTCTCCAGGCGACGGCGCAGGGCCCGCTCGTCCGCCGTGGAGCGGGCAGGCAGGTTCCGGGCCCGCTCCAGGGCGGCACGCGCGAGGTCCCCACGGGGGTGGGAGGCCAGGAGGGTGGCCACCGCCGCCCCCTCGTGCGCGCTCGCCCGCTCCAGGGCGGCTACCGGGTTGTTGAGCTCGTGGGCCACGCCCGCCGCCAGCTCGCCCAGCGTCGCGAACCGCTCCTGCGCCAGGAGCTCCAGGCGGGCCTGCTCCAGGGCGTCCAGGGCCTCGGCGAGCCGGGCCCGCTCCTTCTCCAGGCGTGAGCGCTCGGCGTCCAGGGCGGCGTGGAGCTCGATCTTCTCCACCTGGAGGATCTCGCTGCGCTCCAGGCGCCCCACCAGGGAGCGGATGAGCAGGGCCGCGAGCGCCTCCCCGGTCATGGGGTCCCCTCGCAGGGCCCGGTCGAGCTGCTCCACGGACAGCAGGATGAGCTCGACCTCGCTGGTGGTCGTGGCCGTCACGAAGGCGCTGCCCTGGGAGGCCAGGGAGAGGATGCCGATAATGCGGCCGGTCGTGGCGTGGTGGAGGGTGACCTTCCCGGCGCGGGTGACCCGGGTCAGGGCGACCGTCCCGTGCTCCAGGATGTAGACGGCGTCCACCGGCATGCCCTCGCGGGTGACGCGCACCCCCCTGGGCAGGTGGAGGCGGGGGCGGGGTCCCAGCACCCGCTCGCAGGCGGCCACGAGCTCGGCCACGAGCTCGTCGTCGTCCCCGGCGAACTTGGACAGGAGGCTGGCCTGAGGCAGGTCCGGGGGGGTGTCGGCGTCGAGGTGGGCCAGGCGGGGGTCGTCGGGGAGGGTCTCGCGCAGCCAGCGGGTGACGTGGGCGCCCGCCCGGTGCCCCAGGGCGCCGGGGGTCCAGGGAACGGAGACGACCTCGTGGACCCAGTCCTCGTCCAGGGCGCGTCCCAGGTGGGTGAGCTCGTCGCGCCTGGTGAGCAGCAGCAGCCGGGTGGTGCGCAGGGCGGGGCGGTCCTGGAGCCGGCCCGCCAGCACGTCGAGGCTGCCGACCTCGTCGCTGACCATCATGAGGGGGACGACGGCGTCGGGCCGGGTGGCCACGAAGGCCAACATCTCCTCGACGCTGTGCTGGTAGGCCACCTCGCAGTAGTGAAGCTGGCGCCCGACCTCGTGGGCCGCCTGGGCGCCCGTGTCCGTCGGGGAGACGACGAGGACGAGGAGGGTCGGGGGCCCCGTCCCAGGACGTGTCCCAGGGTGCGTCCCAGGACGGGGCCCAGGGCGCGTCCCGGGGGACCCCGGGCCCTGGCCCTGGATGCCGTCCCGGCCCAGGCCCTGGATGCCGTCCCGGGTACCGGGGAAGAGCTCCTGTCCCCTGGGCTGGCCTCTGGTCTGGCCGTCGGTGCTGGTCTGGGCATCGGCACGGCTCTCAGACGCCTCTCGGCCCGGTCCCTGGATGCCAGCCTGACCGCTGAACCGGCCGCCGTCCTGGCCCGGGCCCTGGATGCCGTCCTGGCCCAGTCCCCGGCGAGGCGCCGGGGTGTCCTGGCCGCCGTCAGGCGCCCGCTGGCCGCCGTCCTGGCCCAGCGCCTGGCCGGGGTCGCCCGCTGGCCGCCGTCCGGTCACCCGGCTCATCCCAGCAGCCCCAGGGCGGACCACAGCGGGGGCATGAGGAGGACGAGGAGCACCGTGCCCACCACTCCGACGACCACCCCGACCCTGGCCATGTCCGGCGTGGTCACCGCCCCCGTGGCGTAGGCGATGGCGTTGGGCGGCGTGGAGATGGGCAGGCTCATGCCCAGGGAGCAGGCCAGGGCCAGGACCACGGCGATGACCACGGGGTCCAGGCCGTCGATGCCCGTGGCCAGGCCCATGGCCAGGGGGATGAGGAGGTTGGAGGCGGCTGAGTGGCTAATGACGTTGCTCATGGCCAGCCCCAGCAGGCCCATGAGCGGCGCCGCGGCGGCCCCGTGCCGCAGCGCCTCCGGCCCCCACCCCGCCGACACCGACCCGATCGCCAGGACCCCGCCGAACCAGCCCAGACCCGTCGTCTCCACCCCCGCGCCCGCGCCCTCCGGGAGTCTTCCGCGCACGCCGGGCAGCAGGAGCGTCCCGGCGGCGGCCCCCATGGCGATGAGCCCCGCCGAGCGCACCGGGGTGACGACGTCGAAGCCGCACCCGGAGCCCGCTCCCAGGAGCGCCAGCACGAAGGGCGTCGAGGCCACCAGCCCCAGTACCGAGGCCGACCAGGCCAGCGGCTGCCAGAGGGGGTCCAGGAGCACGGCCGCCGCGGTGAGCACCGCAATGAGCACGCCGGTGCCCCAGCCCGCCGACTCCCAGCCGAGCCAGCCCGTGGACGTGGAGGCCGCCACCGTGGTGACGGCCCCCGCCAGCAGCGCCACCGGGGCACGCCCCGCCCTCCCCGGCCGCGGGGCTCCCAGGAGCGCGCTCACCGGCCCGCCCTCTGAACGTCCCGGACGTCGGCCAGGCTGTAGACCCGGTCAGGCCCCCCGGAGGTGTCGAGCCGGCCGTCGTCACCCACGTGCTCCCACACGCTCACCGTCCCGCCGCGCTCGTCGACCTGGATGACGCTGCGTCCCACCTGGTCAGGCCCCTCACCGACGGCGTCGACTCCCTCCAGGTGGGTCTGCCCGTCCCGGTTGAGGGTGCTGACGACCCACTCCCGGCTCATCTGCGTCCCGCCCACGTTCCGGGTCATACGCGGCGGCCGGTAGTCGCGAGCGGCCGTGCCCTTGACCTCAATGACGTGGACGCGCCCGTCGGGCCCGAGGGTCTCCAGATCCAGGCCCTGGGGGCGGCTGCCCTCGGTGTGGATGGTGAGCAGCTCGTGGCCCTCCACGTCCCGGACGAAGGAGGCGGCCAGGTCCTCGGAGCGCTGTCCGAGCTCCTGACGGGCCAGCCCCGCGCCCGGGGCGTGACCGGTGTCCGCGGCGTGACCGGTGTCCACGGCGTCACCGGCGCCCCTGCCCGTCTCCGTCCCCGTGCCCGTCTCCGCACCGAGGCCGGTCTCGGGGCCGCTCCAGCTGGTGTCCCACACGCCGCCTACCGCACCCGGGCCCGCAGTATCACCGACGTCACCAGTCTCACCGGTGGTCTCGGGGCCGCTCCAGCTGGTGTCCCACACAGCACCCG
>ERZ773070.888-NODE-888-length-19859-cov-22.603817_pt1 | contig 19859 bp, 18 predicted proteins | sample MGYA00580618_ERZ773070 | MGnify/ENA primary metagenome ERZ773070 (study PRJEB29015, sample SAMEA2738023) | human oral metagenome | biome: human oral; feature: human-associated habitat; material: dental | place: China | collected 2019 ... | reverse complement strand
CGGCCAGGATGTCGTCGATGTGCTCGATCCCCACGCTCAGGCGCACGGTCCCGGCACCGATCCCGGCCGCGGCCAGACCGGCGTCATCGAGCTGGGAGTGCGTTGTGGTGGCCGGGTGGATCGCTAGCGAGCGCACGTCCCCAATGTTGGCCAGGTTAGAGAACAGACTCAGGGCGTCAATGAAGGCCGCCCCCGCCTCGCGCCCGCCGGCCAGGTCGAAGGTGAGGATCGATCCCGCCCCGCGCGGACAGTACTTGCGGTGCCGCTCGTAGTAAGGGCTGGAGGCCAGCCCCGAGTAGCGCACCGAGGCGACGTCGTCGCGCCCCTCCAGCCAGGTGGCCACCGCCAGGGCGTTGTCCACGTGCCGCTCCATGCGCAGCGAGAGCGTCTCGATGCCCTGGGCGATGAGGAAGGCCGAGTGCGGCGCCAGCGCGAAGCCGAGGTCGCGCTGGCCCTCGGCTCGCGCCTTGAGGATGAAGGCCAGGTTTGCGCCCAACGGGCTGCCCACCCCCAGGTCCCGGGCGTAGACCAGGCCGTGGTAGGACTCGTCGGGCGTGTTGAAGCCCGGGAAGCGCTCGGGCTGGGCGGCGAAGTCGAAGCCGCCGGAGTCCACGATCACGCCCGCCACGGACGAGCCGTGCCCGCCCAGGAACTTCGTCGCCGAGGCCACCACGATGTCCGCGCCCCACTCGAAGGGGCGGGTCAGGAACGGCGAGGCCACCGTGTTGTCCACGACCAGCGGGATGCCCAGCTCGTGCGCGGCCGCCGAGATCGCCTCGATGTCGAGGATGTCGCCGCGCGGGTTGGGGATCGACTCCCCGAAGAAGGCGACGGTGCGCTCGTCGGCCAGCGCCGCCCAGGCCGCCGGATCGCCCGGCTCGTCCACGAAGCGCGCCTCGATGCCCAGGCGCGGCAGGGTGTGGGTGAGCAGGTTCGTGGTGCCGCCGTACAGGGAGGGGGAGGCCACGATGTTGTCGCCCGCCCCGCCCAGCGTCACCAGGGCGAGGGTCGTGGCCGCCTGCCCCGACGACGTCAGCAGCGCCCCGACACCACCCTCCAGGGCCGCGATCCGCTGCTCGACGATGTCATTGGTGGGGTTGTTCAGGCGCGTGTAGATCGGGCCCAGGTCGCTCAGGGCGAAGCGGGAGGCCGCCTGCTCGGCCGACTCGAAGACGTAGGAGGAGGTCTGGTAGATCGGGATGGCCCGGGCGTGGGTGGGCTCGGACATCGGATCGTGCCCGGCCTGAACCTGCTTGGTCTCAAAGCGCCAGCCCGCCGGGCTGGTGGGGGAGGGGACCGGCTGCGCGCCCTGGGGGGCGGTCTGGTCGGGGGCGGTGGGGTGCTGGTCGGTCATGAGGACTCCTTGGTGGTTCCCGGTGGCCGGCGGCGATGTCAGTGCCACGAGCGGTGTCTGCCTCGCGCCGGCGGTTGCGGCGCGCCTGCGGGCGGCTGCCTGGGTTGCTGCGGCCCGGCGTCGGAGGCGGCAGGCAGCAGGAGGGGGCGAGGTGTCGTGGCGCTGAGTCGTCCGCCGTCACCGTTGCTGCAACTTCTGTGATGGTGCGGGTGAGGGCGGGGACGCGCACGTGGGCCGACGGCGGCGTGCGCGTCAGCTGCGCATTCGCCCCGTGGTGGGGGCGTCCGGCCGAAGGGCCTCAGGACGACGGAACATGCTTCGACTTTAGCGGTTTCCTCCGCGGGTGGTCCAAACGCGTGTCCGCCATGCGGCCGCGGTGTAGGGCTCGGCGCGGGTGCGGTACCGGTGCGGCGCCTTCGTGGCGTCCCCTTGCCGCCGGGCGGTGCCGGCCTGTCCGGCCTGAGTGACCGCCTTCCGTCGGCGACGATCCGGCCGTTTCAACCCAGAGTGACCTGCACAAACGGTCATTTGTGCCGGATGTCATATCGGTCACGGTCATATGACGATGACGAAGAGCCCCGTCAGCGCAGGCACAATCCGTTAACTACAGAGATGTAAGTTACGATTGTGAATAGTGTGAATTCTGTTTTCAGATGGGGCCAAAGCGACTAGTGTGGCTTTGTCGCATCCGGGCTGACGCTGTCTGCCGTCTTCGTCCCCTCATCCGCTCCGCGCCCCCGTGATCTCGCGGAACGGATCCCGACGGCGGGCCGGCGCCGGTCCCCGGGTGAGGCGTCATCCTCACGTTCAGCCCCATCACGACGGAGAACCCCTGTGAGCTCGATCCCCCCAAGACGGCACGGATACGGTGTTGTCGCCACCGCAGTGGTGGCCCTGGCATGCACCCTGGCGCCATCGGTGCTGGCCGACCCCGTGGATCAGAGCGACATCGATCGCTCCAAGGCCTCCGAGCGCTCGACCTCCACCTCCATCGCCTCCCTGGAGGCCCGGCTCGCCCAGGAGAGCAGCAACCTGGAGGAGGCCCAGATCAAGGCCCAGGCCGCCAATGAGGACTACCTGGCCGCCGTCGACGAGCTCAACAAGGCCACCAAGGACGCCCAGACCGCCCAGGCCAACTGCTGAGTGATGGTCGAGCCACCGCCCGATCGGCCCGCTGTCAAAATTGCTAAGAAGAAACGGCCATAATTGATTCCGCTATTTTTATAGAAGGAGCGGTCTTCGGTCGCAATAACAGCATTCTGCAAGTCCTTACTGATCTGATCCAATTCGACATAGGTACCTTTTTGACCTGTCAAACTCCCCGCTTCTTGACCATCTTTATCATAGATCATCGTAGTTGCCTTCAAGGCATTTTGCAAGTCGTTGACATTGGTGGTCTTGGCTACATAAAAGAGATAGCCTCCTGTCACCAGCCCAAAGCCTAGACCTAAAATCAAGATAATCTTGGTCAAATGGTATCTACGCCAAAAACGTCGGAAGGGACCTTGCCCTTTTGAAGATGTTCGCTTAGCTGAGCGACCTGATCGAGACAGACGTGGTTCAGCACTTGTATCTGTCTCCTCTGCAGACTCAGCCGGTGAGTCTTCTTTCTTAAAATGTTGAATTAAGGTTTCAAAAATATCATTTAGCTTTTTCATAACCCTTATTTTATCACCTTCCCAGAGAGTATACAAGAAAGTGCTGTTCCATAGGGCCTTCCTTTTAGGTTTTTTTAAGAAATAGCAGAGCTTCTACCTTGTTTTTGATCTTAGCTTTCAAAGTTCTGTTCTTTTTGTTAAAATAAAGGCATGCAATTTAACTTTCAAATCCCTGAAAAAATGCCCACTATGAGCACAAAAGAACTATTGGAAGACTATTTCCTCATTCCCAGAAAAATCCGCCACTTCCTTCGGACAAAAAAGCATGTCTTGGTCAATAATCAAACTGTCAACTGGCAAAGCAAGATTCAGGCAGGCGATCTCTTGTCGCTGACCTTTGACGAAGAAGATTACCCAGCAAAAGCCATCCTTATGGGGCAACCAGAACTTGTCCAGGAACTCTACCAAGACCAGCATCTCATCATCGTCAACAAACCTGAAGGCATGAAAACTCACGCCAATGAGCCGACCGAACTAGCTCTGCTCAATCATGTATCTGCCTATGTTGGAGAGACCTGCTATGTGGTTCACAGGCTTGATAAGGAGACCAGTGGCGCTGTTCTCTTTGCCAAAAACCCCTTTGTCTTGCCTATACTCAACCGCCTACTGGAAAACAAGGATATCCAGCGAGAATACTGGGCTTTAGTAGATGGTAAATTTATCGAAAAAAGCAGAATATATAAGGACAAAATCGGCCGCGATCGCCATGATCGGAGAAAACGGCTGGTTGACAACAAACATGGCCAATACGCCGAAACGCACGTGACTCGCTTAAAAAGCTTTGGTCAAAAAACTCTTGTCAAATGCCAACTCAAAACTGGTCGTACCCATCAGATCCGTGTCCACCTATCCCACTACGGCTTTCCCTTAGTCGGTGATCCTCTGTATCATCCGCAGCCCCAAGGTCGTCTCATGCTTCACGCCCACCGACTGAGCTTTGTCCATCCCTTTACTTTAGAAAAAATCAGCCTTGAAGCTCCATCTAAAAGCTTTGAAGAAGGGCTAGAAAAGCTGAAAGCATAAGAAGGTGTTACTAGTAAACTCAAATCTAATCAGACTAAACCTCTAATAAGCATAACTAAATACGCAGAGACTACCACTTCTTTCACCTTAGTAGACGCAAGAAAAAAGACTGGGACAAAAGTCCTAGCCTCTCAATTGTCTTTGGATTGTCGAGCAAGACGCAGTGGTTGAGTGGGCTCTACTACGCTGATTTCATCAGCTTTTACAGCCCTACTCAACTGTGCGGAGGTGGGACGACGAAATCGAATTCTAACGAATTACCGATTTCTGTCCCACTCTCATTTACTTTGTTTTAAATATTGTTAGCTGGGCCTTTTTTCATCAAGGCTCCATGTTTCCTCTATATATGAGATGACAGAAGCCAGAGTTTTTCGGTCGCCTTCAAAAGAGATCAAATATACTTTGTCGTCTTTTTGGAAAACCCAAGAAACAACTAGTTGCCCTGATTTCATAATTACATTCAGTTGGAAAGCTTCATTGCCAGAAACAGTGGATTTTGCTCCCCACATTTTTTCTACATCTTTATTATCATTCCAACTATAGGCTAGTCGCTGGGCAATTAGCTCAGCATTGAAAGTTTCCCCATCTTGGACATGAGCTTTTTCTCTAGTGTAGCCATTCATAGTAACGATATTATAAGCTGAGCCATCCGTGAACTGAACGCTGTCGCCACCATCTAAGTCGGTGAACTTGATCCAATTACTTGGAATATCGATATAGCCATAGTCAGCCGAGCCAATGCGTTTGGTTTTGGTCGTAGTGGAAACATCTTTGTCACTAGCTTTATCAGATTTGCTGCTATCTTTCTGGGAAACTTGACTAGATCTACTGGTAGAAGTTGGCGATTTCCGATTACCATAATTTTTAATAAGGCTACAAGAAGCCAGAGAAAGACCAACCAAGACCGTCAAAAAACTAAGAAAATATTTTTTTGCCATAACAAATCTCCTTTTTAGACTACATGGGCCCTAACTATCTATATTTCCATACTATCCAAACATTATAGATAGAATCGAACTACCCAAGATTGCTTCCCTATTTTATTTTCAGGAACAGATCGACTTTTTTCCTTCGCTTTGTAATGCTGACCTCAGGCGATTAAGGTCAACTTTAATCCTCATCCATACTCAGGACGCTGAGGAAGGCCTCTTGTGGGACTTCGACAGATCCGATCGCTTTCATTCGTTTTTTACCGGCTTTTTGTTTTTCAAGGAGTTTCCGCTTCCGAGAAACATCACCACCATAACACTTGGCCAAGACATTCTTACGCAAGGCCTTGATATCAGTCCGAGCCACAATCTTGTGGCCAATGGCTGCCTGAATTGGTACCTCAAACTGCTGACGAGGAATGATTTTCTTGAGCTTGTCTACAATCAGCTTACCACGCTCATAGGCAAATTCCTTGTGAACGATAAAGCTAAGGGCATCAACCTTGTCGCCATTGAGAAGGATATCCATCTTAACCAGCTTGGATGAGCGATACTCAGAGATTTCGTAATCAAAGCTAGCATAGCCACGAGTAGAGGACTTGAGCTTGTCAAAGAAGTCAAAGACGATTTCAGCAAGCGGAATTTGATAGATAACATTGACCCGATTATCGTCGATATAGTCCATGGTCACAAAGTCACCGCGCTTGCGCTGAGCCAACTCCATCACCGCTCCGACAAATTCCTGCGGCACCATAATCTGCGCCTTGACATAAGGCTCCTCGATGGAATCAATCTTGGTCGGATCCGGAAACTCACTCGGATTAGAGACATCAATAGCTTCACCATCTGTCAGATTAACCTTATAGATAACAGACGGCGCCGTCATAATCAGATCAATATTAAACTCACGCTCCAAACGCTCCTGAATGACATCCATATGCAGCAAGCCTAAGAAACCACAGCGGAAGCCAAATCCCAATGCCTGAGATGTTTCTGGTTCAAACTGCAGACTGGCATCGTTTAGCTGGAGCTTTTCAAGCGCCTCACGTAGGTCATTGTATTTATTGGACTCAATCGGATAGAGACCAGCGAAAACCATAGGATTCATCTGCTTGTATCCGTCTAATGGCTCAGATGCTGGATTGTCCGCCAAGGTTACTGTATCTCCGACTCGGGTATCCTGTACCGTCTTGATGGAAGCTGCAATATAACCAACATCCCCTGTCGCTAGGAAATCGCGACCAATGGCCTTGGGCGTAAAGATGCCGACCTCTGTTACATCAAAGGTCTTGCCATTGCTCATGAGCTGAATGGTATCTCCTGGCTTGACCACACCGTCCATCACCCGCACTTGCAGGATTACCCCACGATAGGCATCATAGACCGAGTCAAAAATCAAGGCTTTGAGCGGTGCTTCCACATTTCCAGTCGGTGCTGGAACTTTTTCCACAATCTGCTCTAAAATTTCTTCAATTCCGATACCAGCCTTGGCAGAAGCCAACACGGCTTCGCTAGCATCCAGTCCAATCACGTCTTCAATCTCTGTCCGCACCCGCTCTGGATCCGCAGCAGGCAGGTCAATCTTATTGATAACAGGCAGGATTTCCAAGTCATTATCCAGCGCTAGATAAACATTGGCCAAGGTCTGAGCTTCAATCCCCTGAGCCGCATCCACGACCAAAATAGCCCCTTCGCAGGCCGCTAACGACCGGGATACTTCATAGGTAAAGTCCACGTGTCCCGGCGTGTCAATCAAGTGGAAGATATAAGTCTCACCATCCTTAGCAGTATAATTAAGCTCGATGGCATTAAGCTTAATGGTAATGCCACGCTCCCGCTCCAAGTCCATGCTGTCCAGAAGCTGGGCTTGCATTTCCCGGCTGGAAACCGTCTCCGTCGCCTCCAAAATTCGGTCAGCCAATGTTGATTTCCCGTGGTCGATGTGGGCAATGATGGAGAAATTTCGGATCTTCTCCTGACGTTTTTTCAAATCTTCTAACTTCATTTTTCTCTTCCTTTTAGGGTGTTCTATTTATTATATCATGATTTGTCGAAAATAAAAACGACTGTAACCAAGACAGTCGACTTAATTTTCCATTTATCTAGAGTCTCATAAATACGGAGACGATTAGGCATGGGCTTTTCTGAGTTTTTCAAGAGTTTCTAGGAAAATAGCTGGCGCTTCAGCCGTAAATTCTAGCACTTCGCCAGTCCGAGGATGGGTGAAGCCCAATGTTCGCGCGTGCAGAAATTGACCATGGCCCTTCAGGGTCTTACGAGGTCCATAAACCTCATCTCCAGCGACTGGATGGCCGATATAAGCCATGTGAACACGTATTTGATGCGTCCGCCCAGTCTCCAGCTGCAACTCAACCAAGGTATAGTCCCCAAAACGTTCCAAGACTTGAAAACGTGTCAGAGCGGGTTTTCCCTTGGCTATAACCGCCTGTTTCTTGCGGTCTTTTTCACTACGGCCAATCGGCGCCTCAATCACTCCTCGGTCATTAGGCAGATTTCCATGGACAATCGCCCAGTATTTACGCAAGGATTTCTTGTCCTTAAGCTCATCTGCAAGTGCTAGATGGGCCTGGTCATTCTTGGCAATCATCAATAGACCAGAAGTATCCTTATCAATCCGATGGACAATTCCCGGGCGTAACACACCATTGATGCCAGAAAGGTCTTTTATGTGGTACATGAGGGCATTGACCAGAGTACCGCTGGTATGCCCAGCTGACGGGTGAACCACCATGCCTTGCGGCTTGTTGACGACGGCTACATCTTCATCCTGATAGACAATTTCCAGCGGAAGATCCTCTGCCACATACTCGACTACTTCTGGCTCAGGTACTTCATAAGAAATGACATCGCCCTCTTTGACGGCATACTTGGCTTTTTTTGCCAATCCATTAACCAAAATCTGGCCATTTTTTATTTGCTCATTAGCTAAACCACGGGATAACTCTGTTAGGTCCGCCACTGCTTTATCCAAACGCAGACCTGCAGCGACTGCATCAATTTTCAATTCCATTCGTTTCTTCCTTCAACAACACCAGTAATAAAATCGCTACTCCAACAGTCAGGTACATATCCGCTACGTTAAAAATAGCAAAATTGACAAAATCCAACTGGAACATATCTACTACAAATCCTTGCTGGATCCGGTCAATGAAATTGCCCAATCCACCAGCAATAATTAGAATGAGTCCCGTCAGCATCCACTTGGAAGCTTGGATATTTTTAATCAAATACCAAACAGCAACTCCAATCACGATACAAGTTATCAGAGCGAAAAACCACTGCTGATTTTCCAAGATAGAAAAGGCTGCACCAGTATTTCTCAGATAGGTTAAACTGACGATCTTAGGAATAAACTTTCTGACCTGCCCCAAGGAAAAATTGGAAACAATATAATACTTGACCGCTTGATCGAGAGCAATCAAAAGAACAACTAAAAAAGGAATGGTAATCTTTCGTTTCATACTTCTCTTTTCTGTGCAAAATATTCTTTCATAACGGCTACAAAGGCTTCTCCGACCTGACTCAGCTCCACATCTTCCCTCTTGACATAAACCATGTGATTGTCTAAATTGTCTCGTAGTTTGATGACAGTGATTCCATTTACACTGTTGCTATCCAAAAAGCCAGATCCAGTAGCATAAGCATCCGTCCGCTCCAAAATCCCATTCAGAGTTGCTCGATCCGTCACGTTAAACATCTGGGAGCTGGCACTGGTATCAACAAAATTCTCAGAATAATAGAGGTACTCATCCTTTTCCTGTGTGAAGCGAACAGTTGGCAAGGTAGCTAAATCTTCCATAACCAGCTCCTCCTTTTGAGTCAGAGGATGGTCTTCCCGCAGATAAATATGGGTCTGGAAAGGAATTAGCTCAATGACCTCCAAGCCGAGCTTTTCCACCCGCTGCATAATGCCTTTGCTATTCTGATTGTTGAGATAAATAATCCCAATCTCGCTGTGGCCTTGGGCCACTTCGTCCAAAATCTGCACCGTTGTTGATTCAAAAATCCGGAAATTCTTATATTCTGGATACTTTTGTGAAAACTCCGTAATCAACGGCGGCAAAAAGTCATAGTGCTGACTGGCAATGGAAAATTCATCCTTTTCATCTTCAGGATTGGCATACTGATTTTGAAAGACATCAAATCCTTTGACCAATTCCTGAGCTCTTTCGTAAAATTCCATACCACGGCGGGTCAAGAAGGTTCCACTACTGGTCCGGCGGAAAATCTTAAATCCCAGTTCCTTTTCCAAATCTCGCACCGCGATAGATAGGCTGGGCTGGCTGACATACATCTTTTCTGCTGCTTCGCGGAAAGTTCCGCTGTTGGCAATAGCCACTACATAACGCAATTGTTGAATATTCATATCTTTTTCCTTTTATAAATACTCCTAATTATATCATAAACTCTGCTTTCCTTAAAGGCAGGCAGCGACTTTCCTCTTGGAAATACATCTCTGAAATCTGCATCATTTGCCTAAAATGTCCCTTGTATATAAGAAGGTGACATAAAGAACGACGAGCAAGGCTATTAAGACCTCAAAAACAAGCAGAATTTGACCAACTAGACCGAAATTTAATATAGTTAAAGACTGCTTCAAGGCCACAGCTGAAATAACCAATGGGAAAGTAAAGGCCGAAAATCCTGCTGAAAAAGGACGCTTAATCAAACGAGGCAATTGCCACAAAATAAAGGCATAAAAGCATTGACCCGAAATCAAGAGCAAGCTCAACAAGACAGGATTTGGCTGAGAAAAAGTAGCTACATAAGCCGCCGTCATCAAGGAAATAGGCGCACAAATCGTTGTCGTATTCGGACGAACATTCTCTACTAAGCCAATTTTATAAGTCTTATAAAGGACGATTGGCAAAACCAAGAGTGTCGCTAAAAGGCCGTACCAAAAGACCAGCTGCCCAAAAAATAACTGCTGGGGAACCGCAATGGTCAGAGGGGCGACACCAATCCCAACAAATAAGACCGTCCAGGCCGGAAAGACATTCTCCCACTTGAAAGGAAATACAAAAGCTAGAATATAGTAGACCATCAAGAAAACCAGCCCGCTAAAGCTTAGCCACCACAGCACTTGTGCACTAATGCGGGTCAAATTTCCCAAGAAAGTCCAGCTCGCTAGATAAGTCGAAGCCACCATTCCCTGCATGAAAAAGGTCGGGAAAACAGAGGCTACTAATGCTTGCCCCAGCTGCTCTTTGACTTGCTTGGTATACGTCAGCATTCCCATCACTAGATGAAGGAAAAACAAGAGTGCCAGACTTGCTAAAAGATAACGCAAGAACTGACTAACATCACCGACTAAATTTCCCAAAGCTAGTAAGCCTAGAACCAAGCCGGCCTGGACTAATAATGGCTCTTTTCTCTTTATCATAAACAGATCTCCTGACCTCCATGGCACTCTTCTCTGAAGGTTAATCTTTTTATTTTCTCTTTAAATAAACTGTTTCCGATTTTCGTTTAAAGCCCAATCTTTCATACAGCCTCAGAGCACCTGCATTCTGGGCTTCTACGACGATTTGACAGACTTGTCCATTTCGGCTAGCAAGGTCATTCAGGATAGACCTGACTAGGTGGCTCCCTAAGCCCTGTCCCTGAAAGGCCTGATCCACAGCTAAGGAAAACAGGTGATTGCTGCCAAAAGTTGTATCAACTGAGCAAGACGCCACGATTTGAGCATCTTTTTTCAGGACATAGAGCAAGCCATCTGGGCTCTCCAGCGCTTGACTGGCATAGTGGAGCGCAGTCTCCATCGGCATTTCAAAAATTTGCGACTGAAACGCTGCAATCTCTGCAACCATTTCTTTTTTTCCCAGTAAAACTTCCACGCATTCTTTTTCTTCTTCAGGGAAAGTCCCCGCCGCCTGCTCCAGCCAAATTTCCGTTTCTTTCAAATCATAGTCAAATTTCTCAGCAAAGGTCGTATGGTCTGCTAAAAACTTAGCTTCACTGATGTATTCGATTTGGGATAAATCGTATTTCTCTGCAATTTTGAAAAATTCCTGCAAAAGAGCGCTCGCTATGCCCTGTCTGCGATAGTCAGGCAATACATAGACAGATACCTCTGCTTGACCTGGCTCATCCGCATAAACCGATAAAAAACCGACCGTTTGATGATCTAGATTGGCCAGAAAAAAGGCTGGCATGTCCACATTAAAATTATAGGCATTATCCAGATAAGGAAGACGATAGGTCCCATCTGTAACGTGGCAGCTTTGAACCAGCTCAAAGAGCTGATCCTTGATTTCCTGACTAGGCTGACTATAAATCCGTATCTCCATCATTCCCCCTCACAAACATTTATCAACAACACATGTAGTTTATAACTGTGCTACTCCAAGTCACTCAGATACTCATAACGCTCATACTTCTCAAGAAGCTGCTCATTCTTGTCATCCAGCTCCTTCTGAAGTTCCGATAGCTTGGTAAAGTCCGAGCCGTTCTGCTCCATCTCCGTCTCAATGGTGGCGATGCGTGCTTCCAGCTCCTCGATATCCGCCTCGATGGTCTCCCACTCTTGCTTTTCAAAGTAGCTCATCCGCTTCTTCTGCTCCCGCTCCTTGACGGGCTTTTCCTTTTCTTTCTTTTGGGAAATAGCTGCGCTGGATTGTCTAAAAGCCTTCTCATCCAGATAGTCCGTGTAGTTGCCAAAGAACTCTCTGACCTGTCCATCTTCAAAAGCTAAAATCTTGCTGACTACCTTATCGAGGAAATACCGATCGTGGCTAACTGTGATCACTGGACCTGCAAAGCCCTGCAGGAAATTTTCTAGAACTGTTAAAGTTGCGATATCCAAATCATTGGTCGGCTCGTCCAGAAGCAGGACATTGGGCTTTTCTAGTAAAAGCTTAAGCAGGTAAAGCCGCTTCTTTTCTCCACCAGACAATTTCTCAATCAAAGTGCCGTGGCTTGAGCGAGGAAAAAGAAACTGCTCCAAGAGCTCAGCAATGGATGTTGTGCCGCTCCCACTCTTAACTTCTTCTGCGACTTCCTGCAAGTAATTGATGACCCGCTTAGACTCATCTAGACCTTCAATACGCTGAGAAAAATAAGCCACTCGGACTGTCTCGCCCATTATGACCTGACCAGACTGCGGCTGCAACTGACCAGCAATTAGATTGAGCAGAGTAGACTTACCCACTCCATTATCTCCGACAATGCCCAGTCGATCTTTGTTTTGCAGCAAGAGATTGAAATGCGACAAAATCTGCTTGTCTCCGTATGCAAAATCCACATCCTGAAACTCGATAACCTTCTTCCCAATACGGCTGGTTTCAAAGTTCATCTCTAGGTCCGTCTGATTGGTCTGATCCGCCAAATCACTTTTAAGGTCATGGAAACGATTGATACGTGCTTGCTGCTTGGTCGCCCGCGCCTGAGGCTGACGGCGCATCCAAGATAACTCCTGCTTGTAAAGCTGCTGTTTCTTGTGTAGCAGGGCAGCATCGCGCTCATCCTGCTCGGCCTTGAGTCGGACATAATCCTGATAGTTGCCCTGATACTCAATCAAGCTCCCACCGTCTAATTCAAAAATCCGCGTGGAAATGTTGTCCAAAAAATAGCGGTCGTGAGTGATAAAGAGGACCGTCTTCTTTGAATTTTTCAGGAAATTTGTCAGCCACTCAATCGTATCAATATCCAGATGGTTGGTCGGCTCATCCAACAACAGCAAGTCCGCTTCTGAAAGTAGGACCTGCGCCAACTGAACCCGCCGGCGTAGACCACCAGAAAGCTGGCTGATTTTTGCTGCCAAATCCGAGATCCCAAGCTTGGATAGGACGGTTTTTACCTGACTTTCGATCTCCCAAGCATGCAGCGAATCCATTTCTGCCATGACCTTGTCTAAACGAGCCTGCTTGGCTTCATCATAAGCTGCCATGAGCAGTTCATATTCCCGAATGAGCTGCATTTCTCGCAAATCACTGGACAAAACAGTATCCAAGACCGTCTTCTCTTCATCGAAGTCTGGTTCCTGAGTCAAATAGGAGATTTTATAGTCAGATTTTGCTGAAAAAGGATATACATCACCATCAAAGCCTGATTTGCCAGACAAGACATCCAAAAGAGTGGTTTTTCCTGTCCCATTGACCCCAATCAGTCCAATCCGATCCAAGTCATGAATGATAAAAGAAATCTCTTGAAAGACTGTCTTATCCCCGACAGACTTGGTCAGCTTTTCAACGATAAAGTCACTCATCCAACTTGCTCCTTCATAAAGTTCATAATCTCTTCCTTGCTATTTGCCAACTCTCCGTCGACAATGGCCCATTCAATTTTAGTCAGGATTTGTCCCAATTCTGGCCCTGGTTTAAAGCCATAATCTCGGATCAAATGACTGCCCGTCATCACAATCTCATGTTTGTCATGAATGGTCAGAGAAGCATGTGTCGCTTCAATAGCCTCAAACTCAACCGGCAAACCTGCTGCTTGTCTCAAACTTTCTGCCTGCAAAATCAAATCCAAATCATACTGATAGCAATCACGCTTAGAAAGGCTCCGTTCCTGCCGAATCTCGTAAACAGCTACCAGCTGATTCACTCGCTTTTGAAAGTCATTGGACGTCTTCCAATGTTTCAAAAACTTGCGAACATCTTTTACTTTTAAAGCCAGCAGAAGCGCAGCCCAAGCCTGCTCAGAACTGGAAAACTGAAAATCTTCTGCTAAATGGTCTAACAATTCCTGCAAAGCCTCCGCTGAATCTTTCATATCAGGAAGAAAGTCGTAGGCAGCAGCTTTGATCAGACTCCCCAGACCTTTTCGCCAGAAAGGTGCCATCAAGAGCTTGTCAAACTCGATAAAAATCCGCTCTACCGATATCTTCTCCAAAAGCAGCGCGCAATCTGCCATAGCCTGAAAGGTCAACTCTTCCAAATCAAAGTCTAAACTAGCCTGAAAACGGAAGCCCCGCATGATGCGTAGAGCATCTTCGTTGAACCGCTCTGCGGCTACTCCGACTGCCCGCAGAGTACGATTTTCCATATCTGCCAAACCGTTAAAGAGATCCACAATCTCGCCCTCTTGGTTTAAAGCAAGAGCATTGATAGTAAAATCCCTGCGCTTCAAGTCTTCTTCCAAAGAGCGCACAAAAGAGACCTGACTGGGCCTACGGTAGTCCACATAGACATCCTCAGTCCGAAAGGTCGTTATTTCGTATTCTCCCTGGCCTTCCAAAACCAGAACCGTTCCATGCTCAATGCCAACATCGACAGTCCGAGGAAAGATTGTTTTGATTTCCTCGGGATAGGCAGAGCTGGCAATATCTACATCGTGAATCGGCCGATTCAGCAGAGCATCTCGTACAGAACCACCGACAAAATAAGCCTCAAAACCAGCCTCTTTAATCTTCTCTAATACTGGCAAAGCCTCCTGAAACTCAGAAGGCATCTTCTCTAATCTCATAGTAAATGTTCCAATCCATAGACCAATTCAGAGCGCTTCACTACCTCTTTGATACCCAGATTTACCCCAGTCATAAAGGAAATCCGGTCATAGGAGTCATGCCGCAAAGTCAGCCCCTCTCCTTGGCTACCAAAGATAACTTCCTGATGGGCCACTAAGCCCGGCAAACGCACTGAGTGAATCCGCATGCCGTCAAAGTTAGCTCCTCGGGCACCAGCTAATGATTCTTCTTCATCAGCCGCTCCCTGCTGCTTGCTCGTCCGAACTTGACTGATTAATTCAGCTGTTTTGATAGCCGTACCACTCGGTGCATCTTTTTTATTGTCATGATGCAGTTCGATAATCTCCACGTCTGGGAAATACTTGGCTGCTTGGGCTGCAAATTGCATAAGCAAAACAGCCCCCAGAGCAAAATTCGGAGCAATCAAACCGCCCAGACGCTTTTGACGAGATAGTTGGGTCAATTCTTCAATCTGCTCAGGCGTAAAACCAGTCGTTCCGACCACCGGAGCAAAGCCATTCTCAAGAGCGAAGCGAGTATTTTCATAAGCCACTTTGGGAGTCGTAAAGTCAATCCAGACATCCGCCTGAAGACCAGCTAGTTCTTCTTTAGTATTAAAAACTGGAACTCCCGCTACTTCTTTTTCATCCGTAAAAGGATCCAGCAGACCGGCCAATACCAACTCAGGATCTTCTGTTACCATTTTATAGGCTGCTTGTCCCATCTTTCCCTTGAAACCAGCAATAATGACTTTTATACTCATCTAGAACCTCTCTCTATTCTTGACTAACCGCTCTGCAAAACTCTAGACCAGCGGAATGTAGGCCAAAGCGACACTACCCTCACCCAAGTGAGTTCCTATTACACTACCAAAGGTAGCAAGAGGAATATCGTTCGCTATACCAGCCTCTATCAGCTGCTGGCGTAAGCTTTCCGCCTTCTCTTCAGCATTCCCATGAATCACCATGACCTGATAAGGAGCAGAGGCAGTTTTTTCCTCCACTACTTCAATCAATCTCTTAATCGCCTTCTTTTCCGTCCGAATCTTTTCAAAGACTTCGATAATCCCTGCATCATTAAAATACAAAATCGGCTTGATGCTCAGGAGATTGCCCAAAATAGCTGCGCCATTGGACAAACGACCACCTTTGACCAGATGATTGAGGTCGTCAACCATAATAAAGGCGCTGGTTCCATCGATTTGTCGCTGAATCTTAATCAAAATCTCTTCAAAATCCTGCCCCTCAGCAGCCCAAGTCAAAGCATTTTCAACCATGAGCCCCAGCGGAGCACTGGTGATTTTTGAATCAGGAAAAGCGATTTTCAAACCAGGAAACTCGTCCTTGAGATACTGGATATTTTGATAAAATCCTGAAATCCCACTGGATAAAAAGAGCCCCAACACATGCGTGTAATCCTCGCTAGCAAGACGCGTCAACGTCTCCTCCAACTCTGCCACACTAGGCTGACTAGTCTTTGGTAAATCATCTGCAGCAGCCATTCTCTCATAAAATTCACTGGCCGTCAGATTTTTTCCTTCCACATAAGTCTCTCCAGCAATCACTACTGGAATATCAAGCACAAAAAGATGGTCATTTCCACGAAGGCTATCCGGTAAAAAAGCGGACGAATCCGTTATAACCGCTAATTTCATCATTAGAACTCCAAATTAATACCTGGTAAATCTAGCGCAATCTCAGTCACTTCATAAGTCAAGCGATTGAGCATGGTCAAGCAAGGACGCGCCAATTCTTCCACTTCTTCATGCTCAAACTCACTAGGTTCCTGCACCAAACGTCCTTGAATATGATTTGTCTGCGTGATCGTTCCACTAATTACAAAACGATCAAACACAATCATGAAAGTCAAAATCACAATCATGGATGTTGAATTCTTTTCTTCATTTCTTTCAATCAGCTGAAAATTTACGTCAACTTTTGTTTCAGGTGTTCCATTTTCTTTTTCCCATTCAAAATTGCGTGCATCAAAATGATACTGGCTGACAAATTCTTGTTCACGTTGTAATTCCATTACTATTCTCCTAAAAATATACGATAGCCCATTATAACATAATTTGATGTATCTTTCTAGCGATAATTGTTTTCAGGACTCAATCCAGATAGGAAATGGTAACGGATTCTCACAAAGTCTGAAGCTGATTTTGGGCGTAATTTTTCCATACTTCCAAATACTCACTTGTCTCGCCTGCTTCTCTACGCTTAAAGAATAGATTAAATAAAAATCCAACAGAACCTGGATAAGATTGTGTTCTTACCAATTGGCAGGTCGAAGAAGTCAAAGGAATCACTTGATAATTTAAAATCGAATGCAGAAGAGAGTGTCTCGCATGTATCTCAATCAAAAAGGCTTCCTCATTGACCTCGCTTATTTCGCAAGACATTTTTATTCCTTCTTTTGTCACAATATCGTATTTTCTTCCTTCGTAGAAAAAGTCTTCTCCGCCCTCAAAGTGAATGGCTTGATTTGTTGATAAATTAGGAAGCCATTTATCCATCATTTTCAATGATTCCCAAGCAATTTTTGCGTTCATATTCAAAACTAACTTATCTGTATATGTTTTCATAATCTTATCCCATCTGTTCAAATTATGGCAAAAAGAACCTTGACAAACCATCAAGATTCTTTCGCATATGTTTTATTTTTCCAGTGGTTTACGCAAATATCCGAAAAGAATACCGCTGACTACTGCACCAATCAAAACATAGACAAGGTAAAGGATTGGGTTGTTTGTCAAACCGATTACGAAGATTCCACCGTGAGGAGCCATAAGTTTGATGCCAGACAGACCGACAAGTGCACCTGTAAGAGCTGAACCGACGATAAAGCTTGGAATTGCACGGGCTGGGTCAGCAGCTCCAAATGGAATCGCACCTTCTGTGATGAAAGAAAGCCCCATAACGATATTTGTCAAACCAGAATCACGTTCTTCGGTAGTAAATTTATCTTTGAAAAGCAGAGTTGCCACGAATACTGCAAGCGGTGGAACCATTCCGGCTGCCATAACCGCTGCCATGACTGGAGAACCACCAGTTGAAACAGTGCTTGCCAGTGTACTTGTACCAAATACATAAGCTGCTTTGTTCACTGGTCCACCCATATCGACAGCCATCATACCACCGACTAAGAGACCGAGAAGAACCGCAGAGCTTCCGCTTAGACTAGCAAGGAAATTGTTGAGGGCTGTATTGATTGCTGACATAGGGATATTGACTGCCAGCATAAGGAATCCAGTCACAAGAACACCAAGAAGTGGCAAGAGCAAGATGGAGCGAATACCTTCAAGTGAGCGAGGCAGACCTGCAAGAAGCTTACGAAGGACTAAAATCACACCACCAGCTAAGAAACCACCGACCAGAGCTCCAAGGAAACCAGATGATACACCCGCTAGAGAGAGTGTCTTCTCACCACCTGCAGCATAGGCAACACCACCAAATGATGCACCGCTGCTAGCAATTGCACCGGCTACGAAACCAGAAACCAAACCTGGCTTTTCAGCGATTGAGTAAGCGATATAACCAGCCAATACTGGCAACATGAAGCCAAAGGCTGCACCACCAATTGCCTTAAATTGAGCTGCAATCTCATGATAGCTTCCCAGATTAGAAAGCTGATCCTTTGGCACGCCTAAGATCTGATCCAGCAAGAAGGCAATGGCAATCATAATCCCGCCACCAATAACGAATGGCAACATTTGAGAAACACCGCTCATCAAGTGCTTGTAGAAAGCACCACCCAAGCTAAGTTTTTCATTGCTGCTAGCTACTGCAGCGCCACCGTTAGCAGCCTTGTAGACTTCGGCATTGCCAGAAAGAGCTAAATTGATGAGTTCTTCTGTCTTGCGGATACCGTCTGCAACTGGGCGGCTGATTAAAGGTTTGCCATCAAAACGATCTATTTCAACAGCCTTGTCTGCTGCGATGATAACTGCTTTAGCTTTTTTAATGTCTTCTGCTGTCAATTTGTTGCCAACACCGCTGGCACCGTTAGTTTCAACCTTGATGCCAACTCCCATTTCAGCAGCCACTTTTTGAAGGGCTTCTTGAGCCATGTAAGTGTGGGCAATCCCTGTTGTACAAGCTGTAACAGCTACGAGGAAGTCACCAGATTCGTTGGCAGGAGCAACAGTTGCCGGTTCAGCTGCCTTTTCAGACGCTTGGTCAAAAAGAGCGATAACTTCGTCTGGTGAAGATACTTTGCGCAATTTGTCAGCAAAACCGTCTTTCATCAAGTATTGAGACAATTCTGCTAGGGCTGCCAAGTGAGTATCGTTAGCACCTTCTGGAGCTGCAATCATGAAGAAGAGATCAGTTGGCTGACCATCCAAACTTTCATAGTCAACACCCTTGTTTGACTTAGCAAAGAGAACTGTCGCTTCTTTGACAGCAGAGTTCTTGCTGTGCGGCATAGCGATTCCCTCACCCAAACCAGTTGAAGTCAAGGCTTCACGAGCCAAGATTCCTTCCTTAAATGTTTCAAAATCCGTCACATAACCGTGATCGACCAAGCTTTTAATCATCTCTTCGATGACAGCTGTTTTTTCAGTTGCCTGCAAATCCAGCAACATGACATCTTTTCTCAATAGGTCTTGAATTTTCATCGTTTTTCTACCTCAACTTTTTCATATGTTTCTTTAATAAAGTCCGCTGTTGCCAAGTCATCTGAAAAAGTAGTTGCTGTCCCACAAGCAACTCCCCATTTGAAGGCTTCTATTGCGTCTTTTGATTTGACAAATTCACCTGTAAATCCAGCGACCATAGAGTCACCAGCTCCAACTGAATTTTTCACTGTTCCCTTGATGGGTTTAGCGAAGTAGGCTCCCTCAGAGGTTACAAGAAGGGCACCGTCACCAGCCATAGAGATGATCACGTTTTGAGCCCCTTTAGATAGCAACTCACGAGCGTATTTCTCGATTTCGTCTAAGCTTTCCAGTTTCACTCCAAAGATAGCTCCAAGTTCATGATTATTTGGTTTGACCAAAAGTGGCTGGTAGTCCAAACTATCAATCAAGGTCTGTCCTTCAAAGTCACAAACCACTTGCGCACCAGTCTGGCGCGTCAAAGCAATCAAATCCTTGTAGATAACATTCCCTAGATTCTTAGCACTTGAACCCGCAAACACAACTGTATCTTCTGCTGTCAAACTAGATAAAATAGCTTTCAATTCTTCTAGCTGGTCTGGTTCGACATTTGGACCCGTTCCGTTAATTTCTGTTTCTTGGTCTGCTTTGATTTTAACATTGATACGCGTATCTTCTGCCACTTGGACAAAACGTGTCTCGATTTCCTCTTCTGCCAAAGTATCTGTGATAAATTTACCAGTAAAGCCTCCGATAAATCCAGTCGCTGTATTTGGAATACCCAAGCGTTTCAAAACACGACTGACATTGATCCCTTTCCCACCAGCAAACTTATCATCACTGTCCATACGATTGACACTACCGACTT
>ERZ773070.883-NODE-883-length-19910-cov-16.599597_pt1 | contig 19910 bp, 15 predicted proteins | sample MGYA00580618_ERZ773070 | MGnify/ENA primary metagenome ERZ773070 (study PRJEB29015, sample SAMEA2738023) | human oral metagenome | biome: human oral; feature: human-associated habitat; material: dental | place: China | collected 2019 ... | reverse complement strand
GCACCTCCATCCGGTTGTCGCCCGAGCACAACATCCAGGGCATCGAGGAAACCGACCCCACCGACGTCGAGGCCACCTACCAGCACCTCGCCCGGGAGATCGCCCCGCTGGGGTTGGGTTTCGTCGACATCCTCCACATCGCCCCCGACAGCGACCTGGTGCAGGGGATCCGCCGCACCATCGGCGCCCCGCTGGTGGTGAACCGGGGCTTCGGGTCCGTGACGGACCGGGAGGAGGCGGCCGCCTTCGTCGCCGACGGCGTGGCCGAGGCCGTGGGGGTGGGCAGACCCGCACTGGCCAACCCGGACCTGGTGGAGCGCTGGCGCACCGGCGCCCCGGAGAACACTCCGGTCCAGGAGACGATCTACGGGGGCGGGGCCAGCGGATACACCGACTACCCGACCCTTCAGGGCTGAGAAACTCCGCGCTGAAGCTGGTTGAGCCGACCTGCGATTCTTCTCCCTGAAGCTGGTTGAGCCGGCCGACGAGCGTCAGCGAGTCGGTCGTGTCGAAACCATGGTGAGGGTGTCCGGGGCCTGGGGTTGGGTTCTGGCTACCGGTTGCGGGGTGGTTTCGACTCAGTCGTTCGCTTCGCTCACGTGCTGGCTCAACCGGTTTCGGGGAGGGACGCTCGCGGCCCGGTTCACCGGGGACCCCAGACCTCGGACAGCGACTTCCAGTGGGCGTCGGTCATCAGGGAGGCGGGGGTGACCCACACCGACCCGATTCCTCCCGCCGCGGCGTCCTTGACGGCGGTTTTCAGCGCGTCCGGGGTGATTGGGTTGTCCCCGGAACCCCACAGGCCCACCGACAACACCCCGGAGCCTTCTTTGCGGCCGGCCAGGGCCTTCGCCAGGTCGCGGGTCGAGGGGGAGCCCTCGGGGGCGATCCCGAAGTAGTCCCACACGACCAGGCGATCCGAGGCCCCCTCCAGCAGTGTGTAGTCGTGGCCGCTGTCCCGGCGGTCCCCGCCCGGGTCGTTCCTGGGGGCCCGCACCTCCATCCAGAGCTCGGCCCCGTGGGGTGCGGCGGCCCCGCGACACCGGGAGACGAGCGACGCCATCGCCTCGCAGCGCCATCGTTGCAGCAGCTCGTTCCCGGTATCGATGCCGCCGCCGGGGGCGCGGGGCCAGCCGTTCTCACCGGTTTCCCGGCGGAAGTCCTCCAGGTCGTCCTCGCCGTAGGTGGTGTCCTCGAAGAGCAGCTCGGTGAGGCTGATCGCGGCCGGGCGGTAACGCCTCGCGACCTCCCCGACGAGTGAGATGAGCTTCTCCCCGACCTCGCCGCGGGCCAGGGCCACGAGTCCCGGGAACTCCTTCGACGACTCCCCGCCGGCACCCACCCCGGCCAGGTCCGGCTGCTCCGCGATGATGCGCGGCGCCAGGCCGTCCACCACCAGCACGACCCGCCGACCGGAACCGCTCGACGCGGTCAGTGTGGCGATGGCCTCGGCCAGCAGGTCCCTGCCGCCGGCCTCGCGGAGGTCCGAGGACCAACTGGCATTCTCGGATGCGGGAAACAGGGTCCAGTCCACCCGGCCGGCGGCGATCCCGACCTCGTTGATCCCCGCCCCGTCCAGCCGGGTGGCGAGTTCACGCAGCCGGGTGGTGCCCGCCGCGACGTCCTCGAAACCCACCCCGACCATCCGGCGGTCCGGGACGGGGACGGGACCGCTGCACGCGGCCACCGCGCCCAGCGGCGCGGCGGCGAGCAGGGCGCGACGACTGATCCGGGCCGGGTGTTCGTGTCCGTTTCCGGTCATGTCCTCAATCCTGCCGCCTCCTGCAGGGACCGGTCGCTCACGACCCCGGTGCGGGCGAGCTTGTTCCACTTCGACGCGCTGCCGGTGGCCTCCTTCCAGAGCGCCTCGAACATCACCCCGGCGATCAGGGTGGTGAAGACCGGCCACAGTGGGATCGTCCACAGGAAACGCAGATCCGCCCATGCGTGGTTGATCGCCACTGCGAAGACCATCGTCGCCACGGAGAGCCCCAACCCCAGCCAGGCGATGACCGACAGCACATCCAGGGAGAAGGGCATGTCCCCGACGGCGATCCCGAACGGGATGCACAGGAGCGTGACGACCAGTATGACCGGCATGGCCACCATGTTTATGGCGTTGAAGACGAGGAACCAGCCGAACGCCCCGTAGCGGGGGTTGCCGATCATGTCCTTCTGGAGCCGCATCGTCTGGAGCAGGCCGCGCGCCCACCGCACCCGCTGCCGCCACAGCGCCCGCATGGTGGACGGCGACTCGGCGTGCACCACCGCCAGCGGCTGGAACCGCACGTCGTAGCCGGCCCGGTGGATCCGCCAGGTCAGTTCCAGGTCCTCGCCCAGGGTGTGTTCGTTGAACCCCCCGACCTCCTCGATCACGTGCTTGGGGAAGGCCCCGATGTTCCCCGAGACGATGGGCAGCACCCGCAGGAAACTGAGCGCGCGGCGCACGACGCTGCACCCGGCGTGGCTGAACAGGGCGAGCATCTGGGTGAGGGGACGGTCCAGGTTCACGGGACGGTCGTCGCCGCAGACCGCGCCGACCTGCTCGTGGTCCATCGCCAGCAGCATCTCCTTGATCGTGTCGGCCAGGAACACCCCGTCGGCGTCGACGAACATCAGGACCTCGCCGTGGGAGACCCGGATGCCGTTGTTGAGGGCGGCCCCCTTGCCCGCGTTGGCCTGCCGCAGGATCCGGACGCGGGAATCGCGGCCGGCGAGCTCGGTCATCACCTCCCAGGTGTCGTCGGTGGAGCCGTCGTCGACGATCACCACCTCCAGCCGGCGGTAGCTGGAGGACAGCACCGAGGTGACGGAGTTCCTCAGCACGACGCCCTCGTTGTAGGCCGGGACGATGACCGATACGAGGGGGTTCTCGTGGAACTTCGTCAGGAATCTCCTGCGCCGGTTTCGCCTTTCCACGACCTCATAGACGACGGCCAGTGGGAGGTAGCTGAGCTTGATCAACCCGAAGACGAAGGCGATCAGGCCCAGCACGAAACCCACCCACGCGATTACGGATGCGACGTCGTGGAAGGTGATCACGGATCTCCCGGGTCGAGGTCGCGCAGGAGCAGCCCCAGCAGCTCGGGAACGGCCCGCGAATTGGCCCCGAACCGGGCGTTCACCTCGAGCACGCGGGGTGTCCCGGTGGCGTCGCGCCGGATGTCGATGTCCACCGGCCCCACCAGGCCGATCGCCTGCACGGCCCGCACCGCCAGCCGGGCGACATCGGCCACCCCGGGTCCGTCGACGCGTTTCACACCGGTGGCGTTGCCCACCTCCCCGGCCGTCAACCCGGTCTTCTCCAGCACCGCGACGAACGGATCGAGGGGTTTCCCGGAGCGGGAGAACGAACCGCCGGGCAGGGCGGCGTAGACCACGGGCGCGTACTCGGTGCCCGGGGCGAATCCCTGGACGATGCACGATCCGGCGACCTCACCCACCTCACCGGGGGAATGCGCCACCCGCACCCCCCGCGCACCCCGGGAGACGCGGGGTTTGATCACGAGCGGGAAACCGATCCGTTCGGCGACGCCCGGGCCTGAGGTGAACTCCTCACCGCCTGCGAACGGCGGAGTGGCGACGCCCGCCGCGGCGAGGCACCGGGCGGTGAGCAGCTTGTCGTCCGCGACCCGCACCGCATCCCCGGGGGAGATCACCACGCGGATTCCGTCCCAGGAACCGCCGCGAAGACCCGCCACCAGCCGGAGTTCCTCGCTCACGGTCGGTATCAGCACCTCCACGCCGTTCGCCTTGATGACGCTCCGCAGCGCATCCGGGTAGGTGGGGTCCTTGGCGGGAGGGACACGCAGCACCCGTGGCGACGAGTCGTCCACCGCCATGTCCACCCCGAGCACCGGCAGGCCGCGTTCGTCGAACTGGGCCATCAGGGCGCGCCCGGCCGGTCCGTGGGCGCCGGTGACCAGCACCGGCCCTGTCGTCACAACGACCCCAGCTGGCTGGAGAGGGCACGGACCACCTCGTAGCCCTCGGCGTAGCCGACCTTTGCCTGCTCCCCGCGGTGAAGCGCCTTGCCGGACAGCTTTTGTTCATCGATGTAGGGTTTCCCGGACTGGTTGGCGTGTTCCCTGACGGCCGCTATCTTGGTGTCCATGTAATCCCCGATGTCCACGAAGAAACGGGCCGAGAAATCATTCGTCACCGACGGGCTCTCGAAACACAGAATTGTGGAGCAGCGGCGGGCCGCGCGGAGCGTCGCCAAATGCACCGCGTGATGATCCTGGTGCTGATCATTGCGGGAATGGGTGAGGATTATGTCCGGTTTGGCGAAATCAATCATCGCTTCTATTGCTCGTATCATTTCATTGATTTCGGTGGACATGCGGGTGTCGGTGAAATCGTGAACCGTTATGTCGGTCAGGTCGAGCAACTGCGCGGCGGAGACCGCCTCCCCAGCGCGGACTCCCTCGTGGCCGCCCCGGGCGCCGTGGCTCATGACCAGGGCGTTGACCTCGTGGCCGTTGTCGACGAAACGCGCGAGGCTGCCGCCGCAGGCGAGTTCCAGGTCGTCTGGATGGGCGCCGATCACCAGGATCCTGCGGGGGCGTTCGACGCGGCTGATCGGTTTGATGTTCAGGAAGACCGCGGCCGCCAGGGCGAGCAGCACGAGCACCGCGAACCCCTCGGCGTAGGGGGCCCAGGTGGCGTCCGTCAAACCGGCCACAAGCAGGGTGGGCACCAGTAAGCAGGCAGCAGCCAGCACGCCGGTCGCTATCAGCATTGCGTTGCGCAGCCGGCGGCGTGCATACCGTGTCTTGGCCGCAGTGCACACGGCCCCGACGACGTAGATGCCTGCGAGAAACAGGCTCAGCCAGTGCATTTTTGGTTTTTCTCCTCTACCACGCAGCCGAGATTTCCCAGCCGTTTCTCGACGCCGCGGCCAACCCTCGATACGAGGTGGATTCCAGGCGGTGCCGGAGCACGCTGCCGTCACAGGAGCGCCACCACGACCGCGCGGACTCGGGTGAAGCGCAGACTCAAATGGACGTGAACCGCTTCGGGTGCGCACTGTGAGGTGCCTGGTTCCAGCGTGACTGGCTGAATCCCCCGTGCAACCTGCCCGCCCGTGGCATTTCAAGGTCAGTCGACGCGGTGGAAGCCACGCCCTTTTCGCTTGATGCTAACACCGGTTAGTTCCGGAAGACTGATAAATCCTGTCGTCCGAATGGTCAGCGACCCCGGGGAGACTCTTCCTTCGGGTGGGGGCGCTGGCTTCCGGGTGGGGCCTCGGCCGTCGGGCCGGGCGACCGGGTTGGACGGGGCACTTGCGCAACTGACTAGAAGGTTCTAGAGTGAGCATTGCTAGAACCTTCTAGAACATGGCCGTTCGGAGGAACAATGACAGGAAGCCCATACCGCACCGCACTACTGGGGACCGGCCGGATCGGTTCCCATCACGCCCGGACCATCCACCGCGAGGTCCACGGCCTAGATCTCGTGCTGCTCGCCGACCCCGTGGCCGGCATCGCCCGGACGCTGGCCGACGAACTCGGGGTGGAGCGGGCCGGGACCGATCCGGTGGCCGCCGCCACCGACGAAGATGTCGACGCCGTGGTCATCACCACCCCGGCGCGCACCCACGTCGACCTGGCCGCCGCTGCGATCGAGGCGGGCAAACACGTGTTCGTCGAGAAACCCATGGCCCTCACCGTCGCCGACAACGACCGGTTGACGGCGGCGGCCGAGGCCGCGGGGGTCGTCCTGCAGGTGGGGTTCAATCGCCGCTACGACCCGGGTTTCGCGGCCGCCCACACGGCCATCGCCGCGGGCCGCATCGGGCAGGTCCAGCAGCTGCGCTCCCTCACCCGCGACCCCGGTCCCTTCACCGCCGACCCCACGAAGATTCCCCAGTGGACAATCTTCTACGAAACCCTGATCCACGACTTCGACCTGTTGAACTTCTTCAACCCCGGGGCGAGGGCCACCTCCGTCTTCGCCCGCGCGGACGCGCTGGTGGCACCCGGACACCGTGACACCGGTTTCCTGGACACGGCGTCGGTGTCCATCCGCTACGACAACGGCGCCATGGCGGTGGCCGAGGCCAACTTCTCGGCCCTCTACGGATACGACGTGCGCGGTGAGGCGTTCGGCAGCGCGGGGATGGTCACCGCCGGGGACGTCCGCCTGACCTCCATGACCGCATTCCTGGCGAACGGCGTCTCCGCGGGCACCGGCCGCGCCGACACCGAACTCATGCACTCCTCCTACCGGGACGAGTTCCAGGCCTTCGCCCGCGCCATCGCCGATCCCACCGAACCCGTCCCGACGGGGGAGGACAACCGCAGGGCGCTGGAGATCGCCCTGGCCTGCATCAGGTCCGTCGAGGAGAACCGTCCCGTCGAGGTGGCGGAGGTGAACCGATGACCATCGAACTGGCCGTCAGCGCCGAGACCGTCCACGTCGGCCTGCCCTTCCTGGAGCGGGTGCGCCGGATCGCGGACCGCGGCCTCCAGGTGGAGATCTGGGACTGGAGCAACCACCTGGACGACCTCGGCGAACTGGCCGCCATGGACGCCGAGGTGGTGTCCATGACCGGCTACCTGCGGGGCAACCTCACCGACGACGACGCCATCCCGGAGCTGCTGGCGACGGCGGAGGAGTCGCTGCGGGTGGCGGAGAAGCTCCGCTGCCCCCGCCTGAACCTCCACGGCACCGGGCTGGATGGCCGGGGGCTGCCCGTGCGGCCCGTCGAAACCGTCACGGGCGCGATGTGGGCGAGGGCCACCGTCACCCTCCAGCGACTCGCCGCGCTGGGTGAACGCGAGGGCCGGGTCTTCACGCTGGAAAACCTCAACCTGGCCGTGGACCACCCCGGTACGCCGTTCGCTCGGGCGGAGGACACCCTGGCGCTGGTGTCCGCCGTCGACTCTCCCGGGCTGCGCATGAACCTCGACCTGTACCACGCCCAGATCGGGGAGGGGAACCTGATCGAGCTCTGCCGCAGGGCACTACCCTGGGTGGGGGAGATCCAGGTGGCCGACGTGCCCGGCCGGTGCGAACCCGGCACCGGGGAGATCAACTATCCGGCCGTCGCGGCCGCCCTGCGGGAGATGGGCTACGACGGCACCGTCGCCCTGGAGGCCTTCGCCAGGAACGACCCGGATTCGGCCATCGACGCCTTCATCCGGGCCTTCACCCCGGAGGCCGAGTGAAACGACGGCCCGGGCCGTCCCCGGCCGGGCGTTCGCCCTCCCTGCGACAACGCCCGGCCCACCCAACCGATCACCGCGACCACGACGGTCCGTGTGAAGCCTGTGGAGGAGTCATGAGTGACGATTGCATCGTCGAGATGCGTGACATCAAGGTGCAGTTCCCCGGTGTTCTCGCCCTGAAGGGCGTCAACTTCGACCTGAGACCGGGTGAGGTGCATGCGCTGATGGGGGAGAACGGGGCCGGGAAGTCCACCCTCATGAAGGTGCTGGCCGGCGTCTACACCAACTACGAGGGCACCATCACCTACAAGGGGGAGCAGGTGGTCTCCCGCAGCATCCAGGAGCAGCGGGAACGCGGGGTGAGCATCATCTTCCAGGAAATGGAGTTGCTGCCGAACCTGACAGTGGCCGAGAACATCTTCCTGGGCCGGCAGCCCACGGGCTGGGCGGGAAGCATCGACTGGACCGCAATGAACCGGCAGGCACGCAAACTCCTGGACAGTGTCAACACCTCCATTTCGGAACGCGAACTCGTCTCGTCGCTGAGCGTCGGGCAGATGCAGATGGTGGAGATCGCCAAGGCGCTGTCCTTCTCGGCCGACGTGATCATCATGGACGAACCGACGGCGGCGCTCACCGGCAAGGAGGTGGACGCGCTGTTCGACAACATCCGGGACCTCAGGGCCAAAGGCGTGGCCATCTGCTACATCTCCCACCGCCTCGAGGAGATCAAACGGATCGCCGACAGGGTGACGGTCTTCCGTGACGGCGCCAACGTCGGCACCCGGCCCACCGGCGAGCTCTCCATCGACGAGATGGTGACCATGATGGTGGGCCGCGAGATGGACGACTACTACCCGAAGGTGGAGACCACCGCGGGGGACGTGCTCCTGGAGCTGCGGGACATCAGGCGCGGCGATGTGCTCAAGGGCGTCTCCTTCGCCGCGCGCGCCGGGGAGATCACCGGGCTCTACGGGCTGATGGGGGCGGGCCGCACCGAGCTGATGCGGGTGGCCTTCGGGGCCGACCGCTGCGACTCCGGGGAAATCCTGGTGGCGGGTGAACCGGTGCGCATCCGCAACCCGATGGACGCGAAACGCAGGGGAATCGCGCTGCTGACGGAGGACCGCAAACAGCAGGGGCTCATCCTGGACTTCGACATCAACGCCAACATCACCCTCGCGAACTTCGCCAGCGCCATGGGCAGGTTCGGGTTCGACCTCCGCAAGGAGAACGAACACAACCAGGAACTGGCGGATTCGGTCCGGGTGAAGACCCCGTCGCTGAAACAAAAGGCCCGGTTCCTGTCCGGCGGAAACCAGCAGAAAGTCGTGCTCGCGAAGTGGCTCAACACCGACTCCGAGGTGTTCATCTTCGACGAACCGACCCGCGGGATCGATGTCGGGGCGAAGGCCGAGATCTACAGGATCATGAACCGGCTGAAGCAGGACGGGAAGGCCGTGGTCGTCGTCTCGTCGGAGCTGACCGAGTGCATGGGAATCAGCGACCGCATCTACGTCATGCACGAGGGGAGCATGACGGCACTGATCGAGGGCGACGAGATGCGCGACCTCAGCGAAGAGGTCGTCGTCGCCTACGCCACCGGGGCGCGTACCGGAAAGACGACGGGCGAGGAGGCCTGATGAACACCAAGGAAACCGCGGCGAAACTGCCCCGGCTCAACAGCACCAATCTCACCTCGGCGGCGGTGCTGATCGCGCTCGCCGTCCTGCTCTCGGTGATCTCCCCGGCGTTCCGGGACCCGCAGAACCTGATCAACATCCTCCAACAGGTCACCGTCAACGCCATCCTGGCGCTCGGGATGACGATGGTGATCTTCACCGGCGGCATCGACCTGTCCGTCGGTTCCGTCGTCGCCTTCAGCGGCATCGTGATGGGCATCCTGGTGATAGACCTCGGCGTCAATCCGTGGCTGGCGGCGCTCATCGGCATTGCGCTCGGCTCGGTGTGCGGCACGATCAACGGCCTGCTGATATCCCGCTTCAAGTTGCAGCCCATGATCGCGACGCTCGGCATGATGAGCATCGCGCGGGGCGCGGCCCTGACGCTGGCCGGGGGCCGCACCATCAGCGGCTACCCGCCCGGGTTCACATGGCTGGGCAACGGCACCATTCCCGGCACCACCATCCCGGTGCAGATCGTGTTCATGCTGCTGCTCTACGTGATCGCCTACTACTTCATGAGGTACCGCCGCTTCGGACGGGCCCTGTACTCCGTCGGCGGAAACGAGGAGGCCACCCGGCTCTCCGGCATCAACGTGTTCAAGTACAAAACCCTGGCCTACACCGTCTCCGGCGCCCTCGCGGGCATCGCCTCGGTGGTGCTGGTGGCGAAGCTGAACTCGGCGCAGTCCATTGCCGGGCAGGACTACGAACTCGACGCCATCGCGTCGGCCGTCATCGGCGGTGCCAGCCTGCTGGGTGGCAAGGGGTCGATCTGGGGAACCCTGATGGGTGCCCTGATCATCGGCGTCATCCGCAACGGGCTGAACCTGCTGAACGTCTCGTCCTACCTGCAGAAGCTCATCATCGGTTTCATCATCCTGATCGCCGTCCTGGTGGACGCCTTCCGCAACCGCGAACGTTCCTGACGGCCTGACCCCACGAACCGGAAAGGGAGAAGAAAGATGAGAAAATTCGTGACCTTCCTCCTGGCGGTCGCGGTGCTTGCCGCCGTGGGTTGCGCGGGCAGTTCCAGGTCCGAGGACGGCGTGACGAGGATCGCCTACATCGTCAAGGCCATGACCGACGAGTTCTGGATCGACATGAAGAAGGGCGCCGAGGAGTACGCGGCGGCCAACGGCATCGAACTGAGTTTCCAGTCGCCCGAGAAGGAAACCGACGTGGAACGGCAGATCCAGATGGTGGAGAACGCACTCGTGTCGAAGGCGGACGTCATCATCCTGTCCGCCGCCGACTCGCAGGCCCTCATACCGGCCATCGTCAGGGCCAACGAGGCGGGGGTTCCCGTGATCCTCGTCAACGACACCATCGAGCCGGAGGCCCTGGAAACCTACGGCGGTCACGTCGCCACCTACGTCGGAATCGACCAGTACGCGGCGGCCAAACTGGCCGGTGAGGACGCGGTCGCCAGGCATCCCGAGGGCGGCAACGTCGTGCTGCTGGAGGGAATCGCGGGCGTGAGCGCCCTGCAGCAACGGCTCGACGGGTTCAAGGACCAGGTGGCGGCGAACCCGAAGTTCAAGATCGTCGCCTCCCAGACCGCGAACAACGACCGTCACCAGGCGTTCAACGTGATGCAGAACATCCTGCAGTCGAACCCGGACGTGGACGTCGTGTGGGCGATCAACGCGGAAATGGGGCAGGGGGCTGTCCAGGCGATCCAGCAGAGCGGCACCACCCGCAGGATCGCGGTCTACGACTTCGACGCCTCCAGCGACGACATCGCCGCCATCAGGGCGGGAACCCTCGTCGGTTCCGTCGCCCAGTACCCGAAGCTCCAGGCCGAGGGGGCCATCAACGCGGCCCTCGACGCGATGGCGGGCAAGAACCTTCCGGCGCACACCGTGACCAAAGCGGAACTGATCACCGCCGCAAACGTGGATACTCTGGAATAGCAACTCGTTGAGAGGCCCCGCGGGGCCTCCAGATCCAGCGCCGGTGGCCGGGAACCCCCCGGCCACCGGGTGCGTCGGGGAGGGAACCGATGGCAGCGAAACGCCCCACACTGGTCGACCTGGCGGAAGCCAGCGGGTTCTCCGTCGCGCTGGTGTCGATCGTGATGCGCGACGCCCCGGGGGCGTCGGCGGAGACCCGGCAGCGGGTGAAGGAGGTGGCGAACCGGATCGGGTACCAGCCGAACTGGCTGGCACGGGGGCTGCGGCGCAGCAACTCGGGCCTGCTGGGGGTGAGCTTCGCGATCTCGCATCCGTTCCACGCTGACCTGGTGCGGCACCTGTACCAGGCCTCCTTCGGCAAGGACGTCGACCTGGTGCTGAGTGCGCACCTGCCGGGGCGCTCGGAGGAACGGGCGGCGGCGACGCTGCTGGACAAGCGCTGCGAGGCGGTGATCCTGCTGGGACCGACGATGCCTGCGGAGGAGGTCGCCGCCCTGGCCAGGGATGTCCCGGTGGTGGCGGTGGCGCGTCGCCTGGAGGGGATCTCCGGCGTCGACGTGGTGCGCTCCGACGACCGTGCGGGCGCGGCGATGGCCGTCGATCACCTGGCCTCGCTGGGGCACCGGCGGATCGCGCACGTCGACGGCGGCACGCAGGCGGGGGCTCCGGAACGGCGCGCCGGGTATTGCGAGGCCATGGCCGGGCGCGGGCTGGATTCCGAGATCCGGGTGGTGCCCGGGGGCATCGAGGAGTCGGACGGTTACGCGGCCACGATGGCGCTGTTCGATTCGGGACCGGCCCCGACCGGCATCCTGGCGTTCAACGACGAGTGCGCGGCGGGGGTGCTGTCGGCGGCGGCGGTGCTGGGATGCCGCGTCCCGGAGGACCTGTCGGTGGTGGGCTACGACGACTCCCGCCGGGCGGTGACGACCCGGGTTCCCCTGACCTCCCTGGCGCAGACCTACGAGGCGTTGGCGGTGGCCACCATCGACCGGGCGATAACCCAGGCCCGGGAGCGGTCGGAGGCGCTGGAGATCGTCACCCAACCGGAACTGGTGATCCGCGAGTCGACGGGCCGGGCGCCGGATTCCCCCGGGGGTAGCTGACCCCACTGTGCGTCGCGGGGTTGATCAGCGGGGGGAGTCCTTGGCGTCGTGTTTCGTGCGCAACCGGACCAGCTCCTCCTGGTCATCCTCGGAGAGCTCCTTGAACCAGCCCATGAGATGCCGGTCGTTGCGGGGAACCCCCGTCTTGGTGGCTCTCCGGTACCAGGCGGGCAGCAGGAAACGCGGGAACCAGATGAACGTGCCCAGCAGCGCGATGGCCCCGGTGAGGAGGAGGACCAGGCCGATCAGCCCCTTCACCCACGAGGGAAGCGAGTACCCGACACCGGCGACGCCCGCGCAGAGCAGACAGATCCCCGTGAACGGCAGGGTCAGGGCGCCGGAGGCCCGGCCGGTGTAGGTCGTGACGAAGTTCGGGATTCTCGCGTTCCGGATGCGCATCCCTCCCCAGATCGCCAGGAGGCCGAGGATTCCCAGGAGGAGTGCCACGGCAACGGGGGAAGCGGCGCTGTGTCGTGTGGAATCAAGCAGGATCATGAGCCGGAACCCTCCTGGATGAGTCGCGTCGAGGCCTCCAGGAGAAGTTCCCAGAAGGGTAGTCGTGGGTTGCTGGTCACGGTGATCTCGTTCGCATCCGCCCGGTTCCTCAGGATCGCGGCCCCGCGGTGCGGGGTCATCACCCAGGTGAGCGCCGGCTCCCCGTCCGGGCCGAGCAGGGACATGGGAACCCAGCGTTGCGCGGAGAACGCGACGGCGTCCCTCCGGGTCGCGGCGCCGGGTGGGATGTCGGCGAGCAGCTTTGCCAGCAGTTCGTGTCGCGTCACGGTGTAGCGGAAACGCATTTCCCAGGCGGGATGGAAACCGATCAACTCCAGCAGAACCCGGGGAATCCGCTCCGTGGGGCAAAAACCGAGGGCGCTCCTGTCGGAATTGGTGCATGGGCAGATGAAGGACAGGACGGCCAGGGCGCTCGGGCCGTCGATCCAGAAGGTCAGCAGCTTCGGTGGGGAGCTCTTCACCTGCAATGCCATGTGCTGCCCGTTCTGCAGGTGCCGGGCCGCCCGCGCCCCCAGCTCCGTGGCCACGCCGTCCCAGCCCGCCAACCCAGCCCGCGCCAGCTTCCAGCCGGTGTAGGTCAGCATTGCGTTCTTCGCGGAGCGGCCGAGCAACGCCAGGCTGTCGAAGGCATTGAAGGCTTTCTCCGGGAGTTCGACGACCTCGGTGGAGAGGCAGGGGATGGCCGGTGCGGTCTCGGCGGGTTCGGTCCGCCACGGGGAATGGGGTATGACCGGCCGGAGTTCGGGTGGTTCGAGGATCTCCAGGTTCTCCCGGGGCGCGTCGTCGCGCCGATCCGCCCACTCGTCGCAGAGGAGCGCGTCGGCGGTCAACGCCTCGCGGGGAATCCCGCGTTCCTTGCGTGGCAGGGGTCGCAGGCCATCCAGGATCGTCTCGTGAACACCGCCGCGACGCCAAGTTCGCCAGGGCACGGTCACGGTCAGTTCCGCCAGCGCCTTCCCGGCAACCAGCAGATCGCGGATCGTCAACAGACCAGGCGATTCGGCGTCACTCCCGGCAACGTCCGGCGCGGAGAACGCCCACAACCGGCGGCGCTCCCTGATGTCCGAATTGGCTTTCCTGTCGGGAATCGCTTCCACGTGGAGGACGGTTTTCTCCCGGGAGATCTCCCGGAGGTTCTCCCACGATGCCTGCGCCAGGGAGGACCGGGTGGGGCGTTTCACCTGCCACTCCCGCAGCACGACGTCCGGGCTGAAACCCGCGACCGACTCGTCCGAGGTGGCGGTGACCATCCCGTCTTTCGTCTCCACCGTCCAAGTGGCGGGCACGTCGAAGGCGAAGCAGGTGCCGGTCAAGGTGAGATTCATGGCGTCCCGGTTCCTGAGGCCCGGTTCATCTGGGCCAATCCGATGTCATGGAAGCGGGCCGGTCGGGGTTTCATGGGTGTTGTTCCTCGGCAAGTCTCGTGGAGGTCTCCAGAAGCAGTTCCCAGAAAGATTCATTCGGGTCGCTGGTCAAGGTGATCTCGCTCGCGTACCCGTGGTCTTTCAGGATCGCCACGCCACGGTGCGGGGTCATCACCCAGGCGAGCTTCGGTTCCTCATCCGGGCCGAGCAGGGATACGGGAACCCAGCGCTGTTCAGAGAACTCGGCGGCGTCCCCGCTGGTTGCGGTCCTGGGCGGGATGTCTGCGAGCAGTTTCGCGAGGAATTCATTTCGCGTCAGGGTGTAGCTGAAGTTCATGTCCCACGAGGGTTGGAAACTGATCAGGCTGAGCAGGAGCTGGGGGATTCTCTTCGCGGGGCAGAAAGCAAGGGCGCGGGTGCCGAGAGCGACGAAGGACATGACCGCCAAGGCGTCCCGGCCGTGGATCCAGAAGGTCAGCAACAGCTGTGGGGCCGAGTCCACCAGCAACGCCATGTGTCGCCCATCCCTCAGATGCCGGATCAAGCGCTCTCCCTGCGCGGTGGCGATGCCCTTCCGGTCGACCAGCCCTGCCCTCACCAGCTCCCGGCCGGCAGAGGACCACCGGGCATTTTTCTTGAGATATCCGAGCAGCGCCAGATCATCGAAGGCCTTGAATGCCTTCTCCGAGAGTTCCGCGACCTCCTCGGAGAGGTCGGGCTTGAACGGATTCGAAGGGAAGGGCTCTTCCTGTCCGGGGACGGATGTCGTGGTCTCCGGCAGGTCCAGGCTCTCCCGTACGGCGTGGTCGCGGTGGGTGGCCCATTCGTCGATGACCGTCTGTTCGTCGGTGTTCATCACCTTGCTGGGAGCCCTGTTGCCTCCGCGCAGCAGAGCGTCGAGGCGGTTGGGCCGGTGAGGCCGGAGACTGTTCAGGATCGCTTCGTGCACGTCGCCGCGGCACCAGGTCGTCAGCGGTACGGTCACGGTCAGTTCCGCCAGCGCTTCTTCCGTCACCAGCAGGTCACGGATCGTCAGCAGACCCAGCAGGTCCCCGTTCGTACCGGGGATCTCCCGCGTGGAGAAGGCCCACAGCCGGCGGCGCTCCCCGATGTTCGAGGGGGCGTTCTCGTCGGGGATCGCCTCCACGTGCAGGACGGTGTGCTGTTTCGCGAGTTCCCGGAGACTGCGTTGCGACGCCAAAGCAAGGATGCCTCGGTAGGAGTGTTTCACCTGCCACTCCCGCAGCAGGGCGTTTGGGGTGAAACCCGTGAGTACCTCGTTCGACGCCGCAACCACCTCGTCGTCATCGTCACCTGCCTCCCGCGCCCATCCGGCGGGGACATCGAAGGCGAAGCGGAAACCGGTCAACTCCATTCCCACACGGTAGCTCCGATCGTGGGTCGTGATGCGGAAACCTCGCGAAACAGCCGATGGCTCCCGCACCATGGAAGCCCCGTGAGGTCCGGACCTTCGGCTGATGGGGTAGGGGTGGATGGTGGGTACCGCCACGTTTGTGAATGAATCTCACGACGCCGGGGTGCGAGGATCCGGCTTTCGAGTGGCATCATCGCGTTCTGGCCGTGTGCTCTTTGTGTAGTTGTATGAGTGCTTTCTGGGTTTCCGTGTCGAGTGCTTTGAATTTCCCCATGACGTAGGGGTCGTTACGTGGTATTCCTGCCTTCAGAGCCCTGCGATACCACCTCGGTGTCAAGGATTTTGGAAAGCGAACAAAGATCGCCGATAGGAATATTGCCCCTGAGGGTGCTGCTGGTATAGAGATGACTTGGATCACCCAAGTCGGTAGCAGTGACGCGAAGGGTATTATGCTGCCTCCTAGCATGAATATGCCCCCGAAGGGTATGCCGAGGGACAAGGATGTCCAGCCATTGTAGTCGTTCACGAAGTAGGGAATGGAACCATACCTCAGTCGGAGCCCAACAACTAGCCCCCAAGCCCCGAAGATAAAGAAGATACTTCCTACGGCAACGTAATCAAGGATGGTTGTTGCCGAGGGGGTCATCCGAAGAGTCCCTTGATGCCATTGAAGATTCCTTCCCCAGTTCCCTTGAGGCCGTTCCAGATTCCCTCACCCACATCGCCTGTCCAGTCGCCGAGATTCTTTCCTCCTATTTGGACGAATGTCATGGCGGCGCCGACTCCCAGGCCCACGGCGAAGCCGACGGCGGTTCCACCCACGGGAAGAAGCGATCCTACAGCGGCGCCAGCAAGTGCTGCCCCGACTACCTGTCCTCCCGTGCGGGCTGTGGCCTTTTCTCCTGCTCTGGCGAAGCGTTCCCCGTCGGAGAGGCCCGGTTCTTGTTCCTTCAGGGCCGCATCGGCCTTCTGGTACTCGCTGTTGAAGGTCATGACGACACCGGCAGCGAAGAACCCGCGTCCCAGGACACGTCCGGCCGTTGTGACCCCAGATGTGGTGGCCCCAGCCTTCTCCACACCAGCACCAAATATCCTCTCGGTTATGTCCATGGTCGCCAGCGTTTTCTGGTCTTCTGTTTCGTTCTGGTTTCGTGGTCTTTGTGTAGTTGGATGAGTGCTTTCTGGGTTTCCGCGTCGAGTGCTTTGAATTTCCCCATGACGTAGGGGTCATTGCGTGGTATTCCTGCCTTCAGGGCCCTGCGGTACCACCTCGGAGTCAACGACTTTGGAAAACGAACAAAGAATCCCGACAAACCTATCACCAAGAAGAAGAATAATGGTATCGCAACGGTTCGGTCCACCCAGATTGGTATTTGTGACACGATGTTCATCCAGGCTGGTATTTGTGACCCAATGATTGATACGCCGCCTCCCAGTATGAATACACCCCCGAATGGGAGGGCGAGGGATACGGATGTCCAACCATTGTAGTCACTCACGAAATAGGGGATAGGGCCATATCGCAGTCGCAGACCAAGAAATATGCTCCAAACCCCGGCGGCAAAGAAGAGGGTCCCGCCAAAGATGGCTCCGAGATGGGGCATTACCAAGGGAATCATCCGAAGAGTCCCTTGATGCCGTTGAAGATTCCTTTTCCGGTTCCCATGAATCCGTTCCAGATCCTCTCGCCCGCATCAGCTATTCCATTGCCGAGATTTTTTCCTTCGCCTACTTTAAAAAATGTCATGGCGGCGCCGGCGCCGAATACCTTCTTGGTCGTGTTTGTGATCGCTGTTGGTTCTGGTGGCATCGTTGTCGTGGGTTGGATGGGGATGGTGATGGTGCTCTTGGTCTTGTCTGGAGCATCATTGTTTTCTGGTTCTCTGTGTCGTTCTGGTTTCGTGCTCTTTGTGTAGTTGGATGAGTGCTTTCTGAGTTTTGACGTCTAGTGCTTTGAATTTACCCATGACGTAGGGGTCGTTACGTGGTATTCCTGCCTTCAGGGCCCTGCGATACCACCTCGGTGTCAAGGATTTTGGAAAACGAACAAAGAATCCCGACAAACCTATCGCCATGGAGAAAAGTCCTGCTGTATAAACAACCTGAATTACCCAATTTGGTAGCTGTGATGCGAAGGGGGTTATGCCCCATTCTAGCATGAATACACCCCCGAATGGGAGGGAGAGGGATGCGGATGACCAGCCATTGTAGTCGCTCACGAAATAGGGGATAGGGCCATATCGCAGTCGCAGACCAAGAAATAGGCTCCAGATTCCGGGTATAAAGAGGAAGATTCCTGCAATAGCGTAATCAAGGATGGTTGTTGCCGAGGGGGTCATCCGAAGAGTCCTTTGATGCCATTGAAGAACTCTTTTCCGATTTTCTTTCCGACATTCCAGATCTCTTCTCCGGTGTCGCCTGCCCAGTCGCCGAGACTCTTTCCTCCTATTTGGACGAATGTCATGGCGGCGCCGACTCCCAGGCCCACGGCGAAGCCGACGGCGGTTCCACCCACGGGAAGAAGCGATCCTACAGCGGCGCCAGCAAGTGCTGCCCCGACTACCTGTCCTCCCGTGCGGGCTGTGGCCTTTTCTCCTGCTCTGGCGAAGCGTTCCCCGTCGGAGAGGCCCGGTTCTTGTTCCTTCAGGGCCGCATCGGCCTTCTGGTATTCGCTGTTGAAGGTCATGACGACACCGGCGGCGAAGAACCCGCGTCCCAGGACACGTCCGGCCGTCGTGACCCCCGACGTGGTGGCCCCAGCCTTCTCCACACCAGCACCCACCACCCCCTTGGTCGTGTCCATGGTCACCGTCGGCCCCGACGGCACCGTCGTCGGCTTGGGCGGGCCGAGGAATGTTTCCTTGAAGATTGTCCCGAACCTCTGCCAGTAGTTCCCCGGCGGACGCGGCCCCTTGAGACTCCAGGACGTGGACGACGTGGTCTTGGGGGGTAAGGGGATACGGATGGATCCCTTGATCTTCCCCAGCCACGATGGCAGCCACTTGCGGTTCGCGAGCCACTGCATGACCTTGGTGTTCCCAACATTTGTCCAGAGCCTCAGGGCCCGCGAAACCCTCAGCTTCATGAACTCCCGCGACTGCGCGATCGACGTCCCAAGATTCGGCACCTGCCCCAGAGCGGCGCCGTTTACATCCGGCACATGGGGGTCCGAGTAGCCGCCCTCGCTGTTGATTCCTGCCAGATGCGTGGTGCAGTCCTTTATCTTCTGGCGGTACTCCTCGACGAGTGTATTGATGCTCTGCCGGAGTTGCTCGCCCTCCGCCATCTGCTGCGCATGCTCGGCCTCATCCACGGGGCATCCCTTGAGGTTGAACGCCTCGGCATCGGCGATGAGTTGTTGTCTCCGCGGCTCCAGTTCTTGAAGGGCACTCGCGAACCCTCCCATTGCCGATGCCACCAACGCGGTAGCCCCTGTGGCGGATTCCGCGTTCCGCAGCGCGGGATCGAGAGCGCTGAGCAGCTGCTGTTGTTCAGGTGCTTCGTAGTTTCCGGACAGGCCATCCCAAGCCCCTTTGGCCTCGGCCACGGCATCATAGAAGGACTCTCCCTTTTCGATGAGCCCTTCGGCCTCCGAATCGATCGAAGCGGCATCCGGCCAATCCAACAGGGCGTCATATGTCACGGTCATCGTTCAAAACCATCCGTGATTCGCACTTCACCCACGTTTTTCGCGCTGGCCTGGCTCCGATTGGCCATGATCTCATCGCCCTCCTGGATGGCCGCCACCGCTCCACTTCCTCCTGCGACCGCTTTTGTGACCCTCTGCTCCGCCGTGGTCATTTTCTGGGTCGAACCCGATTGTAGGCTCCCTGCAACGCCGACGTGATCTGGGTGGCCTCGCCCTTGGCGCACAGGGCGCCCAGCTGAGACGCCACTGCGGATGCTTGAATGGGCCGACTGCGCCGGCGAGACGCTCGATTCCGCCTTGGTGAAAATCGAATAGCAGGTTTCGGCATTCACTTTGTAATGGGTCACGGTTCCTCTTCTTCCGCGAGGTTCAGCAGGGCCCTCGTGAGCACCTGCCAGAACGGTTCTGCCGGGTTTCTGCTCACGACCACCCTGTCCGCATCCGTGCCCTCCATGAGCAGGGCGACCCTCCGGGGTCGGGCCATCGCCCAGGCGACCTCCGGCGCATCCTTGTCATCGTCCGGTCCGATGAGCGACACCGCCACCCAGCGCCGCCGTGTGAACTCGGTGGCATCCCCGTCGGGCACGGTCCCGGGTGGTACGCCGCTCTGTAGTTTCGCGATGAACTCGGCCTGGCTGCAGGTGATCTCGAAAGTCATGTCCCAGCTGGGCTGGAGTTCGAGCCACATGAACACGAGACGAGGAATGTCATCCGTCAGGCAGTGGACGATCCGGTGAGTGATCCTCCCGGTGGCCGCATCGGTGAGATGGGAGATGGCAAGAACCGTCATGTCGCTGACCCAGAGGGTCAACAACTGGGGCGGTGAGCTGTTCGCCGCGACCGCCATGTGCCGACCGTCACGCAGATGGGCGGCCACCCACTCGCCTGTTTCCGTGAGCGCACCGGGATCGTCGATCAGTCCCGTACGGCGCAGTTCCCGGCCAGCCGCCGAGAACTTCGAGGTCCTCCTGGAGCGCCCGAGCACGGTCAGGTCGTCGAGAGCCTTGAACGCCCCCTCCGACAGTGTGGCGATCTCCCCGGCCAGCGCCGGAACGGGATCCGGCTGGACGTCCAGTTTCTCCCGGGGAACGCCGTCGCGGTTGCTGGCCCAGTCGTCAAGATCGACCGTG
>ERZ773070.879-NODE-879-length-19944-cov-4.149832_pt1 | contig 19944 bp, 15 predicted proteins | sample MGYA00580618_ERZ773070 | MGnify/ENA primary metagenome ERZ773070 (study PRJEB29015, sample SAMEA2738023) | human oral metagenome | biome: human oral; feature: human-associated habitat; material: dental | place: China | collected 2019 ... | reverse complement strand
TGTGCCTTTAGTTTATTTACTTAGCACAAGCGTGGACGCTTGCGCTATCGGGGGCAGGAACCGCAATAACCGCTACGACATTGGTATTCATGGTAAATGCCATGTTGTTCCAAGCGATTGAGGAGCGGGATTTGATTATCGTGTTCGATGGTTTGACAGCTGTGTAATAAATGGATTTTCATGATTGTTAAAAGAAAAAAGAGCAGTTAGAAAACTGCTCTAAATAGCATTGTGCGTATTGTAATCGAAATTAGATCCACACGAAATATGCCATGCCGCCAATTATTCCGATACAGAAAAGGTTGAGAATAAAGCCGACCTTTGCCATATCCACTTGTTTGACATGGCCTGTCGCGAATACGATAGCATTCGGCGGTGTAGCAATTGGCAACATAAAGGCACAGCTTGCACCACAGGCGATGATGGCAGCGAGGGCGATTGGTGGCAAGTTTAAGGTTTGCGCTACTGAAATTACTATAGGCATAATCAATGCTGCACTGGCGGTATTAGAGGTGAATTCTGTGAGGAATATGATGAATGCGCTGACAACGAAGCACAGCACCCACAGCGGTTTTTCATTGGTAAATTGCACAATGGTGTCTGCCATGATTTTACTGGCGCCGGAGTCTTTCATGACAATACTCAAAGTTAATCCGCCACCAAAGAGCATTAACACGCCCCATTCCACACGTTGCTGAATTTCTTTCCATTTTGCCACACCGGTCACGCCGATAATCACCACTACAGTTAAGGCGATGACACTATCAAAGCTATCAATTTTTTTCTCTAAGCCCAGTAAACCGGAGAACCAAGGGTTGAGAACAGAACTAAACAGGAGCAGTAATGCCATCACACTGAAGATGATTAGCGTGATGATGTTCTTTTTGGTGAAAGAGACTTTTTCAAGAGAAGGGGCAAATTCGACATGAAAATTGGGACGTAAAATGACCCAAAGAGCAAATAACATGGAAGGTAACAACAATAGCATTACCGGGAAGCCATAACCTAACCATTCAGTAAAAGTCACTTGAATTTGAGAGGCCAAGATGGCATTAGGAGCGCTACCGACTAAGGTGCCAATGCCGCCAATACTGGCACAGAACGCCATACCTAATAAGGTAAACGCATACAGGCGATAATTTTTTTCTGCATTCAACCCTTTTAACATTCCTATGGTGAGTGGCAACATCATTGCCGCGACAGCCGTGTTGTTGATCCACATAGATAAAAAGGTGGTCACCCCAAATAAATACGCCACGGAAAGTTTTAAATTGCCTTTGGCGAGTCGCACGATGTAGTTCGCAATGATTTTATCCAGTTGCTGAATTTGTAATACCACCGCAATCACAAAGCCGCCGAAGAACATATAAATAATCGGGGTGGCAAAAGGTGCAAGGGCTTTCTGTGTGTTAATCAGTCCTAAACCAATGGCAAGAATTGGCACCATAAGCGAGGTCACCGTAATATTAAAGGCTTCTGTCAACCACAAAATACCGATGAACGTCAGCAATGCCAAGCCGCGGTTTTCCTTTGGTGAGAAGGGCAATGTGTTGATTAGCACCAACATCAAGATAAAATCCAAAACAAGAATAATCAGGCTTTTATATTTAGCGAAGAAAGGGATTTGTGTTTGCATAATAAATGTCCTCCATGGCTGCTATTTATTAGCATTGTTTTAATAAATTAGAAACATTTTTTTAACAAATTTGTGACGGCTATCAAATATATTTTTTGAAGAAGAAAGAGATAAAAGTGCGGTGATTTTTATGAAAGGATTACATGCTTGTTTTAGTGAGTAGAGGAGGCAATCCTTGAGAAATAAAAAAGTGCAGTAGATTTTATCGGAATTTAAAAACACCCGAAAAATCCACCGCACTTTTAGCGACATCAAAGATTATAAATCGAAATCGTCGAAATCTTTGGTGTCTACTTTGGAGTCAATTTGACCCACAAGATAAGAACTCACTTCCACTTCTTGCGGTGCCACTTGTACGTTGTCGGAAACCAACCAGGCGTTGATCCAAGGAATCGGGTTTGAACGTGCTTGGAATGGCAATGGCAAGCCTACCGCCTGCATACGGATATTGGTGATGTATTCCACGTATTGCACCAAAATGTCTCTGTTCAAGCCGATCATGGAGCCGTCTTTGAACAAATAATCCGCCCAGTCTTTTTCTTGTTCTGCTGCCGCTAAGAATAAATCATAGGCTTCTTGTTTACATTCTTCGGCAATTTCTGCCATTTCCGGATCGTCTTGACCTGCCGCCATGATATTTAAAATGTGCTGCGTACCGGTTAAGTGCAACGCTTCATCACGAGCGATGAATTTAATGATTTTCGCATTGCCTTCCATTAATTGACGTTCAGCAAAGGCAAAGGAACAGGCGAAAGACACATAGAAACGAATGGCTTCAAGCGCGTTCACGCTCATTAAGCAAAGGTAAAGTTGTTTTTTCAAATTACGTAAGGTGACGACACATTCTTTGCCATCCACGGTGTAAGTGCCTTCACCGTACAGGCTGTAAAGTTGGCTGTCGCGGATTAAATCATCATAATAAGAAGAAATATCGCGCGCGCGTTTGATGATTTCTTCGTTGGTCACGATGTCGTCAAACACGATAGACGGATCGTTCACAATGTTACGAATAATGTGCGTGTAAGAACGAGAGTGGATGGTTTCGGAGAACGTCCAGGTCTCGATCCAGGTTTCTAATTCAGGAATAGACACTAAAGGTAATAATGCCACGTTCGGACTACGACCTTGAATGGAATCCAACAAGGTTTGATATTTTAAGTTGCTGATGAAAATGTGTTTTTCATGTTCAGGCAACGCCGCATAGTCGATACGGTCTTGCGACACATCCACTTCTTCCGGACGCCAGAAGAAGGAAAGTTGTTTTTCAATGAGCTTTTCAAAGGTCTCATATTTTTGTTGATCGTAACGGGCAACGTTAACGTTTTGACCAAAGAACATCGGTTCTTTTAACTGGTCGTTTTTGTTTTGTGAGAAAGTGGTGTATGCCATTTTTGTTTCTCCTTTAATCTTATGAGTAAAGTGCGGTCAGTTTTTAAAATGTTTTTTCATGCTGGCGCAAGCGTCTTCGCTTGTGCCTTTAGTTTATTTACTTAGCACAAGCGTGGACGCTTGCGCTATCGGAGGGAAAGTGGTGTATGCCATTTTTGTTTTCCTATTCTATTATGCCAACAGCTTTGGCAAAATTTTTGCCAAATTCAGTAAAGGATAAGGTACCTTTTTGAAGTTTATATTTTTGGGGATGTGTAAGTGTTTTATTTGCCTCTGTAATTTCATCTTCAGCATATTTATATTTCGAATCGTCACTTAAATGTTCATCCATTCTTATGTCAATTAATTTCAGACGCTCCCAGTTTTCAAGTTCTTTTCTGGAGATAGATGAGCCATATGGAGGACATAACCAATATTGAGTGTTATTGATATAACCACCATCCTCATTTACTACAAGATTTATATTTACTATGGCTAACTTTGCATTATAGTCCTGAAATATTAACTTGAGGTTTGTAGCTTCCTGATTATTTATTTGCTTAAGTACTTCTACATAGGCTGGATGATTTATGTTTGTTTTAGTTGAATCAACAGTACTGACAAGTAAATCTTCAAACATTTGCTTTAAATCGGGTTCTTCATCTAAATAAACCAACCTTTCAGCCATATCAGCAAAAGCAGGAATTGATGATATTTCTCCTGAAAGAATTCCTTGTTGTTTTAGCTGTTCAACTTTTTTATTAATAGCATTTTTAGTTGATTCAGAATGAAGTGAAAAGCTTTCAGCTATTTTAATTACAGCCCCACCTACTTTTTTCAGTGGAACAACTAACCCTCCATGCGCAATTGTAGCTATAAAGTTTTTCGTTTCTGCTATTTTTTGTTTTGTATCAGCTTCGTAGTTACCGGCATTTTGTAACCTAGGATCGTCACTATTTTGTAGTGCAATTATTTCAGTGACTGAATCAGGATTTACTACTTCAGCTGTTGTTTTTACTATTTCAGTGGTGGTTTTTATTGTTGAAATTGGTTCTGGCATATGAATCTTCCTTAATAAAAAAAGTGCAGTTAAATTTAAAGAAGTTTTTAAGATATTACCGCACTTATATTTTATTAAATCTTACACGCCCCACCGGCACAGCCATCATCCAAATCTTCCTGGCTGTCTTCGGCGCCGTCGCGGGTGTTTTGATAGTAGAGGGTTTTTAAGCCGTATTTGTAAGCGGTTAACAGATCTTTTAACAACACTTTCATCGGTACTTTGCCATCTTCAAAACGTTTTGGATCGTAGTTGGTGTTGGCGGAGATGGCTTGGTCTACGAATTTTTGCATGATGCCGACCAAGTGCAAGTAGCCGTCGTTGCCCGGGATGTCCCAAAGCAATTCGTAGTTTTCACCTAAGTTTTCATAATCCGGCACCACTTGTTTCAAAATACCGTCTTTTGAGGCTTTGACGCTCACATGGCCGCGTGGCGGTTCGATACCGTTGGTGGCGTTGGAAATCTGAGAAGAGGTTTCCGACGGCATGAGGGCAGTGAGGGTAGAGTTGCGCAGGCCGAATTCTTGAATGTCGCGGCGTAGGCTTTCCCAGTCGTAATGCAACGGCTCGGAGGTCAAGCTGTCGATGTCTTTTTTGTACGTATCAATCGGCAAAATACCTTGTGCGTAAGTGGTTTCGTGGAAGTATTCACACGCGCCTTGTTCTTTCGCCAAGTTCATAGAGGCTTTCAATAAGTAATATTGAATGGCTTCGAAAGTACGGTGGGTTAAATCGTTGGCACTGCCGTCAGAATAACGCACGCCGTGTTTCGCCAAGTAGTACGCATAGTTGATGACGCCGATACCTAAAGAACGACGGGCAAGGGAACTGCGTTTTGCCGCAATCACCGGATAATCTTGGTAATCCAATAAGGCATCTAATGCGCGTACCGCAAGATCCGCTAAATTGTCGAGCTCGTCTAAGTTTTCCAATTTGCCCAAGTTAAAGGCGGAAAGGGTACAAAGGGCGATTTCGCCTTGTTCATCATTAATATTATTTAGTGGTTTGGTAGGTAAGGCGATTTCCAAGCACAGGTTGGATTGACGCACCGGCGCCACGTTCGGATCGAACGGCGAGTGGGTATTGCAGTGATCCACGTTGTGAATGTAAATACGACCGGTGGATGCCCTTTCTTGCATTAATAAAGAGAACAATTCCACGGCTTTTACGGCGCGTTTACGAATGGACGGATCCTGTTCGTATTGTACGTAAAGTTCTTCAAACTTGTCTTGATCCGCAAAGAACGCTTCGTAAAGTCCCGGCACGTCGGACGGGCTAAATAGGGTGATGTCGCTGCCTTTGATTAAGCGTTGATACATTAATTTATTGAGCTGTACGCCGTAGTCCATGTGACGCACGCGGTTGTCTTCCACACCACGGTTGTTTTTCAACACTAACAGGCTTTCTACTTCTAAGTGCCAAATCGGATAATACACGGTTGCCGCACCGCCACGCACACCACCTTGAGAGCAGGATTTCACGGCAGTTTGGAAATATTTATAGAACGGAATACAACCGGTATGGAACGCTTCGCCGCCACGAATTGGGCTACCTAGCGCACGAATCGCACCGGCATTCACACCGATACCGGCACGTTGAGAAACATATTTCACAATGGCAGAGGCGGTGGCGTTAATGGAGTCCAAGCTGTCGCCACACTCGATCAACACGCAAGAGCTGAATTGACGGGTTGGCGTACGCACGCCTGCCATGATAGGGGTTGGCAAGGAAATTTTGAAGGTAGAAGTTGCATCGTAGAAACGACGGATATAATCCAAGCGAGTTTCTTGCGGGTATTTGGAGAACAGACTTGCCGCCACTAATAAATAGAGGAATTGGGCGGATTCGTAGATCTCACCGGTTACGCGGTTTTGGACTAAATATTTGCCTTCTAATTGTTTCACTGCCGCATAAGAGAAGGTCATATCGCGCCAATGGTCGATAAAACCGTCCATTTCATCCCATTCTTCGCGGGTGTAATCATCTAATAGGGCGTGATCGTATTTGCCCATGCGCACCAATTTTTTCACATGATCGTATAAACGCGGCGGATCGAAATGGCCGTAAGCTTTTTTACGCAAATGGAATACCGCAAGGCGCGCAGCAAGGTATTGATAATCCGGAGAATCTTTGCTGATTAAGTCTGCAGCTGCTTTGATAATGGTTTCGTGAATATCAGAGGTACGAATACCTTCATAAAACTGAATGTGAGAACGCAATTCCACTTGCGACACGGACACATTGTCTAGTCCTTCTGCCGCCCAGGTAATTACGCGATGGATTTTATCGAGGTTAATCGGCTCCAGTGTGCCGTCACGTTTGGTGACCATTAATGCTTTATTCATGAAAGACGCTACTCCTTAGATATAGACCTAAAACACAATATATAGTTGTAAGTCAAAAAACTTGGCACAAGATAATGTGTTGAGATAAAGAATTCAAGCGATATATTTTTTTATTGCTTAGTTGACATTAAATAACTGATTATTAATTAAAGGAAATTTCGTATGCGCAGAAAATTTACTTGATTAAAATGTATAAATTGGCGCAAAAATGACATCCGAGGAGAAAAAGATCAAAAAAGTGCGGTGAAAAAACACATTAAATTTTCACCGCACTTTGCAAGGAAGCTTGTTGGCGTTACTTCGTTAAATCATCAAAGAAACGTTTTACACCATCGAGGAAGCTAGAGGATTTCGGGCGCTGTTTCGTTTGCCCTTCTAAGCTTTCTTCAAGTTTGCGTAGCAATTCTTTTTGTTCTTCGTTGAGTTTTACCGGCGTTTCTACCACAATTCGACAGATTAAATCGCCGGCATAACCGCTACGGGAGGAGGTGACACCTTTGCCACGCATACGGAATAATTTACCTGTTTGGGTCTCTTCCGGGATTTTTAACTTAACCCGTCCATCCAATGTTGGCACTTCAATTTCGCCACCAAGAGCCGCCATAGTGAAGCTAATCGGCACTTCACAATAAAGGTTGTTGCCATCACGCTCAAAAATGTGATGCTCTTTCACATGGATTACAACATATAAATCGCCTGCCGGTGCGCCGTTTTCACCGGCTGCGCCTTCGCCTGATAAGCGCAATTGATTTCCAGTGTCCACGCCTGCCGGAATTTTCACCGAAAGATTTTTCGGTTTATTCACTCTGCCGTCACCGTGACAAACTTTACACGGTTTCTCAATTTTCTTACCGCTGCCATGACAGGTTGGACAAACGGTTTCGGTCATAAAGAACCCTTGTTGACGACGCAGACGACCGGAACCGTGACATTGTGGACAGGTTTCTACTTTAGAACCGGCTTCTGCGCCTGATCCATGACAGGTTTCACAAGGCGCAAGGGTATAAATTTTAATGTCTTTGGTCGTACCTTTGACGGCTTCTTCAAGGGTGATTTCTAGGTCATAACGTAAGTCATCGCCACGCACGACACGTTGGCGGCCACGTCCGCCACCACCGAAAATATCCCCGAACATATCGCCAAAAATATCGCCGAAATCCGCACCGCTAAAGCCTCCGCCGGCACCGAAACCTTGTTCAAAGGCGGCATGGCCGTATTGATCGTAGTTAGCGCGTTTTTGCTTATCGCTTAATACTTCATAAGCTTCTTGGATTTCTTTAAATTTTTCTTCTTTCGCTTTATCCCCTTTGGTTCTGTCCGGGTGATATTGCATCGCGAGCTTTTTATAGGCACGCTTAATTTCTTTTTCATCGGCGGATTTAGAAACGCCGAGGAGTTCGTAGTAGTCTTGTTTTGCCATAATGTTTCAATTTTCCGTTTAAAATATCAAATGCGACTTCTATGATTATGTATTGTATTATATGAACAATAGTTCTAAACACCAAAATGATGTCAAAGGCAGAAATATCAAGAGCCAACACATGAATTTATTAGGGCATGGCTTGGCTTATTTTCGTTTGTTGACAGCCAAACGAAAGTCAACAAACCAAAATGAGCCGTCTATATTTCTGTTACGATATGATTTTGTCGTTGTTTAAAGAGGCAGGCCGATTGCCTGCCTTGAATACCATTATTTTGCCGCATTGAAGGCTTGTTCTAAATCCGCCAAAATATCTTGAACGCTTTCAATACCACAAGAAAGACGAATTAATCCTGCGGAAATCCCTGCTTTTTCTAATTCGACTTCACTTAATTGGCGATGCGTTGAGGTCGCAGGATGTAACGCGCAAGTACGAATATCCGCCACATGCACTTCACGCGAGGTCATTTGTAAAGCATTTAACCATTTTGCCGCGGCTTCTTTACCGCCTTTTATTTCAAAAGAAATGACTCCACATAAACCATTTGGTAAGTATTTTTGTTTAAGTGCGTAATCCGTGGAACTGATTAACCCCGGATAGCTTACTTTTGCTACTTGTGGGTGTTTTTCCAAAAACTCGGCGACCGTTTGAGCATTTTCATAATGACGTTGCATACGCAGCGCAAGGGTTTCCATACCGACATTTAATAAGAAACTGTTTTGCGGTGCCGGTGTTGCGCCTAAATCACGCATTAATTGCACGCGCGCTTTGACAATATAAGCGGCAGGACCAAAGGTTTCCGTATAAACTAACCCGTGATACGTTTGGTCCGGTGTGCTTAATTGCGGATATTTGCCGTTATTCCAATTAAAGTTTCCACCATCCGTAATAGATCCGCCAAGTGCGATGGCATGACCATCTAAATATTTTGAGGTGCTATGAATGACCACGTTTGCACCAAATTCGATTGGACGACAAAAATAAGGCGTGGCAAAGGTGTTGTCGATGAGTAACGGTGCCTGCGCAGCTTGGGCTAAGGCAGCGAATTTTTCAATATCCAACACACGTAACGCCGGGTTTGCAATGGTTTCGGCAAAAACAGCTTTGGTATTTGGACGAATGGCTTTTTTGAGTTCTTCGAGTGGCAAATCTTGATCCACGAAGCTCACTTCAATCCCCATTTTTTTGAACGTGTGTGCAAATAAATTGTAGGTGCCACCATAGACACAAGAGGAAGAAATAAAGTGATCGCCGGCTTCTAAAATATTCAACATGGCATAAAATACCGCAGATTGTCCTGAGGCGGTACACATTGTCGCCACACCGCCTTCAAGTGCGGTAATTTTTTCTTCTGCGGCATTCGTGGTTGGATTTGCTAGGCGGGTATAGAAATAGCCAGCCGCTTGCAAATCAAATAATTTACCGATTTCCTCCGCAGAATCGTAGGTAAAGGTGGTGCTTTGTACGATGGGTTGAATACGCGGTTCACCATTTTTAGGTGTGTATCCGGCATGGAGACATTTTGTTGCAAATTCCATTATTTTTCCTTGGGTTGTGTTTGTTTTGAGGGGAAAAGTGCGGTCATTTTTTATAAAATTTTACGCACTTTGAGCTTAGCAATGTGGTACAACAGCGATATAAATTTCTACCAAACCATCAGGGTGGTATTTTTCAAAATCCACAGAATAAGCCCGCTTAAGTAAGCCTTGTTGTTCTTTTTTCCAGATCAGCTGCCATGTTTGATAAATTTCATCTGCTTTGCAACGAAAAACTTCGTAGAAACTCAAATCTTCAATTTCAATCGCAGGGATATCGGTCTCTAATACGGCTTCACTTGCAATCGCAAAATCATAGTCTGCTTGGTAATTCGTCGCATAATTAAAATAAATGCCATAACAATAGTGACCTTGTGGTAGTTTATCGAGATTGTTTTGCCAAAGGGGTGGGATAATCTCATTTGCTATGTGGTTATTTAAGCGTTGTTGTACGATTGGGTAGAGTTTTAACGCCATTTATCCTCCTGATTTATTTTTCCTGACTTCACTTTTTTAAATAAAGTCAGGAAAAATTGTGGTTGATGAATACACTAAAAGGGCGTATTACTACGCCCTTCTATTTTAGTGAGAGTGAAATTACTTATTATCTTTCACTTCTTCAAACTCAGCATCAACAACATCATCGTTTGGTTTGCCGTTGCTTTGCGCTTGTTGTGCATCACCTTGCGGTTGTGCTGTTTGTGCAAGTTTTTGTGCAACATCTGCAAGAGCTTGAAGTTTAGCTTCAATCACTGCTTTGTCTTCACCTTTTGCGGCAGCTTCTAAGTCGCTTAATGCGCTTTCGATAGCAGCACGATCTGCGGCTGGAACTTTATCACCTGCTTCTTCTAATTGTTTACGTGTGCTGTGTACAAGGTGATCTGCTTGGTTGCGCACTTGTACTAATTCTTCAAATTTACGGTCAGCTTCAGCGTTCGCTTCGGCATCGCGTACCATTTGCTGAATTTCTTCATCACTTAAACCGGAAGACGCTTTAATGGTGATTTGTTGTTCTTTACCGGTGCCTTTGTCTTTCGCAGAAACATGGATGATACCATCTGCGTCAATGTCGAAGGTCACTTCAATTTGTGGCATACCGCGTGGAGCAGGGTTGATGCCTTCAAGGTTGAATTGACCTAAAGATTTGTTGGCAGAAGCCTGTTTACGTTCACCTTGTAACACGTGAATGGTTACCGCACTTTGGTTATCTTCCGCAGTTGAGAACACTTGCGATTTTTTGGTTGGAATCGTCGTGTTTTTCTCAATTAAGGTGGTCATCACACCGCCCATGGTTTCGATACCCAATGATAATGGGGTAACGTCTAACAACAATACGTCTTTTACATCACCGGCTAACACACCGCCTTGTACTGCTGCACCAATCGCAACGGCTTCGTCTGGGTTAACGTCTTTACGTGGTGTTTTGCCGAAGAATTCTTCCACTTTTTGTTGAACAAGTGGCATACGGGTTTGACCGCCTACTAAAATCACATCATCAACTTGAGAGGCGCTTAATCCAGCATCAGATAAGGCAACTTTTACCGGCTCAAGGGATTTCGCCACTAAATCTTCTACTAAAGATTCTAATTTCGCACGGGTCAACTTGATGTTTAAGTGTTTAGGACCGGTTGCATCCGCTGTGATGTAAGGTAAGTTCACATCCGTTTGTTGGGCGGAAGAAAGCTCAATTTTCGCTTTTTCACCGGCTTCTTTTAAACGTTGCATTGCAAGCGGATCTTTACGCAAGTCAATGCCTTGTTCTTTTTGGAATTCATCGACCAAATAGTTGATCACGCGGTTATCGAAGTCTTCACCACCTAAGTGAGTATCACCGTTGGTTGCTAATACTTCGAATGTTTTTTCGCCACCCACTTCATCAATTTCGATGATAGATAAGTCGAATGTACCACCACCTAAGTCGTAAACAGCGATTGTTTTGTTACCTTGACCTTTATCTAAGCCGTAAGCTAGTGCGGCTGCAGTTGGTTCATTGATGATACGTTTAACTTCTAAACCAGCGATACGACCTGCATCTTTAGTTGCTTGACGTTGCGCATCGTTAAAGTATGCCGGTACGGTAATAACGGCTTCAGTGACCGGTTCGCCCAAGAAATCTTCGGCGGTTTTTTTCATTTTTTTCAACACTTCGGCAGAAATTTGCGGAGGTGCTAATTTCTCGCCTTTCACTTCAACCCATGCATCGCCATTATCGGCTTTTGTAATAGTAAATGGCATGATGTCGATATCACGTTTTACTTCAGCATCTTCAAAACGACGGCCGATCAAACGTTTGATCGCGAATAAGGTATTTTTCGGGTTGGTCACCGCTTGGCGTTTTGCCGGTTGACCGACTAAAATTTCGTTATCGTTTGTATAAGCAATGATTGACGGGGTGGTACGATCGCCTTCTGCGTTTTCAATCACGCGTGGTTTATCGCCATCCATCACAGCAACACAAGAGTTTGTTGTACCTAAGTCAATACCAATAATTTTTCCCATTTGTTTTCTCCTCGTAAAATTTTAAATTCGGTGTAATGGTTTACGGATTGTAAGATGTGGATTGAATTTTGCATTTCAAGGCATTTATTTAAAAATTTTTTCAATGCGTGAAAAGTGCGGTTCAAAAATCAGATGGATTTTCAGTGCTAGCTTTACCTAAAGGCTTGTTGCTAGAACGGCACATTTGCGGTTCAATCCTGATTCGTTTTGTAAAATGAGGATAAAAGTTAGAGATTCAAGAGGAGAATAAAAATTTCGTGGTCTTTTTTCTAAAAAACTAAATTTATGCTAGATTAGCCGAATCATTTTACTTTGATTAATTTTAAGGATAGAGGATATGAAAAAATCAACGTTAGCGGCCAGCGTGATTGTGGCATTAGGTGCGGTTTGGTTGGGTGGCGCATGGTATACAGGAAAAGTCGCCGAAGAAGAGTATGTCCATCAATTTGAGTTGCTCAACCAAAACATACAGCAATCGTTTTCTGCAAAAGGCTTGTCCGTTGAGTTTAGTCATGTTGCCATTGAGCGCGGTTTATTGAGTTCAAAAACCCGATATGACATTGTTGTGAAAGATCCGAATAAGCCTGAATCTGTCTTTACGTTACCGTTTGAAGGCACCTTATATCACGGCCCGTTGCCGGTTAATCAATTATCTCAATTTAACTTTACACCTACGATGTTCACCAGTGTTGATAATCTTACCAAAAATTACACAACAAGTCCGTGGTTTGAGATCGCAAAAGGCAAAGCACCACTGACAGTGACGACATCAATGAATTATCAACGCCAAGGGAATGCGAAAATGGATTTTGCCCCTTTTGAGGTTTCCGTAGAAAAAGGGAAATGGCAAGTCGGTGATGTAAATTTGAGTGTTGATTTTGCGCAGAAAGGCATTCAGCAAGCGCATCTTGCACTGAGTCGTGCGACTTACCAAGAAGCAGAGACGAAAACGCAAGTACAGTTTAACAATATTAAAGCCATGGCTGAATATCAGCCAATCGAGGAATGGGATCTCCTGTCTACCGGACAGCAATGGATTACCGGCGGTGAGACAAGTATCGAAGAAACCAATGAGCAGGGCAAAACGAATCAGCTCACGGTTAAAAATTGGAAAATCGATTTGAATACGGTCAGAAAAGAGGCGTTTCTTGATTTGGCAATGAACCTGAATCTGGAGGGGACACAGTTAAATCAAATTCATTTTGGCGATCTTAATTTGAATACTGCGTTTAATCATCTCGATGGCGAGACATTAAACCAAGTATTACACGCAAAATTCGCTCAAATCGAAGATGCACCATTAACTGATTCGGAGATTGCGCTCATTCGAAAATTCTTTGATTTGCAACCGCACTTTATCATTCGTCCGACATTAAGTAATAGTGCAGGCAAGTTGACAACGGATATTGATGTTGCTGTGGCAACGTCCGATCTTAGCAGTACATTATCTACCGGAAAAATTTTTAAATTATTCCGTCACTTTATTTTTAAAATTGATGCAAATAAAGCCGCATTAATTGAAACCCTGACTGCCGCCGAGCAACTTTCCTCTAAGTTGGATAAAGAAGAAGCGGCTCGGATTGCCGAGATGAAAATCAATGACGGCTTAAAAACACCGGTACAACAAGGGATTTTGGTTGATGATGGCAAACAAGTAAAATTGGATCTTGTGCTAGAAAATGGCGAACTCAAACTTAACGGAAAAGTCATTCCGGAAGAACAAGTAGCGTCCATCCTATTTTTAGCCGCAATGTCGATGGGATATTAATCGGCATTTTGATTTATCAAGATCTTAGCGCCTGTTCGTCTTTCTTATTTTTTGTAACGAGCCGTACGCTATTGCGTCAGAGGATCTGGAAAACGATGACTAATGGTGAATAATGGCGGCATCTGTAGCCACTTTTTCACCATTATCAAACATCAAGGTCAATGGAAAACGTTCTCCAGCGTGCAACGCCTTGGCAGCATCAAACACCATAATATGCAAACCACCCGGTTTTAATTGCACGTTGCCATTAGCGGGAATTGCAATGCCATCGGTAGTAATCATTTTGCCATTTTGTGTGCCGTGCAAGACCAAATTTGCCGATTCACTGCTTTGTACCATCGCCAGATTCACAGCTTCATTGCCATCATTATGCAGTTCCATAAAAATCGCGGTGGGTTCACCGGCTTGTTGAGTGGCAAAAATGATTGGGTTTGTCACGGTAACTTTTGCCAATGCGCCAAGAGGCAAAAGTGCGGTCATAAAAAATACTGTTTTGTAAATGCGTTGCATTGTTTTCTCCTTTTTCATCTTTTTTGAGTTTATCGACCTTGCCGATTGCCTTTCCACTATAGCAGAAAAATGCTATATTACCGCTCACTTTTTCGTACTCTTTTTATTCAATTCTCATTAAACCTCAATGGCTAATTATTACGACAGTACACTCGCCCTTGCCGGCGTCTGCCAAGCAGCGAAACTCGTGCAACAGCTGGCATTAAATGGTGAAGCGGATGCAGCCGCATTAGAAACCAGTCTGAACAGTTTATTAAAAACCGCGCCAAATACCACACTCGATGTGTTTGGTGGCGAGCTAAATAACCTGAAATTGGGGTTAACCACACTTTGCGAACAGCTTAACGGCAGCGAGCCGGAACTGGGGCGTTATTGGCTCAGTCTGTTAGCATTGGCGGCAAAACTCAACAAAACCCCGGAAGCCAAACAAGAATTGGTACGCCGTATTCAATATTTACCCACACAGCTGGAACATTACCACTTACTCGACGAACAGATGCTGTCTAATTTTGCCGGCATTTATGTGGACGTTATCAGCCCGTTAGGTCGCCGAATTCAAGTGACTGGCGTGACTCAATATTTACAGCATTTAGGCACACAAAATCGCATTCGCGCCGCGTTATTAGCCGGCATCCGTTCCGCTATTTTGTGGCAACAAGTGGGCGGCACCAAATGGCAACTGCTGTTTTTCCGTGGCAAAATTGCTTCCACGGCACAACACATTCTCTCTTCTTTTTAACTTCTCTAAATAATGGAGCTTTCATCTATGCAACTTAGCGCGCTAACCGCACTTTCCCCGATTGATGGTCGTTATCAAGACAAAACCGCCCGTTTACGTCATATTTTCAGCGAATTCGGATTATTAAAATTCCGCGTTACAGTGGAAGTTCGTTGGTTACAAAAATTGGCAGCGACCGCACAAATCACTGAAGTGCCTTCTTTGTCAAAAGAAGCAAACGATTACCTCAACCAAATTGTCGCTAATTTTGCTATTGAAGATGCCGAGCGCATTAAAGAAATTGAAAAAACAACCAACCACGATGTGAAAGCAGTGGAATATTTCCTTAAAGAAAAAAGCGCAGCATTGCCTGAATTGGCGACAATCAGCGAATTTATTCACTTTGCCTGCACCTCCGAAGACATCAACAACCTTTCCCACGCCTTAATGCTAAACACCGCGCGTGAAGAAGTGTTATTACCGGAGTGGCAAAATTTAATCGAAAAAATCACCGCACTTGCCGAGCAATATAAAACCATTCCATTGCTTTCCCGCACGCACGGTCAACCGGCATCGCCAACCACCGTGGGCAAAGAAATGGCCAACGTGGTGTATCGTTTAAGACGCCAATATAAACAATTACAACACATTGATATTCTAGGTAAAATCAACGGCGCCGTGGGCAACTATAATGCGCATTTGTCCGCTTACCCGAATATTGATTGGCATACCTTCAGCGAAGAATTCGTGACTTCTTTAGGAATCACATGGAACCCGTACACGACCCAAATCGAACCGCATGACTACATCGCCGAATTGTTTGATTGCGTAGCGCGTTTTAACACTATTGTGATCGACTTCGACCGCGACCTGTGGGGTTACATCGCATTAAATCATTTCAAACAACGTACTATCGCCGGAGAGATCGGTTCTTCCACCATGCCGCACAAAGTCAACCCAATCGACTTCGAGAACTCCGAAGGCAACCTTGGTTTGGCAAATGCCGTGATGGCACACTTAGGCAGTAAATTGCCGATTTCCCGTTGGCAACGCGATTTAACGGATTCCACCGTGTTGCGCAACCTTGGCGTAGGTTTAGGCTACTGCTTAATCGCCTATGCAGCGACCCAAAAAGGCATCAGCAAATTAGAAGTGAATGAAGCCCATTTACGTGAAGAATTGGAGCAAAACTGGGAAGTGCTCGCCGAACCAATTCAAACCGTGATGCGTCGTTACGGCATTGAAAAACCGTACGAAAAACTGAAAGAACTCACCCGCGGCAAACGCGTCGATGCCAAAGCGATGTTTGATTTTATTGAGAAATTAGACATTCCGGCAGAAGAAAAAGCACGCTTGCAACAACTCACGCCGGCAAGCTATATCGGTGCAGCAGTTCAGTTGGTGGAAAAACTGTAACCGATCAATAACGTTTAAAAAAATAAGCGTTCCCGATGTAAATGATCAAACGCATTTCATAGAGAACGCTTTTTTACGCAAATGCTGAGAATCTTATTCTAATCCAATAATTTCCCAACGTTGATGTGAAAGCCCATCAATTTTGCCTTTTTTCACGTTTTGGATGTAATCAATCATCATGTTTTGAATGGTGCCTTTTTCACGTCCCATCGCCACTTTGGATTCCCATAAAACAGGAATTTGCTGACCTTCCCAAATACCGCCTTTACCATTTAATTGACCAAAACGATAAGAGTTCATACCGACTTTGAGTTTCATATCATCGGTAATCGCGCGTCCATCTGCCAAGGTCAAGTCCACGATTTTATTGCCGCTTTGATTGCGTAAATCAATTTTATATTTCACTCCACCGAAGATATCGAAGGTGACATATTTAGATTTACTGCGTTTTTCATCATAACGATAATTCGTATCGCCCGGCTGAATCGTATTGAAATAATCTGCCGACCATTCCATATACTCTTTTAACTGCTTGCCTGTGAGTTCATAGACAGTGACATCACCACCGGCATAACGATAGTTATAAATCACGTCTTTTTTCTTAATCTCACCTTTAGGCAAACGCACTGTTTCATAGTCAAAGGCAAAACTCACTACATCAGCACCGCTATAGTGACGTTCAACATCGGTGATAAAAGAAGAAAGACCGGTATCTTTAGAGAAAGCAATGGAGACACCATGATTTTTTCCTTGTGGCACCATATCATGTTCGGTATGCCCGATGACCACATTATTCAAACGGCGTAATTCTTCATGATAAGGACGATAAATTTTCTCAATTTCAGGATCAGCCTCCAACGCTTTCACCGGAACGGTTTTGGCTTCTTTCTTCAATAGCTTAACCTCTTTTTTATCGTTGATATCAAAGGTTAAATCCACTTCGGAAACCACGGTGCCGTAACGGTGTGGTTCTGTGATTAGAGTATCTTTGATGGTTTCACTCGGTACGTTTTTGTGCATATGACCGGCAATAACGACATCAATGCCATCCACAGCATTAATCACATCACGCATACCGGTATCAGGGATATTGTTTTCATTATCAATGCCCATGTGACTCACTGCGATAATGACATCCGCACCTTTCGCTTTTAAAGCTGCCACTTGTGCTTTTGCTTCTTCGCTTGGCGAAGTGAATTTCATGTCTTTTAAGTTACCGGTATCTTCTTCAAACTTGGCCGACATTGGGGTGGTTAAACCAATAATTCCCAATTTCACGCCGTCTTTTTCGATAATTGTTGCCGGTGCAAGATAGCGTTTATCATTCTTTTTATAATAAAAATTAGCGGTTAATTTTTTTGCCTTAATGTCTTTTAAAATTTCATCAAGCGCTTTCATACCAAAATTAAACTCATGATTTCCCAACACAAAAACGTCATATTTCATTGCGTTTAATACTTTTGGTACAGGATGATCTTGATAGTATTTTTTCGTTTTAGCAAAAACATCAACTTGGTTGTCTTGAATGGCATCCCCAACATCGACTAATACCACATTTTTATGTTGTTTACGAATATCGTTTACATAAGTGGCAATTTGCGCATAAGAACCGGATTTGTCAGCAACATCCGCCCCATAACTCCAAGGCACAATACGGCCATGCACATCGGAGGTTCCAAGAATTTTAATATTGACTTCTTGTGCCACCGCAGTACTCAATGCTGAAAGTGCAAATAATGAACAAATGACTTTTTTCATAGGATTTCCTTTGTTGTAATAAATGTGCGACGAATTATATTCATTTACATAGCACAAGCAATATGGATTCAGCTGAATCATTGAGAAGATTAAAAGTAAGGTGACGTACCTAAAAATGTTAAAAAAACAAGCGAACGATTGCCTTTCATGATTTTATTCATTAAACTAACGCCCGCAAATCTAATTTGTAATTTCATTTATATCGCAAGTTTGTGTATAGGAAATGACAAAGCCCTTCTTTTGAGCCTTTTCTCATTGTTATACCTTCCTTGTAATACTTTCATTCACCTTAATAGGATAAAAAATGAACGAAGTTTTACAACAGTTCAAACAACAATATTTGATTAAATATTGGAATCCCGTCATCGCCGTTATCGCCGCCGGTTTAATCTCGGCCTATTATTTCGGCATTACCGGTACGTATTGGGCGGTCACCGGCGAATTTACCCGTTGGGGCGGTCATGCACTACAAACCTTAGGCATCGATGTTTCCGATTGGAGTTACTACAAAATCATCGGCATGCAAGGCACGATTTTCACCCGTGTTGATGGCGTGATGATCTTAGGCATGTTTGCCGGTTGTATCTCCGCGGCTTTATGGGCAAATAATGTGAAATGGCGTAACCAGCCACACAAACGCCGTATCGTGCAAGCCTTAATCGGCGGAGCCATTGCCGGCTTCGGCGCACGTTTAGCCATGGGCTGTAACCTTGCCTCGTTATTTACCGGCATTCCACAATTTTCCGTACACGCTTGGTTTTTCACTATTGCCACAGCACTTGGCACTTACGCCGGCGTAAAAGTCACTTTATTGCCGATATTCCGCGTGAAACTGGAATTGAAAAAAGGCGCCGCGAAATTACAAGAAAGTGATCCGAAAAGAGCACAACGCCGTTTTTGGATCGGCATGGTAGTTTTCTTCGCTTACCTCATCGCCTCTCTTTATGTAATGACCCAATCCATCAAACTCGGTTTTGCCATGTTGTGTGGTTTAGCATTTGGTTTACTTATCGAACGTGCGCAAATCTGCTTCACTTCCGCGTTCCGTGATCTCTGGGTAACCGGTCGCGCTTACATGGCAAAAGCCATTATTTTCGGCATTCTTGCCGGCACTATTGGTGTCTTCAGCTACATTCAATTAGGCGTTCCGGCAAAAATCATGTGGGCAGGTCCGAATGCGATTATCGGCGGTTTATTATTCGGTTTCGGCATCGTGTTAGCCGGCGGTTGTGAAACCGGTTGGATGTACCGCGCGATGGAAGGTCAAGTACACTTTATGTGGGTGGGTATCGGCAACGTTATCGGTTCTACCTACCTCGCCTACGCTTGGGATGATTTGGCACCGGCATTAGCGCTTGACTACGAAAAACTTAACTTACTGAAAGAATTTGGTCCGGTTGGCGGATTATTGGTGAACTACGGTTTATTGATCGTCTGCTTAATCGCTGTCGTCTGGTGGGAAAAACGCTTTCTTGCCAAAGCAAAAGCCAAAATCGCCGCTCTCGCACAGGCGTAAAAGTGCGGTTTGATTTAACGTTATTTTTATTTCACAGAAGGAAAACACATTATGGCATTTACCGTTGTGCACAAATTAGATAAAGATCCAAAAGACATCGTGCCGGATTACACCATCGACACTGTGGGCGAACCTTGTCCCTATCCTGCCATCGTCATGTTAGAAAGCATGCCTGAGCTCAAAAAAGGGGAAGTATTGGAATTGTTAAGTGACTGCGCACAATCCATCAACAACATTCCGGTGGACACCAAAAACCACGGTTATACGTTATTAAGCATAGAACAAGATGGCACCAAATTACGCTATTTGATTCAGCGTTAAGCATTAAAAAATCCTCGCTATATAATGAACAAGGCTGACAACCGAAATTCAACATATCGGAGGATTATTTCCC
>ERZ773070.878-NODE-878-length-19977-cov-3.760165_pt1 | contig 19977 bp, 17 predicted proteins | sample MGYA00580618_ERZ773070 | MGnify/ENA primary metagenome ERZ773070 (study PRJEB29015, sample SAMEA2738023) | human oral metagenome | biome: human oral; feature: human-associated habitat; material: dental | place: China | collected 2019 ... | reverse complement strand
TAATGGTGAAGAGCTTAAGAAAACTGCAACTATTTTATCAAATATTGCTCAAAATTTTAATATATATATTGGAACTACTTTGCAGCTTGCTGAAACTCAAACTGATCCAATCAACTTAAGTGTTAATGATATGGCTGTTAGTAGAACTGTTAAGGAAGTATTAGATACACTTTGTTTGTTTAAGCAAATAAGAAGTGAGAATTTTGATGAATACCAGTTTTCAATAAATGAAACTGATGAAAAAGCATTTGATTTACAAAGGTTTAAAAATCCTGATGTTCGTTATTATGCATGTGTTATTGATAAGAATAGGGCAGGTCCAAAACCAAAACTATTATTTAGATTAAATTTAGCATATAACTATTGGGAAGAATTAGGTTATTTAAGACTTAAAAATCGTCCTTATGAGGGTGGTCAATAATTTAGGAGTTTAATATGGAAAATAATGAAAGATTAAATGAAATTAATAATTCTGAAGTTGAAAAATTGCTTATTGGAAAAATGCAGGATATTTTTGGAGAAAATAAAACTAGATATTTTAATGAAGGAATTAATTTAGAGGGTATTTCTGTTTCTAATGTAGATGGTAAAGTTGTTTACGAGGTTATGGAGAGGGATGCTTATGGATTTGATAGAAGAAGCTATTATGGTGGTGATGGTAAATTAATATTTACTGATTCTTCAAAATTTGGAGTTCCTGTTTTTTCTACTAAAGGACTGGGTAAAGAAATTGCAAAAAAACCTGAAAAAGTAGACAGATTTAAGGATGCTTATGACGATAATGATAAATTATCAGATAGGGATATTAATAAAAATAAATATGACAAAGCTACAATTGATGTTATTGCTAAAAATATTAATGCAGATTCTAAGGATATTGATGTTACAGAATATGATATAAATGAGATTCAAAATGCAAAAATTAAAGTTGATAGTATTGATAAGAGTAAAATAGTTGGAGAACTTAAAGGAAATGAAGCGGTAACTTATCGTGATTCATTAAATTCAATGCTTGGTGGAAATTATGTAAAAGTATTGTTTGCTAAAGATGCTAATAATAGAGTTGTAGCATATGGAACTGATGAAAAAGGTGTTTTAACTCCAATTCAATTAAAGCAGTTTCCAATGGGACCATATAAAACAAATGTAATTGATAGGGATGGTGTAATTAGAGATAATGTTACTCAATCTGGAATATGTATTTCTGGAATGCAAAATATGGATGAGGGATTATCTATTAATATTAATCAATTTGGAAAATTTGAAGTAACTTATACAAGGGATATGTTGTCTAAAAGTCCAATTGGAGCAGTTATAGCTGATTCAAGAGCTTATAATAATGATCAAATGATGAAATTGGTTGATAAATATCATGTTACTAGGGATGAGATTGAAGAAGATAATAAAATGGTTAATAGTTGTGATAAAAGAAATGATCACATTATTAAATCTGATTTAATTGCAACTGATTCTGAAATATATCTTAAGAATGGAGTTTTTGATCCAGAAGTTTCTAGGAAGTTATACCATGAACTTAATGGTAATATGGAGGATTTTGATAATATTGTAAAATTAGCAAAGGCTAATGTTATTGACTCAAAATCTAAGGGAGCTGATGATTTAATTAATGATTATGAAAAGATAATTAGAAGACCTGTTGATAGAGAAAGAAAGATTGATCATCCTTTACCGGAGATGGGGAAACGTGAATGGTAATTTTATGAATGGTTTAGGTATAATTGTTGCAGAACAAGAAGAATATAATGCAATTGTTAAAATAATTAATGAACATGAATCTAAAAATGTTTATTGACTAGAATTTATAGTTGGATATATTGAGAATGTAAAAATTGTTTTAGTTAGAGCGGGTGTTGGTAAAGTTAATGCTGCTAGAACTGCGCAAATTTTAATTGATAGATTTGATATTGATTATGTTTTAAATGTTGGTAGTGCAGGAAGTGTTAATGATGAGCTTAATATTGGAGATGTAATAGTTGCTAGAGAAGTGGTACAGCATGATTTTGATGTAACTGCTTTTGGGAGAGATAAAGGATTTATTCCTGATGTTGGAAAGTATTTTGAAAGTGATGAAAAATTGTTTGACAAATTAATTAATCTTAATATTTCTAATATAAACTTTAAAAGTGGAGTGATTGCTTCTGGTGATCAATTTATTACAAACATTGATTTGAAAAATAGTATAGCATCTGAATTTAATGCAGATTGTGTTGAAATGGAAGGTGGAGCAGTTGCTCAAGTTTGTCATATGGCAGGTAAAGCATTTTGCATTATTAGAGCTATTTCGGATAAGCCTAATGGTAATAATAATATTGATTTTAATGAATTTTTAAAATTAGCTTCTGAAAAGTGTGCTAAGATTGTTTATGAATTAATTAAAAATATATAAATAACAACCCTAAATGATTAACATTTAGGGTTGTTTATATAGTTCATAGTCGATTTCTGGAAAGATACAGTCGATTTCTTCTATGGATTGTAAAAAGTTTAAATCATCTTCGGTTAATTTGTGATTTGAATATACCCAATTAGACAATTTGGTGAACCTACCAATATGATCTTTAATTCTTTTTTTAGCATAATCTACCATGGTTCCATTTGTTATTATAAATAGCCAATCACTGCTTTGGGCAAGTACTAATTCACGTGCACATTGATTTAAGATTCTTCTTTTTATTGATTTTTTTGATTCGTTTGGATATTTTGAAGCCAATTCACACATTTTATCACCTGCTGTATGTAAATGCTTATGAATATAATCATTTGATTGATTTAACCATACGTAGCTGTATCCGTTTGCACCCCAACTTGAGCGACAAATGTGTGAAATTTGCATTGTAGGATATTTATCAATGTATTCACTTGGAGTTATTAACTCAAAGTTGCAATTGTCAAAATGTATTTTTTTAGCTAATATGTATAGCCATTCTGGCCCTTCATACCACCAATGTCCATATAATTCGGCATCGTAAGGGCAAAGTATTATTGGAGGATTTTCGGTATTTTTTGATAATTCTTCTATTTGTGTTGTTCTACAATCAAAGAAATGTCCAGCTTGATTATTTATTGAATCTTGGGCCCATTGTAAGTTATAAATATCTTTATCGTTTGTTTTTCCTGTAATTCTATGATATTTTATTCCTGTTGGTACTCTAACACCATCATGTGCTATATATGGTTTTATATATTCATATGGTGCTTCATATCCAATGTCTTTATAAAATTCTCTATAATTATAATCTCCTGGGTAACCATTTATTGAACTCCATACTTGACGTGATGATTCAATATCTCTACCGAATGCTATAAGACCTTCTGGTGATATTATTGGTGCATATGTTCCATATAATGGTGTAGGGTCGGCGTATAGGATGCCGTGTGTTTCTACAATTATATATTCAATACCAAATTCTTTTAAATATTTATCTGATTCTGGAACATAACCACATTCGGGAAGCCAAAATCCTTTTAGTGGTTTTGTGAAGTATTTATAATAAGTTTGAGTTCCTAGAGCAATTTGAGCTCTTATAGTTGTTTCATTTATATATAGAATTGGAAAGTAGCCATGTGTGGCTCCACATCCTATAATTTCCAAAACTCCTAAATCATTGAATTTTTTAAATTCTTTTATGATGTTGCATTGGCAATAATCTTTGAAAAAAATTAAATCGTCAGAATATCTGTTATAGTAGTATTTTGATAGTTCATTTATTCTTTGGTCAAATTTTGTTCTTTCAATTTCTTTTTTTGAAAGTTCTATATGATCTTTTAAATATTTTATATAGCGTTTCTGTAATAATTTATTATCCAGCATATTTAATAATGGTGGAGTCAATGACATTGTAAATCTAAAATTTATTTTTTCGTCTACTAATTTTTGAAAATTTTTTAATAGTGGTATGTATGTTTCTGAGATTGCTTCAAATAACCATTGTTCTTCAAGATAGTTTTCGTTTTCTGGGTGGTGAATGAATGGAAGATGTGCGTGCAATACAAAACTTACATAGCCTTTTTTTATTTTTGACATTGTTTTAATTCCTTATAAAAAATTTAGGTTTTCTAAAAAAGAAAACCTATTGATAATTAGTATGCTGATGATGGATTTTGAAAATCAAATTCAGCTGTTTCATTATTTAATAATTCATTATAATTTTGGTAAATTGATTTTAATTGTTTATTGTCTTTATTAGAAATTGTTTTTAATGTAATTTTATTTGTTAAAATATTTTTGAATTCTAATTTTTCGTTTGGTTTGAAAAATAGTATATGATCGTTTGGTGTTTCTAAAACATTTGATTTAACAATTGGAATATAATTTTGAATAGGTAATGGAAGTGGCAATTGCTCTTGAATTTCTTTAAATTTCCTTGCTAGAATAATTTGATATTGTAAATGTGATTCGTTTACATGTATGTACCAATTGTTTGTAAAGTCATCTATTTGTATTTCGTATGTTTTATTGTTTTTTAAATCTGTTAATACAAGGAGTGGTATTGTTGTTTTGAAAAAATCATCTCCATATTTTTTGATTAGATTTGTTTTATCTTCATCTGATACTTCCCAATACACAAATAGAGTGTGAGGATTTTGCGCTAGAAACTTTACTGTTGTTTTATTATATCTATATGGCAAATCATAATATTCTAGGATAATTGGATTTATCTTTTTATTTTCGATTGTTTTAAATATTTTTTTTATTGATGTATCTTCTAATGGTTCTATTTGTATAGTTTTTGTAGATTTTTTTGATTCTGCTTTTGATATTATTTTTGCTGTGTTTTTAGAAATATTTTTATTTAAATTTTTATCTTTTGAATTAATCGCCATAGTATCCTCCTATATATGCAATATATTATATCAAAAAAACTTTTTATTCAACAATTAATAAAAAACTTTGAAAAAATGTAATATTTTGTACTTTAATGCTTTACTTTTAAAATTTCTATATATAAAATGTTATTAGTTAAGTTTTGCAAACTTTTAAGAGATGCATGGGGGACATATACAAATGAAAATTTTGATGTTAACATGGGAATATCCACCAAGAGTTGTTGGTGGTATTTCAAAAGTTGTTTATGATTTATCTCATAAAATGGTTAAAGAGGGAAATGAAGTTACTGTTGTTACTTATAAAGATGGTGATAATGTTAAATATTATGAAAATGACAAAGGTGTTGAAGTATATAGGGTTGACAACTATATGATTAGACCTAATAATTTTATTGATTGGATTATGCAATTGAATTTTAATATGATTACCAAGGCAAATGAAATTATTAATAAAAATGGTAAATTTGATGTAATTCATGCACATGACTGGCTTGTTGCATATAGTGCAAAATCAATAAAAGAATCTTATAATATTCCATTAATTTCTACAATCCACGCAACTGAAAGTGGTAGAAATAATGGTATTCATGATGAAACGCAGAGATATATCAATGATTCGGAATGGATGCTAACTTACGAATCTTCTGAAGTTATTGTGAATAGTAATTATATGAAGAACGAAGTTCAAAGGTTGTTTGGACTACCTTATGATAAAATAAATGTTATTCCTAATGGAGTTAATTTACAGCTATTTTCAAATGTAAATATTGATTATGATTTTAGAAGACAATATGCAATGGATAATGAAAAAATCATTTTATATGTTGGTAGATTGGTTTATGAAAAAGGAATACAAAATTTAATTGCTGCAATGCCTAAAATACTTGAGAGATATCATGATTCTAAACTTATTATTTGTGGTAGGGGTGGAATGATTGATGAATTAAGAGAGCAAGTTAAGTATTTAGGAATTGAAAATAAAGTATATTTTGCAGGATATTGCGATTCTAAGAAAATGCAAAAAATGTATAAATGCGCTGATGTTGCAGTATTTCCTAGTACTTATGAACCTTTTGGAATTGTTGCTATTGAATCAATGTTATCTGGAACGCCGACAATTGTGTCAGATGTTGGTGGTCTTAATGAAATAATTGAACATGGTGTAACTGGTATGAAATCTTATGCTGGTAATGCTAATTCAGTTGCGGATTCGGTGTTGGCTTTATTATTTGATCCAAAACTTTGTTTTAATATTTCACAGAATGCGATTAAAAAGGTTAAGGAAAATTATAATTGGTCTAAGATTACGGATAGTACATACTATGTTTATCAATTAGCTATAGGAAAAACAGTTCAAGAAAAAGAGGAGGCTATGAAGCTTCAATTAAATGCTAATAAAACTGGAAAAGTTAAAACAATTCAAAAAGAGCTTGGTAATTTATTGGCTTTTAGAAAAAGAAATGCTTATGCATAATGTGAAAGGAAGAATATATGAATATTTATGATACAGCGAATAATTTAGCTAGGGAAATTAGGGAGTCTGATTTGTTTAAAAAATTAAAGGATGCAAAGGAAAGAATTTATGCAGATTCTGAGAAAAAAGAATTAGTTGAAGAGTTTGATAAATTAAAAGTGGAAGTTCAATTAATGGAAATTAAACAACAAAATCATGAAGAAGTGAATCAAGAAGATAAAAGAATAAAGATGGCTAAATTATATAATACATTGATTGCCAATAAAGATATTAAAGAATACTTTGATTTACAAGTACAATTTAATCAAATGATGATTGATATTAATAAAATTATTGCTGATGTTGTTAAAGATGTGATTTAACACTTGAAAAATAGTGAGATATATGGTATTATATTTAAAGTTCTATAACTTGGTTTAAGGATTATAACACCACTTTTACTAGGTTATCGAATAATATAAAATGAAAGGTGTACTAAAAATGATTAGTAAAGAAACAAAACAAGAAATTATTTCTAATTATAAGAGGGATGATAAAGATACTGGTTCTCCAGAAGTTCAAATCGCTTTATTAACAGAAAGAATTACAGAATTAACAGAACATTTAAAGAAAAACCCTAATGATAATCACTCAAGAAGAGGATTATTAAAGATGGTTGGTAACAGAAAGAATTTATTAAACTACTTAGTAAAAAAAGATGTTGCTAGATATAGAGAAATTGTTGCAAAATTAGGTTTAAGAAAATAATTAAAAAATCATCAGTATTTATACTGGTGATTTTTTTGTTTTCATATATATTTCATAAATGGAATATAAACTTATAAAAAATAAGAAAGGAGTAATACAGTGATATTAAAAAATGCGTTGGCTTATATTACAAGAAAGAAGAATAGAACTTTTATTATTTTTATTGTATTAGTATTGATACTTTCTAGTTTATATTCTTGTTTAAGTATTATGGGCTTGAATAATTCGGTTGAAAAAAACTTATATAAATTATCTAATTCTGCAATATCGGTAATGCTTAATAGTGAGCAAAATTTTAATATTGAGCAATTCAAGAAGATTAACAAAATTAATGGTATTGATGAAAAATATTTTCAATATGATGGCGTTGGTAAATTAGTTAATTATAAAGTTGTTGAAAGTGAGCAAGGAGTCTCAAGGGATGATGTTCCTCAAGATTTAAAAAATCTTGTTTCAATATCTGCTTTTAATAATATGAAGAAACATAATTTGTTTAGTAGTGGAGTTTTTAGTATTAAGAGTGGAAGAAATATTGAAAATGAAGATACTAATAAGGTTATTATTCATGAAGATTTAGCTTCAAAGAATGGATTAAAAATCGGTGATAAGATTAAATTAATGCTTGAAAAAAATGAAGGTGAATTTGAAATTGTAGGATTGTTTACTGGAAAGAAACAGGAAAAATTTAATGGGTTATCTTCAGATTTTAGTGAAAATATGATTTTTATGAATTATGATTATAGTCAAAAAGTTTTGAAGAATCTAGATGATAATAAAAAGATTGCTACAAAATTATATATATATCTAACTAGTCCTGAAAAGATGAATGATGTAATTAATGAAATTAAGAAAATTAATCTTGAATGGGCAAATTATAAAATTGGAACAGATAATAACAATTTTGATGAAGTTAGAGAAACGGTTGGCAGTGTTAAATACATTGTTATGATTATGTCTATTTTGATTATGATTGGCGGACTTGTAGTACTTTCGTTAATATTAATTTTATGGCTTCGTGAAAGAGTTTTTGAAATAGGTGTTTTATTATCTATTGGAATTAGTAAATTTAAAATTGTAATGCAATTTATAATGGAATTATTAATAGTAACAATTCCTGTTATAATAGTTTCTTTTTTTGCAGGAAATGTTGTTATAAATCAAGTGGCTAGTAGAATATTTACTAATATTACTACAAGTGCAATTAATTGGGATAAATTCTTAATTAGTTATGGAGTTTTAATTGTAATCATTGTTTTATCAATTGTATTTGGATCTATGGCGTTTTTAGTGAAAAAGCCAAAAGATATTTTATCTAAAATGAGTTAGGAGGATTTTATGAGTATATTAAAAATGAAAGATTTAACATTTAGTTATAGTAGTTCAGGTGAAAAAGTTTTATCACTTATCAATAAAGATTTTGAACTTGGAAAATTTTATGCAATTATGGGAAAATCAGGTGCAGGAAAGTCAACATTATTATCTTTACTTGCAGGATTGGATGAACCAGATGTAGGAGAAATAGTATTTGATGATGATAATATAAAAGATATTGGGTATACAAATTATAGAAGATATTGTATTTCACTTGTTTTTCAAAATTATAATTTGATTGATTATTTGACACCATTGGAAAACATTAAACTTGTTAATAGTAAAGCTAATGCTGATATTTTACTAGAGCTTGGTTTAGAGAATAGTCAAATTAATAGAAATGTAATGAAATTATCTGGTGGTCAACAACAAAGAGTTGCAATTGCTAGAGCTTTAGTATCAGAGGCACCTGTTATTTTAGCTGATGAGCCTACAGGAAATTTAGACCCTGTAACTGCAACTGAAATTATCGAGATATTAAAAAATCTCGCTAAAAAAAGAAATAAATGTGTTATAGTTGTAACTCATAGTAAAGAAGTTGCAAATGAAGCAGATATGATTTTAGAATTAAAGAATAAAAAACTAAATGAAGTTAAGGAGGTATAAAATGATTAAAAGAGCTTTTGCTTATGTTACAAGAAAAAAATTAAAATCATTAGTAATACTTTTTGTCGTATTAGTAATGACAGCACTTAGTTTAGTAAGTTTATCTATTAAGGATGCTACGGATAAGGCTTCTAAGGAAACATATTCAAGTATTACAAATAGTTTTATGATTGAAATAAATAGAAGAGTTAATCAAGGTACTCCTAGAGGAAGTGGAAATGTTAGAGGAATTGATATTAAGAAGATTACTACTTCGAAAGATATTGTTGATCATGTAAAAAGAATTAATATTGTTGCTGATTTGGAAAATTATGATATTATAGAAACTTCAAGAACACTTTCTAATTTATCTGCTGATAGAGCAAAGAAATTTAAAAGATCTGTTATGATGACTGGTGTTAATAATTCTGAAAAAGAAACTAAATTTGTTTCTGGTGCATATAAATTAATTTCTGGAAGACATATTAAAAATGGTGATAAAAATAAAATTTTAATGCATAAAGATTTGGCAGCAAAAAATAATTTGAAAATTGGTGATAAAATTAAATTAAAATCAAATATATATGATGCTGATAATGAAAAAGGTGCAAATGAAACTGTTGAAGTTGAAATTATAGGACTTTTTGATGGACATAATAAGAGTGGTGTAACTTATTCACAAGAACTTTATGAAAATACATTAGTAAGTGATATTGATACAGCTGTTAAGTTATATGGACATACAGAAGAAACTGCAGTATATCAAGATGCTTCATTCTTTGTAAAAGGAGATAAGAATATTGATCAAGTTTTAAGAGATATTAAAAAATTGGATATTAATTGGCAGAAATATAATTTGATTAAGAGTTCATCAAATTTCCCAGCTTTACAAAAATCTATTTCAGGTATATATGGAATTGCGGATCAATTGTTTATTGGCTCATTGATATTTGCTGGTGTAATTGTAGCTTTACTATTATTCTTATGGATGAATGCAAGAAGAAGAGAAATTGCTATATTGTTAGCAGTCGGAATTTCTAAAGCAAAGATTTTTTCACAATTTTTATTTGAATTAGTATTTATTACAATTCCGGCTTTTATAGGTTCTTATTTCTTGGCTGGTGGAATTGGAAAGGCAGTTGGTAATAATATTTTAAAAAATGTTACTAGCGGTATAACAAAGCAAATGATGAAAGAGTCTTCATCAATAGGAATGGGCGGTGGAGCTGAAGTTGATGGCTTTAATAAAACTTTAACTAGTTTAGATGTTAGTGTTAATGGAAAATTATTTGTATATGCTGTTATATTTATGTTAGTGGTTTTATGTATTTCTTTATTGATTGCTTCTATAAATATTTTAAGAAAAGAACCTAAAGAGTTATTAAGTGATGATAATTGATTTAAATGATTAAATCGATTATAATATTTGTAATTTATATTATGGAGATTTTATGAACATACTTATTGTTGAAGATGACAAAGATATTAGAGAAGGAATTATTGAATATTTAACTGAATGTGGTTATGAAATGGTTGGTGCAAAAGATGGAATGGATGCACTTGCTAAATTTAAAGAAAATGATTTTAAGTTAGTTATTTTGGACATAAATCTTCCGTTTGTTAATGGTTTGGAGGTTTTAAAAGAGATTAGAAAAACCAGTGAAGTTCCTGTGTTAATGTTGACTGCTTTTAGTGATGAAGAATATAAGTTAAAGGCTTTTACAAATTTGGCTGATGGATATATTGAAAAGCCTTTGTCTTTATCAGTATTGAAAGTAAGAATTGAATCATTGATTAAAAGATATTATGGTGATGTTGATATTTTTAAATATAATGGCTTGGAGGTTAATTTTACAGCATATAGTGCTAAATATAATAATCAAGAAATTGATGTTAATGCAAAAGAAATTGAAATTTTAAAGTTTCTACTTATGAATGAGGGACATGTATTGACTAGAGCTCAAATAATTGATAACTTGTGGAAGGATACGGAGGAAGTTCCTTATGATAGGGTTATTGATGTTTATATTAAGGAATTAAGGAAGAAGTTTGCCTTGGATTGCATTATTACAGTAAGAAATGTTGGTTATAAATTGGAGAGAAGATGAAGAAATTAAAGGTATTTCCAAAAGTATTTTTACAAATATTTAGTATATTAATTATTTTAATAGTATTTATTCATTTAATGATATTTTTATTGTTTCCAAGGATTTATATAGATTCTAGGAAAAGTCATATTATTGAAAAATCGGATGAAATTGCAAGAAATTTGAATGGCAGAGATATTAAATTTATTGAAGAAACTTTGGATTTTTATTCGAAAAATAGTGATATTGGTGTTTTTATAAAGACTGATAATGATAATAATAGTTTGCCTATAAAAAATACCAAAATAAATTTAAGTAGTTCTAGTAATTCATTGATTATTGAAGATAGAACAATTGAATTAAATACTGGCAAAAAGGTTTCAATTCAATTTGTTTCAACAACTGATATTAATAAAGAAGCCAAGAAGTTGAGTTTTAAATTTTTGCCATATTCATTGGTTATTTCGTTTATATTATCTATAGGTATCTCAATTGTTTATGCAAAGTTAATGAAGAAGGAAGAAATTATTAAATTGGAAAGATTGAAATATGATTTTTTTAGAGGGGCTTCGCATGAACTTAAAACTCCTCTAGCCAGTTTAAAAATTATATTGGAAAATATGCAATATAATATCGGAAAATATAAGGATAGGAATTTTTATATTGGTGAATGTATTGGTATTGTTGATAAATTGAGTCATAATGTTTCTCAAATACTTCTTATTTCAAAGCTTGAAAATTTAAAAAATGATCAGGAAAATATTAATATTTGTACAGTCTTAAATGGTATTATGGATCAATATAGTGTTTTAATAAAAAATAAAAATATTATATTTTCTAATAATTTGGATGATGAAGAATTATATATGGGAAAAAGTGGATTGAATATTGTTCTGTCTAATTTAATTAATAATGCAGTTAATTATTCTGATAATGATGGTGTTATTAATGTAGGAAGCAGGGATGGTTGGTTTTATCTTGAAAATTCCTGTGATAGCGAAATTAATATCGATAATTTGTATGAAATGAAGTTTGATTTAAATAAGAAAAATAGTAATGGTATGGGATTATATATTGTTAGTAGAATTTTATCAAATTATGGTATTGAATATAGGATAGAGAAGAGTGATATTGGTTTTGTATTTTTAATTAAGTTATAATAAAAGAACTGTAGGAAGATTATTCCTGCAGTTCTTTTGTTATATTAGAATTCACAATTTTTTGGTGTTCTTGGGAATGGTATGACATCTCTAATATTTAACATTCCTGTTATATACATCATGAATCTTTCAAATCCGATACCGAAACCAGAGTGAGGGACACTACCATATTTTCTTAGATCCATGTACCACCAGTATTCTTCTGGATTCATATTTAAGCTATCCATTTTTGTTTTTAATTTTGTGTAATCGTCTTCTCTTTGACTTCCACCAATTAATTCACCGATTCCTGGTACTACTAAGTCTGATGCAGCAACTGTTTTGCCATCATCATTTTGTTTCATATAAAATGCTTTTATTTCAGCAGGGTAGTTTGTTATGAATGTTGGTCTTCCAAATATTTTTTCTGAAATATAACGTTCATGTTCTGTTTGAATATCAGCACCCCATGAAACTTTATATTCAAAATTATCATTATTTTTTTCTAATTCTTTTATTGCATCTGTGTATGTTATTCTACCAAATGGTTTTTCTAAAGTTGTGTTTAATTTTTCTTTTAGTCCAGGAGCAATGAATTTATCAAAAAATTCAATTTCTTCTGGAGCCTTTTCTAAAACATATGAAATGCAGTATTTGATCATTTCTTCGGCAATGTCTAAGCAATCTGATAAGTCTGCAAATGACATTTCTGGTTCAATCATCCAAAATTCTGCAGCATGTTTTACGGTGTTGGAATTTTCTGATCTGAAAGTAGGTCCAAATGTATAAATGTTTCTTAAAGCTAGTGCATATGTTTCACCTTCAAGTTGGCCACTAACTGTTAAATGAGTTTTTTTACCAAAGAAATCTTGTGAATAATTAACTGTTTTATTTTCATTTAGAGGTACGTTATTAGGTTCAATTGTTGTTACATTGAACATTTCTCCAGCACCTTCTGCATCACTTCCTGTGATGATTGGAGTGTGTACATATACGAAATCTTTTTCTTGAAAGAATTTATGAATTGCATATGATAATAAACTACGTACTCTAAATACTGCAGAAAAAGTATTTGTTCTGGGGCGTAAGTGTGCTTGAGTTCTTAAAAATTCAAAGCTTGTATTTTTCTTTTGTATAGGGTAATCCTTATCTGATAAATTATATACTTCAATATTTTGTGCATGAATTTCAAATGGTTGTTTTGCATTTTCAGTTTTTATAACTTTTCCTTTTATGATTAATGATGAAGATATTGAAACTTTTGTTATTTCTTCATAATTTGAAAGTGAATTATCAAATACTATTTGAATGTTCTTTAAAAAAGAGCCATCATTTAATTCGATGAATCCAAAATTCTTTGAAGAGCGGATTGTTCTAACCCAACCCGCTATTTCAATTGTTTTATCTAAATAAGTGTTTATATCATTTTTATATAGCTCTCTGACTAGAGTATATTTCATATTGTCCTCCTGTTATTTATTGATAGATTATATTACAGAGTTTAAATCAGTAGTTGTGCTTGTAATCGCATTACTGGGAGGAGAAGTCCTTGGTGAAGTGTAATCAACTCCTGTTTGATTTGTTGTTACTCCTGAATTTGTTGTTCCTGTTGAACTTGTTGAAGCACTGCTGCTTGTACCTGATGTTGTACCTTGGTTGGTTGTTGTATTTGTTATATTATTTGTAGCTGATGTTGTCCCTTGGTTAGTTGTTGTATTTGTTGTACTATTTGCACCTGTTGTTGATTGAGTACCTGTAGTATTAGTTGTGCTAGATGACACAACTGTGTTTTCTGATTGTGTTAAGATTGAAGAATTTGTTGGTGTTGTGAATGTTTCAAATATTTTTTCAATCTCAGCATTTTCTGTTACATCTATTGAAGATAGTTGTGATGTTAACGTGAATTGGAAGTTCATATCAATAGATGGTATTAATAATAAATAATATCTTGTTACTGTATTGTTTACAACAATATCATTATATGCGTAGTAGATGTTTGTTCCTTTTTGAACAAATCCTTGAGGTGAAGGTGTTGAAGTTCCATTTGATTGTGCTGCAGATTGTGCGAATGCGTTTGTATATAGATTGAAGAAAGTTGCTCTTCCTTGTTCTGTTGAAACAGTTGTATTAATTTGTGTTGATAATTTTTCTATATAGTTATCTGCATATTTGAATACATCTCCATTTTGCAATGTTAATGAATTTGTTGCTTGGTTAAATGTCCAAGTTGATGAATTATAAGATAGGGTATATGTAGTGTTTGCACTTCCTGCTGTAAATGTATATTTTGATAGTTGTTTTTCTGGAGTTAAAATTGGTGTTTGTACAGTGTTGTCAGGTGTTATTGTTGTAGTTTTTGTTTTCTTATTTAATGAATTTGATTTTATTGAAATTCCGACAATATTAGAAATCATTACAACTATAATAATTATTGATACACCAAGAATGGCTCCTAATACACTTGTTCCACCTTTTTGCTTAGCATAATCAAGTAATTGATTTGAATCCATTGTTGCAGATAATGCTTGTTGTTTTGATTTTACAAAACCTTTGTATAATCCGTTAAATATAAATCCATATACTACAAATAGTATTGTTAATATTAATGAAATTGTTCCAACTAAAGCTAAAGACTTTAGTGGAGATGTTATTGCTAAGAATGACATTGCACTTATTAATAAAGTATTTATAGCTAAGAATATTATACCAAATGTTGTTACTTTTCTATATAAGAAATATATTGGACCAAATAAAAATGCAAATATATTAAATTTAGAATTTGATTTTGTATAAAGATTTCCCATCCAATTTTTCTTAAATTCTTCATCAATATTTTCAATTGAAGTAGATGCTTGTTCATTATTGTAGTTTTGTTCTGAAGTGTTGTTTGCATCATAATATTGTGGATTTAATTGTCCTTGACTTTGATCATATCCCGGAACATCCATTGGTTCAATATAATCATTTGAATTATAATTCAAATTTTGATCAAAATTGTTTTGATTATAGTTCATATTATAATCTGGATTTGCATTATAATTTGAATTAGGGTCATAGTCATTACTGTATTGGTTCATTAAGTATGAATCATTATTGTTATTGAATTGATCATTTGAATTTGTACTAGGTGTGTTATTGTATTGAGCAAAGTCGTTATTTTGTATTGTATTAAATTGATTATTTAAGTCTATATCTGGCATATTGCTAAATTGATCATTTGAATTCATGTTATATTTATTATAATCATTATTATTTGGCATATTGTTAAATTGATCATTTGAATCCATACCTGGTATTGAATTATATTGATTATTTGAATCCATACCCGGCATACTATTATATTGATCATTAAAATCCATACCTGGCATTGAATTATATTGATCATTATCAACATTTGATATTTGTGAATCATTATTATAAGAAATAGTATTATCATTAAAACTAGATAAATTGCTATTTATTTGTGATGCGTAAGGATCGTTATTTGGGAAGTTTACATCACTATATCCGTTTGAGTTATTGAACTGTGGTTGGATATTATTTGTGCTATTAAGATTACTGTTGTTATTCTCGTTTTCCATTAAAGTAATCTCCTTTCATTTACAATATATTTTTTACTTTATTATTATATGATAAAACTATAAAATATACAATATTGTTAAAAAAATGAAATAATAAAAATATATTTAAGTTCTAATAAAAATGTAATATAATTTTATTGATTGGAGAAAATATGGAAGAGTATTTAAAAAAAGAGGTAAAATATATTAAGGGAGTTGGTCTTAAAAAGGCAGAAAGTCTTAATAAAATTGGTATTTATACTGTTAAAGATTTAATTGAATATTTTCCTAGAGCATATGATGATCGAAGTATTGTGAAAAAATTAGCAGACATTCTTGAAGGAGAAAGAGTAACTGTTGAAGCGAGTATAGTTAATAGTGTGTATACAAGATTTCTTGGAAAATTTAAAAGTGTTTCAAAGGTTGTTATTAGTGATGGAACTGAGCAAGCTATATGTACGTGGTTTAATCAACCATATGTTAGTAATCAACTTAAAATTGATGCAGTATATAGGTTTTATGGAAAGTTTACAAGAAAAAATGGTGGTTTGGAATTGTCTTCTCCTGTATTTGATTTATCTCAATGTAATAAAAATACAGGAAAGATTATACCGGTATATCCTTTGACAAGTGATATAAAGTCCAGTTTACTGAGAAATTCAATTGATGAAGCTTTGAAAAATATAGATATGATTCCTGAGATTTTGCCTGATTATATTGTGAAAAAATACAATTTAATGAATTATGATTCAGCAATAAGGAAAATTCATTTTCCAGAAAAAATAAGAGATGTTGAAAAAGCTCATAGAAGGCTTGTGTTTGACGAATTTTTATCAATGCAATTGGGAATATTAAAATTAAGGGAAGAGAATATATCTACTAAAAAAGGTATTAAGTATAGTAGTGATGTTAGAATTAGTGATTTTATAGATAATCTTCCGTTTAAATTAACTGCTGCACAGATGAGAGTTATAAAAGAGATTGATTTCGACATGGAAAATGAAAAGCAAATGAATAGATTGCTTCAAGGTGATGTTGGAAGTGGAAAAACAGTTGTGTCAATGTGCAGTGCATTTAAAACAGTAAGGAATGGATACCAAGCTGCTATATTGGCTCCAACAATGATTTTAGCAGTACAGCATTTTAATAATTATCAGAAAATGTTTGACAAATTTGGAATTAAGTGTGGTTTATTAGTTGGTGGAATGACTGCTAAAGCAAAGAGGGAAATGCTTGAAAAAATAAAAAATAATGATGTGGATATTGTTATTGGAACACATGCTTTATTGGAAGAAGATGTTGTTTTTAATAAATTAGGATTAGTGGTTACTGATGAGCAGCATAGATTTGGTGTAAAGCAAAGAAGTAAAATTATTGCCAAAGGTGATAATCCTGATATTTTAGTAATGACAGCTACTCCTATTCCAAGAACATTGGCGTTGATTTTGTATGGGGATTTGGATATTTCAATCATTGATGAACTGCCTCCTAATCGTAAAAAAATACAAACATATGCAGTGGGTAAAAATTATGATGAAAGAGTAAATAATTTTATTAGAGAGCAGCTTTCAAAAGGAAGGCAGGCATATATTGTTTGTCCACTTGTTGAAGAAGGAAAACCAGAGATAAAAGTTGATGAAAAAACTGGGGAACAATATATTGATTTAAAGGCTGTTAATACTGTAAATTTAAAATCAGTAGAAAAATGTACTGATGATTATAAAAAAATACTTGATGGATATAATGTAGTTTGTTTACATGGTAAAATGAAGTCAAAAGAAAAAGACGATATAATGGAAAAATTTAAAAATGGGGAAATTGACGTATTAGTTTCTACAACTGTTATTGAAGTTGGAGTTGATGTTCCGAATGCAAGTTTAATGATTATTGAAAATTCAGAAAGGTTTGGTTTGGCACAGCTGCATCAGCTAAGAGGTCGTGTTGGAAGAGGAGAATATGAATCTTTTTGTATTTTAAAATATGAATCTTCGAATGATATTGTAAGGCAGAGATTGGAGCTTATGGTTAAAAGTGATGATGGATTTAAAATAGCTGAAAAAGATCTGGAGTTAAGAGGTAGTGGGGATGTTTTTGGAACTAAGCAACATGGATTACCTGAATTTAAAATAGCAAATATTTACGAGGATATGGAATGTTTAAAAGAAGTACAAGTTGCAGTTAGTGAAATCTTTGCAGATGATCCTAATCTTAGTAAGGAAGAGAATCTTCTTCTTCGTAATGTGGTAAGTAAAAAAAATATTAATAAGCAAGATTTAGTTATTTAGTGTTTTGTGAAATAAATGTGAACAAAAAACTATGTATTGTAAAAAGAATGTGTTTTGCTGGAAAAAATAAAATTAATGTGATATTATTTTATAAATCTTAAAGGAGGATTTTAATATGAATAAAATTAAATGTGATAAATGCGGATCAGAAATTGATGGAAGTGCTAAGTTTTGTCCAAACTGTGGTGCTAAAATAGAAGCTACAGAAAAAGCAGAAAGAGTAGAAGTTGTAGAAACAGTTATTAGAAATAATAATACAAATAATAATACAATAAACACTACTACTGAAGCGGGATATAATGCATTGGCTATTATTGGATTTATTTTAGCATTTATACCTAAGATATGGGTAATATCGTTGATAATTTCAATAATAGCTTTAGTACAAATTTCTAAAACTAAGGAAAAAGGAAAAGGTTTAGCTATTGCAGGTATTGCAATATCATCTTCAATTATGATTATTGGATTATTTGCGGTAATACTTGCGATGAGTGTAGGATTTTTTAGATGGTTGTTTTAATTAACATTTTATAATATTAAAGGCTTGGAATTTATGTTCTAAGCTTTTTTATATTTAATTGAATTTTGATAATATATTTTGGACACATAATATTTACAAAAAAATTAGCAGTCGATATTGACAATTGCTAAAAAAGTGATATTATATATTTAGTTTAGCAATTGATGCAACTAACTGCTAAAAGGAGTGTAAGTTGAAAAAATCAAGGGACGAATTGGATAATAGAAAAAAGAAAATTTTAGAATTAATTATCAATGAGTATATTACTAGGATTGAACCGGTTTCATCTAATACTATTATTACTAGATATGATTTAGATATCAGTAGTGCTACTGTTAGAAATGACATGATGGCTTTAGAAAAACTTGGATATCTGGAAAAAACTCATTTATCAAGTGGAAGGATTCCCTCTAATAAGGGATATGAATTTTATATAAGTAATTTGCTTGATGATAAAAATTTAGATATTGATGAAATTAAATATATTAATTCGAAATTGAAAGATAATATTTTTGAAATTGAAGAATTAACTAAGATTGCAACTAATACTATATCTGAAGTTACTCATTATACTGCAATATCGATTGCACCAACAATTGACAATCAAATTATTCAAGAGATTAAATTTATGCTTTTGGGTAATAGAATGTTAATGGCAGTAATTTTAACAAAGGATGGAATGATTAAAGAAACTATTATCAAATTTAATGATGATATTTCTCAAGATCAAGTTGATGTTTTAACAGTGTTTTTTAATAATAAATTAAGAGGAAGACCTTTATCTTTGATAAATGTACCACTCGAAAAATATATTATTGATGAAATGAATGTTAAAGCAAGTGTTATAAAACCAATTGCTAAAAAATTAACACAGTTCATTAATAAATCAGATAAGCTATATTATAAAGGTGCTGATCATCTTTTGGATAATCCAGAATTTAGAAGTAATGAACTTGCAAAAAAGTTTTATGGAATTCTTGATAATGAAGAGAAGATAGTTAATTTATTATCTAGTGGAATTGATAGTTCGTTTGAAACCGATGATTTTAAAATTTATATAGGCAATTTGGAAAATGGACTTAAGGATTTAAGTATTATAGCTTTTAAAAACGAAATTAATGGAAAAGATATGGGTACAATTGGAATTATAGGCCCTACGAGAATGAATTATTCAAAAGTAATTTCTGTTCTAAAATATATAAATAAAAAGCTTAATGAAGGTGAAAAAATAGAAAACATTAAAATACTTTTTTTTCTGTATTTTTCAAGTAAAATTCCAGAAAGATAAAAAATACTTGAAATTCCTAAAATGAAATATAAAAATTCTATTTTATAAAAACTTATATAATAAAAATTAAAAA